>Ga0207701_10002464_pt1 | contig 19193 bp, 17 predicted proteins | sample KBSSwiSSwithPhiX_FD_184294 | JGI IMG/M metagenome (GOLD analysis project Ga0207701, IMG submission 184294) | Switchgrass rhizosphere bulk soil microbial communities from Kellogg Biological Station, Michigan, USA, with PhiX - S5 (SPAdes) (version 2) | ecosystem: Environmental > Terrestrial >... | reverse complement strand
TGGTGGGCCGCCCGGGGATCGAACCCGGGACACCCTGATTAAAAGTCAGGTGCTCTACCACTGAGCTAGCGGCCCGTCGGAACCCGATCCTACCATTACGACAGGACCTCATCGATTTGCGACGCGTCAACCGCCGTTTACTGCACGTTTCCAAACGGTCGTCCTGCGCGGCACTCCGGAGGCGACCACTCAGATGCCATGCATGGCGATCACGCTGGCGAACGACCAGTGCAAAAGCCATCGCGGCATCTTCGATCCGGGAGGTGGATTCCACCCGCACCGCAGTTGATGCTCAATTTTGCGCCGTGCCGATCGAGCTCAGCAAAGACCACCGCCGTTCGTGCGTGAATTAGGCGTACTGATTGCACCGGTGCGCGTATCGAGTTGCAAAGTCAATGCGAGTGCGCCTCATCAAAAAACTTGCAGAGAAAATCGACGGCGTCGATCTGACCGGACGATCGGTGGGAGACCTGCTGAACTTGCAGCCGCGAGAGGCCAGACTACTCATCGCCGAGCAGTGGGCGATCCCAGGTAGCGACTCCGCTTCACAACTCTCCGGTCGAGACGTGCCGGATTCCGGCCAGCCGTCCCCTCAGATCTCGGACGCAACCGATCCCCAACGGCGTCGCTAAGTCCTCCGTTCAACCGCGCACTTCCTTCATCTCAGGCCATTGCCGCGGCTATACTCCTCGTCGCGCGACCTGCGCGGGAGAAGGAGGCTGAATGGCACTGGCGGCCGGACGGAATCTCGGGATGCTGTTGCTGGCGGTTTATCTCATCCTTGCCGGACTCTCTGGACTCGTCGCGCTACCGCTCGGCGGGCCGATCCTGTCGGTGCTCGCGTTGCTCGCCGGCATCCTCATTCTCGCAGGGCGATAACCGCGAGGACCGTGCGCATGTGGCGCTCGATACGGCGGATTCTGGTCGGGCTGTTTGGCCTGGTCATCGTCGCTGCCGTGGGCGGCGCGACCTATCAATGGGGCGCGACGCGCAGGGAGCTGGCGTCAACTCCGCCGCCGGGACAACTCGTCGACGTCGGAGGGCACAGACTGCATCTCTGGTGCACGGGTGCCGGCACTCCCGTCGTCATTCTCGAGGCCGGCCTGGGCGGCTCGAGCGCCGGCTGGGGTTCCGTTCAACCCGAGATCGCACGATTCACACGCGTCTGCTCCTACGACCGGGCAGGGATGGGCTACAGCGATCGGGGGCCGTCACCCCGGACAGCGCGCCGCATCGCCGGCGAGCTTGCCGGACTGATCGATCGCAGCGGTATGGCCGTACCGGTCGTGCTCGTCGCGGCGTCCCTCGGTGGTTTCGACGTGCGCGTCTTTGCGTCTGACCACACCGATCGCGTGGCGGGTCTGGTCCTCATAGATGCCTCCCACGAGGATCAAGCCCACGACGTGCCAGGCCTTGCGCGCTGGGTGCCTCTGCTCTCGTCACTGGGGATCCTGCGTCTGCTCGGCATCTCGTTCGGTCTTGATCCGGCGATACTCTCCCCTTCGGATCGAAGATTCGCCGCGGCAACGAGATTCCGCGCCGCCGGATACCAGGCGGCCGCGGACGAAATCATGCACATACAGGCAAGCGCTTCCGAGGTCAGGAGCTCGCGTCGAAAGCTCTCGATCCCGGTGGTTGTGGTGACCGGTGGACGCGGCGCCGACGCGACATGGCGGCAACTGCAGCGCGATCAAGTCACGCTTTCGGACCGTGGATGTCAAGTCGTTGCCGAGCAGTCCGGTCACCTGGTGCAGATCGACCAGCCGGAAATCGTTGTCGATGCGATTCGCAGCATCATAAACGCGACGAGGCGCGGCGACGGTCCGGATTGCGGATCCGGAGCTGCGGTGCGGTGAGAGTGCTTTTAGTCACATCGTCGTTACCTGCCGCTTGACCGCGCGCGGCTTCCCCGATTACAACTGAATGCCCGTGACTTCTCTCCGCCACAAGCTCCTCCTCGCCTTCAGCATCATCGGTCTTGCTGCGTCGACCATGTCGACCTATGTGCATTACCGCCTGCTGACCGATGCGAGCTACACCAGTTTCTGCGATGTGAACGCATCGCTGAACTGCACGCAGGCGTACTTGAGCCGCTTCGGATCGTTGTGGGGAGTGCCAGTGGCGCTGTGGGGCGTGCTGTTCTTCGCGATCGTATTGTTTCTCGTCATTGGCGCGCGCTCGCGATCGGCGGCGCGCGATGCGATTCCCGGCTACATCTTTCTCATGTCGACGATCGGGCTGGCGATCGTGTTGTATCTCGCGTGGGCCTCGTTCTTCCAATTGCACACGGTTTGTCTCTTCTGCGCCACGACCTATATCGCGGTGATTGCGATCTTCATCCTGTCGGGTGGAGCGTTGACGGTGCCGGTCGCCTCTCTCCCGCGACGTGTGGGCGCCGACGTGCGATCGCTTGGTAGCACTCCCGGCGCGCTTGCAGTGATGCTCGTGGTCGTCGCAGGTATCGTTGCCGCCATCGCGTGGTTTCCGCGTGAGAGCGCGGCCGTCACAACCGAGGCTGCCGCCTTTCCGCCGCTCACCGATCAGCAACGCGCGGATACTGAGAAATGGTGGGCCGTGCAACCGAAGGTCGACCTGCCGATCCCCAACGACGGCGCAAAAGTCCTGGTCGTGAAGTTCAGCGACTTCATGTGCCCGGCGTGCCGCCAGACCTACGAGTTCTACAAGCCGGTGCTCGGAAAATATCTCGCCGCCGGCAACGTCCGCTACATCGTCAAGCACTACCCGCTCGAGGCGGAATGCAACCCGAGCGCGCCGAACAACCACTATGCCTCGTGCGAAGCGGCCGCGGCGGTCATCATGGCGAAGGGGAAAGGCACGGCCGACAAACTCGAGCAGTGGATCTTTTCAAATCAGATCGGCCTGACGCCTGAAGCAGTGAAGACTGCCGCGAAGGACATCGGAGGGATTCAGGACTTCGATGCGCAGTACCAGACCACGTTGCAGGAAGTGAAAGCGGATGCGAATCTTGGCGCAACCCTGAAGGTCAGTCAGACGCCGACCTACTATATCAACGGCCGCAAGTTGATTGGCGACACGATTACGCCACCTCAGTATTTCGATTACTTGATCGAACTCGCGCTGAAAGAGACCAAGTAACCGTTACGCCACCGTCGTCAGCGGCGCAGTCGCGGCGGCGGGCGCAATAAGGCCCGACCCGCTAATCAGTACGCCATACATCACCACGCCCTGAATGCTCTGAATGGGCGCGACGTCGAACGCCAGGCGCGCGCCCGCGTGTTCGCATTCGAAGTGCGTGTGCTCCCCGCGCAGCGCGAGGCGGCAGCGCATTTCAATTTCCGATCTCAAAGGTTCCGGAAACTGCATCATGACGGACGCGCCCGGTGCCGGTCCGGCCGTGACTCTCAGCGATCGGTCGAAGACGATGACGACGTCGGCGCCGGGGGCGCTGATAATCTGCGATGAGCCGCCGAACCAGAGGCCGCCGGCGTAAAGAAGCGCCGCGACTAGTGCGATGCTCGTCACGAACCCGCCGGTGGTAAACCCGAATGTGGCACTCAGACCTGCGAGGATAGTGACGATACCGCCCGCGAGCAGGATGGACGAAAACGCTCGCTTGAGAGGACCCATGGTGTGTTCAGCGCGTCATCATACGCGATTTACCCGCAGGCAAAGCCGTGCATTTCCGGTACGGACGAGGTGGCCAGGGTAACCGATGCCCCGTTTTGGCGCTCGGAAGTGATCAAGCTGTGCTATTGTCCGCTGCATCCGATAGCCCTGATAGATGGCCACCTGTCCCCGATGCAAGGGGCATCTGACCGACTCGCACAAGTGCCCTCGACGATCGACGATTGTCGCGGCCGAGATGATGGCCGTTGCGCTCGGCGGCGGATTCATCGGTCTGCTCGTTGTCGCAATTTTCGACCGGGCCGGGCAAATCACCGACGTTGACTATTCCATTTCTGTGATCGCAGGTGCGTTAATCGCAATTGGATTGCACCGCGCACTACGGACTCCGTAATGACCGTCTGGTCGCTCCCCGCTGCTCGCTCTCCGCAGCTCGCTTCTCTAGGCTCGCTTGGTAGGTTCGCGCGTCCGCCCTCGATCGATCGCGGTCGTCTAGTTTTTCGCCGTCGCTAATGCCCATCAGCGATTCGTGAACGGCACCGCGCCAACAACGAAACGCGAACAGCGAGGAGCGACCACAGCGGGGAAAGTCCGGCCCCATTTTTGCTCGCGTCGCTGGCGTGCATCGCACGCAAACGGTATCTCCATCGGCACGACCGGTCCAGCCTCTCGTGGCGAGCACGCCGCGGGTTGCGTCTGCACCTGCGCCACTTGTGCTGATCGCTGATGGCGATGCGGTCTCGCGAGACATCCGAGAGGCACAACTCCGCTCGGCGGGACTTCGCGTTTTCGTCGCGCGAACGGGCTTTGAGGCGATCGTGAAAGCGACTTGCCAGACGCCCGACGTGATCCTGCTCGATGACTCGTTGGCCGGGATCGACGCCGTCGAAACCGTTCGCATGCTGACGGTGTGCCCCACCACCGCACACATTCCAATCGTTCGGCTGCTCCGTGGAAGGCGCTTGCCTCAGCGGATGCTGTCCCGCCTGCGGCGTGTAGCTGCGTAATTCCTACTCAGCAAAATTGACGCTTTTGGCCAGCTCGGCGATGGTCTCGACCAGCCGCTGGTAGTCGGCCGGCTTTCCCAAGTGTCGCGCGAACCCTGCGTCGAGTGATCGCTGCACATCCCGTTCGCTGACGTGGCCCGACATCGCGATCACCGGCGGCGGATTGGGAACAGTTGCGGCAATTGCCCGAACGAGCGAATACCCGTCCATACCTGGCATCGCCAGATCTGAAATGATGACATGGGGGCGGAACGTGGCCACGGCATCGAGGGCGCGCGACGCAGTACTGACCACCATCACGTTCCCTTCGGCGGCGCGCACGGTCAGCAGAATCAGCTCTCGGGAATCCTGATCGTCATCAACGGCGAGCACCCGAATTCCGCTCAAGCTGGGTGTGCTGGTCGTGGGAATCTCGGCGTCGGTCGGCAATGCCGCGCGTTCGGTCGGCAGGGTAATCATAAAAGAAGCGCCCTGGTCGAGACCGTCGCTGTGCGCAGTGACGGTGCCGCCGTGCAGGTCTACAAGATTGCGCACAATGGCAAGGCCGAGACCCAGCCCCGTCTGCGTACGGGTGCTGCTGCTGTCGGCCTGCCTGAATCGCTCGAAGACGTGCGGGAGGAAGGCCGGATCGATCCCGACCCCGTTATCTGAAACGGTGATCTTCACCTCATCGACAGACTCGTCTACGGTGACGTCGATCCGTCCGCCGGGCTTGGTGAACTTGACGGCGTTCGACAGCAGATTCCACATCACCTGCTCGAGGCGATCCGCATCTCCCCAGACTTGACCTGACAGCGTGCCGATCGAGAGATTGACGTCGAGGTCGCGCGCGCGAACGGCCGGTCGGATCGAGTCAATCGCGGCGAGAATGACGGCCGACAGGTCGACGGGAGAGGACTCGACGCGCAGTTTGCCGCGCATGGCGCGCGACACGTCGAGCAGATCGTTGATCAGAATGGCCTGTGCACGCGCGTTCCGCTCGATGCTCTCGAGTGCGCGCTTGCGCGTGGGATCGTCGGCGCTCGGCATTTTCAGAATGTGCATCCAGCCAAGCAGCGCATTGAGCGGGGTGCGCAATTCGTGCGACAGCGTCGCGAGAAAATCCTCCTTCAGGCGGTCCGCTTCCTGAGCTGTGCGGTATAGCATCGCGTTGTCGAGCGCCAGGCCCGCGCGAGTGGCGACTTCCTGCGCCAGCGCGAGATCGTGCTCGGTGTACTGACGGCCGGAAAACGACCCGGTCGTGAGAAGTCCGAGCGTCCGCCCGCGGCTTCGCAGCGGGACCATTTGAAACGAACGGACGCCGAATCGGCGAAGGAGCTCCAGGTGCTCCGGCGTTTGCGCGCTTCGCGCCGCCTTCTCCGGCCCGGTGTCGTTGTCGATGAACGGCTCGCCCGACTTGATTGCCCGAACCGCCGGCCCCTCGACCATGAGCTTCGGTGGATAACGCTTCAGCGCCTCAGCGACGCCGCGCCGGTTCGGATCGTCGACCACGAGATCGACGCGAGCAAACGCGCCGTCCTCTTTGAGCACGTCGACCGCGCAGTAGTCTCCGAACATCGGCACCGCGAGTCTCGCCAGCGCCCGCAACGTCGTCTCGTAATCGAGCGACGATGAGAGGAAGGCGCTCGCATGCGCGAGAAACCGCTGCTCCTCTGCGATGCGGCGGTGTTCGGTGATGTCCATGAAGATGCCGATCGCGCCGCGCACACGGCCCGAGGCATCGAAGAGCGGGGTGGCGTATTCCATCAGCGTCAGGTGACTGCCGTCGGCACGGACGACGTCAATGACTTTCCCTTTCACCTCGCTGCCGCTTCGTGCCGCCTGATACATCGGCCGGTCTTCCAGTGTCATCGCCCGGCCATTGGTGGACGACTTCAACGGCGGCCGCGCGAATGCCGAATTGCCGAGCGAAATCCGATCGGCATTCTCGAGGCCGAGCTGACGCGCCAGCGCAGGATTAATCCGCGTCGCGCTGCAGAGCGGATCGTCGGCGATGGCGATACCGATGGGCAGAAGATCGAGCAGCGGCTCCATTACCTCAGCGCGATCTTGTAAATCGAGGCTGAGCTTTTTGATGAGCTCCAACGGGTGCGCCGGTGACATGGGCGCTCGCATTCTAAGCGGAGGACGATCGGAAATGGTTGAATTCGTGAATGGCTGAGCTGATGCTCTTTCTGGTATAGATTCGTTGCCTACCCCGACCCAGGAGAAGCGAATGGACCCCATGCCGGCCTTTGACAATGTGGATGACGATTTGTCTGCTGCGGCACGCGAGATCTCGAAGCGTGAGCTCGTTGAGTACGTACTGCGAACACCGGTGTCCGAAAAGGCGATGGCGCGCGCCGAACGCTTCCTGCCGCTGGGTGTCGCCTCGAGTTTTCAGTTCTACGAGCCGCATCCGTTGGTCACCAAACGCGCCGCCGGATCGCGGATGGAAGATCTCGATGGTTTCGAATACGTCGATTTCACGATGGGCTACGGCGCCCTGTTCACCGGGCACGGGCATCCAGTGTTGTGCCGCGCCATCACGGAACAGCTGCGCAGCGGCCTGTTGTTCGTGAGCCCGTGCGAGGACAATGCGGCCGTCGCGGAGCTTCTCGCCGCCAGGTTTGGATTGCCTCAGTGGCGCTTTACCAACTCAGGCACCGAAGCGACGATGGACGCGATCCGTCTGGCGCGCGGCGTTACCGGCAGGCCTCGCATTGTCAAGGTCGAAGGTGGGTATCACGGGCACCACGATTCGGTACTGGTGTCGACGAAACCGTCTGCCGAGGCGGCTGGACCGGCGTCGGCGCCGAAGACAGTCGCGTCGACAGAAGGTTTGCCTCCCGGAGTTCTCGCCGACACGATCGTCGTCCCCTACAACGATCCCGAGGCGCTCGAGCGAGTGCTGTCGGCGCGGGACGTCGCGTGCTTCATTGTCGAGCCGGTGATGGAGAACATCGGCATCTGTCTGCCGGCTCCTGGATATCTGCAAGCGGTCCGGGAGCTCACGAGTCGCTATGGAACGCTGCTGCTGTTTGATGAAGTGAAGACCGGCATCACCGCCAGCTGGCACGGGGCCGCACATCGTCACGGCGTTCTGCCTGATTTGATCGCGGTCGGGAAATCGATCGGCGGAGGCGTGCCGCTGGGTGCGTTCGGCGGCGCGGAAGAGTGGATGGACGCGATCTCGACCGGGCGAGTCCTGCACGTCGGCACATATAACGGAAATCCACTTTGTATGGCGGCGGCGCGCGCTGTCCTCGGAGAGATCTGCACACCGGAGGAAACGGCGCGAGTGATCGAGAGAAACACACGATTCGTCGCCGATTGCCAGGCCCTGCTCGCAAACGTCGACGCCCCCGCGCATGTGGTTCAATGCGGCGCCAAAGGCTGCGTGACCTGGTCCCGCACACCGATCGGGAACTTCCGCGATTATCTCGCGACCGATTTCGATCTGGCGTTCGCGCAGTGGATCTATGGCGTCAACCGCGGCGTGCTGCTTCCCCCGGGCCTTGACGAGCAATGGCTCCTGTCAGTCGCACACACGGAGGAGGACATCACGCGCGCGCTGGACGTGTTAACGGGATTCCTCGATGAACTGGCCAACTCGTGACGTTCATCTCTTTTCGGCAAACTCAGCCGGAATAGCCTTGATCGGTCTGACCTGAATGTCGCGGTAGAAAATCTCCGCCCCTTCTGATTGAAGAATGATCGCTCCGGACATGACAGGTGTCGGCTGATCCGTGTCGATGCGCATCGGACCGTGCAGACGCATCACGACCTGACCGTTGACGATGTGGATGGCATCGTCGCGGAAGGCAATCAGCTCGACGGTGTTCCATTCGCCGTTCGGTTTTTCCGCATCCGGCTGCTTGATGCAACGGCCCGAAGACCCGTGACTCTGCGAGAAGAAAAACCATTCCCCCGTCGGATCGTAGTCGTAAAGCGGAGGGTTGGTGCCCTGGCGGACTTTCGATCGCACGCCGATCGTCGAGCCCACCGCATAGAGATCGCCGACATCCTTTTCCTGGATCTGAAGCTCGATCGAGCGCGCCCACGTGCGTCCCTGCGCGCCCGGTTCCGCATGCACGTGATACAGCAGTCCGCTGTCGCGGCGCGTCTCGGCACGATCGCGCGGCGGCCACTTCTTTTCTCCCCACTTGAACTGAAACTTCAGGTGGTAGTCGCTGAAGGATTCCTTCGTCCGCAGTTCACCGAACGCTTCACCAGAAATGCGAATCGCGGAACGGCCGTCCACGTCCTCGGCGACGGTAAATACTTTGAGTGGATCGCGACCCGATCCGATCGGCTCGAGGTATTTGCCATCGGCGTCCCGCTTCAACCCGGGAACGTCCGATGTCGGCGACGGCGCCTGCATCCAAGTGGTCCAGCCGTCGAGGTTCTTGCCGTTCCAGAGCGACTTCCATTCAGTTTGCTGAGGAGCGGCGCCGAGGCTGATGAGAGCGGCAACAATGAGGAGGCGTCGGAGTGTGGTCATGACGCGGGAAAGACTACTCCAACGGGTGCCTTGGGTGCCAGGAGTGCGAATGCAGGGCAGGGTCTGCCAAGGCGCGGTCTGAAGACCGCGCCCTAGATTCCATTCACTCCGCCCGGAGCGCCTCGACCGGATCAATCGATGTTGCGCGAAGAGCCGGGACATAGCTGGCAATCACCGCCGCACTCACGAGGCCCGCGCAGACGAGGACATAGGTCAATGGATCGCTTGGCTTTACGTCGAACAGGAGTGTCGAGAGGAAGCGAGTCAGGCCCGCCGCCGCTAGAAGGCCACAAGCGATCCCGATCGCCGCGAGCCTGGCGCCATATGACACGAACATGCCGACGACCTGCTCCCTCGGCGCGCCGAGCGCGACGCGAATACCGATCTCGCGCGTGCGCTGCGAGACCGAGTACGACATGACGCCGTAGATACCGGCGATGCCAAGCAGCAGTGCCATCCCTCCGGCCAGCGCGAGCATCACCAGCGTGAACGATGTGCGCGCAAGCGAACGATCGTAGATGTCCCGAAGCGTGCGCACGCCAGCGAGTGGCAGGTTTGGATTGACCGACCACACCGCGCGGCTGATGTCGTCGATAAACCCCGCCGATCCCGTCCGCGAGCTGCGAATCACATAGGCGACTCCGCGACGGACCGACACGTCGTCACCCGAGAACTCGTCCATCAGCACTGGCCAAATCACCATCGTCGGCGCCTTCTGATCGAGGCCATCTACGCGCTCGTCGCTGACCACCCCCACCACCTCGCGCCACGGTGTCTTCAGATTGTCGCGAATCCGTTTGCCAATGGCGTCCTGTGGCGTCTTCCACAATTCGCGCGCGAGATTCTCCGAGACGAGCGCGACCTTGTGTTTCTCGTAGGTATCGCTCCAGGTGAGATCGCGGCCGGCAATCAGGCGATTGCCCATCGTCGAAAGAAGGCCAGGGGATACGAACTTGAACGAACGAAGAGGAGGTATTTGCCCTTCCTTATAGACGTGATCTTCGGCAAACACCGGGTCGTGCCAATTGCCTCCGTCCAATGGAATCACCGTCGTGAAAGCGACCGACGTCACGCCTGGAATTTCCGCCAGTCGATCGCGAATGTTCTGTTCCATTCGCACCACAGCCTCAGGCTCCTTCACCGCGGACTCAGGTATCGAGATGCGGAATGTCTGGACCTCCTGCGGCCGCAGAAACCCCGGATCGACATGACGCAACGCCTGAAACGTGCGGATCATCAGGCCGGAACTGACGAGGAGCACCAGCGCCAGCGCAACCTGAATGACGACGAGGACGCTCCGTGCGCGATGACGTTCGCGGCTGTCGCTGAGCGATCGACCTCCGGCGCGGAGCGCGGTTCCAAGCTGCGGTCCGGCGTACTTGAACACCGGAACCATCCCGAACAGCGCACTCGCGGCAAGCGCGACAATCGCGGTGAACAGCAGGACGGGCGCACCGATCGAGATCTCGTCGACCCGCGGGAGGTTCGCCGGGGCCATCGACTTCAGCACGGCCAGCGCACCATAGGCGAGCGCGAGCGCGAACAGACCGCCGGCCACGCCGAGTGTCAGACTTTCGATCAGCAACTCGCGCGCGATCCGCCCCCATCCCGCGCCCAGCGCCGCTCGAATTGACAACTCCTGCTGCCGTCCCTCGGCTCGTACGAGCAGCAGGTTGGCGACGTTCGCACAGGCAATCAGCAGGACGATACCAACCGTGCCCATGAGGACCCATAGGACCGCATTCAGTTCACCGACCAGACTTTGCTTCAGGGGCTGAACCAGCGGGCCGAGCCGTGCGTCCTCGAACATCGTCGCGCTGAATCCGGGAGGAGCCGGGAACGCCCGTATCGCGATCGGAATCATCCGAGCAACGTCGGCATTTGCCTGCGCGATCGTCGCTCCCGGCTTCAGGCGAGCGATTCCGCCAAAGTTGAATCGACCCAGAAGTATCTTGCTGCGATCGAACTGTATGGGAAGCACGACCGCGGGCCGCCGGTCGAGAAACCGGAAGTTCTCCGGCAGGACGCCGACGACTTCACGTGGACGTCCGTCGAGGGTAATCGTTCGACCGACGATCGAGCGATCGTCACCGAACCTGGAGCGCCAGTAGCCGTAGGTCAGCATGACGGTCAACGGCTGCTCTGATTTGCCGTCGGCCTCCGAGAACGCTCTCCCGACGAGCGGCTGCACTTTCAAGATCGACAACACGTTCGGTGTCACGTTCAGTGTTCCGATCTCTTCCGGCTCAGCGAGTCCCGTCACACTCGACGTATCGCTATTTACTAACCCGACATCCTCAAATGTTTTCGATTCCTCGCGGTAGGTGAAATACAGGAACGGCGCGGCGCCGGCGTTCTGCAGGTTCACTCCCGGCGCGGTGTGATCGACCGCCACGAGTTGGTCGGCCTGATAGAACGGCAACGGCCGCAGCAGGATGCCCTCGACGACGCTGAAGATCGCGGTATTGGCGCCGATGCCGATGCCGAGAGTGAGAACAGTGAGCGCGGTGAAGAGCGGTGTTCGAAGCAGCCGCCTCAGGATGTGTTTGAAGCCCATTTACCGCAATACGGAGGTTGTCGCAGAAGGTTCGGTCCGGGTGGGACTACACTCATCGGGTCATGGGATCAATCATGGTCGCGGGTTGGATCGCCTTCATCGCGTTCTGGTTCCTGCTGGTTTACGGATGGGCGGTCGACCAACTGTACCCGCCCACGATCACTGTCTTCCTTGTCCTCTGGTTGACGGCGCGATTCGGACTGCCCTACCTCCATGCCGATGGCTTCTTCATTTCGTATGTCGCGATTCTGGATATCGCGCTCGTCTTCATCATTTTCAAGGCGGATGTTCCGCTGACGTGAGCGCGCCCGCTTGACACAAACAGCAGATATCTGCTCACAATTCGCCATGCGTCGCAAACCTGGTGCACTCCTCCCTGTCGAAGAGGCCATCCTCCGATCTGCGATTCGGCTCTGGCGCACCGGCAGTGCCGAGTTTCACGGATACGAGATTGCCAAGCATGTCGCTGAAGAATCGGACCGGCGATCGTTGACGGCTCACGGCACCCTGTATCGGGCGCTCTCCCGCCTTGAAACGATGGGACTGCTGCAGAGCCATTGGGAAGATCCGCAGATTGCGGCCAACGAGAACCGTCCCGGCCGGCGCCTGTATGTGCTCACAGGTAACGGAGCGACGGCGGCGCAGGAGGCGACGCGCGCCGTGGCCTCGCGCCGGCCTGTCAAGAGACGGAAACAACGGTAACGACGGCCGTCAGCGTTTCAACGTGGGTGCGGCGAAGTCGCGCTCCCCGACGGCTGTGGGGCACCTTCGATGCCGCCCGTTCGGGGCGGAAAGAAAAGGGGAAAAGCATCAAGTGATCACGCTCCTCGGAACTTTGCTCGACGCGGTAGCGGACTTCCTGTGCTCCTGGTTCGTGCGAATTCTCAGGTCCGACAAATGAGACGCAGCGTCGTCACACGACGGGCGTTCACGGTGCTGTTACTTGCAGCCCTCGTACCCCAACCGGCAAGTACCGTCACTTCACAGGAACAGTCCCCCACCTTCAAGAGTCAGGCGAGCTTCGTTCGAGTGGACGTCTATCCGACCCGCAACGGTACGCCGGTCGACAATCTCCGCGCCGAAGACTTCGAGGTACTCGAGGACGGCGCCCCGCAGACAATTGCCGCATTCGAGCACGTCGTCATCGGCACAGAGAACGGTGCGTCGCGCGCGGAGCCCAGCACAGCGGACCAATCGCGTCGAAGTGCGGCCAATCCGCGGAGCCGCTTGTTCGTGCTCTTTCTGGACTTGCCGCACGTGAGCCCCGAAGCCTCGCGCGATACCGCCGGACCGCTGATCAATCTTCTCGACCGGCTGCTGCAGCCTGAGGATCTCATCGGGGTGATGACACCGGCCATGCGACCATCCGACCTCGTGTTCGGACGCAAGACTGAGTTGCTTCAGTCGTCGCTCCGCGAGCGTGTGCCGTGGGGAAAGCGATTACAGACCGACAGCGAAAAGATCTATGCGGATTGTGCGTCCGTGGTTGCGCAGGACCGTGGTCGCGACATGGCGCTTCGCGCCAACGAACGCGCGACGCTCGAAGCGCTTCGAGAGCTGGTCGATCACTTACGGATCGTTCGCGACGAACGGAAGGCCATTCTGACCATCACCGAAGGCTGGCAGCTCTATCGCCCGACCGATGAGTTGATGAAGCTGGCTGGTGATCCCGGCACCGGCAAGACCGAGCTCGTACCGCACGGAAGTGCGTGCGAGCGGGAGCGCATCCGGCTGTCGTCGATCGACGACGAGCGGTTCTTCCGGGAGTTGATCGATGCATCGAATCGCGCGAACGCGTCGTTCTACGTCATCGACCCGCGCGGTGTTGCCGTATTCGACACCTCACTGGAACAGAAGAGCACGCGTGGAAAGCCCGTCGTTTCCGGCTCGGGAACCGAAGCTCGCATCATTAACATACCCGGCGAACCTGCGTCCGCCAGTATTGATCGGTTAGGGCGCCGGCAGGATGTTCTGCGCACGCTCGCCGCCAACACCGACGGCATCGTCGTGATGAATACCGATCTCGATCGGGGACTTCGTCGCATCTCGGACGATGGCCGGTCGTACTATCTGCTCGGGTATTACTCGACGAACTCGAAACTGGATGGGAAATTCAGAGCGCTGAAGGTTCGGATCAAACAACCCGGCATCGACGTGCGCGCGCGCCGCGGCTATCGTGCGGCGACGGAGGCGGAGATCACCTCTATGGCTCCATCTACCGCTGCACCGGCGTCTGCTGTTTCACTCGTTGCTGCGGCCATTGCGGCGCTCGGGACTATTCGCACGGATGCACGATTGTATGTTGCGGCGATCCCTGGAACGAAGGAAGGCCCGGTCGCAACCGTGTGGATCGCCGGAGAGCTGACGCGCGGCCTGACCAGTGCAACAGCGGCCAGTACGACAGCCGAGATCGAGGTGACCGCGCAAGGCACCAGCGCTACGTCGCAGGTGACGCTCGCTCCTGGAAATGGCGGGTTCGTGACGCCAGTGAAACTGCCGGCCAGAATGGCCGACGGTGCCCTGAGCGTGCGCGTGCATGTCGCCGGCACGCCTGATACCGATCGCGAAAGTACTCGGATCGATTTCGCAGCTGGCAGCGGTTCGCCGCTTCTGTTCCGGCGCGGACCGATGACGGGCAATCGACTGCAGCCGGCTTCATCGAAACGCTTCATGCGAACCGAACGGGTGCACCTCGAGATCCCTGTCGCCGCCACCGACGCTCTACGGGTCGCGCGACTCCTCGACAAGACGGGCCAACCGCTCGCACTGACGCTCGCTACGGGCGACCGTATTGACCCCGCAACCACGCAACGCTGGCTCACCGCGGATCTGATACTGGCACCGCTCGCGATGGGCGATTATGCGATCGAGACGACGATCGTGACTGCAGCGGGCGAGCACACAACCGTCTCCGCTTTCCGAATCGTCCCTTGATTGATCTTTTCCCTTTCCCTTTTACCTGATCTCGATCCTTCCGCCGCTTTCCCTCACTTCGTAGCATGGCTGATCGTGCGTCGATGGCCCGTTCAGGACGTGGCCATCTTCGAGGGCGAACTCCGATCCGTGCCATGGACACACAACCGAGCCGTCTTTCAGCGTGCCTTCAGACAGTGGACCACCGAGATGTGCGCAGGAGTGCGCGAGTGCACATACCCGTCCCTGCTGACGGACCAGCAAGACGTCGGCATCGCCGACGCGAACCTTCATCATCGAGTTGTCGGCCAGCTGAGCGCTGTTGGCAGCAGGCGTGAAGTCGTCGGTGCTCGGCTGATCGGCGTGCGTCACACCAATTCGCTGACCATAGACCAGATCGCCGCCCAGGTAGGCGGACGCGACGGCGATTCCGTAGCCCGTCCACGCGCAAGCCCTGCCGGTCGCGTTCGAATCGCTCCGTCGTTGCAGATACGCGGTCGCGATTAGCGATGTGGCGACGATGTTCAACAGTCCATGAACCAGTCCGGTACGCCGCGACTGTCCATCGGTTTCGCTCCAGTCGGTCAGTCCCGTGATCGCCGCGCCGAGTGCGCCGAGGAGGCCCACGCCGAACGCGAACGTTGCCGCTCGCCGCATTCCCGGATCACCGTCTCCCGAGCAGTCGAGCGCAAGGGCCGTCGTCCATGCACCGACCGGCACGTCGGTGAACACCGGGTGCAGCGGGTGGCCAAGCCATACTCCATGCAGCGCATTCTTGGCTTCGTTCCCAACCGGTCCCGCGGATTCGTAGGCCTGCCGAATCCCTTTGCTCAGCGGCTCGGCAATGCGATCGAGAGCCGGCTGATCCGTCACACGCGTCAACGCATTGGTCGTTCCCACACGTCCTCCTTACATTTGCCGACGTGGACGTATCCATGCAGCGTGCCGAGTCCGTTGGTCGCGCAGCAGCTGATCCGTTCTGAGTCCCGCGGCTTCCGCTTTCAGGCGGAAGCACCCGCACACTGCGCACACGATCTGAACCCTTGGTACATCTTGACGTGCGCTCGACGGGACGTTAGTGTGTCGGCCTCCGGGCTCACCGCCTCAGGAGACCTCACATTCGCATAGGGAGGCTTCGCATGCGTTGTCGCGTCTTCGCAGCGGTTCTACTTCTGACTTTTTGCGTCACGACTGCATTCGCCCAGGATGCGCTCACTCGAGAGCAACGGGACTCGGATCTGACTCAGCTCGCCAGTCAGTACGCCAAGAACTATGGACCGTACGAATGGAAGCGCGATGTCCAGGGATTCGACTTGCTGCGCGTGACGCCGTGGCTGCAGCGCATCGCGCACTCGGACGATCTCGATTTCCAGGAAGCGTTGATCGAGTACGTCGCCTCGCTCAACGACGCGCATGACACGATCGCGTTCCCGACCACGTTCAGCGCATCGCTGCCGATGAGCGTGGACATCTACGACGGCAAGGTCCTCATTGATGCCATCAACCGCACGGCGTTGCCAATCGCGCAGTTCCCGTTCGGCATCGGCGACGAACTGGTCTCGATGGACGGCCGGCCGGTCCAGGACCTGATCCAGGCGTTCAGAAAATACGCGATCGCGGCGAACCCGCGCAGCACCGATCGCATCGCGGCTGGGCGCCTCGTCAACCGTAGTCAGCAGATCATGCCGCACATCGTGGAGCTGGGAAATTCGGCGACTGTCGTCATCAAACTCGCCAGCACCGGTGCGACCGGCACCTACACGATTCCATGGACAAAGATCGGAATCCCGATGCTGTCGCAGGGCCCAGTCCCCAGTCCGGTGAGAGGCAACGGGCGCATGTTCCTCTCGACCGACGGACGCGACATCAATGCCGACCTTCTCAGCGCGGCAGCGGCCACCTCGTCGGTTTTCAAGGTCGCCGACGGCGGGCCGTCCGACGACTCTTTGCCCGCGTATATGGATCCGGTGCGACCGCTGCTCAACGCCAGCGTGTCGAAGGACTACTACTCGGTGCTGAACTTCGGCAGCCGCATCCCGATCTTCACGTTGCCTGCTGGCTTCGTTGATATGAGCCTGCCCACTCCGACCGGGATCGTGAGGCCGGGGGAACCGGTGTTCTATCTCGTCGGAACCTTCACGACCGCTGCTGGAACCCGCGTCGGGTTCATTCGAATTCCATCGATGTCGCCGCCCAGCGCGGCGATCGCGCTGACCCAGTTGGATCGGGCCATGGCGCAGTTCGCGGCGACGACGGACGCGTTGATCGTGGATGTGACGAGAAACCCTGGCGGTCTCGTGTCGTTTGTCGAAGCCGTGTCACAACGTCTCATCCCGGCCCCGTTCCACGCGATCGGTTTTGAAATCCGCTCGACCGGCGCGTGGCTGTTCAGCTTTGCCGCGCAACTGACCAACGCGAGACTGAACCCGGCAACACCGCCGGCCGTCCTGGCGAATCTCGAGGCGAACTTCAACGAAGTGATGAGCGCGTTCAATGAAAACCGGGGCCGCACCGCGCCTGTGTCACTGAACTCGACGGGCAGCCTCCAGCTCCAGCCCGTTGCTGGCGCCTACACGAAACCGATTCTGATGTTGACCGATGAATTCTCCGCGTCAGGCGGTGACATGCTGCCGGCGATTTTCCAAACCAATCATCGCGGTCCCGTTTTCGGCTGGCGCACCATGGGAGCCGGCGGCACCGTCGTCGCCTTCAACGGCCCGGCGTTCACCGAGAGCATTTTCCGCGTCACTGTGTCGTTGATGAACCGCGGCGAAGTGATCACGACGCCCGACTTCCCTCCTGCACCGTACGTCGAGAACATCGGCGTTCGTCCTGACATTGCCGTCGATTACATGACCCGAACGAATCTGATGACGGGCGGCGCGTCATTCGTGCAGGCGTTCGTCGCTGCGGTGGAGAATCTGGTGCATCCTCACTGACCGACAGCACTAGTGTCGATCGCGCGGGCGCTGGCGTCTCTGCAGCGCCTGCGCGATCCTCTTTCGCGCGGCGAGGCCGTCAAGAAGACGCGCGGGCTTGCCGGGTGGCGTTTGCGCCAGAATCACGTCCCAATCCGCGAGCACTCTTCGTAACTCGTCACGGAGGACAAGGAGATCCTCGATCTGGCGTTCGAGGATGTTGAGCCGCTCACCCACCATGACGCGAACATTTTGACAGGGAGCCCCGCCTCGATCCCGCACCGCCAGAACGCGACTCAAATCGTTCAGCGAGAATCCGACGACGAGAGCTCGCTGGATGAGCAAGACGCGTTCGATCGTCGCGGGCGAATAGCGGCGATGTCCGGACGCTGTTCGATGGACGCGCGGCAGCAGTCCTTTCCGTTCGTAGTGGCGCAGCGTGTCGGTGCTGACGCCGGTGGCACAGGCGGCCGCTTTCGCGGTAACCGTATCTGTCATCGTGATTGCACTGCGATCGAATCGCCCGTCTTATGTTCTTTGATCTGGAACATCAGAAACTCATGTACTGCCGCCACAGCTTGCGAGTCGGTGGTGATGATGTTCACGCGGCCACCGTCCGGAGTCTGGACGTATGTATAGCGGATGCGATCCTTGAGCGTCGCCATCGCTTTCGTGCCCGGGACAGTGGTCGATTCATGTACCAACATGGGAGCATCGAAACTGCCCTGTCCAAACATCATCGCAATGTGCGGCAGATGAGAACGGATCGCATCGCGGTTGGTCGTGTCAGCCGGGTCTTTCACGGTGACCTCGATCGCGCCGCCATCTCGATATAACGAAAAGTGATGTGTCGTCCGGCTTTGCTCGAATCCCATCACGCTCGCCCCGCGGTCGTGTGACGAGCCATGTTGCTGCTGTGCCGCAACAGGCACCGATGTCAACACCAGGACCGCCAGCCCACCGAAAATCTCAATACGATGCATAGTGACCTCCAGAGACAGCCTAGAGGGTGGAACGATTCCAGGATCAAGTATCTTCTTTCTCGTCGGGTTTTGATGAACAGCGAGCCAATCTGGACGTGTCAGCAATCGGTCGATGTCGACGTGCCGGTTGCGTTCGCGTGGCAATTCATGACTGATGTTCGCAACTGGAGCGATCCGCCGGCGGAGTTCGCGCTCGACGGCCCGTTTGCGGCCGGCACGCGCGGCACGACCAAGATGCCCGGGCAACCGGCGAATTCCTGGATGATCCGCGACATCGATCCAGGGCGCGCGTACACCATTGAGGCAGATTCGTTCTTCGAGAATGCATCGCTGATCGTTCAGTGGCGATTCGATCCGCTGACGGATCTTCGCACCAGATTGACGCAGCGTTTGCAGTTGTGCGGCGGGAACGCCGCTCGCTACGTGGACAACATCCGCGCCGCGTTTGAACCCAATCTCGAGCCCGGCATGCAGCGGATCGCGCGGATGATGATCGAGCGTTCTGCCGAAGCGCGGTGACTGCTTTTGCGCGGGCTCACGGCGTGTGCGCCGCTTGTCGGGAGCGCGCCGTCTGTTTTGAGAACAGCAGGTCACCTGTTATGATCGGGTGTTGCACGCCCCGTGACAAGAGCGAAGCGTGCACTCTCACTCGGGTCCCCATCGTCCAGAGGCCTAGGACATAGCCCTTTCAAGGCTAAGACGCGGGTTCGAATCCCGCTGGGGACG
>Ga0207701_10002463_pt1 | contig 19195 bp, 5 predicted proteins | sample KBSSwiSSwithPhiX_FD_184294 | JGI IMG/M metagenome (GOLD analysis project Ga0207701, IMG submission 184294) | Switchgrass rhizosphere bulk soil microbial communities from Kellogg Biological Station, Michigan, USA, with PhiX - S5 (SPAdes) (version 2) | ecosystem: Environmental > Terrestrial > Soil... | reverse complement strand
TCTGGAGAGAGGCCGCGACAGCGCGGTCTGCGTTTGACAATTCCGACCGTCCGACCGAAAGATTGGTGGGGGGTAGCTTGACGAATTCGAGTGGCGACGCGGGCGAGCGGAACGGCTCCCGCTCCGCGTTCGCGGCGGGCGACATGGTCGCCTCCCGCTACAAGATCGTTCGCCTGATCGGCAGCGGCGGCACCGGCGAGGTGTTCGAGGCGCTGGACACCGCGCTGGGCGTGTCGGTCGCGCTCAAGGCGCTGAAGCCCAGCGTCGCCGGCAGCGCCGTGCAGCTGGAGCGCTTCCGGCGCGAGATCCAGAACGCCCGCAAGGTCACCCACTTCAACGTCTGTCGAATCTTCGACATCGGCATCCAGAACGGATCGGGGCGCGATCGCTTCTTCTTGACGATGGAGCTGCTGACCGGCCCCAGCCTGGCCGATCGGATCGAGGAAGGCGCCCCCTACTCGACCGAGGAGGCGCTGCCGATCGCGGAGCAGATCGCCGACGGCCTGGACGCCGCCCACGCGGCCGGCGTCATCCATCGCGACCTCAAGCCCGGCAACATCATGTTGCTGTCCCCGCCGACGGGGCGGATCGCGCAGCGCGCCGTGATCACCGACTTCGGCCTGGCGCTGTCCGAGGAACAGTCGGACATGCGGCTGACGGAGAGCGACGAGCTGGTGGGAACGCCCGAGTACATGGCGCCCGAGCAGGCCGAGCCCGGCCCGGCGACGCCCGCGACGGACATCTATGCGCTGGGCCTGATCTTGTACGAGATGCTGAGCAAGCGACGCCCGTTCGAGACGGCGGGAACGGCGCTGGCGACGGTGCTGGTCCGGCGCCGCGAGCCCCCGCGGCCGCTGCGCGAGGTCGCGCCCGGCGTGCCCGCCGTGTGGGAGGCCGCCATCCACCGTTGCCTGGAACGCGATCCGGCCCGCCGCTTTTCCAGCGCCGGCCAGTTCATCGCCGCGCTCGGAGAGGGATCGGGGAATCCGTCCGGATCCGATCCTGGGACTGGATTCTTCGGCCGCCTCACACGTAAGCTGCGCTAGCCGCGCAGAAGCTGCGCAACGCGTCGCTCCGAACCACGCTCGCGCTTCGCGCCGAGGATCATAAATGCCCGCACCAACCGTCCACGAATCCAAGTTCACCACCGACGGGCCGCGCAACGGCGACGGCGTCCTGCACCTCGCCGTCATGGCGCCGAACCTGTTCGAGACGCACGCGCTGCCTGTCGGCGGTTCGATCAGCGTCGGGCGCGACGACAGCGCGGACGTCCGCATCACCGACGAGCTGGCGTCGCGGCTGCACGCCCGCTTCCACATCGAGACGGGCGGCGCGCTGGCGGTCGAGGATCTGCAGAGCTCGAACGGCACGTTCCTGCGCGGCGAGCGCATCGAGACCGGCCGCCGCCTGCCCATCCAGCTGGGCGAGGCGATCACGATCGGCTTCACGCACCTGATGATCCAGCGGCGGCGCGCGGCCCCGCCGCGCCGGCTCTTTCAGGGCCACGGCGCGTTCGAGGAGCGGCTGGAAGAGGCGTGCGCGCGCGCGAAGGCAAGCGGCGCGTCGCTGGCGGTGATCCGCGTGCGGGTCGAGAACGAGGAGCCCTCCGGCGCCGGCGCCGAACTGGTGTCGGGCGCGCTGCGGGCGGGCGATCTGCTCGCGCTCTACGCGCCCGGCGACTACGAGGCGCTGCTGCTCGATACGGATCCCGAACGCGCGCGCACGATCGCGGAGGACGCCGCCCGGCGGGTGCGCGCCGCGGGCATGGGCGTTCGCACGGCGGTCGCGGCGCACCCCGCCGACGGGCGTTCGGCCGAGGCGCTGATCGGGCGCGCGAGCGCGCTGCTGCGCGGTCCCGACGGCGACGCGGACGGCGCGCGCGGCCCGGTCCTGAAGTCGGATGCGATGCGCGGCCTCTACCGGCTGGCGGAACGCGCCGCCGGCGGACGGACCGCCAACGGCCTGATCAACGTCCTGATCCTGGGCGAGACCGGCGCCGGCAAGGAAGTGCTGGCCGACTGGATCCACAAGAAGTCGCCGCGCGCGAGCGGGCCGCTGGTGTGCATCAACTGCGCGGCGATCTCCGAATCGCTGCTGGAGAGCGAGCTGTTCGGACACGAGAAGGGCGCGTTCACGGGCGCGACGCAGACCAAGCCCGGGCTGCTCGAGGCGGCGGCGGGCGGCACCGTGTTTCTCGACGAGATCGGCGACATGCCCACCGGGCTGCAGACCAAGCTGCTGCGCGCGCTGGAGAACCGCGAGGTGACGCGCGTGGGCGGGCTGTCGGCGCGCTCGATCGACGTGCGCTTCGTGGCCGCCACCAACCACGACCTGGAAGCGGCCGTCGCGGACAAGCGCTTCCGGCAGGATCTTTATTTTCGTCTGAACGGCATCTCGCTGACGATCCCGCCGCTCCGCGATCGGCCCGACGAGATCGAAGCGCTCGCGCGCCGCTTCATCGCCGACGCCGCGGGCGCCGCCAAGCGCCGCCCGCCCAAGCTGTCGGCAGAGGCGCTGGAGGCGATGGCCGGCTACGCGTGGCCGGGCAACATCCGAGAGCTGCGCAACGTCGTCGAGCGGGCGCTGGTGCTGTGCGACGACAACGAGATCACGCCCGAGCACCTGCCGCTGGACAAGCTGCGGCTGCCGCACGTGGCGCCGGACGCGGCCCTGGTGGCGGCGGTGGTCGGCGGCGCGGGCGCCGCGGGGGGCGGGTCGACGACGCCGCTGAGCCCGTCGGAGGCGGCGGAGAAGCGCCGCATCCTGGAGTTGATGGCCGAGCACGGCGGCAACCAGACGCGCGTCGCGAAGAAGCTGGGCGTCGCGCGCGGCACGTTGATCGAACGCCTGAAGCGCTACGGCATCAAGCGCCCGCAAGTCGACGACTGACGCGGACCGGCGCGACGATCTGTTCGATCGCGCACCGAACAAGTTGTCTGATCAGATCGGCGCGCGATGCGTCCATTCTGCGAATTGCCCGGGATTTCGCCCTGGCACGACGCTTGCCATTGAAGGCTCCCGAAAGAGGGGGACCTGAAATGATTCGCGCAACAAATAGAGGGATTCGGGGGATCGGGTTTTTGTTTCTCGCGGCCGCAATGGCCGCGGGCGCCGGCTGCGCCACCGCGTCCGGCGGGCACGTCGGCGGCCGCGATGTCCACGCGTCGGCCCGCATCGCAGGCGACAGCGCCCACGTCCTGGTCAACGGACCCGCGTGGCTGATGCACGTCAACATCGAGGGCCGCGACGACATGTCGCTGTTCGCGGTCGCCCGCAAGGACGGAACCGACGCCGACTGCGCCGGCAGTCAGAGCGGCGAGCGAAAGCGCCTGCGCCCGGGCATGTCGAACCTGGTCAACATGAACGTCGGCGCGGAGGAGACGATCTGCATCGCCCCGTCGCCGAACAGCCGGACCGCCTCGGTCATGTGGCACGCGCGCCGGATCGAGGGCGACGCGGCCGGCCGTGGCCAGACGCTGGCCTTCGACGGGCCGGGCCGATGATGACGCCGGCGGCAGGGCACGTGCGAACCGTCGCGACGCTGTGCAAGTACCTCGGGCTGCTGAACGGGGCCGCGCCGCTTTACCGCAGCGCCCTGCGCGTCGCCGCCGAGGCGCACGATCGGCCGGCGTTCGGCGAGCCGTTCGCGCGCGAGCGGCTGGCGCAGGAAGAGCGCGCGGCCGGCTCGGATCACCGCGACGTCGCCATCGCCGTCGCGGCGCTGGCGGCGCTGCTGGACGCGCAGGATCGAATCGACGAGGCCGAGCCGCTGTACCGGCGCGCGCTGCGCATCTTCCGGCGTCACCCGCAGCGCGACGGCAACGAGCTGGCCGTGACGCTGTCGGGCCTGGCGGCGATCCGCCACGCCAAGGGCCATCCCACGGAGGCGGCGCGCCTGTACCACCGCGCGCTGGTGCTACGGCGGCGGCTGCTGCCGTCCGGGCATCCCGCCATCGCGGCGACGCTGCACAGCCTCGCGGTGCTTTACGACGGGCAAGGGCACCACAAACGCGCGGCGCGGCTGATTCGCGCGGCGATGACCAGCGAATGGCGCGAGGCGCGCGCGCGCCGGCTGGAAGCGAGCGCGTAGATCGGGCGCCGCCGCGGGTGAAGACTTCGTTCGGGCCTCTCTCCGCGCGACGGGGAGAGGCCATTTTCTTGTTCGGCCGTCGTTGCAGACGCCGCGCAGATCGTGCCGGACATCGTTGAACAGATCGTCCGATTGAACAGGCGCGGCGGCGCGAACCTCAATGTCGGCGCGTGTACGCGCGTGGCACGACCGTTGAAGTGCACGGGCGCGGCCCCATGCGAGATGCAGGCGGAAAACCGCAATTCCGACGGGAGTTTGCCGGCGTTAACGCTGTAAACAAACTTCCACTTGCGGAAGGCCCCCTATGTAGGCGACAAACGCACCCCAACAGGGAAACACGGGCATCCGGGAAGTCGGGGGGACCGATGGCCGAGTCGCGGACGAACGGAGGTGGCAGCCGAAGTACGTTCTCCGTTCACCCGGCGGCCGGAGTGTCCCCGGAGGTGTCTCCGGAGATCTCGACGCACGAGTCGGGCGACGGCGAGGGCGGAAGCGGTGGCGGCGGCGACGACGGATTGAAGAAGGGCGACACGCTCGGCCGCTACCTGGTGCTCGGGCAACTGGGCGCGGGCGCGATGGGCGTCGTCTACGCCGCGTACGATCCCGAGCTGGATCGCAAGATCGCGATCAAGATCCTGCGCCCGCAAGAGGGCAAGGGCGACAAGACGCGCCGCCAGGAACGGCTGGTGCGCGAGGCGAAGGCGATGGCGAAGCTGTCGCACCCGAACGTCGGCGCCATCTACGACGTCGGCGTCCACGGCGACCAGGTGTTCCTGGCGATGGAGTTCCTGAGCGGCGGCACCCTGCGCGCCTGGATGGCGGCGAAGAAGCGCCCCGCGAGCGAGATCGTGAAGATGTTCATCGAGGTCGGCAAGGGCCTCGCCGGCGCGCACGCCGAGGGCCTGATCCACCGCGACTTCAAGCCCGACAACGTCCTGCTCGACAAGAACGGCGTGCCGAAGGTCGTCGACTTCGGATTGGTGCGGCTGACCGGCGCGGCACTGGATCGCTCGACGACCGGATCGATGGACACGATCCCCGACGACGAAGCCGTCGCCCTCCCCCTCGCCCAGACCGCCCTCGCCGCGAACCTGACCCGCACTGGCGCGTTGACCGGCACGCCCGCGTACATGGCGCCCGAACAGTTCCTGGGGAAGGCGATCGACGCGCGCACCGATCAGTTCGCGTTCTGCATCGCGCTGTACGAGGCGCTGTACGGGGAGCGGCCGTTCGCGGGGGAGACGATCTTCGCGATCGCGGACACCGTCACCCAGGGGCAGGTGAGGCCGATGCCCTCGAACGCCTCGATCCCGCCGTGGGTTCGTCGGGTCGTCGTCAAAGGGCTCCAGACGAAACCCGAGGATCGCTACCCAAGCGTCGAAGCTTTCGTTGCCGCGCTGCTGGACGATCCTCTGGTCCGGCGGCGGAGGCGACTCCGCACGGTGGGTGCGCTCCTGGCAATCGTCGCCGCCCTGGCCGGAACGCGCTACTGGTTCGGCCGCAAGCAACGCGAGCTCGATCGGCAGATCGCAGAAAAGGTCCGTTCCGCAGAACAAGCTCTCGCCGAGCTTCCATCCCTCGCATCCCGTTTCGCGGAGCAGCGTCACAAGGCGCTACAGCTCTTCGATTCCGCGAACCCGCATGCGGAGGCCGAATGGCAACTGGCCCAGACCGCCTGGTCCAAAGTCGACGCGCTCGCGAGCTCCGCGTTCGCGGCGCTGGAGACGGCGCGCACGTTGCGGCCTTCCAAGGAGATCGACGCGCAGCTCACGCACGCGTTGATAGAGCACGCTCGTCGAAATGAGTACGCCGACCACTTCGACGCTGCGAACGCGATCCTGGCGCGCCTTCCAACGCCCTCCATCGCGGATTCGCTGGTGACGGGATCGATCACGATTGCGACGACAACCTACCCGACCCGTGTATCCGTTTTTCGGTACGAAAAATCTAAGGCAGGCCCCCTCGTTCCAAAGGAGGTCACGACTCTTAGCCTCGCTGGACCAAGCACGCAGACGCTTCCGCACGGTTCTTACTCGCTGCGGTTCTCGGCTCCCTCAAAGTCGGCCGTCGACTACCCCGTGCTCCTTCGAATCGGAGAGGCCGTGGCGCTGTCGATTGCCCTTCCGCCCGAGGGTGCGATCCCAGCGGGCTTTTCCTACGTGCCCAAGGGACGGTTCCTCTACGGAGAGGCCGACGAGAATCTGCGGACCGGCTTCACCAACTCGGCGCCTCTGCACGAGCGATCGACTCGAGGATTTCTGATCGCTAAACATGAGCTCACCTTCGGAGATTGGATCGCGTTCCTCCGAGCCCTGCCGCCGTCACGGGTACCGGCATTGCTACCCCATACGATCGAGGGCGTCTTGCGATCGCTGGCTGCCGCCGTCGATCTGCGGCCCCTGCAGAACGGAGGATGGCGTCTGAGATTGACCCCGGTCGGGACCGCGTACGTTGCGGTCGACGGAGAGGACATCGTCTTTACCGATCGTCATATCCGCGCGCGGCAGAACTGGTTACGGATGCCGGTAACCGGCATTTCGACGGGCGACGTCCAGCAGTACACGAAATGGCTGGATAGCTCCGGACGGCTTCCGGGCGCCCGCCTCTGCGACGAGGAGGAATGGGAGAGAGCGGCCCGAGGCGCCGACGACAGACACTTTCCCCACGGCAATTTCCTCGCACCTGACGACGCAAATTTCGATCTCACCTACGGTCGCGTCGCTACTTCGTTCGGCCCAGACGAGGTGGGCTCGCATCCCGCTTCTCGCAGCCCGTTTGACCTCGACGACATGGCCGGCAACGCCTGGGAGATCACGACGTCACGCGTAGGCGTTGATGGTGCTGGTCTCCGAAGCGGCGGCTACTACCACAACGACAAGACAGCACTGGTCACGAACCGCGAGCCATTCACGCCCGGCAGCCGCAGCGCTCACATAGGAACGCGCGTATGTGCAGACCTCCCAAAGGAAGTCGTGCCGTCCGGGTTCGAAGTCCAACCCAATTGATCAGGAAATGAAGGGCCTAATGCGACGACGATCTCGAATGTTGAGGGTTGGTTGTTTCGGACTGGCAATCTTGCTTGTCGGTTGGCAAACGACGCTTTGGGCCGGCGCGAGCTTCCAGGGTGCGAGCTTCCAGGGTGCGAGCTTCCAGGGCGCGAGCTTCCAGGGCGCGAGCTTCCAGGGCGCGAGCTTCCAGGGCGCGAGCTTCCAGGGCGCGAGCTTCCAGGGCGCAAGCTTCCAGGGCACAGGGGTCGATCGAAGCCGTTCATTGGCAGGTCCGTTTCAGATCCGCGGCATCTCCCGCGCCGATTTCACGGTCACCGGCGCGACTCAAGGCCTCCTTCAGGATGGCGCTGCGGTCAGCATCACCGAAGTCTCAAATCCGATGACAGATGTGCGCCTGCAATTCGGAAGGACGACCAGTTTGGAGGACACCCGTCGCGGCAGCTTCATCTACGTCCCGACGTCAACCACGGACAGGACCGCTGTCGATCTGAGGGGATCCTTCTGGAACGTGGCGTTCGCTGATATGTGCGGCAGCGATGCGCAGTGTGGCGGTGGCGCGACGTGCAACGAAGGTGCGTGCGTCAAAGCATGCTTGCGTGATTCGGATTGCAGTACGGTCTCCGGATCGAAATGCATTCAGGGGTCGTGTAGCGATGTGGGGGGCAGCCTTGCCCTCTACATCGCCGATGTCGAAAAGGACACCCAGCTCAACTCTTCGAAGTATCCGCTGAACGACGACGTCTACCTCTACACCGTCTATTTCCGTCAGCCCGCAACGGACCAGTGGGCGGCTCTTTGTCCGGTCGACTCAGGTACTGGCAAGCCGACCGCGATGGCGGTGCCCCTCGACCCGTTCGACCACAGCGACAGCGGCCCGGGCCGCAGCAAGTTCGCTTTCGCCTGCACCGCCACGGGCGTCGCCGCCAAGTGCGCGCGCACTTGGGGTTACAAGCCCTGGAAGAAGGTCCCGGAGACGGTCCGGAACGGAGCGACGTCCGTGTCCATTCCCGAGCTCCCGCTCGCGCCCTTCTACGACGCGTGCCTGTTCGCCGCACGCGCCGATTACTGCCAAGACAACCAGAGCTACACGAAAAACGGGACGCTGGTCGATCTGTTCGACACGCTGGACGGTCGCACGTCGATCAACCCTACGGTCGGCCTCCCCTACGCGCGCCGCTCCACGGGCGTCATGCTGCACGAGGAGTATCAGATCTCGGCGCTGAACCTGTTCCCGCCTGATCCCCCTTCGCCGCCGCTGGCCTGTCCACCCAGCCCGACCCCCGGACCGCATCTCGTCAGCGAGAACTTCACCTGCGACGAACTGATGAGCATGCCCGATCAGGGCGCGCTCGTCTCGTCGCTCCGCATGTCGGGGATGGAGTCCAGCCGCTACGCCGATCTCGACCCGGGGCGGACGTGCGCCGCCGGTCCTTACATCAACCGCTGCGATCCGAAAGAGCCGTACGAGTGCTACCGCAACGATCTCAAAACGCAGGCGCTGGGTGCGTTCCTAGCCGTGAACTCGCCGCGGCACTGCTCGCACGACGAGGAACACGAGGGGGAGGCGCTCGATCCGCTCTGCAACGAGTGCGTCAACCGCGTCTGCCAGGTCGATCCGACCTGCTGCGCGGATCCGGGCGGCTCGTTCTATCCAGGCAGCCTGGTCTGGGATAGCCGTTGCACGGAGATCCGGCGCGACGTCTGCCGCGACGATGCGACGCCTTCGTCGCCGCTGTGGCCCGTGGGTACAGCGGCCCCTGCGCCAGAAAACCGACAGCTCGTGTTTCTGCGCGGCGCGATCGGCTCATTCGAGGGGATCGTCACCGAAGGAGGCACCGCATACGCCGAAGGCTGGGCGTGCGACCCGGATCATCCAGGGGCGAGCGTGAACGTGCAGATGGCCGTCGGCGCGCCGCTGGGGGCGACGAATCCAACATCGGGCAGCGTCGTCGCGCACCTGTACACCGCCGCGGCAGATAGGCCGCTGGTGCCGAAGTGGCGGGAGGCGGTCGCGGCCGAGTGCGGAGACCACGGGATGGCTCCCCACGGTTTCAAGTTCCCGATTCCCCCGGACACGGACGGCGCCGACATCTACGTCTATGGCATCGATCTCGAGGCGCCGGGGGCGCCGTTCTCGCTCCTGCGCGGCGGCAAAAAAACAAAGCAGCCGGCGCTGGCGACGGCGCCCGGCGCCAGCGGCCCGCGGGCCGCGATCTGGACCGGCTGGGTCGCGGCACCCACGTCGGGCGACTACAAATTCCAGGCAAGCGTCGGCGCAGGCGACCAGTACCGCCTGTGGATCAACGGAATCTACGCGGCGGGAAACTGGACGGATGCCGACGGCACGGCCGGAGGCTTCTTCCTGACCCCGCCTTCGTCGCCGCCTGTGTTCTCCATGTTGGGCGGTGCCCGCTACAGCGTCCGCGTCGAGTACCGCCGGCCGGACACGCTGCCCAGTTCGTCTCGCTTCTCGCTGTCATGGGCGGCCGCGAACGGAGGCACCATGACGGCGATTCCGGCGAGCGCGCTCTACCCGATCGCGCAGTCGGTCGGCAACGGCCTGGTCGGCACGTACTACACGACGCAGGACGGTCACGATCTGCCCGAGATCGGCAACGCTGCCACGCGTGTCACGGGACAGACGTTCGGGGTCGACTTCCTCTGGAACGACCGCAATCCTCCGGTCGTCGGAGCGAGCCCGCCCGGACAGCCGCTCCCCACGCCGTTGCCCGGGCTTTCGGTGGCCGACACCTTCGGCGCGCGTTTCGAAGGGCAGATCATCCCGCCGCTCTCAGGAGACTACACGTTCACCGCCGACAGCGACGGCGACGTCACGATCACCGTCAACGATAAACTGGTCACCGCGCCGTCGGCCATGCCGGTGGCCACCGAAACCGGTCTCTGCCCACACAGCATCTGCAAGACGGGCGCGGCGATCAGCAAGACGTGCAGCCAGGGATTCTTCTGCGCGTCGCAGATCTGCCGATCCGATCCAAGCTGCTGCGCGTACACCTGGGACTCGCGCTGCGTCCAGGAGGTCGCGTCGCTCTGCGGGCTCGAGTGCGACCCGTCGCCGCCGGTCGCGATAACGCTGCAGGCAGGGGTCAAGTACAAGATCCGCGTCGATTACATTCATCGCAAGAAAGACCCGGAGCACCCGCGCAAGATCGCGCGCGGCGCGCGGCTTCAGCTTCGATGGGCGCTGCCCGGAACCCTCGCGGAGCCGATCCCGCTCGATCGGCAATTCTCGGATCTGGCTGGCGCGCCGGCGGGTGTCGGCTTGAACGCGGCCTATTTCGTTCCAGACACGAGCGGCAAGGTTTTCGGGAACGAGTACTTCGGCCACGTCGAGGGCTGGGACCGCCCGGCCACCGATCCGGCGATCAACTTCACCGCCGCCGTCCCTCCCGTCGCGACGCGCACGAAGAGCATGATCTGCGACGGCTTGAACGCCGATGCGTGTCCGACCGCGGCCACGGGCGGCGCTCCGGCGCTGGTCTCGCCGTCGACCGCCTTTTCAGGCACGACCACGTTCCAGGGCGCAGGAGCGGTGCGCGCTACTGCCGTCGACGTCTACGAATGCCTCGTCGACGCGGCGACCGGCGAGTGCGCTCGCGACGCGAACACCGGAGCCGAGACCTGGAACCGTCTGGCGACGTCTGGTCTTGCTAGCAACGAGTGCAACGGTCTTGCGACCACGAGCGAGCTGTGCGGCACCTTCTCGGTCGCCCTGAACCTCGGACGCGGCACGCACTGGCTCGCGGCCACCCAGTCACCGACGACCAGCCCGGGCGAAGGGCGGTTTCGCGTCGTGGTCACCGACCCGGCGGGGACGTCGGCGCCCGCGCCGACCGCCACGCAGCCACCGGCCGGATTCGCGTCAGGAAACGGCGCGGTGCCGGTCGGCGGAACGGCCACGCCCGGAGCCGAGGTGACCGTGACAGCGACGTCGGGAACGACCACGAAGACGTTCCGGTTCACCGCCGACGGTAGCGGCGCCTGGGGCGGCAGCAACATCACGCTGCCACCCGGCCAATGGACGTTGACGATAACCGAGCGCGACGCAGCGGGAAACGCGAGCGCCGCGACGCCACCGCGCGACGTCACGGTGGCGCTACCGCCGCTGACGCTCTCGGCGCCCGCCGAGGGAGCGTCCATCACGCAGCCTACCTCCCTCGTCGGGTCCGGCGCGGTGCCGGTCATCGACGGCACGCCCATCGACGTCATCATCGGGGACGGCGACGGGAACTACTTCGCCGATCGCGCGGGGAGCCACGGCCCCGTTCAACCGGGCGGCACGTTCTCGAAGCTGCTCGCGCCGCCCCGCGTGTCGGCGGCGGCAGATGCGCTGACGCTGGACTATGGCAAGCACAAGCTGAAGGCGTTCCAGCGCGCGAACGGCCTCGATGGCACGGGCGCGATCGTGACCGTTCTGGTGCCGCCGCCGCCGCCGGCGGTCACGTCGATCATCGCCGGCCGGGACGAGTTCACGCCCCCGGACAACGCCATCGTGGGATCGTCGGTCGCGCTCAAGGGAACCGGCCTCCTGCGCAACGGCCAGCCCGATCAGTCGAGCCTCCCTGTGCATGTCAACGTCTACCAGGGCACGACAAAGCTCGGTGAAACCGTCCTCGACAGCGACACCGGCGCGTTCGAAGTCTCGATCAAGATCGCCGGCGCCGGGCCGCAGACACTGACGATCAAACAGGCCGCGAGCTCCCTTTCCGGGGCTGGGGCGGCGGAGAGCGAACCCGTGACGATCACCGTCCGCGTGCGCCCACCCGCGCCGACCATCCTGACCCCCCAGACCGCTGCCGAGTTGCCCTTGGGCCGGTTCGCGGTCACCGGCAGCGCGATTGCCGGCGCCACGGTCACCATCCTCGCTGATAGCGTCATCAAGGAGATCGTCACCGCCGGTCCTGATGGCAACTTCACGACCGCGCCGACGCAGAACCTCCTGCTTCCGCGCGGGGTCCACCGCCTGACGGCTTACCAGACGATCGACGGCGCGGACGGTCCGCCGGGCACCGGCGTGATGGTGTCGGTCGGCGACGTCGAACCGCCCCGACTGACCACCCAATCAATCTCCGTCGTGTGTAACCGGTCGACCTTCGTCAGCTCCACGCCCATTCTCGATCCTCAGCCCACGTGCAGCGACGACGGTGCCAACGTTCATTTCGCGGGGACGATCGCGCTGACGGACAACGAATCGACGTTCTCGTACCCGGGCTGCGACCCGGCGACCCACCACTGCTTCGCGCAATGCATCGCCGACGGAGGTTGCTCTTGTATCCCCGATTCCCCGTCTTCGTTCGCGTATGGCGCGACGGATGTGACCTGCAGCGCGAGGGACGAAGCCACCAACGTCGGATCGGCGCGGTTGACCATCAACGTGTCGAGCACCGTCCGGCCGACCCTGCAAGCGAGCGGCCTCCTCGCCGAGGCGCAAGGCCCGGCCGGCGCGGCGGTCAACTACGAGATCTCGGCCACCGGTTTCGTCGCCAACTGCACGCCCGTCGGCTCCACGGAACTCGTCCCGTGCTCGCACTGGTCGCCGGCCTACGGCGGGCTCGGGTTCGTCCCTGTCGCCGTCGCCATGGATCTCAGCGACGGCGCAATCTATGCGGGCTTCTTCGGCGATTCGGACAACGGAGACGGTGCGCCCGTCAACACCGCCCAGGCATCGGAGCACCTCCTCGCCTCCGCCGACGGCGGCACGAGCTGGGTGGAGCTCCGCCCCTCTGGCGCCGAGCGTGTCGTCTCGATCGCGTCGGGCGGAGGATCGCTCTACGTCGCTTCGGGCAATGGTCACGGCGTTCGCAGCAGCGACAATCGCGGCCTCACCTGGAGCGCCGCGCTGGAAGGCCGCTCTATCCGCCGCGTCTGGATCGATCCCACGAAGAAAACTCACGCGTTTGCGGCCGACTTCGCCCTCGGAGCGCTGTTCGAGACCCGCGACGGCGGGGCGACGTGGTCTCCAGCGGGGGCCGGATTCCCGAGCAACTCCACCACCACCAGCGAATGGTTGCTGGCTCTCGCCATCGATCCGACTGCGCCCGACCGCGTGTACACCAGCGTCCGCGGCGATACCGTCGACTCGATAAAGACGCACCTTTATCGGCGCGTCGGCACCGGTACCTGGGAGCGCCTCAAAGTCCCTGCGGACAACGACCCTGCCAGCAACTACGCCGGCAGCATCGCCGTCGTTCCTTTCATCAGACCCGACAAAGAGTTCGCGAAGGTTTTTGCTGGAACCGTGATGTCCGAAGACGGCGGCGAGAGCTGGGTGGACATACCGGCTTTCCAGGCGTTCGAGAACCTGGTGTTCTCGACAGTCGATCCGAACGTCGCGTACGCGTCGACGTTCGGCAACATGTGGCGATCACCTAATGGTGGCGAAACATGGGATGCCGTCACTGGATCCGCCACACCACTGGCCGGCGCTCTGCTGGCGGATTTCCACGACACCGAGACCGTTTACGCATCGTCCGGCTTCGATCCGCTGGTCGGGATCGGCCTCTACAAGACCACGAACTCGGGCTTTTCGTGGTTGCCGGTCGGGGCGCCGAACGCCTCGTTGCCCGGCGCGCGGATCAAGGACCTCGCCGCCGATCCCGGCGATGCGAACATCGCTTACCTCATCTCCGATCGCGGCGGTGTGTTCAAGACGACGGACGGCGGGGCGTCGTGGAACGTGAGCAACGGCGAGGCGGGCGGCAACATCATCGACGATCCGTTCTCGCTGCAGGACGCTTCCAAGATCGCCATCGACCCGTTCGCGCGCAACAAGATCTACGCTGGGCGGATCGGCCTTTGGCAGTCGGCCGACAGCGGCCGGACCTGGACCGATCGACGCGGCGACGTCAGCCTCCTGGGCGAAATCACGAACTTCGCGGTCCATCCGCTGGTGCCCAACGCGCTTTACTTGGGCGGCGGCGCGATCTCCGCCGACGCATCCCGGGACGTACTGCTCAAAGGGACGACGATGTTCCCGATCGTCTACGGCAACGTCGACAAGCCGCTCCCGATATCCGTCAGCTACAACCTCCAGATCGTTCCGAACGCGCAGCAGACGCTGGTCAAGTCCTGGTCGATCCTGAGCGGTTTGCCCACGCCGCTGCGCAGTGGCGTATCGCTGCATCCAATAGCGACGCTCGCCAGGACCGGCGGGCCCGTTCTCTTCGACGACGAGCCCGACATCGGCCTCGCCAACGTCGTCTATGACGGATCGGACGGGACCGATCGGCTGTTCGTCGGCGGAGGCGGCTTCACCGGCACGCAGGGTATCCTTTACCGCACGGAGGTCGGGACGGGACCGCTGGCCACCCGCACCTGGGAGCCGCTGCTGCCCGGAGGTCCTCCGGGCTTCTCAGACTTCTCGCGATTGGTCATCGATCCGGCGAGCCACGGCCAGACGATGTACACGCTGACCAGCGTGCCGGGCTTCACGCTGGGCGCACCCCCCACGCTCTGGCAGAGCAACGATGGCGGCAGAAACTGGCGCCCGGATCTGTCGGTGCCGCCCGGGCTGTTCGTCACCAACATCTGGTTGTCGCCGGCCGATGGGTCGCTGTACGCGACGCTCGCGCCGACCGGGGGCGACACCTCGGGGCTCTTCCACACGCTGGGCGCAGCGGCCTGGTCGAAGGGGCTACTCTGGAAGCGCACCACGGGCGGGTTGCCGTCGGGAGCCCGCGCCGTCATCGGAACCCTGCGCCCGCAGTGCACCGTCGTCCTCCCGGACACCGTACCGGCCGACGATCCCCGTCGCTTCCACGCGGTCGGTCCCGGCTCGACGTTCCCACTCGACGTGGACACCACCGTGGACTGCAAGGCGGTCGACGCATTCGGGAACGACGCAACGAGCCGGTTCGTCATCCAGGTCCGTGACACCACGCCGCCGGTCATCTCTCACCCCGCGCAGGTTTTCGCGACCGTCACGGCGCCCGCAACGAGCACGAACGTGCGGTTCATCCTCGGTGACAACGTGAGCGCTGTCGACCTGGTTGACGGTCCGATCACGCCGTCGTGCCGCGCTACCAAGATCACCAGCACCGGCACCGACACCATCCCATCGGTGAATCTGGCAGGCACCCTCTTCACGGCGGGCGCCTGGACGATGACCTGCACAGCGACCGACGCACACCTCAATTCCTCCTCGGTGTCGTTCCCGCTAATCGTTTCCCAGCCCACCGCGCCCACGATCAACACGCCGGGCCCCCAGACCCGCGACGCAGCCCGCATTGACTCCGACCACACCGGCGCCATGGTGTCGTTCACGGTCACAGCGGCGAGCGGGTCCGCGACGCACCCCGCCCTGATACCGACGTGCGAGGCACCGATCGGCGACGCCGGTGCCGTCGTCACGCTCGACCGTTCCGGAACCACGTTCACCGGTCTGTTCCCGATCGGCACGCGCGAGGTCAACTGCTCGGCGACGGACTCCAGCCCGACGCCGGCGCTGAGGGTCGCACGCAGCTTCCCGGTGACGGTTGTCGACCGTCCGCCCACGCTGACCGTCCCGACGACCGACATCATCGAGGCGGCCACGGACATCTCGGGCCAGGCAGTGAACTTCGTCGTCACGGCCACCGACGCCGTCGACGGCGCGCTGGACCCGTTGTGCTCTCCGTCGACCGGATCGACGTTCCCGATCGGCACGACGGTCGTGACCTGCAACGTCACCGACAGCGCAGGCAACCGGGTCGCGGATTCCTTCAACGTAAAGGTTACCGGCGTGCGGCCGATCCTCCACCTGCCGACCCTGCCTCGGTTCGAGGCCGACCACGAGTTCGGACACGAGGTCTCGTATGTCGCGACGGCAAGCGATGCGATCGGTCCGCTCGCCATCACGTGCGAGCCGCAGTCGGGGAACCTGTTCCCCGTGGGTGACACGATCGTCACCTGCAGGGCCGGCAACGCCATCGGCGTCACCGAGGGGTCGTTCGTGGTCCGGGTGACGGACACGGGATTGCCGGACATCAATGTCCCGCCCACCATCACGCTCGAGGCGGCCGGGCCGGACGGAAGCCCTGTGACCTTCACGCGCTCGGCGCCGCCCGCAGAGCCGACCATCACCGTCGCCGCCGTCGATCTCGGCGGGCAGACGCTCATCGATCCGGCGGGGAATCCGATGCGCTTCGTCGTCTCGACGTTCGACCTGGTGAGCGCCAACCTCGTTCCGACCTGCCACCGGGACGGCGACACCGCCGACCTCGCGGCCGTCAGCCCCGGCCCTCCGCAGTTCCCCGTCGGGGAAAACGCCGTCAATTGCAGCGCCACCGACGGCGCGGGCAACACGCGTACGTCCAGCTTCAGCATCATCGTGCGCGATACGACGCCCCCGGAATTGCACCTGCCGCAGCCGACCCCGCCGGCGACGCCGCCTGCACCCGCCTTCACCGCGGACGCCGATGCGCAGGGCGGTGCCACCGTGAACTACGACAACGGCACGAACGTGACCGCGACCGACAAGGTCAGCCGCGATGTTCGCGTGGCCTGCACGCCGCGTTCGGGCAGCCGCTTCCTGGTGGGTGCGACGACCGTCGCGTGCATCGCGCGCGACGCGGCGGGGAACGAGGCAACGGGAAGCTTCGTGGTGCTCGTCCGCGACGGCTCGCGCGGCCGGCCCTGCACCTCCGGAACCCAGTGCGGGAACGGGATGTGCGTCGACGGCGTCTGCTGCGACAGCGCCTGTGGCGGGGGCGATCCCAACGACTGCCAGGCCTGCTCGGTCGCCGCGGGCGGCGCCGCCGACGGTGCGTGCACGCCGCTCGCGGCGTCACACGTCTGCCGGCCGAGCGCTGATATCTGCGACGTCGCCGAATCCTGCGACGGCCAGCACGTCGCCTGCCCGGTCGACGGCTTCGTCGCCGAGGGAACCCGCTGCCGCGAGAGCACCGGGATCTGTGACGTCGCCGAGGCGTGCACGGGATCGTCCGCGGCTTGTCCGACCGACGCGTTCGTCGCCGCGGGCACCACCTGTCGCGCCAGCGCGGGCGTCTGCGATCCGGCGGAGACCTGCTCTGGATCGTCGGCGGCCTGCCCCGGCGACGTGAAGGCCTCGACCAGCACGACTTGCCGCCTGAGCACCGGATTCTGCGACGTCGCGGAAACTTGCGACGGTTCGTCCAACGATTGTCCCCAGGATCGATTCGTCGATGCGGGCACCATCTGCCGCCCCGGTGCCGGCGCGTGCGACGTCGCAGAAGCGTGCACGGGATCCTCCGGCGCATGCCCGCTGGATGGGTTCGTCCACGGCGGCACGACCTGCCGTCCCAGTGCAGGCGTGTGCGACCGCGACGAGACCTGCACCGGCACGTCCGCGGTCTGCCCCGCTGATGCGAAGGCGCCGGTCGGTACGGTCTGCCGTGCCGGCGGCGGCGTGGGCTCGTGCGACGTCGCTGAGGTCTGCGACGGCGTGTCGAACAATTGCCCGCCGAACGTCGTCATCACGGCGGGGACCGTCTGCCGGCCGAGCGCAGGCGTGTGCGACGCGGCCGAGGTGTGCAACGGTTCGTCCGGCACCTGCCCGCCCGACGCGAAGGCACCGGCAGGAACGGTTTGCCGGGGCAGCGTGGGCACGTGCGACGTCACCGACACGTGCGACGGCCTGGCGAACAATTGCCCGCCGGACGTCGTCATCCCGTCGGGAACCGTCTGCCGAGCGAGCGCAGGAGCGTGTGACGTCGCCGAAGTGTGCAACGGTTCGTCCGGCACTTGCCCGCCCGATGCGAAGGTTGCGGCCGGCACGACCTGCCGCGCCGCCGCCGGCGCCTGCGATGTCGCCGAGGCGTGCAACGGGTCGACCAACGATTGTCCGGCGAACGCGTTGGCCGCCGCGGGCACGATCTGCCGCGCCAGCGGCGGTGGGTGCGATCCCGCCGAAACGTGTACCGGATCGTCCGCCACCTGCCCGGCCGATACGGGCTGCGGCGATACCGATCCGCCTTACTTCCCCAATCCTCCCGGGCCGATCGTCGCGTACGCCACCTGTAAGGACGGCGCCGTCGTGACGTATACGACGCCGATCGCGATCGACGCCGTAGAGGGCCCCCGCCCGGTGAGCTGTTTGCCGTTGTCCGGGTCGATGTTTGCGCCCGGGAAGACCACTGTCACCTGCACGGCCTCCGACACGAAGGGGAACACCGCGAAGGTGACGTTCGAGGTCTGGGTCAAGTTCCAGGCGCCGATGGACGGCACGTTCTTCCTGCAGCCCATCAACTCCGACGGCAGCTCGGTCTTCAAGGCGGGAAGCGTCGTCCCGGTGAAGTTCAAGCTGACCGGCGCCAGCGCAGGAATCACGAACCTCGTTGCCCGTCTCTCGTCCACGAAGGTCTCGGGCAGCGTCCCCGGCCCGGTCAACGAAGCCACGTCGTCCGGTACCGCCAACACGGGCAACACCTTCCGCTACGACCCGGTCGCGAAGCAGTACGTCTTCAACCTGTCGACCAAGGGAATGTCGACCGGTGTCTGGTCGCTGCGCGCAGACCTGGGCGATCTCGTCACGCACACCGTCAACATCTCGCTGCGATGACGCGCGTGCGACGTTTCGTCTTGCTGTCGGTGGTGGCGCTCGGCTGCCGTAGTGGCGCCAACGAACCGCCGATCGAATCGCGGCAGCGCGCGATCGACTTCGAAACCGGTTCGGTTCAGGGAACGCTGCTCTGGCACGGCGAGCCGGCCGAAGACCAGAGCTACTTCCTTTACGAACCGGGAGCGGTCCAGCAATCGTTCTTCTCACCCAGCTACGCGCTGCCCAACGTCACGCCCGGCGCGCATACGATCGCGGTCTACGACAACGGCTGCTTCTCCAATCCCTCCCACAAGCTCGGCGAGGCGAGCTTCGACGTCGCCGCCGGCTCCTCGGCCGCCGTCGACATCGACCTCACCGCGACGGCCGGCAGGGTCAGGGGCTCCATTTCCGTCAACAGGTCCCCGGTCGCCGGCGCACGCGTCGAGATGTTCCCGGACGGCGGCTGTAGTGTGGTTTCCGCGTCCACCGGCACCGACGGCACGTTCTCTCGCCTCGTCGCGCCCGGCACTTACACCGCGAACGTTCGCGTCAACGCCATCATCATCGGCACCTTCGCCTTCA
>Ga0207701_10002460_pt1 | contig 19208 bp, 18 predicted proteins | sample KBSSwiSSwithPhiX_FD_184294 | JGI IMG/M metagenome (GOLD analysis project Ga0207701, IMG submission 184294) | Switchgrass rhizosphere bulk soil microbial communities from Kellogg Biological Station, Michigan, USA, with PhiX - S5 (SPAdes) (version 2) | ecosystem: Environmental > Terrestrial >... | reverse complement strand
ACTCGAGCGGGTTACGGGTGAGCAGCGGAAACGACTGGATCTGCTGCATGCTGATGGTGTTGCTGATCTGCCCGGTTGTCGCCGTAACGATGTCCGCGCCGGTCGTAACGGTTACAGTTTCCTGTATGCCCCCGACCTCTAGAACCGGTGAAATGCTGTATTCACGGCCGATGTCAACCTTGACCTCGTTTGCTATGAATGTTTTGAATCCTTGTGAGGTGATCTTTACCGTGTATGTACCCGGATCAAGCTGTGAAAAATTGAAACCGCCATTGTTGTTGGTTGTGGCTGTCTGGACCTTTCCAGTTTGGTTAAAGGTCAGCTCGACCGTCGCTCCCGGCAAAACGCCGTCGGGACCGGACACGGTTCCGGCGAGGCTGCCGGTTGGCGTCTGACCAGCCGCGATCAACGCTAGCACCGCGATGGTGATAAAAGTAATTAATATTTTTTTCATCTTATTCCTCTGCCTTTTAATCGCGAAACTCCGTGGTAGAAACTACCTCGAGCGAAACGTAGGAAAGCGAAACACGCTCAATTCAGTCCTTAATTTCAAGCGCCAAAACGAAAACGAGTTCGGCGCTTTCCTATTTTGTAACAAATATTGGTAACTCGTGAGGGATCACGTACCCTTAAAAACGCAATCGTCATGCCATTTGGTTCTTCATTGCTTTTCGAACCGGTCGCGCATCGCAGGTTATTGGAGTAAAGAGACTTAGTTTAGACAGATTTTCGTGAATGTTCGTTCGTACGATATACGACAAACCGAACAATTTTGGATTTTAGTACGAAAATTTGGATTTCCGCCGTTGGATTTTGTTCAGAAGAATGGATCTTTTCATGTCGACAACGCCGTCAGTTGGGTCTTCCTGGGACAAAAACATTGGGCCATACTGCCTTTAGGGAACTGCGATCTTGTACGTCTTTATTTTGGAATTTAGCGTCGTAGCGTTAAGGCCGAGCAGACGGGCGGCGCGGGATTGGTGGCCGCCGGTTTGGTCTAGAGCGCGGCAGATAAGATCGATCTCAAATCGCTTCACTTCTTCGTAAAAATTCACGCCCCGAGCAAAATCGATGTCGCCGGAAGCTCCTTCGGTCTGCTGGATCATCTTTGCCGCAAGCTCCGGGTCACGAACTTCGGGACGCAGACAATCAACCGTTATCTCGTCTGTCGTCGCGATCACAACCGCTCGCTCAATTATGTTTTCGAGCTCGCGAACATTTCCGGGATATTGATAGTTCTCCAGTAGAGCGAGGACTTCGGGCGAAAGATTTTCAGAGATAGATCGCCCGTTTTCTTCGTTATATTTTCTGATAAAGTGTGTCGCGAGGGGAAGAACGTCCTCTGTACGCTCGCGAAGCGAGGGCAGTTCGATCGGTACAACGGACAATCGATAATATAGGTCCTCACGAAATGTCCCGTTTTTGACTGCATCTTTAAGATCGACATTTGTGGCAGCAATGATCCTGACATCCACGTTCACTATGACGGTCTCGCCGAGCGGCGTGAACTCGCGCTCTTGAATGACTCGAAGCAATCGAACCTGTGTTTCCGGCCGAAGATCGCCGATCTCGTCCAGAAAGATCGTTCCTGTATCAGCGACTTCGAAGAGCCCCTTTTTCGCGGCGACGGCCCCCGTAAACGCGCCTTTTGAGTGGCCAAAAAGCTCCGATTCGAGCAGGTCGGACGGAATGTTGGAACAGTTAACTACGACGAAAGGATTATCGACACGTGGACTGGCTTCATGTATCGCCTTAGCGACCAATTCTTTCCCGGTGCCGCTTTCGCCGGTTATCAATACCGTTGAACGTGCCGGTGCGACGCGATCGACAAGCCGGAAGATCTCCTCCATCTTTTCCGACCGCCCAATAAAGCCTTCGCGCTTTACCGAGCGGGTCATCACCTGCCGGAGAACCTGCCGTTCTTCCTCATTGCGTTTCTTCCTAATACCCCTGCCGACGAAGGAAAGGATCTGCTCGTTCTGAAAAGGTTTGCGGATAACACCGAAAGCTCCCTTCTCCCATGCAGAGATCGCGGTGTCGAACGTGGCGTAAGCCGTGATCATCAGTACGATGGCCTCGGAATCGATCTTTATCAGTTCTTCAAGCGCCGTCAGGCCGCCGATACCGGGCATGGAAACATCCATCAACACGACATCAAAAGGCCTTTCTGAAAAGGCGGCGATCGCCTCTTCACCCGTTTTTGCTAATTCGACCTTGTAGCCGGCGGACGAAAGTATAGTCTCAAGCACATCGCGCATGATCTCTTCGTCATCGCATACAAGTACCGAACCTTTCTTACTCATAAACTTTCAATATAACCTAAAGTATTTAGAGCAGCGAAATGCGCCTGCTGGCGAACGACTTCGCTTGTTTTCGTTTAACTTGATTTCGATGGCGGTCTACGACAAGTTCGCACAGCGGTACGATTCAGCTTTTGCACCTCTTGAGCGTTTAGGTTTATCGCAAAGCCGCCAAGAGGCCTTGTCACTCTTGCCTGTCGACGCTCGAATACTTGAGCTCGGTTGCGGCACCGGCGCTAATTTCGAATTTTACCCGACAAGCCAACTGGCGCTTTCGACTGAATTCTCGATCGAGATGATAAAGACCGCCCGATCAAAAACAACATCAAACATTCTTGTGAATGCGGACGCGCAATTTCTACCGTTTGGTGAAAGCGAGTTCGATGCAGCGTTTGCGACACTGGTTTTCTGCTCCATCCCGGATCCCGTTTTGGCTTTCAATGAGATCAAACGTGTCGTTAAACCCGGCGGCAAGGTCGTGCTTCTCGAACATGTTCGCCCGAACGGAGCGTTGGGTTACATTTTCGATGCACTTAACATCTGTACCAGGTCCCTGTTCGAAGATCATTTCAACCGTCGCACCGCGGAGATCGCCGCGTCGTCCGGGATCCGCAATATCGAGGTTAAAAGCAAGTTATTCGGCATCGTCAACCTGATCATTGGAACGGTCTAAAATCGTTTCCACGACACATCAAATCAAACTTTCGCGTTAGAATGTTCGTACTAGATCGTTGGTAATGTCCGTAGAACCTAATCAAATGGCTATCTCAAAAACATCAAAAATACTTCTCATCATCGGCGGCGTGCTGCTTCTCTTTTTCGCGATCGGCGTTGTCGCGATCATTGCGATCTTAAGTTCGGTCGGGAAGCCCTCGATCGCATCGAACAGCGTCCTTTCGCTGAACATTTCAGGCGAGCTTCCTGATTATGTCGCCGAAGACCAATTCGCTAAAGCCGTCGGTTTGCGGCAAGAACAGTCGTTCACAAGCATCCTCACGCAACTTCGGAAGGCGAAGGTCGACGATCGAATAAAAGCCGTAATACTCAACATAAATTTCCCGGGCATCGGCTGGGGCAAAGCATATGAACTGCGCGAAGCGATAGCCGATTTCAAAACCACGGGCAAGCCGGTTTACGCCTACATGGAGATCGGAATGAATCGCGAATATTACATCGCGACCGCCGCAGACAAGATCTTTCTCGCACCGGCCGGCGACCTCTATGTGAACGGTTTTGCTGTGGAGGCGATGTTCTACAAAGGCTCGCTCGACAAGCTCGGTATTGAAGCCGAGGTGATCCAGGTCGGTCCGAAATACAAAAACGCGCCCGACCAGTACACCAAAAAAGAAATGGGCGAAGGTCAAAAGGAGGTCATCAACGCCGTTCTGGACGAATATTTCAAACAATTCACGACCGCGATCGCCGACACCAGAAAGAAATCGGTCGAAGACGTTGTAGCAATAATCGACAACGCTCCCTATCATGCGCCTCAAGCAAAAGAGATCGGCCTGATCGACGGAGCATCGACTCGCGACGAGATGCAGGCGGAACTCAAGAAACAACTTGGTTACGGCGACGAACAAGAGTTGAATATTGTTCACGCCGGTGCTTACAAAGAAATTCCTTCTGACTCGCTTGGACTGAACAACGGCCCGCGTGTCGCCGTAATTTTCGCGTCCGGTGCGATCACCATGGGCAGCTCGAACGACGGCACGTTCGGCGGCCAGATGGTCGGCTCTGACACTCTGGTCAGAGCGATCAACGATGCCGCAGATGACAAAAGCATCAAAGCGATCGTTTTGCGAATTGATTCGCCCGGCGGATCGGCGCTAGCTTCTGACCAAATGTGGCACGCCATCGACGCCGCGAAAAAGAAAGGAAAACCGGTCGTCGTTTCGATGGCTGACGTCGCCGCTTCGGGCGGTTACTACATTGCAACGAATGCCGACAAGATCGTTGCCGAACCCTCGACCATTACCGGATCTATCGGGGTGTTCATGGGCAAGCCTGTCATGAAAGGGCTGTACGATTGGCTCGGAATTACGAACCAATACACCATGCGGGGCAAGAACGCCGGCATTTTTCGGGAGACCGAAAAATGGACGCCGGAAGAACGAGCCAAGATGGTCGACCAGACCAACAAGATCTATTTCGACGATTTCGTCCCGAAGGTCGCCGCCGGCCGAAAGCTTTCCGTCGAACGCGTCAACGAGATCGGCCAGGGCCATGTCTGGACCGGCACACAGGGCAGAGAAAACGGGCTGGTTGACGAGTTTGGCGGCTTCGAAAAAGCGATCGAGATCGCGAAACAGCTCGCGAATCTTCCGGCCGACAAAGACGTGAAACGCGTCGTCTTTCCCGCACCTCGATCGTTCTTTGAAACGTGGTTTAGCGATCCTGACTCCTCGGAGATCAAAGAGGCGAAAGCAAAGGCCGAGTTGGTCGAAGCTCTGCCGGAAGACATCCGCCGCGCATTCCGCTACATGGAGATCTTCGAACAGATGAGACACGGTGAAGCAATGCTCATGCTGCCGTTCGAACTCAACATCCAGTAAATCAATTTCATTGATCGGAAAGCGGGCCTGTCCGGTCCGCTTTTTTACTTTCTGCCGCGCGTCAATGGAGGCACGCACGGCTCGCGTGGAAGAACTTATCGCTTGAGACTATTCAAAAACACGATGATCTCTCGCCAGGCTTCGAATTGTGCTTTTGAGATGGACTGTGGTGTTCCGCCCAGGCGAACAGAATCGGCAGTTGGACGATTCGGAACGCTGCCGACGTGATGGCCGACATTGTCCCATTGGCGATTTAGTACCTTGTATTTGAAATTCTTTGCGGCGAGACGTGTGGCAATCGCGTCCGCCATTCGCGACGAGGGCCAGAGCAGATCGTTCTTTCCGGCGATAAGCAATATTGGTCCGGCGATTCGTTCGACCGCGATGTGTGATTCGACCGGAGCTTTATCAAAACTCGGATCATACAGGTCGATCAAACGGCGTGACTTTATATATTCCTCGCTTTTAACATAAGGCGCGAACGGAATATCTTTTCCGCCGACGGTCCACGAAGATAGCGATTCCTTTGACTGGCTAATTCCCTCCCAAATTACCGACGATGGTGCGATGGCGATAACGCCTTTGATCCGCGGGCCATTCGCAGCCGCGACAAGAGCAAGTTCTGCACCTTTTGAACGTCCCAGCACGACGATTCGGCTTGAATCAACACCTTGCTGTTTCGCCAACCATTCTACGGCGCGATCAACCGTTTCGATCGGGATACGCTCAAGGTCTTTTGGCAAATTTTCGGTGCCAAAATATCCAAGCGCGAGCACTGGAAAACCATGCGAGGCGAGAAGTGCTGCGTACGACCGATCGAAGCCGCCTTCCGACCCGCCCAGCGATATTATCGCCGGAACGCGCCCGCTTAATTTCGACGAGAAAAACGTTCCCGTAACTTCGCCCCGAACCTCGGTTGTCGAAACACCGATGTCGCGGTTTCTGAGGATGATGTATTTTTGAGCGATCGTCTTATCACCTTCTCGGACCATGACGTTGAGCACGCTTTGATCGTCGCTGTCGAAGGTGAGTCCGTCGGGCGACTTTTCCTTTGAGTTTTGCAGCGACCAGATCAATCCGGTCGGATCGACGCCGGTGTAGGAGCCGGAAACCGGAGCCATTTTTGATATATCGATTTCGCCCTTCGAATCTGCGCGAAATTCGGCTTCACTTCGCCAGATTGTCCCTGCGCGGCTTGCGAATTCGGCCCGAAGCGTATATGAGCTTTCCGGTTTGAGGCCGGTGACGGTGATCGCTACCGGCTGGTCGCGAAGTAAGGCGTCCGGCGATGCGATTTGCGGACCGGCAGACTGGCCGGAAATGGCAATCGCGATCGGCAAATACACGAGCACTAAGAAATTGAGTCGAAATATGCGCACTTCTATCCTCCGTTTTCCTTTAGGTCGTGTAATGTCTGGCAAATGTTAACGATACGCGGCGAAATACTGTAGATCGAAAGCGGCTGATCAGGCACTAAATGTCTTGTTTCAAGATTAAATCTCTCATATAATTCCGCTGCGTTCATTCCGATTCTAATCAACAAATAGGAGCATTTATGTTGCGTGTCATTCTGGGCGTTATTGCAGGGTTTATTGCGTGGTCGATCCTTTGGGTCGGAAGCGATCAGGTTTTGATGATGATCTCGCCTGGTTGGTACGGCGCACATCAACTGGCCTTTCAAAAGGCAATGTTCAACAAGGCGGAATTCACGCCTGAAAGCACGATCCTCGGCATGCACCTCGTTCGCGCGGTGATCATCACATTGATGTCCGGATTTCTTGCTGCGGTCATTGCTCGCGGCAATCGCAACGCGGCGTTGGGCCTCGGAATTTTACTGCTCGCGTTTGGTGCGTTCGTGCAGGCTGTTGCATGGAGCTACTTACCAATCTGGTATCACATCATTTTTCTCGCGTTGCTTATCCCGATGTCGATCCTCGGTGGACGACTAAAGCGAAGTGCGTAGGAATTTTTGCAGAAGCCCGCACGTTAGTAAGGGCGTAATCAAGACGCAAGCGAACGAAGTCGATATGTAAAAAGATTCCGTGGTTCTTCGTTGGAGGTTACGCCCTTACTAACGTGCGGGCTTCTGCATTGAATCACGTTGACGCTTCAGCTTTTCCAATCGCAAGCGGTATCGGAAGGTATGTTGTCTTTCCATAAACGCGTCGATTCAATGCATCGATCGCGGATTCTCGTTCGGTAAGCAATTCATCGGGCGGAAGGTCTTCTTTTCTTTCATAGCAAGCGTGCGCGATGCACGGCAGCGGTTTGGCCGTTGCATGCACCAGACAGCCGATTCCCTTTTCAAAAAGCGGGCAGGCATAAGTTTCCCGCGACTGTTCGTTCAGGCCGTATTTCTCGATCGCATCAACGATTCGAAGATAACCCCTTCCCCGTAGGCCTTGCGGCAGCGTCTCAAGCACATTCCCTATCGCACTTGCCTCGAGCCGTGTTATCCGAACGTTCACAAAATGCTCATCGAGGCAGCATGCCCCGGGCGTTTTGCACGTCGCACATGACGTAGCTCGATGTTCGTACGAACGGCGAATTTCGCCGGCGAATTCATTGCGGATCGCACCCAGTTTAATTAATGCCTTCGACTCGGAAAGTGGTTTCACGTTACAATCCTAAAAGATACTAAATATTATGCTAAAACAAGGCGACAAGGCACCCGATTTCACATCGAAAGATCAGGACGGCAAAACGGTTAAGCTCGCGGATTTCAAAGGCAAGCGCGTCGTGCTCTATTTTTATCCGAAGGACGATACGCCGGGCTGCACGAAAGAGGCTTGCTCATTTCGGGACGCCGATGATGTCTACCAAAAGAAAGGCATCAAGGTTTTTGGCGTCTCAACCGACGACGAAAAATCGCATCAGAAATTCATTTCAAAATTCCAATTGCCATTCGATCTGCTCGCCGATACCGACAAGGACATTGTTGAAAAATACGGAGTTTGGGGCGAAAAATCGATGTACGGAAAAAAGTATATGGGCACGATCAGAAAGACATTTTTGATCGACGAAAAAGGAAACATCGCCAAGATCTTCGATAAGGTGAATGTGGCTGAGCATGCCGACGAAGTGCTGGAAGCATTTAACGAGGCCTGAAAAAAGTTTTATGAAGAAGTTGATCTACTGTTTTACAATTTTCGCCGCTATCGCCGGACTATGTGTCTTCGTGGCTTGTACTGACATCGGCGAACCGATCACAGTAAGCGTATCGCCCACGCCTGCGCCAACCGCTGCGCCCAAGTCGGATGGTGAGGATGCTCCGCGCATATCGTTGGCGGATGCTAAGAAAGCGTTTGATGACGGAACCGCAACATTTATTGATACGCATCCGAAGGCTAACTTCGATGCTGGACATATTCCCGGCGCGATCAACGTAACCGTGCAGGACCTCGAGACGAAATTCAGTTCTATCCCAAAAGGCAAGCGGATAATCGCCTACTGTTCCTGACCGAACGAACACACCAGCGCCAGTTTGGTTGCTGAATTACAAAAGAAAGGTATCAAGGATTCGTTCGCACTTCTCGGCGGAACAAAGGCGTGGCGCGACGCGGGCTATCCGATGGAACCAACAAAATAAACGGATGCTCCATTCCGTTTTGTATTAAATATGATCAACTGGCAGGAATGCCGGTCGTACCTTTTAGAGCCTCACGATCTTCGCCGAGCTTCCATTTCGAATATCTTCATTCAGCGCGTTTCTCGTATCGACGATCAAAGGCGCGAGTTCGCATATTTTCTTGTAATCGATCTCGGAATGCTCGGTGCAGATGATCGTGCAGTCGGATTCGCTGATCAGGGCGTCGGTAAGTTCGCTGTTCTTGAGCGGCTCGGCATGGCCGATGGTGTAGGCATGATCAAAAGTGACTTCCGGTACGAACGGATCGTGGTAAACAACTTCTGCTCCGCGGGAGCGAAGCATATCGATTATCGATAAAGCCGGCGATTCGCGCATGTCGTCGATGTCCCTCTTATACGCCACGCCTAGGATCAGTATTTTCGAGCCATTCATCGCCTTTCGGTTCTTGTTTAGTGCCGATGCCGCTAATTCTACGACGTATTCCGGCATTCCGGAATTCACCTTCTCCGCCAGGCTTATGAACTGTGAATCGAAACCATGCTGCCGCGCCTTCCAAGACAAATAGTGCGGATCAAGCGGAATGCAATGTCCGCCAATTCCCGGCCCGGGATAGAACGGCATAAAGCCAAACGGCTTTGTCGCCGCGGCGCGGACGACCTCCCAGGTATCTATCCCGAGAGCGTTACATAGACGCGCCATCTCATTCGCCATTCCAATATTGATCGCACGAAATGTGTTTTCCCAGAGCTTGCAAGCCTCGGCAACGCGGGCCGATGATACGGCGTGAACATCATCTACGATCGAACCGTACAGTATCGCCGCCACATCGGTCGAATCTTTAGAAACACCGCCCACGACTTTAGGAATATTGTGCGTTTGAAATTGAGGATTACCCGGATCGACCCGCTCCGGTGAAAACGCCAGGAGAAAATCTTCGTCGAGTTTGAAACCTGCACTCTCGAACATCGGCTTCAGCACTTCATCAGTTGTTCCGGGATACGTGGTCGATTCCAAGATCATCAACTGTCCGCGCCGCATGTATTTTTTGATCTCGCCGCCGGCGGACATGATGAATGACATGTCGGGGTCCTTGGTTTTTCGCAGGGGGGTCGGAACGCAGATGATCACCACGTCGCACTCGGCAAGCCGGCTGAAGTCAGTAGTGGCAGAAAGTTTTCCGGACTCGACGCACTTCTGCACGTTCTCATCCGGCACATCGACGATGTAAGATCTGCCGTTGTTAATATCCGCGGCTTTTTTGGTATCCACTTCAAAGCCGATGCCCGTGAATCCTTTGAGACAAAACTCCACAATGAGCGGGAGCCCGACATAGCCGAGCCCGACGACACCAACACAGGCACGCTTTTCGGCGATCAGATTTTCCAATTCGCTTCGGATCATTTTAATTTTCAGGTATAAGTTCGAGAAAAAGGCAAAGCCATGCCCGCCAAGGGTTTACGCCGCACATTCAATTAAACTTTAAGCTTAACATTCTAGTCAAGGAACTCCGAATTTGTGATAACATTAACTTAACAGTGCCGCATGTGCGGCCGCCTTCACCGTACTCCCGCAAACAATCCCTGCCGTATGGCACACCTGATCGAATCGACAAACCCCGTGGTTAGAGCTTTGCTCGAAGGCACCGCTCCGCGCGCCGCACAGGTCGCGGCTTCGCGCGGTATTCTGCCTTTGCCGCAAAACGACCTTTTCGAGGTGTTGGTCGCATTATCCGGGTCAAGTGACGGCGAACTCTCCGCAAATGCCGCTCAAACACTTTCGGAAACCGACGAGCGATTGCTGGAAGCCTGTGTTCGCTCCGACGACACCCCCGCGACCGTACTTCGATATGCAGCCAGCCGTGATGGGCTTTCGGATAAAGTTTATGAAGGGCTTTTGATCAATCCGAAAACGCCGTCATCGGCCGTCGAAGTGCTTGCAAGATCGACGAAGAGTGCGAACGTGCTCGAGCTTCTTTCGCTGAACCAACAACTGTTGATCCAATCGCCGTCGATCATCGACGCGATCCTGAAAAATCCGAATCGCTCGTCAGATACGGAGCGGCGCGCATTGGAGACAAAACGAGAATTCTTTGAAAAGGAACGCGGCGTTCAGCAGATCGCGAACGAATTACGGGCCCAGGGAAAAACCGCGGCAGCGGAATTCATCGAAAACACTGATTTTGACCGCTCGGACCTTACGATCGATGAAGCGCTGTCCATTGCCGCGATGATCGAGGTTGGTGAGGATGAGACCGACGACGCCTGGCTCGCGCTCGAGTATCTCGAAGAGATCTTTGAAGAAACGGACCATGAGCGGCAAATGGCGATTGACAAGATCATCGGCGAATTCAAATCGGAAGAGATCGACCTGCCGAGCGAGCGCATCTCGATCATCAACCGCATAATGAAGATGGGAATGAAAGACCGTGCGAAGCTCGCGATCAAGGGCGACCGAGAAGCGAGGAACATACTCGTTCGAGACCCTAATCGTGTGATCGCGCAAGCTGTATTAAATAATCCCAGGATCACGGAACAAGAGATCGAAAAGATTTCATCAATGCGTTCAATTAGCGTCGATATCCTTCGGCAGATCGCAAACAACCGGCAATGGTCGCGTCACTATCCTGTTATTCACAATATTGCCCGCAATCCGAGAACTCCAATTGCGAATGTCCTTTCGGTCATGCCACGCCTTCAACTCAGGGACCTTGCGGCGCTTTCGAAGAATCGCAATGTGTCGGACGCCGTCCGCCGTCAGGCCTTGCGCCTTTCACAGGCTCGTACCGGCAAATAGCCCCATGCTCCGATTCGGCGCGAAAATTTGCTAGAATCTTTCGCTTTGGCGAGACTTTTTCAAAAATTTAGGACCACGCTCGAAATGATCAAGTTCGAGCACACGCTTTTTGCGCTTCCGTTCGCGTTTCTTGGCGCCATCATGGCTGCGAACGGCCTGCCGACATGGCGTCAGTTTGTTTGGATCACGGTCGCAATGGTCGGCGCACGCTCAGCGGCGATGACGTTCAATCGCATAGCTGACCGCGAAATAGATGCGCAAAACCCGCGAACTGCAAATCGCGAACTGCCAACAGGAAAACTTTCCGTCGGATTTGCATGGGTCTTTCTTTATGTCTCGATCGGAATTTTTCTGCTCGCGTCGTATTCGTTGAACTGGATCACATTTGCGCTTTCGCCGGTCGCGTTGTTTTTCGTACTCGGGTATTCGTACGCGAAGAGATTTACTGCATTCGCGCACTTGCTTCTGGGAGTTGCCCTAGCGATATCCCCGTCGGCTGCATGGATCGCGGTCCGCGGTGACCTGACCGAAGTGCCGATCCTACTTTCGCTTTTTGTTTTGATGTGGACCGCAGGATTTGATGTCCTTTACGCCTGCCAGGACCTCGATTTCGATCGGCGTTTCGGTTTGCGTTCGATACCGGCCCGATTTGGGATCAACCAAGCGCTTTGGATCGCTCGGCTCTTTCATGCACAGGCTTTTATCGTTTTGATCGTGCTTTATTTGATGACCGGCCTGGGCTGGGTCGCCCTCGCAGGCGTGATCGCCGTCGGTGCCCTAATGATTTATCAGCATGCCCTCGTTAACGCCAACGACCTTTCTCGAATGAACGCAGCGTTTTTCACGACGAACGCCTTCGTCAGCGTAATCTTGCTCTTCACATTCGGAGCTGCGACCTTCTTCGAATTGCCATGAAGATCAGGGTCGATAACGTAGGTCCGGAACTTGCGAAAGCGCTTGGTAAACTTGGCCACGTGCGGCGATTCGGTTCGGGTGAACAAATATTTGCAGCTCAGGACGCTGCCGAATTCTTGCCGATCATACGTTCCGGCAAAGTGAAAATGGTTCACAATCTTGCGGACGGAAAAGAAGTGATCGTCGGGATATTTGGCAAAGGCGATATGTTTGCCGTTCCGCCGGTATTTGATGGCCTCGAATATCCCGCAGGTGCATTTGCGATGGAGCCGACCGAACTATTGATACTTCCCCGCAATAGTTTTCTCGCTCTATTGCGGGAGTCGCACGAGTTGGCTTTTCTTGTGATTGGCTGGACCTGTGAGATGCTTCGCGAAAAGACCGCAACTATCCAGAATCTTGCTCGAAGCTCTCCAGAGCGGCGGATCGCCGCGGTTTTGCTGAAGCTTATCGAAGCACGTGTAGGCGACGACCCATTTCTTGTAAACATTCGCCGGCAGGATATTGCAGAAATGACAAACCTTACGACGGAAACGGTCATCCGCGCGACGCGACGCCTCGCTGAAATGAACCTCGTCCGTATCGAACGAGGCAAGATCCTTATTGACGAAGCCGAGCCGATCCGCCAATTCCTTGGCTAGGCGCAATCGTATGCACGGTGCAGATATTAGCGACCATCCGTGCGGCGATCGAAGCTGCCCGCTGCTTGATAATCTCTGCTTTCTCACCGGCAAATCGCCTATTGACCGACCGTTCAAACAACTGCAGCCAGCGATCGAAATGCTCCGACAGAAGCGGCGTTTTTTCAGCTAGCTGACGGTGGATCAACATTGGATTTCGGCCACGCTCCTGATAGCTCCCGGTTCCGAGAACCATGCTCTCCCAGAAATCTACGATCACCGGTAAATGTTCGTCGAGATCCATTTTTGCGACATCCGTAAAGATGTATCCGATCGTCTCGTCGGCGAAAGCGAGTTCGTAAAAATCCACCATCAAATCGATTAGGTCCTGTCGTGTTTCGATATCGTTCATTGGTTCAGGCAATCGCCGGCTCTAGTTCGGCCTCTTTTACAGTACGGTTCTCATGTTTGAAGATAAGTCCGAGAGCGAACCAAACAAATGCCACCGCCCCGATTGCGAAAATCGTATCGCCGAAGAGTCGCATCCATCGCAGGGTTTGCATTAACGGTGTCTGCATGAACTCGGGACTTCGTGCCGACCAATAGCCCTCAGCAACCGATTGGTAAGTTTGCATCAATCCGATCGGCAAAAGGCTCAGCAATATCTCCAGCAGCATTCCGATATTGATCGCCCAAAATGCGAAAGCGAGCAATTTCGTATTCCATTTTCTTTCCGGGTCCATCGCTCTGAAACAAAATAGCAAAAGCCCGAGTCCTAATGTGCCGTAAACGCCATAGAGAGCACCGTGAGCGTGGACCGCCGTAGTGTTCAATCCCTGCATGTAATACAAGGCGATCGGCGGATTGATCATGAATCCGAAAATACCGGCACCGACGAGATTCCAGAACGCAACGGCAACGAAGAAATAGACGACCCATTTGTATTGAGCGAGCCACGGTCGCGCTTTCGAATGGCGGATGTTTTCAAGCGCCTCGTAACCCACGAAAACAAGCGGCACGATCTCAAGCGCGCTGAAGACGGAACCAAATGCGAGAGCAACGGTTGGAGTGCCAGCGAAATAAAGATGATGCAGCGTACCGACAATACCGCCGCTTAAATAAATAGTTCCCGAAAGCAGCGATGCATAGGCCGCATGAACCGGATCGATGACTTTCAACTTTGCAAATAGAAACGCGATCACGACGGTCGCAAAAACTTCAAAATACCCTTCGACCCAAAGGTGAACTACCCACCATCGCCAATACTCGACGACCGTTAAGTGCGAACGCATTCCCCAGAAAAGGCCCGGCGAATAGAAAAGGGCGATGCCTGCGGTCGACAACAGATAAATGGAAACAAGCGCTTTATTATTGTCGTTCCGTTTCAATGCCGGGATCGCAGACCGTGCAATAAGAAACAGCCACAATAACAGGCCGACAAAGAGTGCGATCTGCCAGACGCGACCAAGGTCAACATATTCGTAACCTTGGTGTCCGAACCAGAACCACATGTTGCCGTCGTTCAATTTGTGCATCACGCTCATCCACTGTCCGCCCATCGAGCCGAGAACGACGACGAGTAATGCGACAAAAAGCGCGTCGACGCCAAGCTTTTGCTTCTTAGGCTCGTAACCGCAAATGTATGGGGCAATGAAAAGCCCGGCTGCAAGCCACGCTGTAGCGATCCAGAAAATACCAAGCTGCGTATGCCATGTGCGTGAAACTACGTACGGTAAATAATCCGAGAGTGGAATGCCGTAAAATCCACCGCCTTCGACGCCGTAATGCGCAGTGATTATCCCCATCACGATCTGCAAAAGGAATAACAGCGATACGACGAGAAAATATTTGACCGTAGCCCGCTGCGAAGGTGTGAGTTCGCCATTGATGAGCGGATCTTCGTCCGGCGTGTTTCGATCATCTACCGGGCGGTGCCAACCGGCGTAAAACCAAACCATCGCGCCGATGCTGGCGATAAGAAGAATCACGCTGACGCCGGTCCAAACGATGGCCGAGCTTGTCGGTACATTTCCAACCAACGGCTCGGACGGAAAATTGCTTGTGTACGAGATCGTATTATCCGGCCGGTTCGCGACCGAAGCCCATGCGGTCCAGAAAAAGAACGCTGTCATTTTCCGCACTCTTTCGGGATCTTCTTGCGCGCCCTTCTGAATCGCGTATTCGGTGCTCCCATTTATAAAGACCCGTTTGTAATGATCCAGATTGCTGGCAAATGCTTCGGCTCGAATGGGATCGATCTTGATCGACCCGCTTGCAGGATCGTACGTGTTCGTGCGAAGCAGATTTTGAAGTCGCTGCCGGAGTGCTGCCTGTGTTTCGCTCGTGCACTGAGAATACGGTTTGCCGAATTCGGCACCGGACCACTTATCGAGGATAAATAGCGATTCGCGATGGAGATAATCTGCCGTCCAATCCGGCGCGACATATGAACCATGGCCCCATACGGAACCGACCTGCATCCCACCCATCGCCTGCCAGACGTTTTGTCCGTCCAAGACCTCGTCTTCCGCGATCAAAGTCTTGCCGTCGGTCGTTGCGACGGTTTTTGGTATCGGCGGGACTTGCCGAAAGATCTCGGTGCCGATCCATCCGAGTATTGAAAAGGAAAATATGAAGACCGCGCCAAATATTATCCAAAGCTTCTTCATTCACGCCTCCCGCTCGCGTCCTACCAAGGGCGCCGGAAAAAGTTGATTACACTCTTGGAAACTATCGCGCTGGACGCGCCCGAAATATGATTTAAATCACATTGTCCTAAGGCGCCGATGTTTCGGGGATTTTGATTCTCGCGCATATCGTATTCCAAAGGTCCTTGCATGTCGAGTTTGACAGCATCGTGCGGGATCTATGATGTCCCCCGCATCGACAAACGCGGTACCGAGGAATCGCTTCATTCTACGCGTCGGAGCTTAATGTCTGGGGTATCTTCAGATCGGTGCCGAGCTTCTTATTTAGATTCTTAATAAAATACGCGGCATAGTGAGGGACATTGATATCGACGTTTTGGTGAACGAAGAAATAGATCTCGCTCAAACCAGCATCACGCCAATTAGCGAGCCGTTCGATCCATTCATCGAGCCGCTTGTAATCGATCTCGTGATTTGCGCCGACCCATCGAATGAACGGCGTCGCCGTAGTCATTCGCATATGCATCAAATCGCGGCGACCTGCTGTGTCGACGAGTATATTCGTGATCTTATTTTTCTCGAGGACATCGTACAGCTCGGATGAGACCGCATCGTCGGTGAACCAATCTGTTTTTCGCAGTTCGAGGGCGACGGGAATGTCGTAATTCCACCCTTCGGCGAACCTTTGCACGCGGTCGAAGTTGCCAGGCCCGAAATTATCGTGCATTTGCAGGAAAGGGACGCCGAGTTTTTCGCCAAGGTGGGACGAACTCGTCGCGAACAGATCGATCGATTCTTCTGTTTCGTCAAGCCGGCGAATGTGCGAAATGTATTGGCCCATTTTCGGGCAGAACTTGAAGCCCTCGGGCGAGTTTTCCGCCCATTTTGCATATTGCTCTGGCGCGATCCGGCGACGAAATGTTGCATTCAGCTCGATGGAGTTGAATTGTGACGAATAATAGGCAAGCTCGTCCTTAACACCCTTCGGATAAAAGCCTTTGAGATCCTTCTTGTTCCACTTAGCACAACCGACATAGATCTTTAAGTCTCGCCCTTTACTCGCCCCAAAAAGCCGCCGCGTTTCCGGGCGATCGGGCGGGATCGTGAAATCGATCTCTTCCGGATTCTCGACCTTGCCGAATTTCATAAAATAATTTAGGTTAGAGGCGTTTCCGCCACGATTTTAGCATGCGCACTTAGAGGATTATGAAGGAATCTACCAAACGTTCGATCCTGCGATGGACGCACCTTATACTTGCCATCCCGATAATCGGCTATATTTACAGCCCGTTTGAGAATCTTCCCGAATATGCCCCGGTCGTTCGGTTCATTTCATTTCCAGTGATCGCGGTCACGGGGCTCTGGATGTGGAAAGGCCATCTGCTCAGGCGGCTTTTTTCGAAACGATCAGCGCAACAAGATACAGTAAGTTCGTGATCGAACCCCCTTCAAGAGGAATAAAAAGTAATGCCAAAAAAGAAATTGTCGTCTGCAGAGCGTATCGAACTGCTTGGCGAATTGAAAGAGCGTTTTGAGAAAAACATGAATCGCCACAAAGGCATAAAGTGGGCCGACGTGGAAGCGAAGATCGGCGACAATGACGAAAAATTGTGGTCGCTCGGCGAAATGGAGCGAACCGGCGGCGAGCCGGATGTTGTCGCGTTCGATAAAAAGTCGGGCGAATATATTTTTTATGATTGTTCCGCCGAAAGTCCGAAGGGCCGCAGAAGCCTCTGCTACGACCGCGCGGCGTGGGAATCGAGGAAAGAGCATAAACCGGAAAGCGACGCAGTTTCCGTTGCGGCCGCAATGGGAGTTGAGCTTTTAAGCGAAGACGAATATCGCGAACTGCAGAAAATTGGAGAGTTTGACCTGAAAACCTCGAGCTGGGTGAAAACACCTCCCGAAGTCAGAAACCTAGGCGGTGCCATATTCTGCGATCGTCGGTTCGGTCGCATATTCACGTATCACAACGGCGCGGAATCATATTACGCCGCCCGGGCTTTCCGCGGCTCGTTAAAAATCTGAATTCTCCTGCAGACAGCTGTCGGCAGTCGCAGCTAGCTATGTGGAACGTTGCCCTTCGCCGAAGCGTTACACATAATTAGAATGAGAGTATGAAGATCCCGACTCTTTCAGGCACGATCAAGCGAAGGATCCTCGTTAATTTCCGCGCCGACCCTGAGACCGTTCAGCAGCTTTTGCCGGAAGGATTTCGACCAAAGTTGCATCGCGGAAAAGCGATCGCGGGAATTTGCCTGATCCGTCTTGAGCATATTCGACCAAAAATGGCACCGGAGTTCCTGGGGCTCAGCAGCGAGAACGCGGCTCACAGGATAGCCGTCGAATGGGACGAAAATGGTGAAACACGCGAAGGTGTTTATATTCCGCGTAGAGATACCGACTCGACTTTGAATTCACTTGCGGGCGGCACCTTATTTCCGGGCGAACATAATCGAGCAGATTTTACGGTGAACGAGACCGGAGAGCGGATCGATTTCTCGATGAAGTCCCGGGACGAAGAGGTTAAGGTTGAGTTTAATGGAACATACGCTGATGATTTGCCGAAGGATTCGATATTCGAAAAGCTGGAAGATTCGTCGGAATTTTTCCGCGGCGGTGCTTTGGGTTACTCCGTAACGCGCGGCCAAAAACATCTCGACGGAATCACATTAGAGACAAAGGAGTGGAAAGTGAGACCGTTGGATGTTGAACACGTAGTGTCGACGTACTATGGCGACAAATCGGTGTTTCCAGAAGGCACGATAGAATTTGACCACGCGTTGATAATGCAGGACGTCGAACATGAGTGGCATGCGGCCCCGGATTATTCTTTAAGCCGGTGACAGTTTTATGCAGTTTTCATTTGATCCAAATCTACGGGACATTGCCTTCAAGGTGGAAGACGGCGAACGGCTCACCTTTGACGAAGGCATCGCGCTTTACAACACGACCGACCTCAATGCGCTTGGCAAATTGGCCGACACGGTCCGCCGCCGAAAGCACGGTCTGACGACGTATTACAACGTCAACCGGCATTTCAATCACACGAATATCTGCGTTGCGGATTGTAAGTTCTGTGGGTTCTATAAGCGTGCCCGGCAGGAAGGTGCTTACACTCACTCGATCGAAGAAGGCATCGAGATCGCTCGCACGGCGGTTAATGAGGGCGCAACCGAATTGCATATCGTCGGCGGTCTGAACAGCAAACTCCCTTTTGCGTACTACACCGATCTTTTCTCGTCGCTTAAACGTGAGTTTCCAAAGCTGCATCTCAAAGCTCTCACAATGGTCGAGCTCGATTTCATAGCCAAGTTTTACAAAATGTCGGACGAGGACGTGATCGAACAATTGCATACGGCCGGTATGGATTCGTGCCCGGGCGGCGGTGCCGAGATCTTTGCCGAGCCGACGCGTTCGCGTATCTGCGATCACAAGACCGACGGCCCGCGATGGCTTGAGCTGGCGGGAAAGGTCCACAAGGCCGGACTAAAAACCAACGCGACCATGCTTTACGGTCATATCGAATCGATCGAGGACCGCGTCGATCATTTTGTGCAGCTTCGCGAACAGCAGGACCGCACAGGCGGATTCCAGTGCTTTATCCCGCTCGCCTTTTATCCACCGGGTACCGCCCTTTCGACGCTTCCTGGACCAGACGCCATCGACAATCTCAAGACCATCGCCGTTTCGCGATTGATGCTCGACAACTTCGACCACGTCAAGGCCTACTGGGTCATGCTCGGCAAAGCCACCGCCCAGACCGCGCTTCACTTTGGAGCTAACGA
>Ga0207701_10002458_pt1 | contig 19210 bp, 15 predicted proteins | sample KBSSwiSSwithPhiX_FD_184294 | JGI IMG/M metagenome (GOLD analysis project Ga0207701, IMG submission 184294) | Switchgrass rhizosphere bulk soil microbial communities from Kellogg Biological Station, Michigan, USA, with PhiX - S5 (SPAdes) (version 2) | ecosystem: Environmental > Terrestrial >... | reverse complement strand
ATTATCGACCTTAACGATCTGCATCGCCAGTGGTACGACTGGACAATGAAGGACGGCGCGAAACCGGAATTTCTCAAAGACCAAGTCGCCTATTATTTGCTCGCGCCCGGCAACACCGGCGCGAACGGGGAATGGAAACACGCTGACAGCCTCGAAACTTTAACGTCAAATCCGCGGGCTTTTTATCTGGATTCAAAAAATGGCGACGCGAATGGCGTCTTTCGATCCGGTTGGCTCATTGAAAAGCAACCAAGCGAAGGCTCGGACATGTTTACTTACGAGCCGTTGGACACGACCCGCGGCGAGATGGTCGAAGGAACTGATCCGAAAGAAAAAACCGCCGGCATCGATCAAACATATGCTTTGAGCATCGGTAACGATGGCTTGGTTTATCACACGGATCCGCTGCCTAACGAGACGCCGCTTGTCGGCTGTCCGGCATTGACCTTGTGGGTCTCGATCGACACGCCGGATATCGATCTTTCCGCCGACCTGTATGAGATCCAGCCGGACGGAACAAGTGTCGCCCTCTGGAGCGACATTCGCCGTTTACGCTATCGCGAATCACTACGCGAAGCGAAACTGGTCAAGCCTGGTGAAATCGTGAAATGCGATTTCAATCCCGGGTTGTTCGTCGCGCGGCGATTAATGAAAGGCAGCCGACTTCGTCTGGTTGTCACTGCCGTGAACTCGATTGCGTGGCAAAAGAACTACTGCTCAGGCGGGGTTGTCGCCGAAGAAACGGCAAAAGACGCGCGCACCTGTCACGTGCACGTCTATCACGATGCTGCCCACGCCAGCGCGATTCAATTGCCACTCCGAGAGCCAGGCACTTTACAAAAATAGAGAAAGCCCGATGGCCAAAAAAATTCGTGTGGGAATACTATTCGGTGGTCGTTCCGCGGAACATGAGGTCTCCCTGCAATCAGCAAAGAATATCATCAACGCTATCGACACGAATAAGTACGAAGTCGTGTTGATCGGAATCGATAAAAACGGGCGATGGCATCTTAATGAAGAATCTCGATTCCTGCTTCCGGCAACTGAATCCGGATTGCCCACGCTACAGGAAACAGGCGACAATCTCGCGCTCGTCCCCGGGAAACAAATTGAGCAACTGGTAGCACTTTCCGGCGAACAAAGGCCGGGCTCTCTGGATGTGATCTTTCCTGTTCTCCACGGTCCGTTCGGCGAAGATGGCACCGTCCAGGGGCTGTTGAAGCTGGCTAATCTCGCGTTCGTCGGTGCTGGCGTGCTTGGCTCGGCGATTGGCATGGACAAGGATGTGATGAAACGGCTTCTGAGAGATGCCGGCATTCCCATTGTCCGATTTATCGCAGCCAACCGATATTCGCCGAAGGAAATCGATTTCGATTACGCGCAAAGGCAGCTCGGTTTACCGCTTTTCATTAAGCCTGCAAACCTCGGCTCATCGGTCGGCATTCATAAAGTTAAAGATCGTGAAGGATTCGGGCGCGCGGTCCGCGATGCGTTCAATTACGACAACAAGATATTAATTGAGGAGTGTATCAACGGTCGCGAGATAGAATGTTCCGTCCTCGGCAACGAGAACCCCATCGCATCCGTCCCGGGCGAGATTTTGCCTCGCCACGAATTTTACTCATACGAAGCGAAATATCTCGATGAGAATGGCGCCGTACTGGAAATACCGGCAAAGCTGCCGCCGGCGACTTCAGAGCGCATCCGCCAACTGGCGATCAAAACGTTTTCCGTGCTCTGCTGCGAGGGAATGGCGCGAGTCGATTTCTTCTTGAGAAACGACGAAGAAATCATCGTCAACGAAATCAACACCATCCCGGGGTTCACCCGTATAAGCATGTATCCGAAACTCTGGGAAGCGACCGGCATCTCTTACAGCGAGTTAATCGACAAATTGATAGAACTCGCAATCGAACGGTTTGAGCGCGAAAAGGGATTGAAAACCGATCGCGCATAAGCCGATGCGCCCGGTCTTATGAGTGTTGATACTCATGAACGCGCTTGCGATTCTACCGATAACTTTCTCGGCGAATGGCGAGACGATTGTTTTTCACGCGCGAAAATCCCAACAACGTGCGCGAATTCTGGAGTATCGAGCCGGGGTTCTTTACGCTCACGGAAAACCGTTACGCGCCAATTCGTTAGGCGGTCCGACACATCGCAGCACGGCGCGGACGGCAAAGTCCATTAAATTAACAGACGCGACGTCGGCATTGAATCGTTCGCCCGCTTCTTCCTGCGAGTTGTTTGGGATGCAAGCCGGAGGGAGGTCCTTCGTCCGCGAATTTCCTTACGAGCTGCCGGGAGTCGGGTAGAACGACGCCCGGAAGCGATAAGGTGATGTTAGTCTCCGTTAAGGCAGGGAGTGACCTTTCCTTTGCTTGACCAGCTTGCCGTCAGGATTGTTACTAATGGTGCCATTAGCGTTGACGTCATTCCGGAAGTTAGCCGCGGTGACTCCACCTAGATGGTTGCTGACGCTCTGGAAGTCCGGATTAGCGACGACCCGGTTGCCATCAACATCGCCCGCGAGGAAGCCAAATGGAACGTCACCGTGGGGCTGTCCGTCCCCGTTGATGTTTTCTGTGTGCAGCACGACGTTTTGCACATCGGCTACACCCGAGAGATTTGCCCTCATTTCGTTACCGCTGAAGGTAATTGCTCCGACTGTGGCACTGCCGCTGATAACGGTCACGTTTCCGGAAGTCACCGCAGTATCAAAGGTGAAGACCGCGGTGTAGTTGCTCACGATACGATCTTCAATTCCGGACGGGCCGGTGAGCGGCATGTTGATGTCAAACGAACCGGCTCCACCGTGGGTCACACGCGAAGCCGCGCTGACCAGGTTAGCTGGGGCGCAAGGGCCGGGACCCGTGCCGTTGCCGACCAGACCCGAGACCTGAACGGTATAGGTGGAGCCGGCGGGCTGATTGGGATTCGCTTCCTGCACGACAACGACCAGCGTCTGATTAGCCGGCACGTTCACCGAGAAAAAGTTGGTGCTGTTGAAGGCGGGGCTGCCGCCAGGATCACCCAAATAATTGATGCAGATGTTACCCTGGTTTCCCGGAACAGGAGGGACGTAGGTGTTGAGGTAGGCCACGGGAATGATGTTGCCACCCGCGGTGCTATTCGTCGCCGTCGTCGCGACCGTGACACAAGCCGCGCCCGGTCCATTGGGGAAGGTCAGGACATCGTAGCGACGATTTCCTGTTCCAAGGATGCCCGGGCAGGCTTTGGCCGTTCCGCAACTGCTCACGAGGCCATTCCGGCCCATGCGGCCTTCCTGGTTTGGATCGGAGGTATCCAAGCTGCCGTTTACTACGGTGGGCGGTACCTGACACGATACGACGGAGAAATTCAACACCGAAGACCCACCTGCGAATGAGACGGTGAGGGTGAAGTTGATTGTCGTGCCGCAAACAAACGAAGACGAGGTACTGACCTGGAAAGGAGTCGTGCTCACTACCGTCCCGTTTTCGGGCGTGTCCGCGTAAAACGAAGTCGGCCGAGTGATCGTCACTTCTGGCGTGGTCGTGGAAAGCACCGCCGAAACCGCGGTTCCGAGCAAGCAACCATCATTCAGGATGGTCACATTAAGGTCGTTGCACTCGTTCGGTTCGATAATTCCATTGCCGTTACCGTTCGAGAGTGAGACTGCATTGGACACGTAAGCGAACCTGGCCACGCCACTCAGACACTTATCCAAGGTCGTGGTGGCCCCGTTCGTTATCGTAACGGGAAAGGGTCCGATCCCGCCACAATTGTGAGCCGGATCGACGATCGTGGCCGAGTAGGACCCGGGCGACAGCTTCATCGAATAAGTGCCGTCTGGTTTGGTCCCGGCGGAGAAACCCGTGGACGGGCCACCTGTCACCTGAACCAGGGCGTCCTTAAGCGGCGCACCCGTATCGCAAGCGGTGATCGTTCCACTCAGCGTTCCCTGATCGGGCGCGACCGTGCCGGCGAACTTGAAGGCGCCGATCTTGGTTTTCCAGCCGAAGGTAGCGTTTGTATTGTAATATTGGTTCGTATACCAAAAGGTTGCGTCGTCGGCCGGATCCAGGCACATCGCGGTGTAATCGCCCCAGCGGTTGACAGTGTCGAGTTGGACGCCGGTTCCGGCGAACATCGTTGCCTCGCCTTGGCCCAGCGTCCCGGGAGGATCAGTCGCCAACCTTCCAGCATAAGCTATAGAGGGGAAGACGCTCGAGCTTGAGGTCGAGTATCCCACCGCCAGATTCCCGGCGTTATCTACAGCGGTGCTGCCCATCCAGCGTTCAGTCGGGTCGGGCGAAAAGGTTCCCTGATCCTGCACCGACCAATTCCCGCTCGGGCTGGTCTTCTGCAACACGTAGTAACGGGTCGCTGCGCGATATTCCGCCACCGTGGGACTCAAGCCTGGCGCCGGGATGATGCCGCCATTAACTGTTTGGCAGCTGGTGAGCAGTTCCGTGCCGCCCTTATTGAAATATTGTAGACGAAGCATCAACCGGTCGCCGATGCTGTCCAAGTAATCAACCGCCGCCGCGGGAGCTGGTTCCTCGATATCGGCACGGTTGGTCGCAGCTCCGGAAGTGGTGTCAGGATTTCGCGAATCGAATGAGGCTACCGGCAACGGGCTTTCCGGCCGCTCGGTGAAAGTCGAGTTTGCCGGCACCGCGAAGTCAGCGTGGAAATCAAAGAGCCGCAAGGCATCGGAAAGGTCGCCCACGAAGGCGTCGTCGGTGAAGACAGAGAAGACGTTCGGAGCGCCGGCGGGAGGCGGCGTTAGACCGTTAAAGTCGGATGGAATCATGCCCGAAGAGGCGTTGCTGAGGAGCGGACCCGCGTTGAAATAAATAAAGGTCGCCGTGGAATCGCCGACCAACATTTTGGCCCGGTCGAAAGCGAAGCAGCCAAAGCCATTGTAGGTGCCGCCAAGTATGAACTGACGATCAGTAAAGTAATAACCGTCCGGCCAGGCACCGATCTTACCGTAATCGGGAAAATCATTCCCTGGCGTGATGAAATCATACGCCCAATAGGCACCGGTCGGATCGCCCGTCTTGGAAACGGCGATCGTTTGGTGGTAAGGCGGCGTGGTTGTGCTGGTAAAAGCAAATTGGGAGAGGATCCAGCGATTCGCCATTCGATCGTAGAGAGCGAGCCCGTCGCCATTATTGTTGGTAGACACGGGAGGACCGAACGCGGAAAAGAGCGTGCTCAGCTGAAACGCCGGACCGCGTGGCACGCCGTTTTTGTCAAAGATCCGAACTCCGCCGCCGTTCACAATTTGGACGTAGTCGTTCGGACCGACCGCGCCCTCTGTATCAGGCGGCGCAGAATTTGTCACGCCCACGCCCTCGAAGACGAGGATGGGCGACGGAATGTTCACCTTGAAGAGGCCCTCTCCAAAGACCGATTGCAGGGCGCCGTCCTTCTGGGCAGGCGCGTGCGGGTTCGGCTTGCGGTTGAAGACGGTGTTCAGCTCGTTCATTTCTTCGGCTTTCTCCTGGAGCTCGCGATCGACCTGGTCGACTTGGGACATGAGCTCGCGCACCGGCCGCGTTTCAGCGAATCCAACCGCGTGCCCAACAACTGCGACACTGCTCGCAAGCTGCGCGTGGCCGCCCGAAGAGGCCTTGGCTGACGTTGGCTTTTGGGCCTGGCCGACTCGCACCGCAAATGCGACGCCGAACAGCGCCAGGGTAGTAACGATAAACAATACTTTTTTACGACTGAACATTCTGACCTCCTGGATTTTCCGATTGAACGGTTGTTATTGTTGGATCTTAGAGCCGTCTTTTTTGACGGGTGCTGACGAGAGAATCTGTTTTTTAAGGTGGAGTCAATAAGATTGTGTCCCCGTTTACCTTACAAATATGTAATGTTGATCTCGAAGCTGTCCCAAAGAGACCTTCGTCGGAGCCTAACGAGTGATCAGGCGCCGGGAAGGCCCTCGGCAAGGGGTAACGATAACCGGATTCAAGCGTCTTAGACTATCTCTCGATTCTGCCTTCATTCGTGCGATAGATTGAGGTAGTTTCTTATTATACTTCCCATCCCACCGTTTTTGAACAAACAACAATCGTTCGAACTATTGCTGATCCTGTTCGCCCTGTTTAGTTGCGTTGCACGCGCTGAGACACAGTCCATGCCTTCGCCCGAGCCGGGAACTGGTCTCGAAGGATCGATTTCTTTGCACAGCATTTCCGGTGGGCCAGTAAGGCAGGGTGTGCCCGATTCAAGACCGCTTGCGAATACCACCTTCGTCGTCAAAAAAGCGGACCTCACGGTTGCATCCTTCACGACGGACGATCAGGGCCGCTTTCGGATTTCTTTGCCGCCAGGGCATTACAGCGTTTCGAAGAAAGACTGGAAGAGTAGAGTGGGATTCTACGGCCCTTTCGAGGTGGATATCGCGCCGGATCAGGTCAAGAAAGTGCAGTGGAACTGCGACACAGGCATGCAATGAAGGCAGCTATCCGACGTTAAAGTCGCGACTTCCGCACGTCCTCTTCCACCTGCACTTTCGCGATCGCCTGCAATTCTCGCGCTGCTCTTTGTTCGACGACAGTCCGCGCGCTGCGCGTGGAGGTGGAGGTGAAACTTGCGCTGGGCGGATTCACCCTTGAGCAAGCTGCCAAATATCTGCAGGAAAAAGCACCGATGGACGAACAGACCGCGCGCCAGGAAGCGATCGCGTTTTCCACCAGCCCTGGCGACGCAATGACATATCAGATCTGGAAATTACAGATCCTGAAATTCCTCGCCGGCGCGCGCATGCAACAGGGCGACAAATTCAATCTCCGCGCCTTCCACGATTTCGTCTGGAAGAATGGCAACGTTCCGGTCGCGTTGCAATGGCGGGAGTATCTCGGCATTTGATCGTGACATCTCAAATTAGCGACTTGGCGTTACTGTGCCGTGCTCCGATTTTCTTCAGCAGCTCTCAGCCGCGCATCAAACACCGCGTTTTCTCGATCCCTGCGTTGCCCGAGAACAAAGCTCCACTGCACCGACCGGCGACTCGGGAAATTTTCGGCAAGTCGAGCTATCACTTCATAAACTCGCGTTCGTTGTTCGTTGTCGAGACAGCCCTCAAAAAAATACCGGACGCCGTCTAGCTTTTCAGGCTTCGCCCGAGTGTTTTCCGATATTGCGATCAATAGATTCTCGATGTCGCTCCCGCTCGCGCCATTTCTGATCGGCGCCTCCAGTTCACGAATTTCGTCCAACTCAGTTTCTGCATTTTTTCGAATTCCATCAGTGGACGGATTCCGATGAGCCCACCGTCCACGACGACGATACAATCCGCGGTCGATACGGGAGATGCGATAGATGATCGGATAGCAGCGCGTGCAACAACCATGGCACTTGTGGAAGCGACGTACGGTCCGGCACGACTTACAACCAGCCCCATCAGCCGGCCACAGACGTCGTGCCCTCACAGAACCTACTTATTCAACGCACCGCCGACCTACGTCTAGTCAACAATCTCGAGGCCCATTTGGCGGGCGGTGCCTGCGATGATCTTGAATCCGGCTTCGTCGTTGCGCGCGTTGAGGTCTTTTCGCTTCGTGTTCACGATGTCCATGACCTGTTTGCGCGTGACTTTGCCGACCTTGGCCTTGTTTGGCTCTTTCGAACCGGCGGCGATGTTGGCCGCTTTCTTCAACAGAACCGCAGCGGGCGGACTCTTCGTGATGAAGGTGAACGACTTGTCTTTGAAGACGGTGATCACGACGGGGAGAATGTCGCCGGCTTGTTTCTGCGTGGCGGCGTTAAATTCTTTGCAGAACGCCATGATGTTCACGCCGCGCGGCCCTAATGCAGTTCCTACGGGAGGAGCCGGGTTCGCCTGGCCCGCGGGAATCTGTAATTTTATTTCGGCAACTTTTTCTTTAGCCATAAGCGTTAGACGGAATGAACAGAATTTACAAAATCGGTTTGAATCAAAGAGGCTGAAATCATTCTGAACATTTTGTTAATTCTGTCGAAAAATTAGCCGCGTTCGACCTGCCAGTATTCGAGTTCGACCGGCGTGGCGCGCCCGAAAATCGTAACCGAGACGCGCAGTTTGCCGCGTTCGGGATCGATTTCTTCGACGATGCCAGTCTGATTTTGGAACGGGCCATCAGCGACTTTCACTGATTCGCCGACTTCGAAGCTGACTTTGGGTTTCACCTTTTCTTCGCGCTCTTTCATTTGCGCCAGCATGCTGTCCACTTCCGATTGGCGCATCGGGATCGGTTTGTCCTTGGTTCCGGCAAACCCAATCACACCAGGTGTATCCCGAATAAAATACCATGTGCGCCCGACCAGCTGATTGTTTTCGTCGAGCAAATGCATGTTCACGATCAGGTAGCCGGGGAAAAATTTGCGCGTCGTTTCGCTCTTTTTCCCCTTCTTAATTTCCGAGACGCGCTCGGTCGGAACGAGCACTTCATAAATCAAGTCGCCCATTTCCTCGGTCTTGACGCGCTTGAGGATATTCTCGCGCACCTTGTTTTCCTGTCCGGAAAGCACATGCACGACGTACCATTGATCTTTACCTGCGAGCGTTTGTGCCATAAATCAGTGCAGCCGGGTAAAAAAGTGGACAAAGTTCACAAGGACGAAATCGAAAAGGGCCACGTAACCACCGAGCAATAACATTGCGATGATGACGACGAGCGTCGAGTCGGTGAGTTCCTTGTAACGGCGAAAGCCCTTCTCCTTCGGGTCCCAAGGCCAGGAAGCTTTCTGCAGCTCGACCTTCACTTCGCTGAAGAAATTTTTGACCCTGGTAATCATTGCTTCGCTATGTGATTCGTTAAATCGTTACAAAGGGAAAGCGTTGTTGTCCTTTTTAACGATGTAACTTTTGTAACTATTTTAACTCGCGTCAGCGGCCAACACGCCAGGAGGGACTCGAACCCCCAACCGACGGTTTTGGAGACCGCTACTCTACCAATTGAGCTACTGGCGTAATGCGATGCGTCCCTAGTTTAATCCAGAATTTCACCGACGCGACCCGCGCCAACGGTTTTTCCGCCTTCGCGGACCGCAAAGCGGATAGTCTTCTCCATTGCGATCGGTGTGATCAGCTCGACCTCAATCGAGATGTTGTCGCCGGGCATGACCATTTCGACGCCTTCGGGGAGTTTGACCGTGCCAGTAACGTCCGTTGTCCGGAAATAAAATTGCGGCCGATAATTCGAGAAAAATGGCGTGTGACGTCCGCCTTCCTCCTTGCTTAACACGTAGACTTCCGCCTTAAACTTCTTGTGCGGCGTAATCGACCCCGGCTTGGCGATGACTTGGCCGCGCTCGACGTCTTCCTTCTTCAAGCCGCGCAGCAAAACGCCGACATTGTCGCCAGCGCGCGCTTCATCGAGAAGCTTGCGGAACATTTCGATATCGGTCGCAACCGTCTTGGCGGTCGGCCGAATTCCAACCAGCTCGACTTCCCCCATTTTCTTGAGAATGCCGCGCTCGACACGACCGGTGGCTACGGTCCCGCGGCCTTCAATGTTGAACACGTCTTCGATCGGCATCAGGAACGGCTGATCGACCGGTCGCTCGGGGACCGGGATGTAATCGTCAACCGCCTCAACGAGGGCAAGCACCTGCTTCTCGGCTTCGGCATCGCCATTGAGTGCCTTGAGGGCGCTGCCTTTCACAATCGGGATTTTGTCCCCCGGAAATTCATACTGCGTCAGAAGATCGCGCACTTCCATCTCGACAAGATCAAGAAGCTCAGGGTCATCGACCATGTCCACCTTGTTCAGAAACACAACGATTGAAGGCACACCGACCTGCCGCGCGAGCAGAATGTGTTCGCGCGTTTGCGGCATTGGCCCATCGGCGGCGGAAACAACCAGAATTGCGCCGTCCATTTGCGCTGCGCCGGTGATCATGTTCTTGACGTAGTCGGCGTGACCGGGGCAATCGACGTGGGCGTAGTGACGTTTGTCGCTCGAGTACTCGACGTGCGCGGTGTTGATGGTGATTCCACGCTCTTTTTCCTCGGGCGCGTTGTCGATTGATTCGTATGCGCGCACTTCGGCCATGCCCTTCTTCGCCAGCACCTGCGTAATTGCTGCCGTCAAGGTAGTTTTGCCATGGTCCACGTGACCAATCGTGCCGACGTTCACGTGCGGCTTGTCGCGTTTAAATGCTTCCTTAGCCATTTGAATTCTCCTGGTTAACTAAACTGTCTCCTTTTCTTTCAATAATGCACTGATCTGCTGCCGGCTCCGAGCTCATTCTCGAGCCCATGACCGGGATTGAACCGGTGACCTCGTCCTTACCAAGGACGTGCTCTACCAACTGAGCTACATGGGCGGTTCTTCGTCATCTCGCTCCACGCCGCGCTTTCCGTGGCGTAGCCGAGCGGCGACCCGGTTTCACCTTCCGCCAGAGAGTCAAAAGTCCCACAGCCGCGTCAAATTTGCAATTTGAACGACCAAGGGACCGTCCCGTCCAGCAAAAAGCGTCCGCAACGCTAGCCACACCCGTTGGTGTGTCAAAGAAATTTCTTTGCGGGCAACAGGGTAAGCGCGTCGTCCGCCGAGACAGTGGACACTGCAGCCGTTCTTAATCCTATCGAATTCTTCCGCTGGCGGGCTCCTGCTTTCCCCGGGTCAGCAGGCGTATGATCACTGCAATGATAAGCAGCACCACGATCCCAATCCCAATATTGACAGGTGTGACAAAACTCGGGCTCGGTGTCGGCGATGGCGTGGCTGTCGGAGGAGGAGGCGCATTCTTCGCCGCCAGCATCGACTCTGCATATTGCAGGCGCTGGGGCGTTTCGATATCGCTCGGATTTAACCGTAGCGCCTCCTTATAGTCTTTGATCGCGTTCTCATACTGCTGCGCCAGGCTATAGGTGTAACCCCGCTTCGCGAAAAGGTCCGCCGCCGCCAGTTTCGCTTGGTCGCTCGAGTTGGGATCGCTCTTGGAAAGAACGGCCGTGTAATCCTGGATGGCCAAATCGTACTGCTTCAAACTCTTGTATGCAGAGGCGCGGAAGCGGAGCGTTTGGGGTTCGTCGGGCTTTAACTCGAGCGCCTTGTTCAGGTCCACCAGCGCTGCGTCATTCTGATTCTGAGCGACCAGCATTACCCCACGTCCGGAGTAACCGGCATAATCCTTCGGGGCAATTTCAATTGCCTTCGAAAAATCCTCTGTCGCCTCTGGGAATCTATTCAGCTTGTAGTAAGCCCAGCCGCGGTCGCTGTAAATTCGCGCGTCGTTTGGGCTCAATTGGATCGCCTTGGTAAACTCGGCGACAGCTTCGTCGTATGAACCCGCCTGTGCGAGTTTCACGGCTTTGTTGGCATGCTCGACAGCACCGCCAGCGGGCTTTTTGTTTTGCGCCTGTCCGGTACCGCTCTGCGCGAGGCAGAGAAGCGCGGCGGCCACGATTATGAGACTGGGATTTCTTGACATAGGAATGTGCTCTCCTGATTTCCTTCGATTTTGAGCGACTAATCGTTTGTAAGCGAGCAAATTAACGCGCCCAAAAAAGCACTGCGGTGAAACGAACGAATTCCACGCCAGCAATTGCCAATCCACGCAGCCGCAGCCATCTCTCGGAAGGCTATGCCGCGCTCTTTGCCACCATCGTCATCTGGTCGACGCCGTCGCTTTTCATGTATTACCTGAATCGCTATTACGATCCGTGGGCGCAAAATTTTTATCGGTATCTCGTGGCGTGTATTGCGATTGCGCCCATCGTGATTTTGCAGATTCAACGCGGCGGACCGCGGTTCGATTGGCATGCTGTGACGATATGTTTCCTTCCATGCCTGCCGAACGTCGTCCACCAAGTCACGCAGGTTATGGCTCTCTTTTATATGGGGCCGGGTGTTTATACAATTTTCACCCGCGCCTCGGTAATTTTCACAGCGCTGCTCGCGCTCGCGTTTTTCCCCGAAGAACGTCACGTGATTCGTCAATGGCAGTTTCAAGCTGGCACGGTCCTTGGGTTAATCGGCGCTTTTGGGGTGGTTTGGTTTCAACCGGGCTGGGAAGCGGGGCACATCGCTCTTCCCGGATTATTCATCGCTTTCACCGCCACATTTTGTTGGGCACTTTATGGAATTTTGGTGAAACGCCCTTCCGCGCAGCTTGGCTCGATTCGCAGTTTTGGATTGATCAGTTTGATCACTTCAGTCCTGTTGCTTCCGCTCACGTTCACGTTTGGAAATATTAGCACTCCGCTTCACGCGGGAGCGCACGTTAATCTGATCTTGATAATCTCGGCAGTAAGCTGCATCACCCTCGCACATGTTTTGTACTATGTAGCAATACGAGAGATCGGCGTCGCGTTGTCCCAGACTCTCCAGCTCCTTTGTCCGGCGGGCGCAATGGGGCTTTCCGCATGGATTTATGGCGAACGCCTCACTCACGCTCAGATTTGGAGCGCAGCCATTCTGCTTTTCGGTGCTTTCCTTGCCATGCGCGTGAAACCAATCGCAACGACGGAAGCCGCGGAAAATATTTAGCCCATTGCCACCCATTGCGCGGTTTCCGAAAACAGTCGGCATCGTTCGAAAAATAATGCCACGCTCGCAGAGGGCCTGCTACAATCGATATCCGCATCGAAATGAATCTGAAAGCGTATCTCAGATCCCGGCAAAAGGAGATCGACCACGCGCTCGATCGCTATTTGCCAAAAGCGAACACGAAACCAGGAACGCTTCACAGAGCGATGCGCTACAGCCTTTTCGCGGGCGGCAAGCGATTGCGACCGATTCTTTGCCTCGCGGCCGCTGAAGCTTGCGGCGGAAAAGTCAGGGATGCGCTTCCCTTCGCCTGTGCGCTGGAATGCATCCACACTTACTCGCTGGTGCACGATGATCTCCCGAGCATGGACGACGACGATTTCCGGCGCGGGCGTCCTACTTGTCACAAAGTCTTCGGGGACGGAATCGCCGTGCTTGCTGGAGACGCATTGTTGACGATCGCGTTTGAAATTATTTCGACCGCGAAGCCGGCGCCACGCTACAACATGTCGATCATATTGCGCGAGATCGCAGTGGCGGCGGGAAGTCAAAAACTGATTGCCGGCCAGGTTGCGGATCTCGAAGCCGAGGGCCGGAACGTGAAGCGAGACCAGTTGCGCTATATCCATGAAAACAAAACGGCGGCGATATTGACAACCTCGGTGCGACTCGGGGCGATGAGCGCAAACGCACAGGCCAAAAAATTACGGGCGATCACGCAGTTCGGGCACGGGCTTGGTTTGGCGTTCCAGGTGATCGACGATGTCCTTGATGTAACGCAGACCTCCGAGATACTGGGAAAGAGCGCGGGCAAAGACATCGCGGCCAGAAAAGCGACTTATCCCTCGGTGATTGGTCTGGAGAAATCACGCGCCGAAGCCAGGCGGCTCACGCGCCAGGCGCACAAGGCATTGTCAGTATTCCGCAGCGACGAAGCTAAACCGCTGCATTGCCTCGCAAATTATCTCCTCGAACGCGAGTACTGAGATTTCCAGGGAGCGCAGGCTGCCAGCCTGCAGTCGTCGGCAGCTTGCCGACGACACTTTGCGCATCGCAACACGAGCAATGGAAGCGTTACACAGCGAAGACTTTTCGGCGAGCCGCCGAAAAGAACAGGCCAGCGGCCTGTGCTCCCCGAAACGCTCACGCTACCTTCAGATTGGGATCGATCTCTTCTGTCAGTTTGGATTCAAATCCGGTTTGCAGCCGCAACAACGCGGCAAAGGCGATCATCGCCGCATTATCGGTGCACAACCACGGTTCGGCGCTTTTGAGTTCAAATCCTTCGCCGACGCATGCCTCGCGCATTTGCAGACGCAACTCCTCGTTGCAGCTTACGCCACCGCTTATCGTGACAAGATCAACGCCGCGCTTCTGCGCCGCTGCGATCGTTTTGCGAACCAGCACGTCGATAACAGCCTGTTGAAATGACGCGCAAAGATCATTTATCACGCGGTCATCCCGACCAGAAGCGAGGGACCCATCACAGGATGATTGATCATTGTTTGGGTCTCGGTAATCCAAGCTCCGAGGGTGAAGTCCTTCGCCGTCTGCGCGGCCCGCCATGACACCAATCTTCGGCAACAAATATCGGACCGCTGTTTTTAATCCGCTGAAACTGAAGTTTTCCGAGTCAAACATACCGCGGGGCAGTTGAAATCGATTCGAGTCCCCCTCGCGCGCATATTTTTCGATTTCCGGCCCACCGGGGTAATCGAGGCCGAGCATCTTGGCGACTTTATCAAATGCCTCCCCGGCAGCATCATCGACCGTGCCCCCAATTAACTGGTAATCTTTTAATCCACGAACCTCGACGAGCATCGTGTGCCCGCCACTTACGATCAGCGAAACATTTCGCTTCACGTCGCCGTCGCCGAAAAAAGGTGAAAGCAGATGACCTTCGAGATGATTGATTGCGAGATACGGCCTGCCAAAACCGATTGCCAATCCTTTGGCAATTGAGGCGCCGATCATCAGCGAACTCGCCAGGCCGGGTCCGCTCGTTGCCGCAAATGCATCGATCTCGGATATTTCGATCTTCGCGTCGCGCGTTGCTCGTTCGAGAAGTCGCGGCGCGTGCACCAGATGATTGCGCGAGGCGATTTCGGGCACTATTCCGCCATATTTTTCATGCTCGGCGATCTGGGACGCGACTTCGCTGGCGAGCAACTCCGAGCCAGAGTGGCCGTTGCGTCCGCGCAAGATCGCGACGGCTGTTTCATCACACGAGGTTTCGATGGCCAGGATGGTTTTCACAACCGAATTGTAGCCAAACTCGGCAACCGAAGCGATTGCCCTACAATGTTGCGCGATCGCCCCCTATTTCTTTACCGCTTCGGCTTTCGGTGCGCTCTGTTGGGCGTAGATCATGAGCCCCTTCAGCGCGTCAATCGCGCGCAGCATCTGCGGATCTTTCGTCTTGATGATGCTCTTCTCGTCCTCGGGTTTCACACTCTCCGCGTTGCGCAGCGTGAAGAGGGCGCGCTCCTGCTCGGTGGTTAGGGCAACGCGAATATCGGGCGCCACGCCATTTCCCTGAATGACCTGCCTGCTCGGCGTATAGTATTTAGCAGTCGTAAAACGCACCGCCGAGCCGTCCGGCAACTGCATGACATTCTGCACGGAACCTTTTCCAAAAGTGGTTTCACCAACAAGGATGGCGCGATGCAAATCCTTGAGCGCGCCGGCAACGATCTCAGCGCCGCTAGCGCTGCCTTCATTGATCAGGAGAGCCATTGGAAAATTCGGGCGCTCTTTTTTTGCTCCGGAAGTCGAGTAATCATGCTGTTGGGAAGGCATTCTGCCCTGCGTTGAGACGACCTTTGATTTGGGCGGCAAAAATTGACCGCACACATCCACCGCGCTGTTCAATAATCCGCCCGGATTGTTTCGCAGATCTAGAATAAGCGCCTGCATACCTTCCTTTTGCAATTCATCGAGCGCTTTGGATAATTCCTCCGCCGTCGGCTCATTGAACTGAATCAAGCGAATATAACCGATCCTGAACGGGCCGGTCAGCTCCGGGTCCAGCAATCTCATTCCTTTGACGCTGCGCACTTTGATCTCGGCGCGGTCCAGCGTGTACTCTTTGATTTCTTTGGTCGACGGGCGAAGCAGGGTCAGCGTCACCCTTCGCCCGGCTGGTCCCCGTAAAATATTAATGGCATCCTGGAGATCCATTCTTTCTGTCGAAGCACCGTTTATTTTCAAAATCTGATCGCCCGACAGAATGCCCGCTCTGGCCGCCGGCGTGTCCTCCATCGCAGTAACGACTGTCGGCAAACCGTTTTTCATCGAAACCTCTACGCCGAGACCGTTAAAGCGGCTGCGCGTATCCTCCTGCATGTCGCGGAAATCATCCGGGTCCATGAACTGGCTGTGTGGATCAAGTGACGAAAGCATGCCTTTCATCGCTGCCGTGACGAGGTCGTGATAGCTCGTCTTGTTGCCATCCACGTAATCCTGCCGGATCAATTCGATGGCTTTTGCGAAGATGGAAATTTGCGAGTAACCGTTATCCTCTTCGGTCTTTCCCGGTTCCGCTTCTTGCGCGCGGACGCTGGGACGAACGCCGAGCACCAGGCAAGCTAACGAAAGCATGACAACCAGGCGTCTCATATTTCGGGCCATATTGAAGGAGTCGAATTATCGCTCATCTGGAGAGTTTGGCAACGCGCGACCCAAGCCGTTGTCTTAATGTGGGATTCGCGAAATGAAACCCGCCTTCAACGTGAGACTCCCGCGCTCGCCCATTTGCCCGCCGGGCTCTGCCGGCTGTAGCCGCCTCGCTGCGTCGAGGCGCTTGCCCATGCGCCGCCAGCGAGCACGGCGACACAGCGCCGTGGCTGCAGCAATGAAATCGATAAGACTCTCGAACAAACGCCTCCTGGCGCTGCTGATCGCGATTCCCGTGGCCTACCTATCCTCCGAAAACATTCGGAGCTTCGCTGCGGAAAAAGAGGATGCCGATTACGAAGCGGTCGCCGAGGAATACATTAAAACTTATCTCGCCGCCCATCCTCTGGAGGGCACTGCTCTCGGGCTCCACGAATATGACGGCAAAATCACCGATTACAGCCGACTCGCTCTCGATGCCGAGCTCTCCCGGTTGCGGCGGTTCGACGATCGATTGAACAAATTCGACCTAACTAAATTGAGTCCACGCCAATCAATCGATCTGCGCATTCTCCAGGCAGCCATTAAGAAGGATCTCTTTCAAATGCAGGACATGTCGATCTTCGAGCGAAACCCCATGGTCTATGCGCGCGCAGCCGACGTGAACGTTTATATCAAAAGAAATTTTGCGCCGCTTGAGGATCGCGTTCGTAGCCTGGTCGCGATCGAATCCCAAATCCCGAATATCCTCATAGCAGCGAGGACAAACCTGAATGAGGTGCTTCCCAAACCGTACGTGGAACTTGCCATTCAGATCGCGAAGGCGTCTTCGGGTTTTCTGAAAAAAGATCTCGCCGCCGCTGTTGCAGGCGTGAAGGACGAGCAGATTCGCGTCGCGTTCCTGGAAGCCAATCGGAAAGCAGCCAATGCGCTCGCCAATTATGCAGTCTGGTTGGAACGGGAGAAACTCCCGAAGGCCTCGCTCGATTTCGCGCTGGGCGAAGAAAAATTCACGCGCTTCCTTACCCAGACCGAACTTGTCGATCTTGCGCCGGCAAAAATTCTCGAGATCGGGATGGCCCAATTAAAAGCAGACCAGGAAGCGTTTGCCGACGCTGCAAAAAAAATCGATCCAGACAAGCCGCCGATTGAAGTTTTCAAGCAAATCCAGAGCGAGCATCCGACTGCGGAAAATCTCATTCCCGACGTAGCCAAAGACTTGGACAAAATTCGAAAATACGTCTCAAGCCATCATTTGGTCGGCATCCCCTCAGAGGTTCGGGCGAAGGTGAAAGAGACGCCGCAGTATCTCAGGGCTACCTCGTTTGCCTCGATGGACACACCGGGTCCTTTCGAGAAACGCGCGAACGAGGCTTACTATTACGTGACGCCAACGGAAAGCGATTGGCCGGAGAAACAAAAGCAGGAATGGCTCACCGCCTTTAATTATTACACTTCGGACATCACCTCGATTCACGAAGCGTATCCGGGCCATTACGTGCAATTCCAGCACCTGAACGCATCGACCGCGAGCAAAGTGGAGAAAATCTTTGGCAGCTATGCGTTCGTCGAAGGCTGGGCGCATTACTGCGAAAAGATGATGCTCGACGAGGGATTCGGTAGCCCCACTAACTCGACTCCCAGCGAGGAGGACGCCAAACGGACGGCCAAATATCGCATGGCGCAAGCCGACGAAGCGCTACTCCGGCTATGTCGTTTATGTGTGTCGATCAAAATGCACACCCAAAACATGTCCATCGAAGAGGCAACGAAATTTTTTCGGGACAATTGTTACTACGAGGAAAAACCGGCGCGCCAGGAAGCGATGCGCGGCACATTCGACCCCGGTTATCTCAATTACACGCTTGGTAAATTGCAGATCCTGAAATTGCGCGACGATTACAAAGCTCAGCAGGGCGATGAGTTCTCATTGCAAAAATTCCATAACGAGCTGCTCAGCCACGGCATGCCGCCAATCCGTCTTCTCCGCGAAATCATGCTCAAGGACCAGAGCAAGTGGGACGAAGTGCTGTAGCGTAACGCATGCATCTCGCTTGCGAACTAGCGTAGACCAGGCCCAAGGTTCGCTCTACTCCTCCGGACCGCCGAGGAGATCTTTAAGCAACGGCTGTGGATTGCTCGGCAATTCTTCGACATCTCGCAATTTTCTCGCGATCGCGCGCGAGCGTACATCGACGTCCTCCATCTTCCGCGAGGCTTGTTCGATTTTCTCCTTCACCGCCGATAATGCCTCGCCGAATTTTCCGAACTCAGTTTTCACCGTTGCAAGCAGGTTCCAGACTTCACTCGAGCGCTTTTGGATCGCGAGCGTGCGAAATCCCATCTGCAAACTGTTGAGCAACGCCGCGAGAGTAGTCGGTCCCACAAAAGTGACGCGGCAATCGCGCTGCACATTTTGGACCAGACCGACGCGACGAATCGCTTCCGCGTAAAGTCCTTCGCTCGGCAGAAACATAAGCGCAAAATCGGTTGTCTTCGGCGGGTTGATATACTTGTCGCAAATATCCTTCGCGCACCGCTTCAACTGCGTCTCCAAAGTTTTCATCGCCGCTTCCACCGCTGTTGGATCGCCCTTCTCCTGCGCCTCCGCCAAACGCTCGTAGTGTTCCATTGGAAACTTCGCATCGATTGGAAGCCAGACTGGTGCACCGTTCTCGTCGCCCGGCAGTTTGATCGCAAACTCGACGCGTTCATCGGTGTCATCGCGTGTCTTCATGTTTTGCGCGAACTGATCCAGCGTCAGCATCTCTTCCAACAACACGCCGAGTTGCCATTCGCTCCAGCCGCCGCGCGTTTTCACGTTTGTGAGCACGCGTTGCAATCCGCCGACGTCGCTGGCCAATTGCTGCATCGCGCCAAGGCCTTGATGTACCTGCTCAAGCCGATCGCTCACCAGTTTGAACGCTTTGCCCAGCCGCTCCTCGAGCGTGCCTTGCAATTTTTCATCGACGGTCGCGCGCATCTTGTCGATCTGCTTCGCGTTGTCCTCCTGCAACTGCTTCAGCCGAAGATCGACAATCGAACGCACGCTCTCGAGAGACTTGGTTAATTCCTCGCGCTGCGTTTTCGCCGCCGTGCCTGCTTCTTCGCGATTG
>Ga0207701_10002457_pt1 | contig 19213 bp, 16 predicted proteins | sample KBSSwiSSwithPhiX_FD_184294 | JGI IMG/M metagenome (GOLD analysis project Ga0207701, IMG submission 184294) | Switchgrass rhizosphere bulk soil microbial communities from Kellogg Biological Station, Michigan, USA, with PhiX - S5 (SPAdes) (version 2) | ecosystem: Environmental > Terrestrial >... | reverse complement strand
GCCGGCAGGAGCGGCCAGGGCGTGGAAATACTAAGTTAAAAGTTAAAAGTTAAAAGTTGAAAGCTATACAGCAGCTTAAATGAATCTCGTGACGGTGACGTCGAGCGTGCGCGCACGGCGCAGACCGCGGTCCCACTGCACAAGGATCGGACTCTGGTAGGTGCCTTCGACGATGCGGCCCTGATCGGTCTCGCCGCGATCGGAGACGAGCAGACTGACGGACCGCTTCATTCTCAGGAAGCGTGAGGCCGGCATTGCAATCGCGCGCGACAGAACGTTCTCGACGCGCGACTGCCCCAGCCCCACCGCGTCAACGAGCCGGTTGAACACGCGCACCAGATCGTACTTCGCGTAATCGAGCGTCCGTGCCGGGATCGCGCGTGGATTTCCAAGCATGTGCCCGGCTTTCTCCGCCATGAATCGCAGCGGATCCCGCAGCACTTCCGAGAGGTCATGACGCATCAGGAGCGTCTCGTACTCGTTCACCGTCAAGCCTGCGTGACGCTCGCCGGGGGCGAGCGACAGGCGAATACGTCCCTTGGCGACCCCGTGCTGACGCACCAGTTCGGCGCATTGCCGGTAGACGCCGAGATGCGGATCTTTCAGGTTGACCGACTCGACGCTGTGACCCGACAACGGCACGACGATCCGCGCCGTCGCGACGGTCTCTTCGGCGGAGTAGCCGATGACGCTGGTATGCCGGGTGCGGGGACGACCGGCATGCACGCCATCGAGATCGATGAACGACATCGGTTCGCCCGGACGATTCAGATACGAGACGCAGGTTCTGAGTGCGCCCGCCATGAACGCGAGATGGGAGTCGGCGTTCAGCGGTTCCTGTGGCCGCTGGTCGGCCGAAAGCTCGGTGCGCCGCTCGATCTTGTCGTGCTCGTACCCGGCCCCCTCCGGAAACATCGTGCGAAAGACGTCGATGTAGGGCATGACGCCGTCGGGATTCTGATTGAGGCGCGACGCGACGCTCCGGTCGAGATATCCGGCGGTCGTATGGAAGGAGCAGCAAAGAGCGCGCGAGTAGGGGGCGAGCGCATCGCCGTAGCGCGATGAAACCTCGCGGCGCACGTCGAAGACATCGACGCGGGCTCGAGGAGTCAGTTCGAGCGCGAATTCAGACGGAGACGAAGGCATCAAAAAACGGCGCCGGAAAGCCATCGCGCCGCACCCTTAAGCATAACACAGGAATGGTGTTAGCTCATTTTTCGCTGTAAAAGCTGACAGGAAAGGAGGCTGGCACTTTCGTGGGAAAGTGCCAGCCTCCTTTTCATTTCTTCTTCGCGGTAAACGTCCCGTCGCCGATATCGCCGAGCTTGACGGTGCCCTTCATCGAGTCCTTCTCCGCCTTTCCGGAGTAGACGATATGAAAGGCGGTGCCCTGGACGTCGACGTCAATCGCGAACTCTATGTCGTTGCCCTTGACGGTTCCGGTCAGCGGAGCCTCGCCAAGCTGCCCGCTGTAATGGCCAGTCAGCTTCTCGCCTTCCTGCTTGAATGTCATCGTCGGTGTACCCGAGCCGGCAGCGGTTTCGACCTGGAATGACCAGGTGCCGGTCACATCGAGCTTCGATTCGCCGCCCTGGACCGGCGTTCGTGTCGTGATCGCGCGCTTCGCCAGCCACTGCCCTTGCCCGCGGCCGCCAAAGTCCATCGAACCCTTCATGGTGTCGCCGTCGGCGATGCCGTTCATCGTGACGCTGATCGGTCCGTTCTGCGTGCGCACGCTCAGCCAGATCGTAACCGCCTGGTCCTTCACGGTCGCTTCGACGCTTTGATCCCCCTGCGGACTCGAGAACGTGCCGACAATCTGATCTCCGTCCTTTTTCAGCACCAGAGGCGCCGATGTCTCCGCCCCCTGACCCATCGTGACGGTGACGTTCCAGTTCCCGAGGATGTCCGCGTCCTGCGCCGCAGCAGGCGGCACGAACGCCAGGCCACAGACGAGAACGCCAAGAAGCCGACCGGCCGCGAAAACAGTCCTCATTGCTTTTTCACCTTTTGACACTGTCGAACCTCAGGATCGCACACGGTTCTCTGCTGGCACATTGGCGGCGGCCCGCAGCTTGCCGCCCAGAAGGATACCGACAACGGCCACCAACCCCGTCGCAGACGGATACCATCCGGGCTGGCCGGGCGATGGTGTGCCTGTCGCTACTTCGATTGACAGCACAGCGACGATCGCGGCCATCGCCGCCGCGTGACCGTACGGCGCAAACGACGCCATCCGCGCAGCCAGCCATCCGCCAACAACGGAGCCCATTCCAAGCACAATCAGGCTCACGTAGAAATAGCCGGTCGGCGGCGTCGGCGGCGTGATGCCCTTCCGCGTCTCGCCAAATGCGACGGAGGCGACCAGCGTGCCAACGGTCGTCGTAGCGGCCATGAAACCCAGACCGAGAATGATGGCGGCAAGGCTGCGAACGACGCGCATCAATCCGTCAGGCGCCTTCGGCCGCCTGCATCGCCGCAGGCGTCTCGTGGCCGAATTGCAGAAGGTATCCGTTGTTGTCGTAGATCGCGAATTCGCGCATCCCGTACTCGAAGTCCTCGATCGGATAACACACGCGCGCCCTGTCTTTCACACGTTCCCACATCGCATCGACATCGTCCGGGTTGATGTAGAGCGAGCCGGTGAACACCGGGCCATCAAATGGCTCGTGCTCGTTGGGCAACGCGAACATGATGGCCACGCTGTCGCGTCTGACCGAGGCCCATCCCCCTTCTTCACTCGAGCCATCGACCTCGAACCCGAGCACAGTGGTGTAGAACTCAATGGATCCCTTCAGGTCGGTTGTGCGCAGGAGCGGGGTCAATTCCTGTAGCTTCATGTCAGCACAGCACGCGAATGACGTCGGAACGGGTGATGATGAATGTCTTATCGGTCTTGAAATCGCGCACCAGCACGGCCGGGTTCGCTGGAGTGATCATCGTCGCCAGCAACTCGACCGGCGTCGAGACGTCGACGAAGGGAAACGCCGGCTGCATGATCAGCTCGACCGGCTGCGACTTGACGCCCGGCTCGGCAACGAGCTGCGAGTACAGGTGGGTCTCGTTCAGGGATCCGACCAGGCGCTTGTCGCGGGTGATCGAGATCTGGGAGAAGTCGTGCTCCCCCATCAGCCGGACCGCCACTTCGACCGGTTCGGTCCCCTCGATGGCCAGCAGTTCGCCGGGCACACCCGCAGCCACGAGGTCGCGCGCGGTCATGCCCGACTTCTCGAGGAACCCCTTCTCGCGCATCCATTCGTCGTTGTACATCTTCCCGAGGTAGCGCGATCCGTGATCGTGGAAGATGACGACGACGACATCATCCGTGGTGAAGTGGTCCTTCAACTGCAGCAGCCCGGCCATCGCGGACCCGGCAGAGTTCCCGGCAAAGATTCCCTCTTCCCGAGCGATCCGCCGCGTCATGACCGCCGCGTCCTTGTCGGTGACCTTCTCGAAGTGATCGATCACGGAGAAATCGACGTTGGCGGGTAGAAAGTCCTCGCCGATTCCCTCAGTGATGTATGGATAGATCTCGTTCTTATCGAAGATGCCCGTTTCCTTGTATTTCTTGAACACCGAGCCGTACGTGTCAATGCCCCAGACCTTCACGCGCGGGTTGCGTTCCTTGAGGTAGCGGCCGACGCCGCTGATCGTCCCGCCGGTGCCGACGCCGACAACGACGTGCGTAACGCGGCCGCCCGTCTGCTCCCAGATCTCCGGCCCCGTCTCCTCGTAATGAGCGGCCGTATTCGACAGATTGTCGTACTGGTTGGCTTTCCAGGCGTTGGGGATTTCCTTCTCGAGCCGCGATGACACCGAGTAATACGATCGCGAATCTTCCGGATCGACGTTGGTCGGACAGACGATCACTTCGGCGCCGAACGCCTTGAGCGCGTCGATCTTCTCTTTGGACTGCTTGTCGGTCGTGGTGAAGATGCACTTGTAGCCCTTGACGACCGCGGCAATCGCGAGCCCCATGCCGGTGTTGCCGGATGTGCCTTCGATGATGGTGCCGCCGGGCTTGAGCAGGCCCTTCTTTTCGGCGTCCTCAATCATCCGGACCGCCATGCGGTCCTTGATCGAATTCCCCGGATTGAAGGGTTCAAGTTTCGCGAGCACGGTCGCGGCAACGACCCCGCGCGTGATGCGGTTGATGCGCACCATCGGCGTATCGCCGATGGCATCCAGAATCGTGTCGCAAATGGGTTTCAACGCCGCCTCGGCGTCAATTATACCGGCCGATGGCCGGCCGTCCGGCGGCGTCGGCGCATCAGCGCCCGTACCGGACCGCAGCGCGCTCGCGCGCCTTCACCGCTTCCTCCTCGCGATCCCGCGGAGGCGCGGCCGTCACGAGCGACTGGATCAGCTTTCGCGCGGCTTCGGTCACTTCGCTGACGGCGTCGTTGAACGCCTCTTCATTCACCTTGGAGGGTTTGTTGTAGCCACTGACCTTGCGGACGAACTGCAGCGCCGACGCCCGGACCTCATCATCTGAGGCTGGCGGTTCGAAGTTGAAGAGCGGTTTGATGTTGCGGCACATGATCTCAGTTTCCAGTTACCAGTTTCCAGTTCCAGCCAACCTTCGCTCGCAAGTCAGGCGAAGGTTGTCGCGCCGAAGCCGCGCAGCGGCGAAGGCGGACGCGAACCGCGAGAACGATCACATGTCTTTCTTCGCAATATACGTCTTGCGCGCGCGGGGCACCAGGTTCGGTTTCTTGATGTGCACTTCCAGCTTGTGCGTCTTGCCGTCGAGTTTCGCCGGCGTGAACGCAAGCGCATACTGGCGATGAAGCTCGTCCGCGATCCGTCGGAAGGTCGCTCCGAGATTATTGGCTGAGGTCAGCTCGAAGTAGCCGCCGCCGGTGGCCGCCGCAATCTTCGGGAGACCGGCATCCACCTTTGGCTCCTCGGGTGGCAGTCGAATCGACGGTCCCACTCCCCCCATGCCACCCGGGCCGCGACCGCCTCTCCGCCCACCGCCGCCAAACTCGCGGCTCGCCAGACCGACCGCGAAGATCATGACGTCTTCCTGTTCGGCGTTCTTCTCGACGTCGCGATAGCTGATGTTGTTGCTGCCCATGGGGCGGTCGATGCCGTCGGTGAAAACGAGGACCACGCGTCGGCCTTCCTGATGGAGCAATGACGTGATGCCCACGTTGACAGCGTTCCAGAGCGGCGTGGGTCCGGGCTCCTGCAATTCGGTGCGAAGGATTTGCAGGAGGTCGTGCTGGCTGCTGGTGAAGTCTCGCGGATCAACCTGGATGCGGTTCGCAAAGCTGCCGATGCGCGCCCTATCGCCCGGCAGCAGCTGCCCGACGAACTGCTCGGCCGCGGACCGCACGAGGCCGAAATTTCCGACCATGCTGCCACTCCGGTCCAGCATCATCACCAGCGTGATTGGCTGAATGCCGTTTTCAAATAACGTAAGCGTTTGCTTCTTTCCGTTGTCGTAGACCTCGAAATCGTCCTCCGTCAGGTTCGGAACGAGCCGGCCCTGTTCATCCGAGACGGTCACGTACACGGCAACGGTCTTCGAACCGCTTCTGAAAACCTGGTCGCCTTGCGGTGCCGGATTCTGCGCGAACACCAGCGTGGTGAGGCAACTGACGACGAGCGCGACGAGGACGGAGCGCATGGTGCCGTGGGTACTCCAATATTAGCAAGATCGAGACCCTGTCCTGGCGATGCGAGACGGCGCCCGGCGCTCATCTGAATCGATGAGAGGTCTTGACAACCTTGTTAGACTTCGAACCCCATGGATTCAGTCGTTGTTCCACTGCTGTCGCGGCGATTCGAACGCGCCCAGATTCTGCAGAAGGCGAATCACGCGATCCCCGCGGCCGCCCTGCTGGTCACCGGCGTGCAGGCGCTGATGGAGGGGGCGTGGGGCCTCGGCCTTGCGCTTGGTGCCGTTCAGATCGCAACGAGCGCGATGCTGATGGTCACGATCGTCCGAAGCCTTCGGGCAACGCGCGGGCCGGCACATCATCATCATGAACACGGCATCGAGTGGATCGACATCTGGGCCGCCGGAGTTTTGTTCGCCGAGGCAGCCGAGCGCTGGCATGTGAAGCATCACATCTCCCGCCCGATGATCCTCACTGCCCTTCTCACGCTGGCTCTCGGGCTGTTTCATGGCCGCATCGCCGCCGTCGGGCGCCGGCGCCGCGCCATCAGAATTACTGCCGATGGAATGTACGTAGGCGGCAAGCCTTTTCGCGCGTTCACCGCTCCGTGGCGAGACATCGCGTCGATATCCGTGACCGGTCAGGTCGCCGAGGTGCGAACACGAGGAGGCCGCGTGCGCCGGTTGAACCTCGCGGATCTCAGAAACGCCGAGGACGTCCGGGCGGCGTTGGCGGAAGGACGCAAGCGGCTCTCCGCGCTCGAGCCAGAAGCTTCTCCACTCTGATCCCGGGTCCGGGATCCGGGATCCGTTGGCGTAAGATCGTCACCTGACGGAGGTCTCCCTGGTGCCGAATCCAAGCATCGTTCGAGCGATCACTCTCACCCTCGTTGTTGCCGGTGCGTGGACCGTGCGTGGCGGCGCCGATCAGCGGCAATCGTCGCCCGCGCGTGCACTGACGGCCGCCGACTACGCGCGCGCCGAAAAGTTCATGACGTGGAACACGACGCCGCTGGTGTTTCGATCGAGCGTCAGCGCGACGTGGCTTCCCGATGATCGCTTCTGGTACCGCGTGACCACGCCCGCAGGCAACGAAGCGTTCATCGTCAATCCTGGCATCGGAGAGAAACAGGCCTGCACATTGCCGGCGTGCATCGCCTCGGAGGACGGAGCAGGACGAGCCGGCGGGGGCGGCGGTCGAGGACGTGGCGGGCGTGGGGGACGCGGGACCGCCGCTGTCGTCTCGTCGACGTCGCCGGACGGCAAACGCGCCGTCTTCATTCGCGACTGGAATCTCTGGCTGCGCGACGTGGAATCGGGAAGGGAGACCGCGCTCACGACCGACGGCGTCAAGGACTTCGGCTACGCCACCGACAACGCCGGCTGGTCGAAGAGCGATCGGCCGATCGTCGTGTGGTCGCCGGATTCGAAGAAGGTCGCGACCTTTCAGCAGGATCAGCGGGGCGTCGGCGAGATGTATCTCGTCAGCACACAGGTCGGGCACCCGCAGCTTCAGGCGTGGAAATATCCGCTGCCAGGCGACGACACGGTCGCCATGCTGCACCGCGTGATCATCGACGTGGACTCGGCGAAGATCGTCCCGCTCAAGACGCCGCCCGACCAGCACCGTTCAACGCTGTGCGACAACCTGGCGTGCCGCGGCGGTGAATGGGGCGACGTGCAATGGGCCCCGGACTCGACCTCGGTCGCCTACGCCGCGACCTCACGCGACCACCGGAAGACCACCCTGCGGGTGGCGGACGCAGCAACGGGAGCGGTGCGCGATGTCCTCGACGAAACCGTGTCGACGTTCTTCGAATCAGGCAACGGTCGCGTCAACTGGAGATATCTTCCCGCATCCAACGAGGTCATCTGGTTCTCGGAGCGCGACAACTGGGGACAGCTGTACCTCTACGATCTGCGGTCGGGAAAGCTGAAACGACAGATCACCGCCGGTGACGGGAACGTCACGCAACTGCTTCACGTGGACGAAACGAATCGCGTGCTGCTGTTTCAAGCGGTCGGACGGGAGAAGGGGCGCGATCCGTATTTCATACATCTCTATCGAACCAGCATGGACGGCGGACCGGCACAACTCCTCACCCCTGAGGATGGCAACCACGACATCTCGATTTCAGCGTCTGGACGGTACTTCGTCGACAACTATTCGCAACCGGATGCGCCGCCGGTCGCGGTGCTCCGTGATGCAAACGGCCGGCAGATCCTCGAGCTCGAGCGGACGGATATCTCGAAGCTTCTCGCCACAGGATGGAAGCCGCCGCAGCCGATTACAGTCAAGGCGCGTGACGGCGTCACCGACTTGTATGGACTCCTCTACAAGCCAACCCACATGACGCCCGGACGAAAGTATCCGATCGTCAATCACATTTATCCGGGACCCCAGACCGGTAGCGTCGGCAGTCGAAACTTTTCCGTCGCGCGCGGCGACGCGCAGGCGCTTGCGGAACTCGGCTTCATTGTCGTGGAAATCGACGGCATGGGCACACCGTGGCGCTCGAAGACGTTTCACGAGGCGTATTACGGCGATATGGGCGACAACACGCTTCCTGACCAGGTCGCCGCGATGAAGGAGCTCGCCCGGCGGTATCCCTGGATCGACATCACCCGCGTCGGCATCTACGGACACTCCGGCGGCGGATACGCGGCGGCCGCGGCGATGTTCCACTATCCCGATTTCTTCAAAGTCGGCATCGCCGAATCGGGCAATCACGACAATCGCGTGTACGAGGACGACTGGGCGGAAAAGTGGACGGGACTTCTCGAACATCGCGGCAACGGCTTTACCAACTACGACAGTCAGGCGAACCAGAACTTCGCCAAGGATCTCAAAGGCAAGCTGCTCCTCGCACACGGCACGATGGACAACAACGTGCCGCCGAACAACACCCTCCTCGTCGTCGATGCGTTGATCAAGGCGAACAAAGACTTCGACCTGCTGATGATCCCCAACGCCGCGCACGGCTACGGCACCGCCGCCAACTACATGACGCGGCGACGATGGGACTACTTCGTCCGGAACCTGCTGGGACTGGAGCCGCCGAAGGAGTACGAGCTCGGGCCCAACAACTGAAAGTTAAAAGTTAAAGTTAAAAGTTAGAAGTAAGACAATTGCCGTTCCGTTTCCAAATGCTCTTACTTTTAACTTCTAACTTATAACTTCTACCTTTTTTACCGCGCGTGACGGCCGAGCTATCGAACGATGAAGGGCACTGACACCGGACTGGCGCTCTCGGGCGGTACGGCATCACCTCTGGACATCACCTCGAACGCGCGGCCGATCCGGTTGCCCGCGAGATCCTCGAGGATCGGCAGAACGGTGATGACGTAGGGGCCTCGCTCCCATTCCGTTCGGGGCACGAATTGCCAGCGGTTCTCACCCTCTCCGATGCGGGCATCGCCGGCGAGCGGCTTGGACCCGCGCGAGACCGTCAGCGATCGCTGCAGCAATCCGTAGTCAAGCGGCTTCGGAAACGTGACGGTCACCGGGTCGCGTGTGCCCGACGGCGGCGCAGCGACGCGCCAGTCCCCAGTCTGCAGGGCGTGTTCGTCGGCCGGCCCCACCCGGTAGCGATGCCTGAACTCCGCGGCGAGCGGCACGCCATGCGCGTCGGGCCAGTCCTTCTTCACCACGATCGTGACCCCTTCACCGGCGTGCAGAGGCCGTCCCATGCGGCGGTTGGGAAGGATGTCCTTCTTGACCCGGCCAGGATCGAGAATGACTGTGTATCGCGTGCGGTCCGCATTCCAGAGTTCAGTATCGAGCGGGAGGACGACATCCGGCACCTCACGTCCCTGGTCATCGATAAACGTGATGTGGTCCAGCCCGCCCTGCTGGCCCATCGCGCCAGAAAAGGAAATGTACATCCGTAGACTATTCTCGGGAATGACGTCACCGCTCGGATGAACCGCCGACACGACGGTGGTCGGCGGGCGATCGACGGCGGGAATCGACACGACCCCGGCGATTGCCTCGCGGCTGTCGATGCGGGTGCGCGAAACGCTCGATGGCTGGAAACGGACGTCGTACTCACGTCCAGGATCGAGCGGAAACGATGGCCAGAATCGGAGCGTCCCGTCCACAGTGTAACGACCTGCCATCGGGGGCAGCGCAGCGGCGTTCGCTGCTTGCGACGATCGGATGCTGACACGCAGGAGAGCCGACCATTCGTCCGGCGTCAGGTTCGCGCTCGCCAATTGCGAAAGGTCCGAGCCCGAGAGACCTCCCACTTCGATGAACGGCCGGGAAGGATTGCTATTATCGAGACGGATAGACGGCTGCGATCGGCTGCAGGCAGAGACCGCGGCGATCAGAAAGGCACAGAAGGCGCGGCACCGCACTCTCAGGGTGCGGCGCACGACACCTTCCGTAATTGGCATCGTCCGTTCGCTACGGCAGCGGCACGGCCGACAGGTTCAAGCCGCTCGAGGTGCGCGCCAGGACGATCGAGCGCTGCGCATCGAGTAGATCCATCTGCTCGATGCCAGTCATCGACGTGATTTTCTCGTAGGCGATGCCCGCCGTCTCCGTCTTGACCGGCTCGGTGATCGGCGCCGCGGTGCCGAACGCCTCGGTCGGGATCTTCATCACGCCGCGGGCGTTGTTCGACATGAGCAGGAATTCCTTCCCATCCTTCTTATACAGAATCATGTCGAGCGGCCGATTCCTGTTGCCAAGTTCGGCGATCGTCGTGCCGACGACCTTCGATCCGGTGAGGCTGTCGAGCGAGAAGCGGACGAGCGGCGTGCACAGATAGCTCGCGATCAGGTACGGCTTGTTGTTGATCGTGTACGGGATGAACGTGTACACGGGGGACCGCGTCTCGAGCCGCCCGTGATTGCCGTGGAAGATCTCAACGCTCGTGCCCGGGTCCGTCGTGCTGAACGGATACGGCACCGCGCGAAGCTTCGAGGCAAATTCCTCGTTCGAGAGGCCGGCAACCATCAGCTTGCCGTTGGTAAACGCCATGTAGGTAATCACGTCCGCGCGCTGGCTGCGGGCGCCGTCGGCGGCCGGTGGATTCGGCAGCGTCACTTTCGAATACTTCACGCGATCGAGCGCGACGACCGCAATCTTGCCGTCGCCGTCCACGCGCAGCAACGCGGGACGCGCGTCGGCGCCAACCCCGCGCATCACCGACAGATACGCATTGTGCGTGACCGGATGAATCACCAGATCCTTGACCGCAACCGCCTCAACTGTGGTGCCCAGGGCTGAGGCGATCTTCTGGTCGATCGACGCGACGTCGGCCGCGCCGGCCTTGGTCCCCGTTGCCTGATCGCCAAGTTCGAACGCGTAGATCGTGGCCGCCTGCGTGTCGGCGGCGAACAGCACGCCGCTCGGGCCAAAGGTCAGTGCGCCAAGGGATTCCGGGGTCGGACCGACATTGGGCGGCGGAGCCGCGCTGGGCCGGGCCGGGGTCGAGCCGACTGCCGCTAACACCAGGGCGGTCGCCAGCAAGCCATTGCGATAGGTCGAACGCATTCTCGAACCTCCTTAATCACCCCGAGGGGCTTCGCCCCTCGGACTCCCCTACACGCGCGCTCGTTCGCCGCTGTCGAATGGGGCTTGAAACCACTTGTCACGAATGCCCATATCGTCGTCTATACGACCCGAAAGTCAAGAGAGCTTACGAGTGCTAAACTCTGGACCCTATGAACATTACCATGCGTCTTCTTCCGCTCCTCGTTGCCGCAGTCATTCAACAGTCACCCGCGCCTGCGCCGCCGCCGGGGCAGGCGCCGGCAGGCCGCGGAGGGCAGGGGGCTCAGGCTCCGGCCTTCAAGTCGCCAGAGATTCTGCCGGACAAGCGGATCGCGTTTCGCCTCTATGCGCCTGAGGCGACCAGCGTCTCGCTCCGTGGCGGCGACATTCCTGCGGCCGCACGCGCGAACGCGCAGTTCACCAAAGGCGACAACGGCGTGTGGGAAATGACCACCGGCGTCGTCGAACCGGGTGCGTATCGCTACGTCTACGTCGTGAATGGCGTTGGCGTCATCGACCCGAGAAACACCGCCATCAGCGAGTCGAACACCACCACGTGGAGCGTCGCGACGGTGCCGGGATCGGAGTTGATGGACACGAAGAACGTGCCGCACGGAGCGGTATCCACCGTCTACTACGACTCCAGCGCACTCGGACGCACGCGCCGAATGCATGTCTACACGCCGCCAGGCTACGAATCGGGCAAGGACAAGTATCCGGTCTTCTATCTCCTCCACGGCGCCGGCGATTGCGATGACTCGTGGACGTCGGTCGGGCTGGCGAATTTCATCCTCGACAACCTGATTGCCACCAACAAGGCCAGGCCGATGATCGTCGTGATGCCGGCCGGCCACACCAATGCGGGCGGCGGCGGACGCGGCGCCGCAGCCGCTGGAGGCGCGCCTCCGCGGGACGAATTCGTCGACGACTTCGTCAAGGACGTGATGCCGTACGTGGAGAAGCACTATCGGGTCATCGCTGATCGGCCGCATCGCGCGATTGCGGGGCTGTCGATGGGCGGCAGCCAGACGCTCAACATCGGCATTCCCAATCTCGACAAGTTTGCTTACGTTGGCGTCTACAGCTCCGGCATTCTGGGCGGTGGGCGTGGCGCGGCTCCGGCGGCCGGCGCACCCGCTCCGCCGTTCGGCGCCACGTGGGAGCAACAGAATGTCGCGTCACTCGACAATGCGGCGGCAAAGAAAGGCCTCAAGGTGTTGTGGTTCGCAACCGGGGTCGAGGATCAACTGATGCCGACGACGAAGAACACCGTGGAACTGCTCAAGAAGCACGGGTTCACGCCGGTCATGAAGGAGAGTCCCGGCGGACACACATGGCTCAACTGGCGCAACTACCTCATCGAGTTCGCGCCGCAGTTGTTTTAGCGAGCAAGAGCATCACCGATGGGTGCGGAGCGTCTGACCAAGGCAACAGTAGTTGGACGCTCCGCACGAACCCGGTCTTCGCCACTCGAGCCGATCGCGCTGCTGATCGTGACGCTGGCCGCGTACTACCCGGCGTGGCATGGCGGCGTACTCTGGGACGACAACGCCCACCTCACGCGACCGGAACTGCAATCCACCGCCGGCCTGTGGCGCATCTGGTTCAATATCGGCGCCACGCAACAGTACTATCCCGTCACTCACTCGGCATTCTGGTTGATGCATCGTCTCTGGGGCGATGCGACGGTCGGCTACCACCTCGTCAACATCGTCCTGCATACGTTGTCGGCCTCGCTCGTCGCGGTGATCCTTCGGCGACTTGCCGTTCCCGGCGCGTTGCTCGCGGCGGTTCTGTTCGCATTGCACCCCATTCAGGTCGAGTCGGTCGCGTGGATGACGGAGTTGAAGAACACGTTGTCGGGAGTCTTTTATCTCGGCGCGGCACTCTGTTATCTGCGTTTTGACGAAAAGAGGCGCCCGGCCGACTACGTTGCCGCGCTGCTTCTTTTCGTCGTAGCCCTCCTCACCAAGACCGTTGTCGCGATGCTGACGCCAGCGCTGCTCGTCCTGTTCTGGTGGAAGCGCGGGCGCATCGAGTGGCGCCGCGACGTTGGACCGCTCGTTCCATTTTTCGTGCTGGGGGTTTCCGCCGGGCTGGTCACCGCGTGGTTCGAACGGACGTTGAACGGCGCGAGCGGAGTCGAGTACCAGCTCGGCATCCTCGACCGGCTGCTGATCGCAGGTCGGGCGATTTGGTTCTACGCGTTCAAGCTTCTGTGGCCGGTGCGGCTGTCATTTATCTATCGCCGGTGGGAGATCGATCCAACGGCCTGGCAACAGTACGTGTATCCAGTCGCAGTGGTCGGAGTCCTCGCGATCTGCTGGCTCATTCGAGGGAGGTCACGTGCGCCCCTGGCCGCGGCGCTCATCTTCTGCGGAACGCTGATGCCGGCGCTCGGATTCTTCGACGTGTACCCGTTTCGCTATGCGTTTGTCGCCGACCACTTTCAGTATCTCGCGAGCATTGCGGTCTTTGCGGCATTCGCCGCGGCTGTCGTCAGTGCGCTCGAACAGCGGTCGCTCGGTGCCAGGCGCGCAGAGCTCGGGTGCTGTCTCGTCCTTGGGGTGCCGCTGGCGATGCTGACATGGAATCAAAGCCGCCAGTACACCGACGAGATCACGCTGTATCGGGCGACGCTCGAACGAAACCCGGCCTGCTGGCTTTGCCACAACAATCTGGCGACGCCGTTGCTGCACGGCTCGATGACGGAGCTCGAAGACGCGATCCATCACCTGCGGGAATCCCTGGAAATCAATCCGCTGGATGCTGAAGCGCACAACAACATGGGCGGCGCGTATCAGCGGCTGGGACGGTACGAGGATGCCCTCACGGAGCACGAGGCGGCACTGCGGCTGAATCCACAACTTGTCGAAGCCCGATACAACATCGGCGTCTGCAATCAGGCGCTGAACCGCCCGGAGGAGGCTCGGGTTCAATACGTCGAGGCGATCCGCGCGCAACCCGGCTACGCCATGGCGCACTACAACCTTGGGACAACGCTGACGGGGATGGGGAGGATGGACCAGGCAGGGGCTGAATTCAGGGAAACGATACGTTTGACCCCTGAGTTCGCGCCGGCGCACGACGCGCTCGGGTTCGTCCTGCTCAAGACGGGGCAGATTCCGGATGCGGTCAGCGAGTTCAAGACCGCCACTCGCATTCAGCCCGACTACGCCCCTGCCCACTACAAGCTCGCGGTAACCCTCGCGACAGCGGGACTCGTCGATGAAGCGCTCGAGGAATTTCGCGACGCGGCACGCTACGCGCCAACTTCCGCGGAGATGCACCAGGCGCTCGGCACGGCATTGGCGGGGGCGGGCAGATTCAGCGATGCGGAGGTCGAATTGAGAGAAGCGATCCGGCTGCGCCCCGACTATCAGGAAGCGAAGGCCAGCCTGGAGGATATCAAGCGGTTGAGGAAGTGATGGCCCTCAAAAGCTGATGCGATCCTTCGCCGCTTCAATCTTCTTGAAATCGACCCCGGGAGCTTTCTTGATGTCATCGATCGTCTTGAAGCCCCCGACCTTGTCGCGGTAGGCAATCAGCGCCGCGGCCTCTTTCCTGAGCAGCAGAACAACGCTCTCGAGCTCGACGGCTGTCGCGCGATTCATGTTGAGCTTAGCCGGCGCTTCGCCGAGAAAGTTCGCCACCAGGTACTCGATGACCGCGGCAAACTCTTCGTCCGTTCCCTTTGCGCCGCGCCAGCGCATGTCGGCAACCGTCTGCTCCCAGCCTTCGCGCGTCAATCGCAATGCGGCCGCGCGCGCCGGTTCGTGACACGTACCGCAGACCTTGACCACCACGTCCTTCCCTGGACCATCCGGCAGCTGAGCGTAAGCGCGCGTTCCGCCGGCTGCGAGGACGAGCACCGCGAGGACACGAGAGGCGTTCGTGCGCCACACAGAGGAGGGCATTGCAGACATTCTATCCCGCCGCTCGCTCGCTGCTCGAAACACGGGACGGCTCCTCATGTCGACGCTCGAGGACGCGGCGCGCATGAGCTATGTCAAGAGCGCCGTCCCAGCGTGCGATCACCACGGTCGCCACCGCATTGCCAATCAGGTTGGTGATCGCGCGCGCCTCGGACATGAACCGATCGACCCCGACGAGGAGTGCGAGTCCGCCCGGAGGAATTGAGGGGATCGCCGCGAGCGTCGCCGCGAGCGTAATGAATCCGCTGCCGGTCACCCCCGCCGCGCCCTTCGACGTCAGCAGAAGAACCGCCAGGATCGACACCTGCTCCTTCAATGACAGTTGAATACCGGCCGCCTGAGCCACAAACACCGCCGCCATCGTCATGTAAATCGACGTGCCGTCCAGGTTGAACGAGTAGCCGGTGGGAACGACCAAACCGACGACCGGCTTACTGCAGCCCAACTGCTCGAGCTTCATCATCAGGCGCGGCAGGGCCGATTCGGACGATGACGTGCCAAGCACAATCAGAATCTCCTCGCCGATGTACCGCAGCAGAGCGAACAACCGGAGACCAGCGAGTCGAATGATCAGACCCAGCACGACGATGATGAAGAGCAGGCAGGTGATGTAAACACCGGCCATCAGCTTGCCGAGCGACAGCAGTGACCCCACACCATATCGGCCGACGGTGAATGCCATCGCACCGAACGCGCCGATCGGCGCAAGCCGCATGATCATCCCGACGATGACGAACAGCGTGTGAGAGAGCTGCTCGATTCCCGAGACGAGCAAGCGCGCGCGGTCCCCCTGCGAAAGGAGCGCAATCCCGAAGAGCAGCGAGACGACCAGCACCTGGAGAATGTCGCCGCGGACGAATCCCTCAAGCACGGTCGTAGGAATGATGTTGAGGAGGAACTCGACGGTACTCGTCGGCGCGCCGGTTGCGGCCGCCGGCATCGACGCGCGCGGATCGGCGCGAAGTCCGTGCCCGGGCTGGAGCACATTGACGACGACCAGTCCGATGATCAGCGCCAGCGTTGATACCACCTCGAAGTACACCAGGGTCCGAATCCCGATGCGCCCGACGTCCCGCATCGCTCCCATTCGGGCGATCCCGACGGTGATCGTGGCGAACACAATCGGGGCGATGAGCATCTTGATGAGTTTGATGAAGCCGTCGCCGAGGGGCTTCATCGCGGCGGCTTTCTCAGGCGCAACGATTCCAAGGATGACGCCGAGCAGGATGCCGACGAGGACCTGGGCGTAGAGGCTGCGATGAACGGACCGAATCATGACAATGCTGAGTGCTGAATGCTGAATGCTGAATGATCTCAGCATCAGCAATCAGCATTTCCGATGGAGATGTTATGCCGGAGTCGAGCAGGCCGTCGAGCCTCAGGGGATAATGGGGCCCTATGCCGACGGATGTGCAGAAACCGGCCGAGGTCCGCGACCCGCACGAGCGGTTGCGAGACGACGTGCGTCTTCTCGGAGGGCTGCTCGGCGAGACGCTGCGGCAGCGCGAAGGTGCCGCCCTGTTCCACATCGTCGAGCGGGTGCGGGCGTTGTCGAAGAGCGGCCGGGGGGGCAGCGACCGCGACCTGGACACGCTGGCCGAGCTGCTTCGTGCGCTGCCGGTCGAATCGGCTGTACCGATTGCGCGCGCCTTTTCCCATTTCCTGACGCTTGCCAACATTGCCGAACAGCATCACCGCGTGCGGCGCCGGCGGGACTACCTGCGCGATCCGAACGCTCCGCCGCAGCGGGGATCGTGCGACGAAACCTTCGAACGGCTTCTCGCGCTCGGCATCGCTCCCGACGCTCTGCACGCCGCCACGACGTCGCTGCGTGTCGAGCTCGTCCTCACCGCCCATCCCACGGCGATTACCCGCCGGACGCTGATCCAGAAGCACCTGCGAATTGCCGGAGCGCTGGCGTCGCAGGATCGCGTCGATCTGACGCTGCCCGAGCGAGCGGATATCTCCGCGTCGATGCGACGCGAGATCCTCGCGGCGTGGGAGACCGACGAGATCCGCGCGCGGCGCCCGACGCCGGTCGACGAAGCGATTGCCGGCCTGCTGATTTTCGAGCAAACGCTGTGGGACGCGGTGCCTCGATTTCTTCGATCGCTGAGCGGCGCGCTTTCGCGCACGACCGGCCGCGGCCTTCCACTCGACGCCGCGCCGCTGCGCTTCGGCTCGTGGATGGGCGGCGATCGTGACGGCAACCCGACGGTGACGCCAGACGTGACGCGACTCGCCTGCAACGTCGCGCGATGGATGGCGGCCGACCTGTACGAACGCGAAATCGCCGCGCTGAGATCGGAGCTTTCCGTCACCGTGGCAACGCCCGAACTTCTCGCCCGCGCCAACGGCGCGCGTGAGCCTTATCGGGCGGTGCTGCGCGAGGTGCGGGACCGCCTCCGCGCCACACGCGACGCGCTGGGCGGCGAGCTGTCGAAAGCCGAGCTGCTAAAAGGGGACTCCGAGCGAGCCCCGGCGTCTCGCGGCCGGCCCTATTCGTCCGCAGCGGAATTCCTCGAGCCGCTTCACCTCTGTTACCGGTCACTGGTCGAGACGGGCCAGAGCGTGATCGCTGACGGACGCCTGACCGACGTCCTGCGCCGGACAGCCGCGTTCGGCCTCACGCTGGTCCGGCTGGATCTCCGTCAGCACGCGGCGAGACACGCCGACGCGCTCGACGCGATTACTCGTCATCGACGGCTCGGCTCGTATCTCGAGTGGGACGAATCCCGCCGGCAGACATTTCTGGTCGGCGCGCTCCGTGAGCAGGAGCCGCTCGCCCCGGCTGACCTTCGAGCCGATGACGAAGTGCGCGACGTGCTGGACACGTTCGAGCTGGCCGGGCGCATGAACCCGGAGTCGCTGTCGGCGTTTGTCGTGTCGATGGCGCAAGCACCGTCGGACGTCCTCGCCGTCGAGGCGCTGCAGGCGCATTCCAGGAATCGCCTCCGAGCGGTTCCGTTGTTCGAACGGATCGACGATCTCGAACGGGCGGCGGATACGCTGCGAACGCTCCTGGCAATTCCCGAATACCGCGCGCGCATCAATGGCCGTCAGGAAGTCATGATCGGCTATTCGGACTCAGCCAAGGACGGCGGCCGGTTGGCGTCCAACTGGGCGCTCTACCGCGCCCAGGAGTCGATCGTGGAGGTCTGCCGCAGCGCCCACGTGGAGCTGACGCTCTTTCATGGCCGCGGTGGCAGCATCAGCCGCGGCGGCGGACCGACGTATCTCGCGATCCAGTCGCAACCGCCCGGATCCATTCAGGGCCGGCTGCGGGCAACCGAGCAGGGGGAAATGATCCAGGCTCAGTTCGGGCTGCCGGAGATTGCGACCAGGACGCTGGAGTTGTATCTCACGGCCACGCTCGGCGCGACGCTCGATATTCCGGGTCAGCCGGAGCCTGAATGGCGCTCGGCGATGGATCGCCTCGCGGCGCGCGCGCGGGCGGTATACCGCGAGGTCGTGTACGACAATCCGCGCTTCGTCGAATACTTCAGAGCCGCGACACCGGAAATCGAGCTCGGCTCGGTGCCAATCGGAAGCCGGCCGGTCCGCCGCACGGCCGACGGCGGCGTCGATTCGCTCCGGGCGATTCCGTGGGTGTTTGCCTGGACCCAGACGCGGCTGCTGCTGCCCTCATGGCTCGGCACCGGCGAGGCTCTGGCGACCGCGATCGACGCCGGAGATCTCGAGATCGTCAAGCAGATGTACGAGCACTGGCCGTTCTTTCGATCGACGCTCGATCTGATCGCGATGGTCCTGGCGGAGTCGGACTCGCGGATCGCCGCGGAATACGATCGGCGGCTGGTGCCCCCGGAGCTGCAGCCAATCGGCGCGGATCTTCGAAGCCGGCTCGAGAGGACGATTCAGTACGTGCTCCAGGCAACGGGCAAGGAACGTCTGCTGACGGAAAACGTGGTGCTGCGCCGATCGATCGAGGTGCGCAACCCGTACGTGTACCCGATAAACCTCGTGCAGATCGAACTGCTGAGACGACTCCGGGAGACCGAGGCCGCCGAGCCCCAGATTGCCAACGCGTTCATGGTGACCGTAAACGGGATTGCGGCGGGGATGCGGAACACCGGGTAGGGGCGCGACTCGCGGCTAGCGACTCGCGATTCGCCCGGGCAGAAGAATCCG
>Ga0207701_10002455_pt1 | contig 19226 bp, 16 predicted proteins | sample KBSSwiSSwithPhiX_FD_184294 | JGI IMG/M metagenome (GOLD analysis project Ga0207701, IMG submission 184294) | Switchgrass rhizosphere bulk soil microbial communities from Kellogg Biological Station, Michigan, USA, with PhiX - S5 (SPAdes) (version 2) | ecosystem: Environmental > Terrestrial >... | reverse complement strand
GCGGATCGGAAAGGTCGACGGCCTCGATTGTGGCTCCAAGCCTCGCGCCGATCCTCACCAGCGTCTGGTGGATCGTTCGCAACCGAAGGGCCGCGCCCAGGAAGTTGAGCGGCCCCAGCGCCCAAAGCAGTGACCAGGCCTTCTTTCTGTCCTGCTCGATTGACCGCCACATCTCGAGCGCCGGGAGGACCTTTGTCCCGCTCAAAAGGAACATGTTGGCCCCGCTATAGGCGCCCGATTTGAACGGGATCCACGTGCGCTGCGACATCGGAAGCCGGTGCATCAGATTGTCGCGCTCGACGACTCCGATGGCGATATCGGCCAATTCGCCGAGGTCGCAGAATTCGTCGATCATGTCCTTGTCCAGAAGCACATGATCGGCGGTGGTAACGAAGAGCGGCCAGCGGACGGTTGCGTCAAAGCACAACTTCTCCAACGTCGCGGCAATGCTTGCGGCGGACTTTTCCACCACCAGTCTGGGATCAGTCGGCAGCGCTTCGGCGATCCGCTCCGGCTCCTGAGCGAGGACGCGGACCTGCGCGAAGCGGTCGGAAGCCAGGAGCGCCTCCACCGGCCAGCGCACCATCGGCTTGCCGCTTACCGGTACAAGCGCCTTGAGATCCGTGCCGAATGCGCCAGCCAGTGGATCGCTTCCCGGCCGCGATCCTGCAAGGACGATTGCAGTCGTCCCGCTCATGCCAGCCAGGACACCACCGGCACGCCGCGCCATGCCTGCATTTCGGCCTGCGCCAGGCGTACGATGTGGAAGATCAGCGAGATGATGGTCCACAGTCCGACCAGCTCGAGGCCCGTGTCAGGGCGCCCAACCAGCAGCGCGGCGACGAGGATCACCATGTTCGGATTGCGGCGCGCCGTAATCAGCCGGAACTGGCTGTCGATCTTCTCCCAGACATGGATATGCATCTTGAACCGCGCGATGAAGATGCCCTCAATCACCCGCTGGGCGACATAACCGATGACGATCGCCGCAAGCAGCATCGTCTCATAGACGGGCTCGAGCGGGCGGCCGTAGGCCACGAGGCCGTGCGCCCAGGCCCACCACCAGAAGGGTGGGTGGATGAGGTCGATTCCGTGATCGAACACCTCGCCCCATTTCGACGAAGCGCCGGTGCACCGGGCGAGCTTTCCATCGACAGTGTCGAGCACCATGAAGACGAAGCCCGCGGCGATGCCGAGCCAATATTGCCCGAACCAGAAATAGAAAAAGGCCAGAAGGCAGAGAATCGCACCGATTCCGGTGACCGAATTGGGGGTGAAGCCAAGCTCGGCCGCCCAGCGCGTCAGGTGGAATGCGGGCTTGCGCCACAGATAGAGCGTCAATGCGTCCGTCACGCCCTTGTAGGAGGCGTCATAAGCAGCCTGCTCTACCTCATCGGCTGTCGACGGGCTCAAGGGCAGCACGAAGGGCTGTTCGCGCTTTCGAAGCTCGTCGTAGCTGACCTTCGTATCGTGCGCGTCGAGCTGTTCCAGGCCGTCGAGCGACCCGCCGCTTCCAAGCATCGCCTGCTCTACGGGAGCGATGGAGTGGCCGACCGGCACGTTGGCGAGAACCGGACGGGAATCGAGCATGAGCACGCTTGCCGGCCGCGCTGCCATGACCTTCAGCCAGGCCGGGTCCCAGGCGAAATCCATATTGGCGAGGATCGAGACGCGTCCTGCCTGCGCCGAACCCGGCTCCAATCTTGCATTTGAGGCAAGACGGCGGGCCCTTTCATCGGCGTCGAGGCCGAACAGGCGGGCCGGATTACTGCCAACGGCAATGAAGATGGTGCGGCTCTGCTTGTCCATTGGAGTGGCTTCTTAGGGTCGGCGCCCGCTGCGTGAAAGTGGGCTCTCTTCGACACGCTTGCTGCAACGCAAGATTTCGCGCAGTCTTGAGTGAGATGGAGCGCGATCCGCCACAGGGGGCTGAAGAGGACGGCGCGACCTACCGCATGGCGGGGTCGATCACGATTTCGCGCGCCGCGAGCACGGCGCGGGAGATCGCCGCCGAGCCCGACCCTCTGACCATCGATCTCAGTGATGTCCGCAACATGGACACGGTCGGCGCGTGGGTCGTCTATCGCACGGTTCGCGACCGCAATGCGAAGGTCGTGGGCGCCAACGACCAGGCGAAGAGCCTGCTCGAGCAGGTGGCGGAGGCCGACAAGCCGGTACAGGTCCACCCGGAGGAGCGGGCCGGCTTCATTCGCGTTCTCCGCGAGCTTGGCGAGTGGGTCGCCGACGCGGGCGTGACCCTGGTCGGCCTTCTTGGATTTTTCGGAGCGACGCTGATCGGCTTCGCAAATCTGGTAAAGCGCCCGAAGCGCTTCCGTGTGAACGCCGTCGTTCAGCGCTTCGATGTTGTGGGGGTCCGCGCACTCGGAATCATCGGTCTGATGAGCTTCCTCATCGGAATCGTCATCGCCCAGCAAGGAGCGGTCCAGCTTCAACAGTTCGGCGCGGAGATTTACACGATCAACCTGATCGGCCGGATCACGGTCCGCGAGCTAGGCACGCTGATGACGGCGATCATGGTCGCGGGCCGCTCCGGTTCCGCCTTCGCAGCGCAACTCGGCACGATGAAAATCACCGAGGAAATCGATGCGATGCGGACCATCGGCGTGTCGCCGATCGAGGCGTTGGTCATCCCGCGCCTGATCGCGACTGTCGTCATGATGCCCCTGCTTGCCTTTTGGGCGATGCTGATGGCCCTTCTCGGCGGCGGCATCTTCGTCTGGCTTTCGCTCGGCATCCCTCCGCTGACCTACATCCAGCGCCTTCAGGAAGTGACCCCGCTGACCGACCTGTGGATCGGACTCATCAAGGCCCCCGTGTTCGGCTTCATCATCGCGCTGGCCGGCTGCTTCCAGGGCATGCTCGTCGAGAGCAATTCCGAAGAGGTCGGGCAGCGCACAACGACCGCCGTGGTGCAGTCGATCTTCCTAGTGATCGTGCTCGATTCGGTCTTCGCGGTCTTCTTCAGCTCGATCGGATGGCGATGACGCGTCCCGACCGAGACTGCGAAGCCGTGATCACCGTCCACGGGCTGCGCAACAGCTTTGGCGATCAGGTCATCCATGAAGGGCTTGATCTCACCGTCTGTCGCGGGGAAATCCTGGGCGTCGTCGGCGGCTCGGGCACCGGCAAGTCGGTGCTCATGCGATCCATCATCGGTCTCCAGACGCCCGATGAGGGCGACGTCGAGGTGCTCGGCGAGAACATGATCAACCGCGATGAGGACGAAGCGAAGAACATCCGCAGGCGCTGGGGAATTCTTTTCCAGAACGGCGCACTCTTCTCGACGTTGACGGTCGCTGAGAATGTCGAGGTCCCGATCAGGGAATATTTCCCCTACATCGACCAGGTGCTGATGGACGAGATCGCGTCCTACAAGATTGCGATGAGCGCGCTGCCAGCGGATGCAGGCCCGAAATTTCCGTCCGAGCTGTCAGGCGGAATGGTGAAGCGTGCCGGACTCGCCCGGGCGCTCGCGCTCGATCCCGAGCTTCTTTTCCTGGACGAGCCGACGGCCGGTCTCGATCCGATCGCTGCTGCTTCGTTCGACGAACTCATCCTTTCGCTTCAGAAGAAGCTGGACCTCACGGTGTTCCTCATCACGCACGACCTCGACACGCTGTACGCCATCTGCGACCGTGTCGCGGTTCTTGCGGACAAAAAGGTGATAGCGGTCGGGACGATCCCGGAGTTATTGGCTTTGGATCATCCGTGGATCCAGGAGTATTTCAACGGGCCGCGTGGACGGGCAGCGGCGGATACGGCTGAGGAGCACGTGGGGGCCTGATGGAAACGCGGTCGAACTATGTCCTTGTGGGCGCAGTCACGCTGGCAATGCTTGCGGGCCTGCTCATCTTCACCGTCTGGCTTGCCGGTCTCTCGAACAAGGAGACCAAGTGCTTCGACATTTATTTCACTGAAGGGGTGGGCGGCCTCAACAAGGGGTCGAACGTAACCTTCAACGGCGTTCCGGTCGGTCAGATCAGCCGGATCTCGCTTCTTCCCGAACGGCCGGAATTCATCTGGGTCCGGATCGATGTCGAGCGTGACACGCCCGTGCTCCAGGGTACGACCGCTGAAATCCACGGCGTCGGTTTCACCGGGGTGAGCGAAATCCAGCTGACCGGGGCAACCCGCGGGGCTGGCCCGATCCAGCAGTCGGGGCCTCAAGGCTGCCCGGTGATCCCGTCGAGCACCAGCGGGCTTGGAGCCCTGCTTAACAGCGCCCCGGAGCTGATGGAGCGCATTCAGCGTCTCACCGAGCGCCTGACGGAGCTTCTGTCCGACAAGAACCAGAACGCAATCTCCGACATCCTCGAGAATATGGATCGCACGACCAAGGTCCTTGCGGATCGCGCTCCGGATCTCGCGGACGCGATTGCGGACGCCCGCGTGGCGGTTCGCAATGCCGGCATTGCATCGCAACGGGTCGCTGAGCTGGCCGCGAACACGAACAACCTCGTTACGCAACAGGGGCGTCCCGCGGTCGAGAACCTCAACAAGTCGATCGCTTCGGTTCAGCACGCCGCCGACAATCTCGACGCGATGATTTCCGACGCCCGGCCCGGCGTCCAAACGTTCAGCAAGTCGACGCTTCCTGAGCTCAACCAGACCGTGCGGCAGATGCGCACTCTGGCGCAGTCGCTCCAGGACGTGGCCGACCGCGTAAACCAGGGCGGAATTGGCGGCGCTCTCGGGCCTGAGAAGCTGCCCGACTACAAACCGGGGAAGAAGCAATGAGAGCGTATCTGCGCATCGGTACCGCACTCGCACTGGCCGTCGCGACGGGCGGCTGCGCGCTGCTCGGCGGAGGAGGAAAGCCGCCGCCCGTGCTGTTCACCTTGAGCTCGGATGCGCCTCCCGCCGCAGCCGCCCGAACCGCCGCCGTCGGCCAGACGGTGACGATCGCGACGCCGGTGATTCCCAAGCAGCTGCGGACCGTTCGCGTGCCGGTCGAGATCGGCCTGACCCAGGTCCAATATGTGGCGAACCTCCAGTGGGTCGACACGCCCGACCGGCTCTTCCAGGCGTTGCTCGAGGAGACCGTCCGGCGGACGACCAACCGGGTGGTGCTCGACCCGAGCCAGACCACGCTCGATCCTGGACTGGTGGTCAGTGGCCAGCTGAACCGCTTCGGCTATGATACGCAGCAGGGCGTCGTCGTCGTCCAATATGACGGGTCGCTCGCGACGCAGGGCGGAACGCATGTCGAATCCCGCCGCTTCGAGGCAACCGTCCCGGCGGACGGGACTGCGGCGACGGTTTCGCCGGCACTCAACGAGGCGGCGAACCAGGTGGCGAAGCAAGTCGCCCAATGGATCGGGGGCTAGCGCCTTCCGACCCATTGCGGACATTAGCGGTTGAGTATCGGTACGCCGTCAGCCGTTATCCCCACGACCTTGAATCCAGCCTGCTGAAGCCGCACCATTGCGCCTCCAATGCAGCGGTAAGAGGTGCTCCCCTGAGTATCTAAATGCGCCCGTTTTCCGTTGGCCCGTGACAATGCCCGAAGCTGGGTGTCACTTGACACTACCGCTCCGTTGGCCGTCAGCGTGCACGTCTCTTCGCCACTTACGCGCACATGGAGAGGCGGCGTCACTGCGCAGGCAGCGCACGCCCCGAGAGCGGCAAGAACTGAGGGCAACCGCACCGCCAAAAGGTTGGCACACCGAACGTCCGCTTTCCACACAAATGCGACGCTAGGCCAGGCTCTTGCTGACCTGCTCGTAGAGGTCCTTCGACAACCCTGGGGTCGCAAGCATCCGCGCCAGCTCCGCGCGCATCATCGCTGATCGCTTCGGCTCGAAGCGCCGCCAGCGGCCGAACGGGGGCAGCATTCGTGCAGCGACCTGCGGGTTCACCTTGTCCGCCTTGAGGATGAGATCGGCGAGGAAGCGATAGCCGCGGCCGGAGGCTTCGTGGAACGCCCACTGGTTCATCCCGAAGGCCGCCGCCACCGAGCGGAGCCGGTTCGGGTTGGCGAGATTGAACTTGGGATGCCCGGTCAGCGCTTCGACTTGCGCAACCGTGTCCGCACGCTGTGCCGAGGACTGGACCGCGAACCATTTGTCGATCACCAGCGGATCTTCCTCGTAGCGATCGTAGAAGGCCTTCAGCGCCTGCTCCCGCGCCAGCGCGTCGAGCGAGGCAAGGACCATCAGCGCGCCCTGGCGGTCGGTCATATTGTCCGCCGCATCGAATTGCGCCTTCGCAAGCTCCGCGCCCTTTGCCGGATCGGCTGCAGCGAGCAGGTTGAGGGCGACCGTGCGCAATCGCCTTGCTCCCTTCGCGTCCGCGCCAAGATAGTGGCCGGATTGTCCGCCGCCGCGCTGCGCATTGGCAAGCTCGCTCATCAGCTCGCGACCGACGGCCGCTCGAAGCTGCTCGCGCGCGGCATGGATTGCGTCAGGATCCACCACCTCCATCCGATCGCCGATCATGCTCTCGCTCGGCGGCAGGATCGCCTCGGCCTTGAAGGCGGAGTCGAGCCGGTTCGACCGAAGCGTATTGCCGACGGCCCGGATCACTGGGGCGACCTCCACGGATTCGCCTCTGGCCGTAGCGACGAGCCACTGGACCATCAGCTCTTGGATAGCCTCGTATCGGGCGAAGGGGTCGGTGTCGCTCGCAGCCAGCTTTTCAAGTTCACCGGGCTTGCGCTCAACGTCCATGACGATGGGAGCGGAGAAGCCGCGATTGATCGAGAGCAGCGCCGGCTCGCCAACCTCGCCCAGATCAATCGTCGCCTTTGCCTCGTCTAGAAGGATGAGCCGCTCGGGCGCGATCTCCGCGCCGCTGTTTTCCCCGATCAGTGCTGTCTTGAGCGGGATTGCCATCGGCTTCTTCACTGGCTGGCCCGGCGTCGGCGGGACCGTTTGAGAGAGATGCAGACGCGCCTTGCCGCCGTCCTGCTCCAGCCGGGCGGTCACGTGCGGCGTCCCGGCCTGCGAATACCAGAGTTTGAGGTGCGAAAGATCGACCCCGCTCGCGTCCTCCAGCGCCTTCACGAAATCGTCGCAGGTCGCAGCCTCGCCATCGTGCCGATCGAAATAAAGGTCGGTGCCCGCACGGAATTTCTCCGGGCCCAGCACGGTCTTCATCATCCGGATGAGCTCGGCGCCCTTGTTGTAGACGGTCGCCGTGTAGAAATTCGAAATCTCGATGTAGCTGTCGGGCCGGACGGGGTGCGCGAGAGGGCCCGAATCCTCCTGGAACTGGATCATCCTGAGCGTCCGCACGTCGTCGATCCGCTTTACCGCCGGGCTGCCGGTATCGGCGCCAAAGCTCTGGTCGCGGAAGACGGTGAACCCTTCCTTCAGGCTCAGCTGGAACCAGTCGCGGCAGGTGACGCGATCGCCTGACCAATTGTGGAAATATTCATGCGCGACGACGCGGGAGATGTTGTCGAAATCGACGTCGGTCGCGGTATCCGGATTTGCCAGGATGTAGGCCGAGTTGAAGATGTTGAGGCCCTTGTTCTCCATCGCCCCCATGTTGAAGTCGGAAACTGCGACGATGTTGAACAGGTCGAGGTCGTATTCGCGGCCGTAGACCTCCTCGTCCCACTTCATCGCCTGCTTGAGGCTGTCCATGGCGTGCGCCGTTTTGGGGAGGTCCGCCTCGCGCACCCAGATGGCGAGGTCGACCTTGCGGCCGCTCATCGTCGTGAAGCTGTCGCGGTTGGGCTCGAGGTCGCCAGCGACGAGCGCGAAGAGATAGGAAGGCTTTGGAAAGGGGTCTTCCCATTCGGCCCCATGCGCTCCGCCTTCGCCGTCGTCCGAAGCGACGCAATTGCCGTTGGTGAGCAGGATCGGGAATTGCGCTTTATCGCCCTCCATCCGCACGCGGTATTTACTGAGCACGTCCGGCCGGTCGGGGAAGAAAGTGATACGGCGGAAGCCTTCTGCTTCGCACTGCGTGCAGAGCATCCCGTTCGACGCGTACAGCCCCATCAGCTTGCTGTTCGCAGCCGGGCTGATCTCGGTCTCGATGCCGATTTCATGCCGGTCGCCGGGCAGGTCGATCAGCAGGTCGGGGCCGTCCATTCTCCAGCCGTCTGATGGACTGCCGTCGACCCAGACTCCGACTGCTTCGAGCCCATCCCCGTTGAGCCGAAGCGGCGCGTGCGGTGCGCCCTTCGGATTACGCTCGACAAAGAGCTTCGACTGCACGCGCGTTTTCTCAATGCCGAGCGTGAACTTCAGCTCGATCGACGGGACAAGCCAGTCGGGCGGGCGATAATCCTCGCGGCGTATTTCGACATGGGCGGGGCTTTGCGGGGCTTCCGCATTCACTCTGACGTCGGCCATGGCCCCCGCTTAAGCGGCGTCAGGCGACTGCACAACCAATCGGCCTCGGCTGATCGCGACCAGCATTCCGGCCAGCGTCAGCACCGCGCCCGCAATGGCAACCGCGTTCCAGCGATATCCCTCGATAATAGTGGAGAAGGACATGGCGATCACTGGGACGAGAACGCTCGAATAGGCAGCTTTCCCGGGGCCGATCTTGCGCACCACCGGAAAGTAGAGGCTGAAGGTCAGGGCGGACGCAAAGACGGAAAGATAGAAGACCCCGACCCAATAACCCGGTCGCGCGGTGAAGACCGGTGGGCCCGCGAGTGCCCATGCAAACGCGATGTCGATCAGTGCTCCCGCCGCCATCGACCAGGCGAGGAGGCTTGCGAGATGGTGCCGGCGGATATGCTCGCGCGCCTGGTAGACGTTGGTAAAAGAGGCGGCCATCAGCCCAAGCACAGTGAATCCGATCCCGGTCAGGACTTCCCCCGTCGGCGCCGGATTGGCCCGGATCTCGTGAAGGCAGAGCAAGGCGATCCCCGCCATCGCGATTGCCGAGCCGATGGCGAACCGTCGGCCGGGGCGCTGGCCAAGCAAAGCCCAGCCGAGAAGCGAGTTCGGGATGAGGAGAAGCGCCGATATCGTAGCGACGATGCCCGAGGTGATGTGCCGCTCGGCGAGATAGACGGCATTGTAGTTCACGCAGAACTGGATGAACCCGATGAATAGCGCAGCGAGCATGCCCTGGCGGTCGAGGAGGAGCGAGCGTCCCTTGACCTTCGCCAGCACCGCCATCGCAACCGCTGCGAGGAGGAATCGATAGGCGACCGACCATTGGGGCGGCACGTCGCCGAGCTGGTCGCGGATGACGATCCAGGTCGATCCCCAGATGCCGGTGAAGATGATGAAGGGGAGGACGATCTCGAGGAAGGTCGAGGTCCGCCGCTCCGTCACAGCTCGCGGATCGCGTCTGCCAGCGGCCGGACGGCCTCCGCACTATGGTCCCAGCTCGTGACGAAGCGGATCTGCCCGGCGCCCCATTCGTAGAAATCGAAGCCCTTCGCGCGCAGCGCCGCTGCTTCCTGGTCGTTGGCGCGGAGGAAAATCTCATTGGCCTCCACCGGGTAGATCAACCGCTCGGGCGCGGCCTCCGCGAGTGCCTTCGCAGCGGCGTTTGAGGCGCGCGCATTGTCGAGCCACAAATCGTCCTCGAGCAACGCGAGGATTTGCGCGGCGAGCATCCGGCCCTTGGACGACAGGTGCCCCGCCCGCTTGCGTCGGACCGCCACCTCCTCGGCAAGCTCGGTCCTGAACAGGATCAAGCATTCGGCATTGAGCCCGCCGTTCTTGATGAAGCCGAAGGAGAGGGCATCGACGCCCGCTCGCCAGGTCAGGTCGGCGGGCGTCTCGCCGGTGCTGACCACGGCGTTGGCGAAGCGCGCGCCATCCATGTGGAAGCTAAGGCCGCGCCTGCGCGCAAGTTCTCCGAGCGCCGCGACTTCGGACGCTCGGTAAACGAGGCCATATTCCGTCGCATTGGTGATCGAAATTGCGGCGGGCTGCACCTGATGCACGTCATCGCGGATCGCGTCCGCGGCTGCGTCGATCGTCTCGGGCGTGAGCTTTGCTCCCGGCCCGTCGAGAAGCATCAGCTTCGCGCCGCCGGTGAAGAAGCCGGGTGCGCCCGCTTCGTCGACCTCGATATGGGCGTCGCGATGGCAGAAAATTCCGCGATAAGGCGGACAGAGAGCCGCTAGCGCGAGGCAGTTGGCGGCCGTGCCAGTGCTCACCCAGAGCGCGCGAACGTCGCGTTCGAACAGCTCGGAGAACGCGCCGTCCAGCCGGGCGCTCCATTCGTCGCCATCATAGGCCGTATCGAGGCGGTTGGACCGCTCGATCGCCTCGATCACCTTCGGGTGCGCAGGCGCCGCATTGTCCGAGAAGAACCGCATGGACGCGCCCCAACAGGATTGGGGCGGCAATGGCAAGGTCAGAAAATCGACACCTGGTCGCCCTCGAACGCCAGCTTCGCCGTCAGGAGCGCCCGGAACACATTGTAGCCGCCGGTCCCCGGGAAGAAGGCGTGGAAGAAGATGTGCGGGGTCCCATCTGGCCCTTCAGCGATCGACGGGTGGCCCGGGGCGGTCCAAGTTCGCGACGAGCTCAGGAGCGCTTTCTGGTGCTTGCGATACGGCCCGAGCGGCTGATCGGCGACCGCAACCCCGATGCCGTAGGCAGGGTCGGTGAAATCGTTGGCTGCGTAGAAGAGGAAATAGCGGCCATCCTGCTTCCAGACGAAAGGCCCTTCGACCAGATGTCCCTCCCAATCGAGGTCGTTGGCAATGATCGCGACCGGCCTCCCATCAAAGGAGGACCCGTCCTCGCTCAGCCGCTGGGCGAGGATCGGAGTCCGCATCGCGGCGACTATTTCCTTGGCGTCTTCGCGCTGCTCCAGGCAGGCACGGAGCCTGGGCCAGGCTTCGACGGAGGCTGCTATGAACGGCTGCATCAGGAAGAAGCGCTCGATCGACCGCCGGGTCGCCGCCCAGGCAACAACCGACCCGGCAAAGCGCACTGTTCGGCGGTCCGCCTCCGTGTCGAAGATCTCCTCGACCAGCTCCGGCCGGTCGCGGAGGAAAGCTGCGAGCTTGCGCGGCCAGATTCCGTTCCGGTCTTCTTTCCAGAACAGGTAGCGATCGTCGCCGTCTACGAAGATGTGCCCGTCGATGTTCCCGCCGGTAAGAAGCGGCCGGCCGAGATCTGTCCAGGGCCCGCCCGGGTCCTTCGCTTTCGCCAGGCCGATCCCGAGCGAATGCGCTTTGTCGCGCGCCGTGTAGACCAGCCAATATTCGTCGCCGACACGAGCAATCTCCGGCGCCCAGAAATCGCCGACCTTGAGGCCGGCCGCAGTCCATTCCGGGGTGTGACCTCGGGGGAAAACGAAGCCGTCATGAGTCCAGCTGACGAGATCGGGCGAACGGAGGATTGGGAAGGCATCCGGCGCATCGTTCGATGTGGCGACCAGGACGTAGCCGTCGGCGGTCTTCAACGCGGCGGGGTCGCCATAGCCCGCATGGATGGTCTCGGAGAGGTTCTCGGTCAGTAGCGGCTGCCACGGGGGCTCGGGTGCATCGGGCGGAAGCTTCGGCGTCTTGACCAGCGGGCGGGTTCCGAAATCGTCGGCCAGCGCCGCGTAGAAGCCGGCGAAATCCGCCTGGTCGGTCGCTGCGAGCGTGTAGACCTTCGTATGGCCGAAACCGCGAACGGCGATCGTCACGCCTTCGCCCGTATCGGCGGCTTCGATGTCGAAGGAAGGGTTGTCGGTCACGTCGCAATCATTCCTGTCCTCGGACATCCCCCGGATGTCCTGTGGGCAGGAATGGTGCTGCCGGTGAGGATTGAACTCACGACCTCAGCCTTACCAAGGATGCGCTCTACCACTGAGCTACGGCAGCACTTTGACGGAGAAGGCGGCGCTATGGCCAAGCGGCTTTCCGGCGTCAACCTTCTTGCCCCCGCGTCGGGCCCGCGCCAATTTAAGCGCATGGCAAAGCAGGACAAGTCGAAGGAGGAACGGTTGGCACGGGCGCTTCGCGACAACCTGCGCCGGCGAAAGGCGCAGGCGCGCGAAACAGGCTCAACGCGGCCGGTTCTCAGTCCCCCAGCCGGCGGTGATGAAGAGGGCGAGGACTGACCCATCGCAATCCGCCGTATGCCAGGTGCCGGGCGGGTTGATCGCATAATCGCCGGGACCGAGGTGAATGCTTTTCTCGCCTCCACCCGGAAATTGCTGATGGAGCGTCATTGAGCCTTCGATGCAGCACACGACCTCGTCGCCAGCGGGATGTACCTCCCAGCTCGTCCATGGCGAGTCGAACCGATAGAGCGCGACCAGCCGGCCTTCCGGACCGTCGTCGGCGTGGCGCTCGCTGTACCCGTCGTACCATTCCATGCCGGTGAATTCCGGCTCGGCGACGGCTTTCGCGCCATTGCCGAGATGGATCGGGTGCGTCAGCAGCGAATGCGCCATCGCGTGTCTCCCTAGATCGGCGCGCAGGCCTCCTCGAGCCAATGCCGATCGGCGTCCGAGAGCGTGGACCCGATCTTCTCGACGACCTGGCGGTGGTAGTCGTTGAGCCAGTCAACTTCCGCCGGGCTCAACATATCCTTCTTGATGAGGCGCCGATCGATCGGAGCGAAGGTCAGCGTCTCGAAACCGAGCATTTCCTTCTCGGCGCCCTCGATCTGCCTGTCGACGACCAGGACCAGATTCTCGATGCGGATGCCGTACTCGCCCGTTTTGTAATAGCCGGGCTCGTTGGAGATGATCATTCCGGCCTGAAGCGGCTCGTCGCCGCCACTTTGCGAACTGGTCACCGGAGCGATCCGCTGCGGCCCCTCATGCACTGCGAGGAAGCTTCCGACTCCGTGGCCGGTGCCGTGGGCGTAATCGAGGCCCGCGTCCCACAGCGGCCGCCTCGCGAAACTGTCGAGCTGTGTCCCGCGCGTGCCCTTCGGAAACAGCGCGGTAGCGACTGCGATATGGCCCTTCAGCACGCGGGTGAAGCGGTCGCACATCTCGTCCGTCGGCTGGCCGATCGGCACGGTGCGCGTAATGTCGGTTGTCCCGTCGACATACTGGCCGCCGGAATCGATCAGATAGAGCGTCCCTGTCTCCAGCTTCCGATTGGTCTTCTCGCTCGACTTGTAATGGACGATGGCGCCATTCGGCCCCGCGCCCGAGATTGAGTCGAAGCTGAGGTCGCGAAGCTCGGGATTCTCTCGCCGAAGCGCCTCCAGCTTGTCCGAAGCGATCAGCTCGTCGACTTCGCCCTTCGGGGCCTCCTCGTCGATCCACTTCAAAAAGCGCGCGATGACCGCTCCGTCGCGCGCCTGCGCCGATTTCTGGCCGGCTATCTCGACCTTGTTCTTGAGCGCTTTCGGAAGGATCGTCGGATCTCGAAGCGGGATGATTTTCGCGCCAGCCTTTTCGAGCTTGTCGAAGATCGCGGAAACGGCCCGCTCGGGATCGACGACGACGCTCTTGCCCGCGAGGTCGGAAAGCGCGCTTTCGAACTCGTCGCGCTCGTGGAGCCGGACGCCATTGCCGAGATGCTGCCGGACGTCGGGACCGACCTTTTCGCCGGCGACGAACAGGTCGGCTGTGCCGTCCTTGTTGACGATCGCGTAGGCTAGAGCGACCGGCGTGTGGGTGACATCCTGCCCGCGCACGTTGAAGGCCCAGGCGATCGAATCGAGCGCCGAGAGCACGGCTGCGTCGGCTTCATGCTTTTCCAGCCATTCGGCGATGTCGGTGCGCTTTTCCGCGGCGCTCTTGCCGGCATATTGGTCGGGCTGGACGACCAGATGCGCCTTGGAGGGCTCGGGCCGGTCCTGCCAGATCTTGTCGATCGGATTCTCGCCGACGGCCACCAGTTCGGCGCCCCGGCTTGCCAGCGATTCCTTCGCCTTCTTCACCCAATCTCGCGTGTGGAGCCACGGATCGTAGCCGATTCGCGCGCCCTTGGCGGCATGGACCTTCAGCCAGTCGGTGACGCTCGTTTCCGGGACCGACTGGTAGCTCCAGTCCTTGCCGTCGACCTGGCTGCGGACCTGCAAAGTGTAGCGGCCGTCGACGAAGATCGCCGCTTCCTCCGGTAGGACGACCGCCGAGCCGGCCGAACCCTGGAAGCCGGTGAGCCAGGCAAGGCGCTGGGCGTAGCTCCCGACATATTCGCTCATATGCTCATCGGTGAGCGGGACGACGAAGCCGTCGAGGCGGTCGGACTTGAGCTGCTCGCGAAGTGCCGCGAGACGATCTGCATAGCTGGACATGGGCGCTTCCTAAGCCTGCCTTGTCGCGGCAACAAGCTGAGTAGCGTGTCTAGTTCGACTGAGTGCGTTGCCCGCCAAGAAAATCGACGAGCGCCCGGCAATCCATCGCAACGGCCTGCACACGATCGACGAGCTCGCCGGATTCCAGCGTTTCCGCAAGATGCGCGAGCTTGGAGGTGCATTCCAGAAGCCTTTGCTGGAGCCTCGTGACATCCCCATCTGCTTGCGCATCGCTCCAACCCTGTTTCGAACCGGCAACGAGGCTCAGACCAACCTTGGCAGTCGACGGCTCCGCGATCTCGCGGACCGCTATTTTGTCAGCAAGGGTGATTGCATCCGCGACATGATCCGTGATCAAGGCGATCGCCTTCACTTCGTCGACCGTCGGGCTGCGCGGCGTCAGATGGTAGATCGCGAACGTTCCGATGACGGACCCGGCGTCGTTGAAGATCGGCGTTGACCAGCAGGCGCGCAGCCCGTGCTCGAGGGCGACCGCCCGATAATCCGCCCAGAGCGGGTCGGATTCAATGTCGGTCACATAGATTGGGTGCCCGAGGAAGGCTGCGGTCCCGCATGATCCCGCCGACGGGCCGATCTCGCCGCCATCGATCGCATCGCAATAGGCTTGAGGAAGGCTCGGGCCCGCCGCATGGCGAAGATATCGGCCACTCTCGTCGAGCAGCAGGATAGAGGTGAGGAGCTCCGTCTGGGCCGCGCTCTCGACCGCAATCAGGTGCCTGGTCAGGATCGTTCGAAGGTCGGCGCCGGCGACGATTTCGCTGTCCAGCTGGCTTTGCCGCTGATTGAGCGATTCCTGAAGCTGGCGCGCAAATGCCATCCTGACCCCCTACAAAACTTCAGCTTTATACTCGTTCCATGGAGCTGTCGTTATCGCAGATGAGCTAAACCGATTCTTAATGCCCTGAGTTCCTGTCGCGTCCCGCCAGTGGTGCGCTTGCGACAATTGCCATTCCTTGTGCGAGGCGTCGCACCCAAAGGCGGCCGCCGATCTCGTTCATGCGGGAATGCATGCTTTGCAGACCGACGCCTTCGACGAGAGGATTTGGGAAACCGACGCCGTTGTCCGCGATGACGAGGTGCAGAGTCGAGCCGCGCGAAACCAGCCGAACGGCTAGTTGAGAGGCTCCGGAATGGCGATGTACATTGGATATCGCTTCCTGGAGGATCCGGTAGAGCGCAACCTGCACTTCCTTGCCGGGAAGCGAAAGCGGCTCGACAATGTCGACGGATGCTTTGAGCCCTGCCCTGCGCGCGAATCCTTCCACGAGCGTCGTCACTGCGTGTGCAAGATCCTCGCCGTCGAGCTGGTGCGCATGAGCGATATAGGAGATCGACCGAAGCTCGTTCTGCGCTTTGACCAGCAGCTCCTCGATCTCCGAAACGAGCGCACCAGCCTTTATTCCGACGCCTGATCGCCTGAGGTGGCCAAGAGACAGGGCTGCCCCAATCAGGAATTGCATGGTCGAATCATGCAGTTCGCGCGCGATCCTCTCTCGCTCGGCCTGGCGCGTCCGCTCGATAGAAGTGCTCAACGCCTCCCTCAGCCCGCGAAGATAGTGAAGCTCGGTCAAGTCCATACGGGTGACCGTGGCGAACCGCTGCCCGCCGATTCCGAACAGGGCGATACGGGTTTCGTAATCGCGGCCCGCCAGCTCGCCGTCGCCTCTATAATTCAATGTGAACGAGCTTTTCTCGCCTCGCTCGAGATCTTCCAGGACAGGAGCGATGAGCGCCGGCGCCTTGTGGCCCTCGGCGGCCTTCCGTTCGCAGAATGCCTTGTAGTTGGACCCGGGCGTTAGGTCGTCATAGCCGACTTCCGCAATTGCCCTGGTCCAGGAGTTGTTGACTGCAAGTATATCCCAATTTTCATCAAGCAGCGCGATCTGCTCGGGCAAATCCTCGACCAGCTTGTGAAAAACGGTAGGGAATGAGAGAGCCGACTGCTCGGAGAGAAGCTGTTGAAGCCCCGTCAAACCATCACTGGAGCTTACGCTTTTCATTCCACGCCCCCGTGGACCGGCACACAGCCGAGCGGCTCTACCTAATCCATGTAATTGTGATTAGCCAGTATTACTACTGATAGGGTGGCGGGTGTTTCACCCCACCGGCCATATCCCCGCTGTTTCGGAAACACTGGCATAGTCAGCCGGCGCGAGCGATTGTCCTGCAGAATGCGACACCCGAGGAGGCGAGATGGAAACCTACAACGGCGGCTGTCTCTGCGGGAATGTCCGGATCGAGACGACTGGAGAACCCTATCGCGTCGGACTCTGCCATTGCCTCGATTGCCGAAAGCACCACGGAGCATTGTTCGGCGCGTCCGCGATCTTTCCGGATGATGCGGTGACGATCGACGGCGAGACACACGAGTATCGCGGGCGGCATTTTTGTCCGCGCTGCGGCTCGTCGGTTTTCGGCCGTAGCGGCGACGAGGTCGAAGTGAACCTCGGTGCGCTCGACGCGCCGGACCAGTTCGTTCCGACCTATGAGCTGTGGACGATCCGCCGCGAATCCTGGCTTCCGCCCTTCCCGGTCAAGCATCGCCATGAGCGCGATCGCGAGTCGATGAGCCGGTTCGAGGACTAGCCGAACGGCGAATGAGCGCTTTGCCTGAGCCTCCGCCGCGCTAAGAGCGCCCAATGAACAAGACGACCGACTTCCCGACGCCACCAATAGCCGAACGGCGTCCGCACAGCTTCACGCATCATGGGGTCACGTTGGAGGACCCCTACGCCTGGCTTCGCGACCAGGGCTATCCCAACGTCACCGACGAAGCGGTCCTGTCCTACCTGAAGGCCGAAAACGCCTATTTCGAGGCCTGGAAATCCCCGCACCAGGAGCTGCTCGACACTCTGTTCGAGGAGATGAAGGGACGGATCAAGGAAGACGAAAGCTCCGTCCCGATCCGCGACGGCGACTGGCTCTATTGGTGGAAGTTCAAGCCGGGCGCGCAATACCGGAGCTGGTATCGCAAGCCTGTAGCCGACGGTGACGACGAGCTGATCTACGACGAGCCGTCAGAGGCCGAGGGCAAGGACTACTTCCGGCTTGGAGCGATCGACGTCAGTCCTGACGGCAGATTGATGGCGTCGATGGTGGACGCCAACGGGTCGGAACGGTTCGTCCTGAAGATCCGCGACCTTTCGACCGGCATGGACATCGAGACGATCACCGAAGTCGGCATCGGCTCTCCGGTCTGGTCCAGCGACAGCAAAGGCGTGGTCTTCACCGAGGTGAACGACAATTGGCGGAGCTATCGCGCGCGATACCATCGTCTCGGAACGCCGGTCAGCGAGGACAGGACGCTATACGAGGAAACCGAAGACCTCGGCTTTTCAGTCGGAGTGGACGATTCGCAGGACCGCAGCCTGATCTTCATCGCGACCGGCGACAACACGACGACCGAAGTCCGGTTCGTGCCCGCGTCCGACCCGCTCGCCGAACCGGTGCTGATTTCGCCCCGCAAGGAGGGCCGCGAATATTCGGTGGACGCGGCGCACGGAAAATTGTGGATCGTCACCAACGACGACCATGTGAACTTCCGGCTGGCCGCGGCCGACCCGGCCAATCCCGGCGAGTGGACGACCGTCATTCCTGGTTCCGACCGCGTCTATTTGATGGGCGCGGCCAGCTATCGCGACCATATCGCGATGCACCGGCGCGTGGACGGGCTCGATCAGCTCATCCTCCGCACCTACGACGGCGAGGAAACCCGGATTCCGTTCGCGGAAGCGAGCTACAGCGCCGGCTTCGCTGGCAATCCGGAATTCGCTCCGGACGCCTATCGGATCGGCTATTCGTCGATGGTCACGCCCGGCACGGTCTACGACTATCATCCTGCCAGCGGCGAGCTGGAGGTGCTGAAGGTCCAGGAAATCCCGTCCGGTTACGACGCGTCGAAATATGAGACGGAGCGGCTGATGGTGACCGCCCGCGACGGCAAGCAGGTGCCGGTCTCGGTCGTCTATCCCAACGGTTTCGAAAAGAACGGCGAGGGCAAGCTCTTCCTCTACGCCTACGGCGCCTACGGCCATGCGATCCCCCCGGGATTTTCGACCGCCCGGATCAGCCTTCTGGATCGCGGCTGGGCCTATGCGATCGCCCACATCCGCGGCGGCGACGACCTCGGCTACAATTGGTATCTCGAAGGGAAGCTCACCAAGCGGACGAATGCATTCACCGACTTCGTCGATTCCGCGAAGGGGCTGATCGATGCGAAGTTCACGAAGCCTGGGCGGATCGCCATCAACGGCGGTTCGGCAGGGGGCGAATTGATGGGGGCCGTTGCGAACAGCAACCCCGATTTGTGGGGCGCGGTGGTCGCGGACGTCCCCTTCGTCGACGTGCTCAACACGATGCTGGACGACAGCCTGCCGCTGACTCCGGGCGAATGGCCGGAATGGGGTAACCCCTTGAAAGACAAGGCGGCATTCGAACTGATTCGAAGCTACAGCCCCTACGACAATGTCAAGGCGCAGGACTATCCGCCGATGCTGATCACCGGCGGGCTCAACGATCCGCGAGTCACCTATTGGGAACCCGCAAAGTGGGCGGCGAAGCTCCGTGCCACCAAGACCGACCGCAATCTGCTTCTGCTCAAGATCAACATGGGCGCGGGCCACGGCGGCAAGTCGGGCCGCTGGGAGCATCTCCACGAGATTGCCGAAGCCTATGCGTTCGTCCTGACGCAGGTGAAGTGATGGCGGATCGGCCGGTCTTCGAAATGCACTTCGAGGCTGCGCCGGAGCACATCGACGAGCTGGGCCACGTCAACAACGCCGTCTGGGTCCAGTGGATGGAGGAGGTCGCGGTGACGCACTGGCGGTCCGTGGCAAGTCCCGAGCACAACGAGGCCTATTTCTGGGTCGTTGTCCGGCACGAGATCGATTACTTCCGCGCCGTGCTTGAGGGTGAGCGGATTACGGCACGGACCTGGGCGGGCGAGAAACCGCAGGGCGCCAAGTTCGACCGTCACATCGAGTTCACCGGCGAGGACGGAAAGGTCCGGGTTCGCTCGCGGACCGACTGGGCGATCATCGACAAGGCAAGCGGGCGCCC
>Ga0207701_10002452_pt1 | contig 19254 bp, 17 predicted proteins | sample KBSSwiSSwithPhiX_FD_184294 | JGI IMG/M metagenome (GOLD analysis project Ga0207701, IMG submission 184294) | Switchgrass rhizosphere bulk soil microbial communities from Kellogg Biological Station, Michigan, USA, with PhiX - S5 (SPAdes) (version 2) | ecosystem: Environmental > Terrestrial >... | reverse complement strand
CCCCGATGTTGGCCAGCGCGAGGCGCGCGAACGTGTCAATTCGGACTGCTCCTGGAACTGGCGGCACTGTGACGGTCATTTTGCCTCCTCCACGATCAGCCGGCCGGACATGATGTGGTGACCGTTGCCGCAGAACTCGTGGCAGACGATCAGGTAGTCACCGGGTTTGGTGAAGACGGTGGTGAACTGGCTGATGTACCCCGGCACCAGCATCGTGTTCGCATTCGTGCCGGTAATGAGGAAGCCGTGCGTCACGTCCGTGCTCGTCAGGCGGAACCGAATCGGACGTCCGGCAGGGACGCGCACCTCGTTGGGCGCGAAGTTGAACATGAGCGCTACCATCTGTAGTTCGAGGGTGCCATCGGGCAATTCCACCAGCTGACCGACCTTCGAGAACCGTGGATCGGCGAAGACCTTCGACGGCTCGATGGTCTCGACATGGCTCGGAGGGTGAATCCCATAGGCGACGGTCGTCATGCCGATCACCGAGATGAACATCGCGATGATGACGCCCGCAGCCCACATCCAGATCCGTTCGTAGAAATCGACGTTCATGGCGTCACCGCGCCTCGTGAGAGATAGACGTAGACGTAGACGACCAGCCAGCCGGCGGCAAACAGCACGCCGTAGAGGCCGACCATCACGAGAGTTCCGATGGGATGCCGGTGCTGGTCAGGATCGAAATCAGTCATGAGTCCCCTCAGGCGCGTACGACGCTCGCTGGCAGAACATCGTGGTGGATTCGTCCGGAGATCGCAGGTCGTGACCGCTGGTGCAACACCACGGCCACCGCCGTTGCCCGCTTCAGGGGCGTGAAATCTACTTCAAAGCGATATCGGCAACAGCGCGCCCCGCCTCCCCAAGCTGCGAAGGGTGGCCTCGCCGGTGGAATATTCCGAGGGGGCACTGAATATTCCGCACTTCGAAGCGGTTGCGATGGGCAATGAGTCGAGGTCGCGCGCGGCGAGGAGTAGCTGAGGACGGTACAGCCGTTGCTCGAGGTGATCGCAGTTCAGAGGAGCAACCTATGCGAGGCCCGGACGCGTTCTTCCCGCACTGGTTTCTACCGAAACGGCGGCGCGATCACCTGAGGGTGCCGTTGCTCCTGCCGTCGCTGGGGTTCTGGCTGGTGCTGGCCGCGATCGCGACCGCCGGTGGTGTCGTTCGTGAGCTCTGGCTGGTCCCGCTGATCGGCGAGTTGCGCGGTCACCAGGTCGGCACCGCGATCGTCGCCTCCGCTTTCCTCTATGCGATCGCGGTGTTCGTCGGTCGTATGCGACTGTCGCCGCGAGAAGCCCTGGTGATTGGCGCGGCATGGCTCCTGGGTGCGATCGCGTTCGAATTCGGATTCGGCCACTACGTCGACGGTCTCAGTTGGACTCGATTGCTGTCGGACTACGATGTGTCCGCGGGACGCCTGCTCCTGGTGCTCTGGTTGGTGGTGGGTATCGGTCCATTCCTGATGGCCCGCCGTCACCAGCAGCGGCACGACTGACCTGACGTTCGAGACATCAGGCGGTCAGTGGGATCGTGACCTCTGCGATCGTGCCGCCGTCGTCCCGATCCCGGATCTCCACCGTGCCTTCCTGCAGTTCCATCAGCCGCTTGACGATCGCCAACCCCAACCCGGTTCCATTCACGCGAGTGGTGAAGAAGGGTTCGAAGATCCGGTCCCGGACCTCTGTGGGAATTCCGGGGCCGCGGTCGTAGACCCCGATCCGGCAGACACCCTTGCTCGTGGAGACGCGAACTTCGACGTCCTTGTCGGGCGCCGCCTGGCAGGCATTCAGGGTGAGGTTCAGCAAGGCTGCCCGAAGCATCTCCGGGTCTGCGCTCGCCTTGACGTTCTCACCCGACACCGGAATCGATGCCGCCGGCCGGCCAGTGCTGATCTGCGCGCTGGTCACGACGTCCCGGATGAGCGTCTTGATGTCGACCGCCTGGCGGCGTGGCGGCCGCGGGCGCGAATAGAGCAGGAGATCCTCGAGCTTGTCGTTGAGGCCGTCGATGCGCTGAATCATGGCCGCGATCGCGCTGCGGTCGCGCGGCTCGGACACGCGACGATCGATGACTTGCAGGCCGGCCCGAAGGCCGGCCAGCGGGTTGCGGACCTCGTGCGCGACCACGGCGGCGAGCTGGCCGAGCTGCGCCAGCGCCGCCTGTTCTCTGAGCTGCGCCTCGACCTGCTTGCGGGCCGTGATCTCGTAGCGAATCGCGAGGTACTGGCGCGGCTTGCCGGCTCCGTCCAGGAACGGCACGATCGTGGTATCGACCCAGTAGAAGGCGCCGTTCTTCGTGCGGTTCCGGATCTCACCCCGCCACACGTCACCGCGCGCAATGGTCCGCCAGAGATCCTGCATGAACTCCTTCGGGTGATAGCCGGAGTTCACGATGCGGTGGTCCTGGCCGATCAGCTCGTCCCGTGAGTACTGCGAGATCTCACAGAACTTGTCGTTGGCATAGGTAATACGCCCTCGATGGTCGGTCGCCGCGACGATCGCCGCCTGATCGAGCGCGTAGCGGATCTCGTCCAGGCTCTTGAGCGACTCGGACATCGCCAACGTGGTCGGGAGCCGCGGCGGCGCGCCTTCCATCACTGCGGCGCCAGGTCGAACTTCTCGATGCGGTAACGGATCTGATCCCGGTTCAGCCCGAGCATCGCGCCGGCGCGGGTCTGGTTTCCGCCGCTGCGCCGAAGCGCCTGGATCACGAGGCTCCGTTCCAGTTTCTCGAGATCCACGCCCTGTGCCGGCAGCTCGAATTCGTTCCCCGTTCCGGCGACCGCCGACAAGGCCGGGAAGTCGCGCGCCTCGAGCCGATCCCCGTCCGAGAGCAGCATCGCCCGTTCGATGACGTTGCGGAGCTCGCGCACGTTGCCCGGCCAGCCGTACTGCTGCAGGAGCGCGTAGGCGGCAGGCGTGGCGCCCAGCACGCGCTTCCGGAATTCGGTGTTGAACCCGTCGATGAAATACTCGACGAGCAGCGGGACATCCTCAGTGTGCGTCCGGAGCGCCGGGATCGCGATCGGCAGCACGTTCAGCCGGTAGAACAGATCGGACCTGAAGCGCGATTGCTTCACTTCCGTTTCCAGGTCGCGGTTCGTCGCCGCGATCACCCGCACGTCGACCCGGATGTCCGATGAACCGCCGACCCGCTTGAAGGCCTTGTCCTCGAGGAAGCGCAGGAGCTTGGCCTGCAGCGCCGGTGTCATCTCGCCGATCTCGTCGAGGAACACCGTGCCCCCGTCTGCCGTCTCGAGCAGCCCCTTCTTCTGAAGCCGTGCGTCGGTGAACGCGCCGCGTTCGTGCCCGAACAGCTCGCTTTCGAGCAGATGCTCGGGGAGGGCCGAACAGGTGATGTTCATGAAGGGGCGCGCCGCACGGTCGCTCGAGTAATGAATGACCTTGGCCACCAGATCCTTGCCGGTGCCGCTCTCCCCGGTCAGCAGCACGGTCGACGACGGGCTCACCGCGACGCGCGCGACGAGATGCCGCAGGGCCATCATCGGTGACGAGGCGCCGACGATTCGCTGCAGGCTGTAGGGACGCGCGGCGTTGGCGCGGTACTGCCGCACCTCGCGCCTGAGCCGTGTCGTTTCGAGCGCCCGCTCGACCAGCGCCGCCACATCGTCGAGGTTGAACGGCTTGTTGGCGAAGTGATAGGCGCCGAGCTTCATCGCTTCGACCGCGGTTTCGATCGTCGCGTACGCGGTCAGCAGGACGACCAGGATGTCCTGATCGAAATCCTTGATCTTCCGGAGGATCGAGACGCCGTCGGTGTCGGGAAGGCGATAGTCGAGCAGCACCAGGTCGACGCCTTCGGGCAGTTTCTCGATCGCGGCGTGGCCGGTATCGGCCTCGAGCACCTCGTAGCCGTCCGCCTTCAGGCGCTCGGTCAGGGACCAGCGAATCAGGGCTTCGTCATCGACGACGAGGATGGTGGCTTTCGGCATGGGCTGATGGTCTCCTGGACCGCGTCAAGCGGCCCCGGAGACGGATTGCACCGGCAGTGCCGCAAACACTGATGTGATTCACGCCTGATTTTGCACCCTGAACGGTCGAGGAGTGGGGAATTTTTCGCGGTATCGGGAATTTTTCGCGGATCCGTTTGACCTCCATTCAGTCCCTGAGGGCATCGATCGGATCGAGGCGTCCAGCGCGGCGCGCGGGGACCGAACAGGCGACAAACGCGGTCAGGACGAGCAGAACCGCCGCCGCCACGAAGGTGAACGCATCGTGCGGCGCTGTCTGGAAGAACGTGATGTGAAGCGCGTCCCCGAGCAGCCACGCTGCGGCGAGGCCAAGGCCGCCCCCGAGCAGCGTGAGACGAAGGCCGCTCGCGAGGACCCCCGTCAGGAGCGCGCGCGGCTGGGCGCCGAGCGCCAGCCGGATGCCCATTTCACGCCGTCTGGATGACACGCTGTAGGACATGACGCCGTACACCCCGGCGGCGGCGAGCACCAGGCCCGCGATTGCGAAGATCGTCAGCAGCACCGTGCTGAATCGTGCGACGTCGGCCGAGCGTGCCACCAGGTCGCGGATTGGGCGCGCGTCGATGACCGGCCGATTCGGATCCAGTTCGGCGATCTGGGCCCGAATGGCTGGCAGCAGGCGAGCGGGATCGCCGGCGGTGCGCACGACGTAAGTCAGCCCGCGGCGATGACGATTGAGCGTCGCGCCCCAGGTCGCCTGCGCCTCCGGCCAGAACATCTCGGGCCTGATCTCGGCGGCGAGGCCAAAATGCCGGACGTCACCGGCCACGCCGACCACGGTCAGCCACGGCAGATCGGGATCGCCCGCCTGCCGGATGCGCTGGCCGATCGGGTTGCCGCGAAGGAACTTCGCAGCGAATGATTCGTTGACGACGAGGGCACCGGGACGGCCGGCGCCGTCGTCGGCTGTGAACTCGCGTCCTTGAACCAGGGGAATCCCCATCGCCGCGAAATATCCGGGCGTCACGATTCGGTACTCGGACACCGGCCCGTTGACGGCATCTCCGGGCTCGTTCGCACGAATGAAACCGCGCACGCTGTCGCGGCCGGAGAAGGGCAGCGCATGCGAGGCTCCCGCAGCCACGACGCCGGGCAGCGCCCGAATTCGTTCGAGAACGCTCTGATGGAAAACGGAGACCGACTGCGGCGAGGGGTAACGCGTCTCGGGCAGCGACAGTGAGAAGGTGAGCTTGTCCGCGGGATCGAATCCAATCGGCTGGTTCGACAGCCGGACGAAGCTCCTCATGAGAAGTCCTGCGCCGACCAGCAGCACGACCGCCAGCGCGACTTCAGCAACAACCAGGAGCTGGCTCACGCGTTTCCGTCCGGGTGTGACCGTTCCGCGCTGCGTCTCTTTCAAGGCTTCGTCCGGTCGGGCCGCACTGAATTGGAGTGCCGGGACGAGACCAAAGATCAGTGCGGCGCCGGCGGTGATCGCGAGACTTACCGCCAGGACTCGACCGTCGAGCCGGACTTCGTACACGCGTGGGATGCTGGCAGGCGCCACCGCCAGGAGCAACTCGGTGCCCCAGACCGCGACCATCAGTCCGAGCACGCCACCGGCGGCAGCGAGCACGGCGCTCTCGATCAGCAACTGGCGAATCAGGCGGGACCGGCTCGCGCCGATCGCGGCTCGAACGACGAATTCCCGTTGCCGCGCGATGCCGCGCGCCGACAGCAGGTTGGCCACGTTGGCACAGCCGATGAGCAGCACGAACGCCACTGCGCCGAGCAGCAGGTAGAGCGCGGTCTTCACGCCGGAGCTGACGGCAGCCTCCTCGAGCGCGACGAGCGTCGTTCCCCACTCTCCGTTCTCGGCTGGATACTGGCGCGCCAGGCTGGCCGCCAGCGTGTCGAGCTCGGCGCGTGCCTGGTCGAGCGTTGCGCCGCGGGCCAGACGGCCGACTACGCTCAGCGATCGCCCTCCGCGCTCGGCGCGCTGGCGGTCGATGGTGAGGGGGAGCCAGAGATCGGTGTCCGGCCGTCCCTGTCCGAATCCAGGTTTCATGATGCCGACGATGGTCACGGGCCGGTCGTTGATGACGACCGTCCGGCCCACCGTCGCGGGGTCGCCGCCGAAGCTGCGCTGCCACAGACCGTGACCGATCACCGCGACCGGCGGAGCTCCGGGCGCATCATCGCCGGCGACGAATGTCCGGCCCAGGGCGGGCGCTCCCCGGAATACCTGGAAGACTTCCGCCGTGGCGAACGTCGTCGGTACCTGCTCGGCCCCGTGATCTGACGTGAGGGCCGCCGACGAAGACGACAGCGCCACCATCGATTCGAACGCCCGCGCCGTCCGCGCCCAGTCGACGTAGTTGCCCGGTGCGACGGAAAAGGTCATCCAGCCCCGCTGCACGTTCTTCTCGAACAGCACCACCAGCCTGTCGCTCTCGGGGAATGGCAGCGGACGCAGAACGATCCCGTTGACGACGCTGAAGATGGCGGTGGTCGCGCCAATGCTGAGGCCGATCGTCAGAAGGGCAATGGCGGTGAACCCGGGCTGTCGTACGAACATCCGGCAGGCGAGCATCACGTCGTTTCGATGTCCGGTCATCACGAACTCCTCAGGATTGCGCCAACGCCACAGCGACAACCTTGCCAGCTGGCTCAGGCGCAACAACGGCGCGATTTTCCAGTGCCACTGGAACCGGTGCGCCGAGAGGGTGACCGTTTCCGGACACGCGTGTCCCGCGACCGCGCGTCATGCTACTTGGCCGCGCAGGCCGGCAGCTTCAGCCGCAGCGGCTGCTTGCCCTTGCTCCACACGAAATAGGTGTTCCAGTCATGAGGCAGCCCGATCAAGTTGCGACAGAACGCAACTGACTTTTCGCGATTGAGATAGACCTCCACGTTGGAGCTGTAGAACGTCGTGACGATCTGGTTGTGCTCGCGAACGTACTCACCTGCACGTTTCAGGGCGGATGGACCGCCGAAGTCGCCGATGATGGGCACAATCAGGTTCGCGGTCTCCAGGTTCTTCACCAGCTCGAAGTTCATCTCGCTCGCGAGAAAGCTCCGGTGCTGACCGGAGACGTCCTTCGCCGTCATGAGTGTCCGATACGACGGCCCCGGCGGATCGTTGGGCAGCAGTCGTGCGTAATGGATGGCGGGACCGTCCGCGTAGAACGCGTCGAAGGCGTAGTCGATCCACTCCAGATCGCGCGGCGAGAGCGCGAACTTGTGGATCTCGAGCAGCCGCTCGCGAATCAGCCGTCCGTTCTCCTCGCGCAACCGCCGTTCCGGCCGCACCGTTGCGTACCGTGTGAAGAGTTCCTCGACCGACGCACCGGCGTCGAGATCGACCGGGCGCTCCCGTGAAAACAACCGCGAGATGAAGTCGGCGCGATCCGTCGACAGCTCGAACAGCGCCTTGTAGAACAGGTGCAGGCTGCGGTTCTCCAGCCGCACGTCGACGATGAACGCCATCGCCGGCCGGACTTCGGCGATGTAGCTGAGATTCTGCTCCGGCCCGACTCCGATGTACACGCCGCCGCGCGGGCGAAGCGTTCGCATGACGTCGGCGAACTGGATTTCGTTCGAGACGAGGTTGTCGGAATGCGTGAAGGTGCCCGGCGGTTCGGACAGATCGACCACCAGTTTCCAGAACTGCTCGTCGGTCAGCCGTGCCGGGATTGTCGATCGCCGGAACAGGCTGCAGCCGCCCAGACCGATCAGGCAGATCGCCAGCACCAGGGCGATCACGGCGCCGCGGCGGCCAGGTCCGGGCGGCACACGAGCTCCATGGCTCACTGGATCCGATCGATATCGTTTTGCGGCGGGCACGCGTTGAGAGAGCACTCTACTCGAACCTGCGAACCGCGGTTGGCGGGCTCCCGTTGACAAAACCGTTGTCACAACGACTGCACCTCGCCCAGAATCAGTGGCCGGTCCGGCGCGAGTGATCGCGGGATCGAGACGATCAACCCTGAGCCGTTCGAGCGCGTCGATGTGGCTGAACGCCATCCGCCGATTCTTCGTCCCGCCGTCCTGTGCCGGCGGCGTTCTCCACAGCCCCGAGTCTGGCGGCGGCGCCGGCGGCGCCGAACCGAGGCTCACCAAGATCGAGCTGGAGCGGCAGCTGGCGGAACATCGCCTGACCGAAGAGGCGCTGGCGCGGCGCACCGCTGAGCTCGAGGAGGCCCGCAACTTCCTCGACTCGGTGCTCGAGCACCTGCCCGTCATGCTGTTCGTCAAGGATGCCGAGCACCTGCGCTTCGTGCGCTGGAACAAAACCGAGGAAGAGGCACTCGGGATCGATCGGAGCGTGGCGATCGGCAAGAGCGACTACGACTTCTTTCCGGAAGACCAGGCCAGGTTTTTCGAAGCCAAGGACCGGGCGGTCCTGACCGGCGGCCAGATGGTCGACATTCCGGAAGAAGCGATCCAGACCGCCCATCGCGGCCTGCGGTTCCTGCACACGATCAAGGTGCCGGTGCTCGGTGCCGACGGCAAGCCGAAATACCTGGTCGGCATCTCCGAGGACATCACGGACCGGAAGCGCGCGCAGGAGGAGCTGGCGCGGGCCCGTGAGCAGGAGGCTGAAATCGGTTTCCGGATCCAGCAGACGCTGCTCCTCGAGCAGCCGCCGCAGGATCTGCCCGGCGTTCGCGCGGCGGCCCTCACGATTCCGTCACAGCGGATCGACGGCGACTTCTACGATTTCTTCAATCACCGCGACCGGTGCCTCGACGTCATCGTCGGGGACGTGATGGGCAAGGGCATTCCGGCGGCGCTGCTGGGTGCGGCCACGAAGAGTCATTTCCTGCAGGCCATCAGCCGTCTCATTTCCCTGTCCGAGCCGGGTACCCTGCCCGAGCCGAAGGACATCGTCACGCTCGCGCATTCCGAGGTCGCGTGGCAGCTGATCGAGCTCGAGAGCTTCGTCACCGTCTGCTACGCGCGGCTCGATCTCGTCAACCGGCGGCTCGACCTCGTGGATTGCGGTCACACGACGACGATTCATTTTCAGGCGAGCACCGGGGCCTGCAAGCTGTTGCAGGGAGAGAATCTGCCGCTCGGCGTCAGCGAGCGCGAGATCTTCGAGCAGATGTCGGTGCCGGTGGAGCCCGGCGACGTGCTGTTGTTCTATTCCGACGGGCTCACCGAAACCCGGGACGCGGCCGGGGAGCTCTTCGGCATCGAACGGCTGGCGGAATGTGTCCGGCGGTACGGGCATCTCGAGCCGCGGGATCTCATCGAACGGATTCGTCTCGAGGCAGTCGCGTTCTCGAGCTCCGAGCGGTTTAGCGATGATCTCACCTGCGTGGCCGTGCGCATCGAGGAGCGGCAGCTCCCACAGATGCACGCGGAGGTGGAGATCTCCAGCGATCTCGCGGAGCTGTCGCGTGCCCGGGCGTTCGTGCGCGAGGTGTGCGGGCGGCTCGCCATCCCTGTCGACGAAGACACCGTCAACCAGCTCGAACTCGCGATGACCGAAGCCGCGAGCAACGTCATGCGGCACGCGTACGGCGGCCGCACCGATCGGCGGATTCAGGTCACGGCTGATGTCTACGAGGACCGGATCGTCTTGCGGCTGCACCATCTCGGTCAGAGCTTCGATCCGGAGGCGGTCCGTCCGCCGAAATTCGACGGGACCGAAGAAGGCGGCTTTGGCATGTACATCATCAGCCAGACAATGGACGAGGTGCGCTACCACCGCGACGAGCGCGGCAGGAACTGCATCTCGATGACTAAGAAACGACGGCACGCCGGGGTCCGGTAGCGGATCCGGGAAACGCGAGCGAAGCGAGGCACTGAATGGAATTGACCACGGAACAGATCGCCGACATCACGATCGTGGTGCTGCCGGGGGAGCAGCTGGATGCCGGCAATGCGAAGGAGTTCAAGCGCGACATCGCGGCGGTGCTGGAGCCGTGCAGCAAGGTCGTGTTCGACCTGCGCGAGCTGCGTTTCGTCGACAGCTCGGGCCTCGGCGCGATCCTGTCGTGCCTGCGGCAGCTGAACGCCAAGGGAGGCGACCTGAAGCTGTGCGAGATGACCAAGCCGGTCCGCGCCCTGTTCGAGCTGGTGCGGATGCACAAGATCTTCGACATCTACGTGACGAGAGGCGAGGCCTTGCGGGCGATAGGGGGACAGTCCCCTTTGTGACCCCGGGAAAAGGGGACAGTCCCCCTCCCGGGAGGTCACAAAGGGGACAGTCCCCCTAGAAATACCGCAGCCCGATAGACAGCAGCCCCAGGAACGAGAAGAACCCGCACATATCCGTGCAGGCGGTGACGAAGACGCTCGACGCCACCGCCGGATCCGCGCGCAGGGCCCGGAGGACCAACGGGATGAGGCTGCCGACCAGGGCAGCCATCAGGAAATTGACGACCAGCGCGATTCCCAGCACCGTGGCGAGGAGCGCCTCGCCATGGAGCGTGTAGGTCACCGCGCCCGCGGCGATGCCGAGCGCGATCCCGTTTCCGCACGCGACCGCGAGCTCCTTGATCAGAATGCCGCGCGCCTGCGCGAGGCCGACCTTCCCCATGGCGATGCCTCGAACCATGACCGTCAAGGTCTGCACGCCGGCGTTTCCCCCCTGCGCGGCCACAATCGTCATGAGCGCCGCGGCGAGCGCCCGGCTGTGAATCGTGCCCTCGAACAGCCCGATCACGCTGGCGCTGAGGCTGGTCGTGAAGAGGTTCAGTCCAAGCCAGGGAAGACGCCGTTTGATCGCGCGTCCGGGTGAGTCGAACAGCGGCTCTTCCTCGCCGAGGCCGGACAGCTTCGAGAAATCCTCGTTGGCCTCTTCCTCCAGCACTTCGACGATGTCGTCGACGGTGATGCGGCCGAGGAGCGCGCCGCGCGGATCGGTCACCGGGAGCGAGACCAGGTCGTACTTCCTGAACAGCCGCGCCACCTCCTCCTGATCGGTATCGACCGTCACCGAAACCACCTGGCGGTCCATCACCGCGTCGACAGTCTCGCCGGCGCGCGCCAGGATCAGCCGCGACAGCGGCAGCACGCCGAGCAGGTGGAACCGGTGATCGACGACCAGGACGTTGTGGATGTCGGCGACCGCCTCAGCCAGCGTCCGGACGATTTCGATCGCTTCTTCGACCGTGGCGCCCTCGAGGACTGCCGCGTACTCCGACTTCATCAGGCCGCCGGCGGTGTCGGGCGGGTATTTCAGGAGTTGCTGGATCCGCGCGGCGACCGAGCCCGGCAGCCCCTGCAGCACCGCCTGGGCGCGCTCCTTCGAGACCGATTCGAGCAGATCCGCGGCGTCGTCCGAGTCGAGCTCCTCGACGAGACTCCGCAGCTCGTCGTCCGAACGGGACTCGAGGATCTCGGTGAGCGCGGCCGGAGAGAGCCGCGCGACGACCGTGGCCGCGACCGTCGCCGGAAGCAAGCCGAAGACCGCCGTGCGTGACTCCCGCCGCGGCAGGATGTTCAGCAGCTCGGCGAGATCGGCAGGGTGGAGTCGTGCGACGGCCGTACTGATCGCCGCCGGATCGGCGGTTTCCACGAGTGCCGCGATCTGCTGAAGGTCGATCTCGTTTCCGGACAGGGCGTCGCCAGGTTGAGCGCTCATCAGAGTGACCTTTGGAAGGAGTGCTCGCCGCAATCGAGGTGGCCGGCAAGGCCGCGAGCCTACACCCGGGCCGACGGGGGCGTCAAAACGTTTCGATCGCGCTGCGGCGTCTTTGAGAAAGTGAGGCGGGCGGGGACGAGGCGTTCAGCGGATGATACGCACGCCGGTCGGAGTCGGAGGCGTAAGCGGCGGGTAGAGCGCACGGACGCCAGCGATGTCATCGGCATCGAGGGTTCGGTTGGCGGTGTTGCAGTAGGACACCGAAGGATACATGGTCGCGCCGGCGATATCCGAGTGTCCCATGCCGAGTGCATGACCGAATTCGTGCGCCGCGATGTCTTCGATGTAGAACCCGCCGGAACAGCCGGTGGTACCCGCGAAGAATGTGAATCCTGCGTCCCAGAAGACGATGTCCGCATCGATGATCCGGTTGTTCGAGGACCACCAGTACGTCGTGGCGATCGCCGAACCGTTCGCGGCATCCCGAAACAGAACCAGGTTGATCTGGTCGTTCGTGTTGGTGGTCTGGGAGCTGGGGCCGGCGTAGGCGAACCGGAACGCCCCAGCCTGCAGGAGCCATGCATCAGCGCCCGCCCGAACGGCGGCTTCAGCTGCCGGGCCGGCAAGATCGAGATTGGCCGAGTTGATGTAGTACGGCGTCTGCGCTTGAGGCCACGATGGGCCGCTCAGGCTGAACGCTCCCGTCCGTCCCGAAAGAACGGTCAACAGGCCGATCGCCGCAACGGCAAGTGAGGTCGAGAGCCGTATCCCCGGCTTCATCGAATTCACCGCCCCCTTCCCGCCGCGACCTCGCGTCGAATCTGGTCGAGGGTCAGGCTGCTGCCGGGCACGCGATTGAACCGGTCGAGCTTCAGCAGTCCCTGTCCTCGGAGGTGAGGCACGAACCTGCCACGTGCATTCCGCTTCAGGAAGAAGGCCGCCCGTTCGCCGGGAACGAACGCGACCTGATCGGAAACGTGCAGCGTGAGCGAGCCAATGGTGCCCCCCTCGACGTCGACGTCGAGCGAAGGGGTTGCAGTCCCCTTCAACGTTTCGGTGACTGCCACGCGAACGGTCGACACAATCAGGCGATCCCCGTACTCATTGACCTGCCATGCCGGAGTCACCGACGTGACCTGCCCGACGACCACGCGATCCGCTCCGCGTGCCCGGTCGGCCAGCGGGACCGGGACCTGCGCATGAACGGCCGGGCTCACAGCGACGACAGCCAGGAGCAGGCATGTACGGAGCACGACCGGGGGCATAGCGGCCATTCTGCTGTGAGTGGCAACGTGTGTGCCAGTAAGAAGGGCAATGATTGTCGGGTGGCGGCGTGACTGCCACCTGGTCGGAACGTCCCCTCCTGGAAGCCGTTGTCTCTGCGGCGACGTCGGCCTCGACCGGTCGCCGCGCGAGGCCGGAGATCCAGGTCGTCTTGCAGAATTTGAGACGGGATTACGGAGTCGTCAGACCTGCGCGGGCGCCCAGAAGCTTTCCGAGCTGGCCCGCAACCGCCGGTATTGCAGCGCATCCGGCAACCAGCAGCCATTCGCGCGCATCGAGCTCGACGACCTTCACGACGGCAGCGACGGGACCCAGGTACGTCGCGAGTTGGAGCGCGACCGCCAACGCGACAGCACCGAGTGCGAAGCGGTTGGCCGCCGCGCGCTTTGGGTTCAGGACATCGTCATCGCTGCGTGCGTTGCCGAGATGCCCGATCTGCGCGAGTGCCAGGGTCATGAACGCCGCCGTCGATGCCGCGGCGGGCCTGGTCTGGAGAATCCACCAGAACGAGGCCAGCGTCGCCAGCGTGATCAAACCTCCGTACAAAAGGATGCTCGTCACGAATGGCCGCGAGAGGATCGCCGCGTGCGGATCGCGCGGTGGCCGGGTCATCACGCTTCGATCCCCCGGTTCCATCGCGAGCGCAAGAGCGGGAAACGTGTCGGTCACCAGGTTGAGCCACAACAGCTGCAAAGGCTGCAGCGGCAGCGGCCACGCGGCAAGGCCGGCGACGAGCAGGATCAGGACCTCAGCCACGTTGCAGCTGAACAGATAGAACACGAACTTCCGGATGTTGTCGAAGATGATCCGCCCCTCTTCGACTGCCGCGGCAATGGTGTCGAAGCGGTCGTCCTGGAGCACGATCGCCGAGGCCTGCTTGGCGACATCGGTGCCACGCAGTCCCATCGCGACGCCCACGTCAGCTTTCTTGAGCGCCGCGGCATCGTTGACGCCGTCGCCCAGCATGGCCACGATGTCGCCGCGCCGCTGCGGGGCGCGGACGATGGTCAGCTTGTGCTCTGGCGAGACGCGGCTGAAGACGCTGATTTCCGGAATGCGCTCGTCCAATTCGCCCGGCGACATCGTGCTGAGGTCTGCTGGTTGCGGTCGACGGAGAGGAAGATCTCAACAATGGATCTCTCGCAATCGTCTGAGCATCCGTCCGACCGGCCACCTGTCGCAGTCGTTCAACCGGTACCGCTGATCGGTGTCGCGAGTCAGCGTTCCGTCGCTGACCAGCGCTGACAGGACCCGCTGGCACACATCTGCCCGCAGGCCGAAGAGCCGCTGTGCCTGAGCAAGCGTCAACCGCAGGCACGGCATCTCATGAAACTCACCGGAGACCCGTTCCACCAGCGCTTCACGCGCAGGCTGTGCCCGCCGCTCGCGCGCCATCGGCAGAAGCAGACGTGCTGCGTGCATGATCCTCCTCCGATCAGGACTGTGCCGGTGCAGGGACCGTCAGCACGGGACACATCCCGCGCCGCACGACGTGCTCGGTGGTGGAGCCGAAGACGAGCCGATCCATGGCGTTGCGTCCGTGCACGCCCAGCACGATCAAGTCGACGTCACGTTCGGCTGCAAGCCGGAGGATTTCCCGGTAGGCCTTTCCCTGAATGACGACGGTGTCGACGCTGCTGGTCTGAGCCAGATCTTCGGGCACGAACTGCCGGAGCTGGCGCCGGGCCGACTCCGCCACGGCCTCTTCGTACGCGACGATGTCGAATGTGACCCCGACCATCGGGTCGTACCCGAGCGGCATCGGCTCGACGACATGGACGAGGGTGAGATGGCCGCCGGCCCGCCGGGCGAGCGACACGGCATAGCCGAGCGCCCGCGCCGAATCCTGTGAGAAGTCCACCGCGCAGAGGACGTGACCGAACGGGTTTCGGCTGAATGCTGGAGTCTCGGGCACTCGCGGCGGAACGATCAGCACCGGCACCCGCGAGGTGCGGAGAGTCTTCTCGGCCGCCGAGCCAAGGACCAGTCGATCGAAGCCAGAACGGCCGTGCGTGCCCATCACCACCAGATCCGTCCTCAGCTTCGAGGTCTGCACCTGAATTTCCCCGTGAACCGAACGCGACTCGACGACATGGAATTGAACCGGCACGCCGGCCGACTCGATCGGCAGAAAACGTTTCAGTTCGATGAGGGCGCCCTCACGGTCCACGGTTCCGAAACCGAAGGGACCGGGTCCCTCCGGACCGTAGGGCACCGCAGGCACGAGACTCGGCACCGGCAGGACGTGGAGCACGGTGACGTCGGCGCCGTAGTTTCGCGCGACACCGACAGCGCAGTCGAAGGCATGCCGCGAGAAATCCGAGAAGTCCACCGGACAGAGGATGTGATGGATGTGAACCATGGCCGCATCTCCCGATGGGGCGTATGAGCAACCGCGCTGCCATGGCCCGGAGCAGCGAAGGATTGCAGAAACTCTTGCTGACAAGGGCAAAAGGCGAACGGCAGAAGGCAAAACCCGTAAACACGCTGAGGGAATTTCCGGGCGCTCCGGGGATAATTTCGCGGGTGGACCGGATGGGGCGGTCAGGGCTCCCGCAGCACGATGAGCGGATCGACGCGCATGGCGCGCCGCGTCGGCACGGCACAGGCCGCCAGCGAGACCACCGCCACCGAAGCCGCGACTGCGGTGTAGGTGACTGGATCAGTGGCATTGACGCCGTGTAATTCGCTGGCGAGCCAGCGCGTAACAGCGAAGGCTCCGCCCATCCCCAGCAGGATCCCTGCCGTACACAGCGAAGCGCCTTCGCCGATGACAAGCCAGAACACGTCGGACGGCCGCGCGCCGAGGGCGAGGCGGATGCCAATCTCGCGCGTCTGCCTCGACACGAGGAACGACAGCACCCCGTAGACGCCAATGGTCCCCAGCGCCAGCGCCAGCGCGGCAACGGTCACCAGCACGGACGACGTCGCGGCCGGGGCCGCAATCGCGCCGGCTGTGATCGACGACATCGCACGAACATCGTCCACGACGACCGGGCCGCCGGCCCGGGAGGTGATGTCCTGGAGTGCGGATGAGACGCGCCGCGTGTCCATCGACGTTTCGAGAACCACCGCCATCTCGCTCGGAATGCGGCCATCCTCCATGGTCGCGTTCGGTCCGTGCGGCACGTACATCGCACCGTCGATCCACTCCGGCACGCTTCTCGCCAGATCGAAGCCACGTACGTCCGCGACGACCCCGACGACCGTGTGCCATGTGCGCTCGTCGACGAACCGCACCTGCCGGCCGACGGGATCCTGACCCGGCCAGAAGCGCCTCGCGGTCGCGCCGCTGACGATCGCGACGGCCGGCCGGCCGGTGAGATCGGCCTGAGTGAACGCCCGTCCCACCTCCAGCCGGATGTTCATCACCTTGAAGTAGTCCGGCGTCACCGCATGAAGCCAGAACAACGGTGCGGCCTTTCCATCGGGTACCGTGTAGCCCTGAAGGACTACCGAACGCTTGGCGATCGCGCCGGTCAGCGGGAGCGTGTTCACGAGCGCGGCGCCTCGGACGCCCGGTGCAGCCTGCACCTGGCGTTCGAGCTCGCGGTAGAAGGTCAGGCAGCGATCAGCCGTTCCGCAAATCGATTCCGCTGGCGAGATGCGCGCGGTGACGACCTGCTCGGCGTGAAATCCGGGATCGCTCTGCGACAGCGTCCACAGGCTGCGGGTGAGCAGGCCGGCGGCGATCAAGAGAAGCACGGCGAAGGCTACCTGTGCAACCGTGAGCGCGGCGCGCAACGGTGCCGCGACAGTCCCGCCGGATCCGCGTGAGCCCGAATCGAGCGCCCCGTTCAGGCGAGCGCGGAGCGCCTGGGCAACCGGTGCCAGACCGAAACTGCAGCCGGTCACGATCGCAAGCGCTCCGGCAAAGAGCAGGGCGCGCCAGCTCACGTGAGCCTCCATCAGCCGCGGTGTGTCGGGAGGCAGCACCACCTTGAGTATCGAGAGTCCTTCCGCGGCAACCAGGACCCCCGCGATCGCGCCAAGTATCGCGAGGACGACGCTTTCGGTGAGCAGCTGCTGCGCCACACGGCGCGGTCCGGCGCCAAGGGCGGCGCGGATGCCGATCTCGCGGCGGCGCGACGCGGCCCGGGACAGGCTGAGGTTTGCAACGTTCGCGCACGCAATCACGAGCACGGCAGCGACCGCGGCCAGCATGATCAGAAGTCGCGTCTTCACATCGCCGACCAGCGCCTGATGGAGCGGGATGGCCGACACGTCCTTGTTCCAATCCGCGGGCATCTGCCACGGAAACCGCGCGACGATCCGTGACTGAAAGAGCCCGATCTCGGCGTGCGCATCAGCCAGGCTCGCTCCGGGCCGCAGCCGCCCCACGACCGGCATGAAGTCGCCTGCCCAGTAGCGAACGGTGTCGCGCGGATCGAGCCCGAGCGGGACCCACACCTCGGTCCGCCTCGATGGAAAGTCGAATGAGGGCGGCATGACCGCGAGGACTTCGTGCGGCTGTCCATCGAGCTCGATGGACGTGCCCAGGATGTGAGGGTCGCTCCCGAAGCGCGTCTGCCATGCCGCGTAGCTCAGGATCGCGAACCGATCGTTCGGCGTGGCATCTTCTCCGGCGTGAAGCCAACGGCCCATGGCGGGCGGAACGCCGAGGATCGACAAGAGCTCGGCCGAGACCCGGGTGCCGGCCAGGCGGACCGGCGTTCCCCTGCCGGAGAGCGTGAAGAAGTGGCCGTCGGCATACGCGCCCACGTCCATGGTCACGAGCTCGCTGCGCATCGCGGCGAACGCACCGTTCGGATAGGGTCCGGTGATACTGACCAGCTGATCGGGTGCCGCGTAGGGAAGGTGCGACAACAGGACGACGTCGATCAGGCTGTAGACGGCAGTGGTGGCGCCAATCCCGAGCGCGAGCGTGAGCGTGGCGGCCGCGGTGAACCCGGGGGCGCGCGTCAAGGTCCGCACGGCGTATCGCACGTCCTGCCAGGTCGCGTCGAGGATGCTCATGCCCCGCGCGTCGCGGCACTCTTCCTTGGCCTTCTCGACGCCGCCGAAATTGCGCCGGACGATGCGCAGCGCCTCGTCGCGCGCGACGCCTCTGCCGACGAGCTCCTCGACCTCTTGCTCGAGGTGATACCAGATCTCGTCGTCCAGATCCCGATCGAGCTGTTTCGCGCCTGACAGGGATCGCCACCGGAGGGCCAACACGTGCCGCCAACGTTCGAAGTCCACAGGCGCCTCCGGTCGATGTGAGCGGATGTCAGGCGGGGCCGAGATCGAGCAGCCGGGAGATGGCGGTGGAGATCCGGCCCCAGTTGGCGGCTTCCTTGTCGAGCTGGCGCCGGCCCGGGCGGGTCAATCGGTAGAACTTGGCGCGCCGGTTGTTCTCGGTGACCTGCCAGGAGGCGGTCACCCATCCGTGCTGCTCGAGCTTGTGCAGGGCGGGGTAGAGCGACCCGTCACTCACCTGGAGCACGTCGCTCGAGACCTGCTTCAACCGGACGCTGATGGCGTGGCCGTTCATCGGCTCGAGCGCCAGGATTTTCAGCAACAGCAGATCGAGCGTGCCCTGCATCAGGTCCGGCGGTTTGCTCATGCGCTACCCTCGCTTACCGAGCGAAGCATACAGGTGCTCCGCTCGGTAAGCAAGGGGTAAGAGATGGAGCAATGGAGCAAGGCGTTACACACACCGCGACACTCCGGATGAGCGGCCGACGAAGTTGGCGCGCGGTTTCGCCCGATCCCGCCCGAACCGCCGCTTGACGGCGCGGCTGCGGGGAGATCGAAAACTGTCGCGCTATTTGCATGAGCAGGAGCCAGTGTTCCGGATTCTCTGATGGTTCTTCGTCGTCCCCTTCGTTGGTCCTTCTGGCCCACCGTTCCGCCGGCCGTCGCGTTGCTGATGGCTCTCTCCGGCTGCGGCGGCAATTCCTCGAACGTCAGCGTGGCGCCTTCGTCGATCGACAGATGCGGCGTGTCGCTGAGCGGCGGCGGCTCGCCCATTCCCGCCGGCGGCGGGACCGGAACGGTGAGCGTCAACGTCGAGCGCGAATGCGCCTGGTCCGCCCGATCGGAATCGCCCTGGATCGCGTTGGCCGGTGGACAAGGACAGGGGCAAGGCCCGGCCACCATCACCTTCTCGGTGCAGCCCAACCCAAACGGCTCGAGCCGCCGGGGAAGCGTCGCGGTCGAGCAGCAGAAGGTCGAGATCGCGCAGGAAGCCGCCCCGTGCCGCTACGAGGTCTCCCCGCCATCGGCCGACGTGCCGGCCGCCGGAGGTGCCGCGTCCATCGGCGTATCAGCGCCTGGCGGGTGTCCGTGGGCGGCGCAGTCCGCGGCCGCCTGGCTGTCGATCGAGCCGCGCAGCGGTCAGGGGGCCGCCACGGTTCAGATCGCTGTCGCCGCCAACAGCGCCGGTGCGCGCGCGGCAAACGTCACCATCGCCGGCGGCGCGGTCCAGGTGCGGCAG
>Ga0207701_10002451_pt1 | contig 19255 bp, 17 predicted proteins | sample KBSSwiSSwithPhiX_FD_184294 | JGI IMG/M metagenome (GOLD analysis project Ga0207701, IMG submission 184294) | Switchgrass rhizosphere bulk soil microbial communities from Kellogg Biological Station, Michigan, USA, with PhiX - S5 (SPAdes) (version 2) | ecosystem: Environmental > Terrestrial >... | reverse complement strand
GAACGGTTGCTAAAAAATTCGGAGTAATGCTGTAGCCGTCGCCCTGCTTGCGCTGAAGGCTCGGCGGAGGCGGGTGGGCGACGCTACCAAGCGCATATCTCGAGACGGTTCGCGGTTCGCACCCGCTCCGTGGGACTTCGGCGTAGCAGGCAGCAAAGCGGCTACGGTTTCTCGAGCCGGGCTTCGATAGTTTCACATAGCACGTGAAGCAGAAGCTGGTGGGCTTCTTGAACTCGCGCCGTGGAATCGCTTCTGACCAAAAGATCGATATCAGCAATGCCAGCGCTCGAGCCACCATCGCGCCCAAGGAACGCGATGGTTCTGAGTTTGCGCGTTTTTGCTTCTTCCAACGCGCGAATCAGATTTCTGGATTTACCGGAAGTGGTCAGGCAGATGAGCACATCGCCAGGTACACCGAACGCCGCCACCTGACGGGCGAAAATCTCATCGAAACCATAGTCGTTCCCAGCGGCGGTCAGAATTCCACTATCGCTTGTGAGACAAATCGCCGGAAGCGCGCGGCGATCTTTGGCAAAATGCACTACAAGTTCCGTCGCAAAATGCGAAGCATCTGCCGCGCTGCCGCCGTTGCCGCAAACAAGCAGTTTCTTTCCCGCGCGCAAACATTGATCGATCACATCGGCAGCTTGTGCCATTTGTGGTTCGAGGCTGGAAAGTGCGCGAAGGGTCTGCGTTGCCGCTTCAATCGCATCGCGTAATTGAGGGAGTTCAGACATTGGCCGCAGACTTGATTTTGAAGCGACTCCTGTTGATACAGCTTTTCGGTGCTCGAAGCAAAATCAATGCGCGGCTTTGCAAACGAGGCGCTCCGACTGGCCTTTTATCTTGTCTAACATTTCTCAAATCAATAAAGATAGCGGTAACACGCGCCCCACGTGAACAAACTCGCGCTAAGTGATCGGACTTTCGTGCCGGCGAAAGCTGCACCGCTTTTATGCTAAACACGCTCGATACCGTGGTCGCCTTCGCGGTGATCATGACGGTTCTCAGCCTGCTTATCACACTTGTTGTGCAGATGGTCTCGGCGACCCTCTCCTTGCGCGGCAAGAATCTGGCAAATGCATTGGCGCTTACGTTTCAAACCATCGATCCGAGTATCGGCAAGTATGCGCACTCCCTCGCTGCTCAAATCTTACGCGATCCGATTTTCAGCGATTCACTTTGGCAGAACAAAACGCGGCCAAGTCTCGACGAGAACGCACAGAAGTTCATTGCAGCTCAGAGAAGGCTTCGCGATGCCAGATTGCGCAGACCGGACGATCCGAACCGCGCCGAGGCCATCAGCAGGGCGACTTCCGAAGTGAACACCACGAAAGCGGCAGTCACAATTCCGGACGTGGCTCCCAATCGAGAAAAACCATGGGGATTTTGGACGGTGCCATGGGGCGGCTCAATGGAGATCGCTACCGCGATCCGGCCGGGCGAAATTTATCGCGTTCTTCAGGAGCTGAGAGAAATGAGTCCGGAAGAGGCGCAGTTGCTCAATATTCCCAAGGAGCTGACTGAAAAGGCGCGGGGATTGGTCGCAGCTCTGCACCGGTTGGACCTGCCGGCGCTCGAATCGCGCGTTAAACTGAAGGACATCGCAGCAGTCGCAAACATGTTCGCTCCTGAACAGCAGAAGGCCGTTGTGGAGACGCTCGGAAACTTTGGCGCGACGGTAGAGCGCGCCACGACGCAGGCTTATGACCGGTTTCAGCGCTGGTTCGGCAGCGCGCAGGACCGGGCAGAACAGTGGTTTCAAATTCACGTGCGCATGGTTACCATTGTCGCGGCGGTTTTGGTCAGCATCTTCCTCCAGCTCGATACGGTCGAGATTTACGACAAACTACGCCAGGAACCAAAACTCGTAGAAGCGCTGGTGAAAGCAGCGCCCGGCACGCTTGAGCAAGGCGCCGCTGTGCAGCAGGGTCCGGCCGATGCCGACGCGCGGGAGAAAGCATTCGTCGACTTAAAGGCGAGAATCGACAGCACCGGATTTGAGCTGTTGCCCAGTGGTTGGTTCGCTCGCTGGCCGGCCGAAAAATTCTGGTGGTTCAACCACTTGTTTGGTCTGGCACTGAGCGCAGGACTCCTGACACTCGGCGCGCCGTTTTGGTTTAACCTGCTCAAGAACCTCATGAGCCTTCGCCCGGCGGTGGCGAATCTTGTTGAAAAACGGCCGACAAGCGCACCGGCATTGCCAGCATCGCCGGCGTCTCCTCCCTCGCCTAGCTAAGATTGGCAATGCCTTATGAAAATCCCGGACGCTATCGCATGGTTCAAAAAGAATTTCGGCCCGAAGCTGGGAAAGGCCGTCGCGGGCACACCGTTCAGCGCGGACATGGTGACGGCCATCGCATATCAGGAGACCGGTTACATCTGGTCAGCGCTCGTGGACAAACAATTGAGTTTGCAAAAAATCCTCGAGCTTTGCGTCGGTGACACCCTTGACCGAGCTGCATTTCCCAGAAACAAAGCGGAATTGATCGCCGCGCCACGCGGTCAGGAAATGTTTCGCATCGCGCGCCAGGCCTTGGTCGACATGGCGCAGTACACTCCGGGCTATCAAAAAGTCGTTCGTAATCCCGACAAGTTTTGTCACGGTTACGGCATCTTTCAGTACGATCTGCAGTTCTTTAAGACTGACCCCGAGTTTTTCCTGCAGAAGAAATGGTGCGACATCGCCGCTTGCATCGGAAAAGTCATCGTCGAGCTGCGCCAGGCGATGCAGCGTCAGGGTTGCGCGAACAAGACGACACTAACAGACACTGAAAAGGTTTACGTTGCGATTGCGTATAACCGGGGCCGCGCTAATCCGGCGCTCGGGTTTAAACAAGGCCACCAATCGGACGACGGCAGGTTTTACGGCGAGAACGTTTTTGAATTTCTGCGCATCGCACAGAGCATCAGCGTCCGCCGGCCGCGAGGAAAGCTTGTAGAACGACCGAGCGAGACAGCCGCTCCGCTTCCGCCGCCTACTCCGGTGGACGTGACCGACGATGTTTATGAAGTCGACGTCCGTAGCTCACTGTCGTTGCGGAGCGAACCGCGAATCGATCCGCGTAACCCGCGCGCCAATGTCATTGGTCAACTGCCGGCCGGGCAAATGGTCGTTCGTATGTCCGGGAAACAGGGTGACAAATTTTTTGAAGTTCAAACCAGCCTCAATGGCGCGCATCTTCGCGGGTTCGCCGCGAGTCAATACCTGCGTCCGGTCAAAGTGCCAAAAGCAATTCCTGTGGTTGCACCGAAAGCGGCGCCTCCTACAACAGGCATCGTGGCGGTGGATATGCCACGGAAGCCTGGAATAATCACGCGCCGCGTTGATCCCGCAGGGCCACATTCGTTGAACGAGCCTGACCAGCCGCAGCGCAACGCCGAAACGGCAGCAGAGCGATGCGCTCAATTAGGAGCAATCATCAACTGGCTGGCCGTCGACAAACCTGCAAACAAGCGTTACCAGCCGACGGGTGGCGGCACGACTTTCTGTAACATCTACGCGCACGACTACTGTTTCCTGGCCAATGTGTATCTGCCACGAGTTTGGTGGACGCCGGCTGCGATTGAACAACTGGCCAAAGGCGCAAAGGTCGAGCTGCTCTACGAAAAAACCATCGATGAGCAACGCGCCAATGATCTGTTTCGCTGGCTGCGCGATTTTGGCCCGCGTTTTGGCTGGCGACAAACCGGGACGCCAACCAAATTGCAAGAGGCAGCTAATCTCGGCGGCGTAGGAATCATTGTTGCGCGACGACAGATCGACGGAAAATCCGGGCACATCGTGGCCGTAGTTCCCGAGACGAACGATCAGAAAGCCAAACGAGACAGCAGCGGATCAGTGACGAGCCCACTGCAAAGTCAGGCCGGTGTAAAGAACTTTCGTTATCGCGCGGCCCCCGCCCAATGGTGGACAGGTGGTCAGTTTGCCGACAGCGCGTTCTGGATTCACGCGTAAAGATGGTGCGCGGTAGAGGGTTTGAACCTCTGACCCCTACCGTGTCGAGGTAGTGCTCTACCAACTGAGCTAACCGCGCATGGAAGTCAGAAGTGATAAGTGATCGGTGATCGGTAATCAGTCAAGGCCAACGAGGCTAATCAGAGGAACCGGTAACAAATCGGATCGATACTGGACAACCAGAACACCTCAGACGAACGTTTCACTCCCCGTGAGCAAACTTTTTTTCAAGCGTTTCCTGAAGCGCCCGTTCCAGATCGCATCGATTGTACCCAGCTCTCAAGCGATGGTGGAGCGTGTGGCCAGCAAGATGGATTTCACCCAGCCGCGCGTAATCGCCGAGTACGGTCCTGGCGAAGGTGTGCACTCGCGGGAGATCGCGCGACGGATGACACCGGATTCGCATTTGCTCCTGTTTGAACTCGACGTGGCGCTGGCACGAGCACTGGAACGGCAATTTGCAGGGGATGGGCGCGTGCACGTGATTCATGGCGATGCGGCTTCGTTGCCGTACGAGTTGAAACGCCGCGGATTCGCTTCGTGCGATTACATTCTCTCAGGCATTCCGTTCAGCATCCTCAAGATCGAGAAGAAGCGCGCACTGTTGCGGAAGACATACGATGCGCTTAAGCCGGACGGCAAGTTTATCATTTACCAGGTTACCAATGAGTTGAGGCAGCACGCCACCGTTTTCCAGCGCGACGAATCGGAATATTTTCTGCAAAATATCCCGCCAATGTTTATCACGGTATTTCACAAAATACCGTCGGCACAGCGCGCTGGACGCACCTCTACGAAGAGCCGTTCGCGCCTCGCCGGCGTCGGCGCAGAGCGTTCGGCATGACGGAAAAACCGACGCGAATCGAAAAAGATTCGATGGGCGAGATGACCGTGCCCGCGGAGGCTCTCCACGGCGCGTCCACGCATCGCGCAGTCCTGAATTTTCCCGTAAGCGGTTACCGATTTCCGCGGCCATTCATTCGCGCGTTGGGTCTAATCAAGTGGGCGGCGGCGAAGGCAAACCAGGACCTAGGTTTGCTCGACGCCAACCGGGCAGCGGCGATCGTACAGGCGGCCGAAGAAGTCGCCGAAGGAAAACTCGACGAACATTTTCCGCTCGACATTTTTCAGACCGGCTCAGGCACGAGCACCAACACCAACGCGAACGAAGTGATCGCGAACCGTTCGGCGCAACTGTCCGGGAAGTCGATCGGATCGCACGACCCTGTTCATCCCAACGATCACGTCAATATGGGGCAATCGAGCAATGACGTGATTCCCTCCGCGATTCACATCAGCGCCGCTGAACAATTGAAGAACGAGTTGGTGCCTGCCCTGGACAAATTGCACGGGGCGCTCGAAGCAAAGGCGAAGGAATTCTGGGACGTCATGAAGATTGGGCGCACGCACTTGATGGACGCGACGCCGGTGCGACTCGGCCAGGAATTCTCCGGCTATGCGCAACAGATCGCGTATGCGAAGGCGCGCGCGGAGAAAGCGATCGAAGCTTTGCGTGAGGTTGCGCTCGGCGGCACCGCAGTCGGCACCGGTTTGAATCGCCATATCGATTTTCCCAAGAAAGTGCTGGATCACATCAAGCAGCGCACCGGTATAGCATTCTACGAAGCGAAAAATCACTTCGAAGCGCAGGGCGGCAAGGACGCAGTCGTAGAGGCGAGCGGCCACCTAAAAACTATCGCCGTAACTCTCTTCAAAATTGCGAACGACATTCGCTGGCTCAGCAGCGGGCCGCGGTGCGGGATCGGCGAAATTCAACTGCCTGCCACACAACCGGGCAGCTCGATTATGCCGGGCAAAGTAAACCCGGTCATGGCCGAATCGCTCATGATGGTGTGTGCACAAGTGATCGGCAATGACGTGACGATTACCTGGGCAGGCGCGAACGGAAATTTCGAGCTCAACGTGATGATGCCCGTAATGGCGCACGACATCCTGGAATCCATCCGCTTGCTGGCGAACGTGGTGGATATCTTCACCGAGAAATGCGTACGCGGTATCGCGGCAAACGAAGAGCGTTGCCGCGAACTGGTGGAGCTTTCAATGGCCATGGTAACCAGCCTCTCACCAAAAATCGGTTACGATCGCGCGGCGGAAATCGCCAAGGAGAGTGCCAAGAGCGGACGAACGGTTCGCGAGATTGCGCGAGAGAAAAAGATCTTGCCTGAAGACGAACTTGAGCGCGCACTGGATCCGATCAAAATGACCGAGCCGGGAGGAACCGGCACAGATTAATGGAGTGTCGGAGTAGCGGAGTGTTGCATTTCAAGAGCGCAGTCCGGCCGCTCTGACACGATTTAACGCTTCAACGCTTTAACTGTTTAACGTCGGCGAAGCCATGGTTGCCAAACTCGAAGGGCCGCAATTTTCCGGCGGCGCGAACATTGCGATCAAGTGCCCGAGCCACACGTACGAGCAGACCGTTGCCTTTTATCGCGACACCCTGGGTCTGCCCTTGATCGAGGAGGAAAAAGACGGCTGCATTTTTCAATTCGGCCCGAACCGACTTTGGATTGATAGCGTACCGAACCTCAGTCATCCCGATGTCTGGCTGGAATTGGAGACGAACGACACCGAAGCGGCTGCGTCATTTCTAAAAGTTCACGGCATCTCGCGCCGCGACGAAGTCGAGCAGTTGCGGGACGATTTCAACGGCTTCTTCATCTCCGCGCCGAATGGTGTGATCCATCTGGTCGTCGGACCGGAAGAAGTCTAGCGTAGCGCTTGTCATTCTGAGCGAAGCGAAGAATCTCGGATTGTTTCGTACAGGCCACTTCCCGACCCGAAGAAAACCAGAGATGTTTCGCTCCGCTCAACATGACAAAGTGGGCGATGTTCAGGTCGTTTCACCGCCCCGCCAGCGTCCGACCCATGTGCTCCAGCCGTAGAATCCCAGCGGATCCAACAAACCTTCCGCTACTAAGGCATCCACATCCGCGCGGCTTGGCGTGATCTTTTCGTTCGCATCAGTGCCGTAGATGTCGTCGATCACCATCCAACTTCCCTCGGCAAATTTGTCGCGGTAACAGTCGACGTCTCTGCGTTTGGCAGCATCGGCATCAAGGATTAGCAGCCCCACTTGATCCGAACCGAGGGCTTGACGGACAGCCGACATTGTTTCCGGCTTGAACGACTGTCCCTTAACCAACGTGACCATGTTCGCCACACGCTCCCTGGCGAGATTGCGTTCCAAGTCGCGCAGGATATTGCGAGTGCCGAGCCGTTTGTGTTTCACGCTGCCGCCGGGTTCGACCGCGATCAGTTTCTTCTCCTGACCTGAATCACGGACGCCTGACGCTGCGGCAATTGTTGCTCCTCCAACAAATGCGCCGATCTCGAGAATCGCGCCGGAGCAAACTTTCGCAAAGTGATACGCCAAAATTAACACGTCCACGTGGAGCATGGAATATCTGTCGCGGATCTTCATTAGCTCCGAATGAATTGGCTCGTGACGGTACGCCATCACCCTGTGCATAAGATCGAGGCATTCGTCGCAACTGGCGGGCTTCGCGAACGGCTTTTCTGGATTCACGGCTTCCGTTTGCTGTGAGGCCTTCGAGAGGCCGCAGGCGAATGCTTTGGGAGCACCGTAGTGCCAGGCGACGCCGTCTCAGTGGAGGTTGAAACCGGAAATGCGAACGTTGGAGCCGGTGACGGATGCGGCGTTCCCGACGCAGTTGGCGAAGGAGACGGAGAAGGGCTCGGGGTCGGACTGGGAGTGGGGGAAGGGATAATGTTTTCCCAACGATGCAACGGGACGCTTGCGCCTCCGATTTCTTTTACCAGGGTCTCGCAGCGCGCGTGGATTTTGTCCAAGTCAGGAGGACCAAATGGCTTCTCAGCCGTTCCGGGGAAAATAATGTAACTCACCTTCAAATCGCTCACCGGACGGTTGTACGCCGTTGAAAGCGCGTTGAGTTCCTTTGCGATACGCAGCGAAGCCTCGCCAACTTTGTCATTGGGACCAACGTCTCCGACCATGACCGGATAAATCGCATCGCCGAAAACCACAAGCGCGTAATCGCCCACTTTAACTGGATCGGGCCCACGGGTGAACGTGCCCGGCACCACGATGAATGGATCGGTCGTGCCGATCAGGAAACTGAACTTTTTCAGCGTGCCGATCTCCGCACGTAATTCCGCGATTGCATTGCGAAGGTCGCGTTTGCGCGCAGGCCCAGTACTTGCCAGCGCGTACTCTTCTTCTGCGCGTTTCAATCGCTGTTCAGTCGCCGGGAGATACGGGTTGGGCGTGTCCGTCTTCTTTTCCCAGCGATAACTGGTGGCTGGCTTGAAATTCGTCGGTGCTCCGGTTCCGGCAGGCAGCCGATCGGAATCGGAGCCGTCGGCGTCTACATCCATCTCCGCCTGGAGGAGAAGCGCTTTTCGATGAGTTTCAGGATGCTGAAGCTGTAAAACCGTCTGGCAATCGAAATAGTTATGTCGCGACAAGAGCAGATCGAGGCGGCCGAGGTTCTCGCGCAGCATTCTCACTTTTATGTCGTAAAGCTGCGTGAAAAGCGGTGAAACCGGATTCTCTGAGAGCATCGAGGTCAAACCGGGCAGAAGCGTTGGCAGTTGTGGACTGACCTTCGCCAGGTCCTCGATGGTCTTGTTCGGTGAAGGGACGCGCGCCAGCAGCTTGAGGTCCAGCACGTAACTCTCTGGTTGGGTGCGTTCGGTCGCAGCATCGGCGCCGGGAGTCGTCTCAACCGTGGAATGAAGCGTGATGCCGTTGAATAGTTTTGCAGTATCCAACTTTCCCGTAATCGTAGGCGGCCGGGTAGCTGTGGGTGCCGGGGTCGGCGTCTCCGATATCTCAGTGGGCACAGACCGTTGCAGTCGCTCAAGGGATATCCAGCGATAAACAATCGCAGTGAAAATTGCGGCGAATAAAACCAGAACCAGCCGCCGCCACGTACGAAGGCGAATTTTTGCCACGTGATTACTTTCTGACCCAGGCGACGATCGCTGCAATAATCCCAATCACGCTCAGCACCGACATCATGCCAGCAGGCATGACTCTGCCCGTGCGAAAGAATTTGGGCACGAACTGGCCAGCCAGCAAAACCGAGATGATAAGCGCAGTCGCCAACCCGGCGACGCGATGTTCAGGCAAAAGAAATGCCGCTACGAGCAGCAAAACCCCTGTGATCGCCCCCGCAATGATCGACGCCACGCTGCCAGCTTTGAAGTAGCCTACGATTCCGCCGGCGATCGTGAGGAGACCAAAAATAATGAAATAAATCTTTGCCGCTTCCATTTGGAACGCGCCACTTGGTAAGCCAACTGGACGCCACTGTCCAGCATTGCTGTAGCCGGGATCGCTGATCCCTGCGCGATCCCCGCAATGTACCGCCGGAATCAGCGATCCCGGCTACACTGCGCGAGCGCTCGCATCATTGTAGAATTCGATCTGTCGCCCGCCGAGACGGCGTATAATGCGCCAGCCATGGCTCCTTGCGAACTCACGGAGTTCATCGTCCGCCATCTCCCGGAGAACCCGCAACTCCGCAGGCTGGGTGACGACATACTCGGAGCTTATTGAAAGACTTTCCCCGATCTTGGCGGCGAGAGCTGGCAAATCGTTGTGCATCTGTTCCTGTTTAGCGGTTAACCAAGCGAACGGCGTTGGAGACATTTTTCTTCGATGGCAGCGGTGGCGGCCGTTTGGGTTTGCGGTTCAGTTTTGCCCCGAGCGCATGAACAGCTTTGCGGCCAGGCGAGGGGCCACGCACGGTTGGTTTCTCCATATTGATCTTGCTTGTTGTCGGGGCATTCGTGCCAACGCATAGGTATCAAATTCGGCGCTTGGCACAAGCGCCACTACACCGGCCCTACTGGCGCGGTGCTTTTCCTTGGCTAAACTTTGTCGATGTTTTCGGAAACGATCGAGTTACGCGGTCACATCATTGATTCGCTCATCTTGCCGAAGGTGCTGGATCAGATTCTGACGCATGGCGGGAACTTCAAGATTACTGAAGTCCAAATCGGCCGGAAACGAGCGGATCAAAGCTTTGCCCGAATCGAAGTATCCACCGAAACAGGCGAAGCGTTGGACGAGCTGATCCTGCGACTTCGCCAGCAGGGCGCCGAAGTAATGGAGCGAGCGAACGCTCAAGTTGCCCCGGCGCCAGCCGACGGTGTTTTCCCGCCCGAATTCTACGTCACGACCAACCAGCAAACTTTTGTTCGCTTCGATGGTAAGGAGATCGAAGTGACGCCCGGGATCATCAACAGCGCAATCGCGGTTGACCGGAGGAAAGGCAGTGCGCGCGCCGTAAAGTTTTTCGATGTAAAAAAGGGCGACGAGATTGTTGTCGGACACCAGGGAATCCGGGTTGTCCCGGTGCAGCGCGCCACAACACACACGGATCCGTTTCAGTTCATTAACAACATTGTTGACGCCGAGGAACCCAAATCTGCCATCATTCGTGAGATCGCCGAGGAGTTGCGACGCGCGCGTGGCGCTGGTGGTAGAATCGCGCTTGTCGCCGGGCCGGCGATCGTGCGCACCGGCGCAGGCGGGCATTTGGTTCGATTGATTGAAGGAGGTTACATCGATCGGCTTTTCGCCGGAAACGCATTTGCTGCTTACGATGTTGAGCGCGCATTGTTTGGAACTTCGTTGGGATTAAATCCCGATGTCGCGATCGCGCGCGGCGGACACGAAAATCAACTCCGCGCCATAAATGCAATTCGGGGAGGCGGCGGAATAGCTACTGCTGTTCGCGAGAAGGTTCTCACCAGCGGGGTCATGCACGCCAGTGTGCGACACGACGTCGACATCGTGTTGATCGGGGCCATTGGTGACGAGGGACCACTCCCTGGCGTAACGACTGACGTAATCGAATGTGAGAAAATCCTGAGAGACAAGCTGAGGGATGTGACTCATGTGATCCTGTTAGCCACGCTCCGTTACTCGCTCGCGATAGGGGCCTTCCTCGCGAACAATGTGAAAACGGTCTGTGTCGATATCGATCCATCCGCAGTAGAACGAGCGGTCGAACGTCAGCCATTACAATCCATCGGCCTCGTCACGGATATCGAACCGTTTCTGCGCGAACTCGCCGATTGCCTCGCGTCATGAAGTTGCTAGTTGATGGTTGATAGTTGATAGCAGTCCGCCGTGTGGCTTTTGTCGATCAACTATCAACTGCGAACTATCAACTCCTTCGTATGCGCGAGCTGCTTCTTTGTCCGCCGGATTACTACGGCATTGAGTACGAGATCAATCCCTGGATGAGCCTCGCCCGCGGCGCCGAAACAGCGATCGTGCAAGAGCAATGGAAACAACTTCACGCGACGCTTTCCAAACTTTGCAAGGTTCATCTGATTACGCCACAGCCGCGCCTGCCCGACATGGTCTTTACCGCCAACGCAGGGCTGACGGTTGGCCGAAAATTCATCCCCAGCAATTTCCGCCACAAAGAGCGCGCTGGAGAACAACCGTTTTTCGCCAAATGGATGGAGCAACACGGCTACGAAGTGGAGTGGCTACCGGAGAAACTTTACTTTGAAGGCGAAGGCGACGCGCTGTTCGGGGGCGATGTGCTTTTTTGCGGCTACAAATTTCGTTCCGATATTCAATCGCACCGCGCCATAGCAGAAATGCTGGGTTGCCTTGCGATTTCGGTCGAGCTGGTTGATCCGCGCTTTTATCACCTTGATACCTGCTTTTGCCCGTTACCGGACGGCGGCGGGTTTTGGTTTCCAGATGCGTTCGATGAGTACGGGCAGCGCGCAATCCGCGAACACATGACTGATTTGATCGATGTCGCACCGGAAGAAGCAATGCACTTTTCCTGTAACGCCGTGGTGATCGACCGCGACATCGTTTTGCCCGAAGGCGCACCCAACCTCGTGACCAAATTGCAAGGGCGCGGCTACCGCTGCCACGAATTGCCGATGAGCGAATTCATTAAAGCCGGCGGCGCCTGCAAATGCCTGACAATGTTTATGCCGCAAAGGCAAGCAGTGGAGTGATGGGGCGCTGGAGGGATGGAGTAATGATTCTCCAGAACTCCAAGACTCCACTACTCCATTACTCCAAGCGCTTTGCGCTTCGCTCGCAATGCCACTTCGATCTTTGCGAGCGGTAGACAATTCGCCACATCCTCCTTGGTGAGCCAGCCTTTGCGGGCGATGCCGATTCCGAACCACAAATCTTGCAGCCGCGCTGTGCGGTGAGCGTCCGGATTGATCACGCATTTAACGCCTTTTTGTTTGGCTAATGGCCACCACCGCCAGTCGAGATCGAGCCGCTTGGGTGCCGCGTTGATTTCGATCCATGTGCCGGTGCGCGCGGCAGCGTCGAGCACAGCCGGAATATCAATTTGGTACGGATCGCGTTTCAGAAGCAATCGACCGGTCGGATGTGCCAGCATTGTAACGAATGGATTTTCTAAGGCGCGGATCACCCGCTGGGTCATCTCCGATTCGGTCAGATTGAACGCGGAGTGGACTGACACGACGACATAGTCGAGTTGCGAAAGGACTTCATCGGGAAAATCCAGCGAGCCGTCGCGCAGAATGTCGCATTCGACGCCGGCAAATAAACGAAATCCGTCGAAGGTCTTATTCAGTTTCCGAATCGCAGCGACCTGCGCGAGCAACTTTTCCTCGGCGATTCCGTGGCCTTGAACGGAACTGCGGCTGTGATCGGCGATGCCTAGATATTCCAGCCCTAGTTCGCGGGCGGCTTCGGCCATTTCTTCGAGTGTGTTGTGCCCATCGCTCGCCACCGTATGGCAATGAAACGTGCCGCGCAGATTTTCCTTCTCGATGAGTTTTGGCAGAGACTGCTGTTCAGCCGCTTCGAACTCGCCGCAGTTTTCCCGTAGCTCCGGCGGAATGAAATCGAGATCGACCGCGCGATACAGGTCGGCTTCGTCTCGCACGCTCGGGATTTTGCTTGGTGATTTTTTCTTCTTCGCCTTCGGATCGATGGGAAGCGGAGCGAGCCGGTATTCATTGAGCGTCCAGCCCCGCTGCAATGCCCGACTGCGCATCTCGATGTTGTGCTCCTTGTTCCCGGTGAAATAAGCTAGCGCGAATGGGTATTCCGCCGTCGTGACCACTCGCAGATCGCACTGCACCCCCGAACGCAACCGCACGCTCGATTTTGTCGGGCCTTGGGCGATCACGGATTCCACCAGCGGATGGGAGACGAAATATTTCGTGACGGCTTCTGGTTCCTTTGTTGCCACCAGCAAATCGAGATCGTGGACGATTTCTTTTCGCCGTCGATAACTCCCGGCAATCTCAACTTGTAAAGCTGCTTCGTGGGCAGCGAGATCTGATCGCAGCGCTTCAGCCTCACCTGCCACGAGGCCGAATTGAAAGGAACCTACGTGCGATGCGAGTCTGGCGATGGCGTCACAAATCTTTTGCTGGGTTGTTTCGCCAAAGCCCGCCAACTCCGCGACCCGCCCCTCCTCACATGCCTTTTGCAATTGCGCGATAGAGCTGATTCCAAGCCTGTCGTGGAGTGCCTTGATCTTTTTCGCACCGAGCCCGGGCAGCGTAAACAATTTCAGAATTCCAGGCGGAAATTCTGCGCTCAATTCCCGGAAATAATTAAGCGACCCGGTTTCGGCCAGCTCCTTGATTTTGAGCGCGATGCTTTTTCCAATTCCAGGAATTTTCGCGACAGCTTCTTCGTCCTGAAAATTCGATACATTCGCGCCGAATGTTTCGATCGCACGCGCTGCATTCGTATAAGCCCGGATCTTGAACGGATTTTCGGCCTTCAACTCCAGGAGCGTTGCGATTTGCTCCAGAACGCCGGCGATTTCCTCCTTGGTCATCACCAAGACGGTTAACCTGATTTACGCCGCCGTCGACGACGCTGTTACGGCTCTCCTTTTTGTGCAAGCTCACATGCAGTCGCTACCAGTTCCCAGCCAGATGGGACCAGCGGCGGCGTCAACAATCATCAAGTCCGATAGCAGACTCGCGTTCGCGACATTATCGTTGCAGCTGCCGGGCGCGCGTTTGCTTCGTCACATCCGCCCGCGGCGCTGATAGAACTTGTAGCGGTCGATAATCGACTCGACGTATCTACGCGTTGCGGGGAAATCGATCTTTTGAAGAAACTGGCGTTCCGGTATCTCGGTAAGCCCTTTTCCGCCGCTCCAACGCTGGGCGCGGCTGGCGCCGGCGTTGTACTCCGCCAAAGCAAAAGCACTTGGATCGGACTGATGGTTCCAGTGTTCCATAGCGCGATGCAGATACCAGGTGCCTGCCTCCAGATTTGTCTTTGGTTCGAAAAGCTGATCCGGATTGAAACCGGCGACCTTGTTTTCGCGCGCCCACTCATTGGCCGCTACTTCGCTCACCTGCATCAGGCCGCGCTCTCCATGGCTGCCACGCTTTTTTGGATCGAACCGGCTCTCACGCCAGACGACGGCTTTCACCAGCATCGGGTCAAGATGATGTTCTAACGCGACGCTCCGGATAAGTCGGTCATACTGATGAAACCGGGCTGGGCTCATCCATTCGTAAAACGCGTATAGCGGATCCCCCGATTTCACTGCGACATAGGCAAAGGCCGCAGCGATTGCCAGTAATACGCAGAGAATCGATTTGAAAAGGAATTGTATCATTTACTGTAGCGGCGGTCTGCGACCGCCGATCTAACGCGCGACAAACTCGTGCTACAATAGCCAATCACAATCACGAGCACGAGCATGAACCATGAGCATGGGACGCGCTACGTTCGCGTCATCGTTGATCGGGCAATTCATCGCGAGCTCGATTATTCGCTGCCGGAAAATTTAGCCGCGCGCATCGGAGTCGGCTCGCGCGTGCGGGTGCCGTTCCGAGACAAATCGGCGCTGGCAACAGTCGTTGCGATGCCTAAGCAAAGCGAAGCCAAAGGCATCCGGCCCATCGAAGCGATCGTCGGAGATGCGCCGGTCTTGAGCGAGCAGTTGCTCGAACTGGCGCGGTGGATCGGCACGTACTATTGCTGCCCGATCGAAACCGTGATCCGCAGTGTGCTTCCGCAAGTGATCCGCCGCGCTGAAGTCGGCTGGAAAAAACAGTTGTTCGTGCAACCTGGGCGCAACATCGATCAAGGCGAGATCGAAAAACTGCGAAGACGCGCGCCACGGCAGGCCGAACTTTTGGAAGCAATTTCGAAGCTGGAGAAACCGATACGCGCAGCGGAGCTCCTGCGACAAAATTCGCTCGATAACCAGACGTTGCGCGCTCTGGTAAAGCGTGGCCTTGCCGAGTTGCGCGAGGAAACTGTGGTGCGCGATCCGCATGGCGACGAACAGTTCATCGCAACCTCGAATCTCGTGCTGAACGAGGAGCAAACGCACGCATTAAGGGAAGTTGCGCAAGCACTCGACTTACCGGAGAACGCGCGCCCGATTTTGCTCCACGGTGTAACAGGTTCCGGCAAAACGGAAATTTATCTGCAGGCCATCCGCGCTGCGCTCGACCGCGGACGCACGGCCATTGTTCTCGTACCCGAAATTTCCCTTACGCCGCAAACGGTGGAACGCTTCAAAGGCCGGTTCGCCGAGGAGCAGGATGCCGTCGCGGTTCTGCACAGTCATTTGTCCGAAGGCGAACGCCACGATGAATGGCACAAAATTCGTTCCGGTCGCGTGCGCATCGTGATCGGCGCGCGCAGCGCTGTGTTCGCCCCGCTGAAGAACCTCGGACTCATCGTTGTCGATGAAGAACACGAAACAACCTACAAACAGGAGGAAGCGCCGCGATATCACGCCCGCGACGTCGCAGTCGTCCGCGCGAAGGTCGAAAAATGCGTCGTCGTTTTGGGCAGCGCCACGCCATCTCTCGAAAGTTATCACAACGCAACGATTGGAAAGTACCGGCTCCTTACGCTCACGCAGCGCGTCGATCAAAAGCAAATGCCGCTCATGCGTATTGTCGATCTGCGCCAGGAACGACGGAAGGAAAAGAAAACCGCCATTCTGTCCGAGAGATTGTCGCAAGCGATTGCCGACCGTCTCGAGAAACGAGAGCAAACGATTTTGTTTTTGAATCGGCGTGGGTTTTCCACGTCGCTGTTGTGCAGCAATTGCGGTGAGGCACGCAACTGCCCGAATTGCAGTGTCGCGCTCACGTTTCATCGGCAGCCGTCGGTCGCCGGACGATTGAGCTGTCATTTGTGCGGGCACACCGCCGCTGTTCCAAAGAAGTGTCCCGCCTGCGGGCAAGACGCCCTGATCTATTACGGGTTCGGAACGGAGAAGGTGGAATCAACGGTGTCACAAATCTTTCCGAAAGCAGTGGTCCGCCGCATGGACGCCGATTCGATGACGCGCAAGGAAGCGTATCGCGAAACGCTACGAAGCTTTCGCACCGGCAAGATCGATATTCTGGTCGGCACGCAAATGATCGCGAAAGGCCTGCATTTTCCAAACGTGACGCTCGTCGGCATCATTAACGCCGATCTCGCCCTGCATCTGCCCGATTTCCGCGCCGGCGAACGCACTTTCCAACTTCTCACACAGGTGGCCGGACGCGCCGGACGCGGTGAAACAGCCGGCGAAGTTTTCGTGCAAACGTACACGCCCTTCAGCCCCTCAATTCAGTTCGCGCGCCACCATGATTTCGCCGGCTATTTCCAGCAGGAGCTCGAGTTCCGCGAACGATGCGATTTCCCGCCATTCAAACACGCGATCCTGATCACCGTGCGTTCCGCTCACGAAGGCCGCGCGAAGCTTTCGGCCGAAACCTTGAAGCGTCGCTTAAACGAAGCGTTGCCGGCAGAATTCATTTTGGGCGATGCAACGCCCGCACCGCTGGAAAAATTACAAGGCCAATTCCGTTTCCACATTTTGATCCGCGGCGAAGCCATCATGCGCCTCAGCCGCCTTGTGCGTGAGACCATCGACAAATTGCCATTTCCCGAAGACGTCACCGTGACCGTCGACGTCGATCCTTATCAGTTGCTGTAATCCGACGCGCGCGATTGCCAGCGAGCGAGGCGCTCGCGCTTCCCGGAATTTTGTCTGCCCGCGTTGCTGCCTTATGGCACAATCGCAAACACCCGAGCTGGAAAACCGGAGCCGCCTTTTGGTTTGGGAAAACTGACCACGATCAGCGCGCCGGCTTCGGGAACTTGATCGAGATTCGTAAGCAGCTCGATTTGATAATGGTTCGTGCTCAGGATGAAAGTCTCCAGCGAATAATCGTCTTTACTCGCAGCGATCCCCGGATCGGTATCGGTGGTTTCGTGGCCTGACGCAGTGATCTTGCGCTCCTCGTAGAGATATTTCAGCGCGGGCAGGGTCCAGCCGGGATAATGTGCGATGCCGTTTGCATCTTTGTTTTCAATTTTTGCAGCGTCAGGCCAACGTTTCGACCAATCAGTGCGCATCGCTACGAAGGCGCCTGCGGGAATTTGTCCATGATCTTTCTCCCACTTTTTCACGCGGTCGAGGGAGAGTGTGTAATCTGGATTTTTCGCCGCTTCCTTATGCACATCGATAACGACCAGCGGCAGGACCATTTCTTTCGGGTCTATCTGGTCGACGGTGCGCAGACCTTTGACAAAATGCGCCGGCGGATCAACGTGCGTGCCCCATTGGCCGACGTGCGTGAAGAGTTCCGAGAAAAACCCGGAGCCCATCGTGTCCGGACGCTTCTCGTACCAGTAAATTGTTTTACGCGTTTCATCCGGAAAACCGGGCCACCGCGGGATTCCCGGCGCAAATTCATGCGTGAGATCGACGTATTTTTTCGACGCGAGTACCTTCTGAATTTTCCAAAGTTGCAAGGCGTCTCTCTCAGACGCTGATCGATTGGACTGGGCAAGCGAAACAGTTGGTCTACACAGCAAACCAAGGAAAACCGAAATCAGTACGCCGCGCAGAATTTTCTGCATGCCGATTTTGTTAAAGCATCTTCGAGCAATTCGCTAATAAGTTTGAATAACCTCGAATAACTACGGGGCCGTTTTCGCAACGAACATTTGTCGCTGGAACGCACATATATTATCAACAGCTCATTTCCACACCAATTTGCGAGGCCGGCCGCCGGGACAGATTCACCGTTATTCACTCCGCTTATATGAAGAAATTTCCTAAAAGGAAAATGCAAATCATCTTCTTGAGGTGTGAAAAACTTTCTCGTTAATGAATGAAATCGTTTCGTGTTCTCGATCCGAATTTTCCTGAACGCGGCGCACGGGGTCTTTGTGCATTGGCCGTCATGACCAAGGCGCCACAAGCCGGACGAGTGAAAACGCGTTTGGTTCCGCCATTAACGCCGGAGCAAGCCGCGGAACTAAACAGATGTTTCCTGCGCGACACAACCGCAGCGATTTCGAGCGCCTGTAGCCGTCGCCCTGTGGGCGACGCAAACAAGATGCGATCCGAAGACTCCAGCGCTTCGCGCAGCGAAGCGGCTACAGCCGCATGCGGAATTGCGGTTTATACACCTATCGGCGCTGAATCGGCTTACAATGATATTCTCCCGGCAGATTTCCGTTTGCTGCCGCAACGCGGCGATCAGTTCGGTGAGCGTCTCTATTTCGCGGTCGAGGATTTGTTCAAAAGCGGGTTTGAATCGGTTTGTCTGATCGATTCCGACAGCCCAACCGTGCCCGCCGAGAACTTTGCAGAGGCCGTTAAACTGCTAGGCACGCGCGAGGATCGCGTCGTGCTCGGTCCGAGCGATGACGGAGGCTATTATTTGATTGGTCTAAAGAAACTGCATCGGCAGTTGTTCGAGGAAATTGATTGGAGCACCGAACGCGTGCTCAATCAGACGATCCAGCGCGCGACAGAGATCGGACTCGAAGTCAAACTTCTACCGTCCGGATATGATGTTGACGACGACGTGAGCTTGCGCCGGTTGTGTGACGAATTACTGGTCGATACGACCTCGGTGGATATTGCGCCGCACACTCGCGAATTTTTGACCAAACTTACCGCGCAGAAAGAACTTACCGCGCAGAAAGAGCTGTAGCGGCGCTCTCCGGGCGCCGATCTGACGTTTGCGACGGTCAGAGACCGCCGCTACAGAAACGAGATGATGAAACGCGCACTCGTCACTGGCGCCGCGGGTCTGATCGGCTCGCACGTTGTCGATCTTCTCGTGCGCGAAGGCTGGCAGGTGCGCGCTCTGGATAATCTCGAGCCGCAAACGCACCGCCGCGGAAAACCGCCCTGGATAAATCCCGAAGCGGAATTCATCCAGGGCGACATGCGGAATCGCGATGCGATTACGGCTGCGCTCGAGGGAATCGACATTGTTTTCCATCAGGCCGCGTACGGCGGTTACATGCCGGAG
>Ga0207701_10002449_pt1 | contig 19257 bp, 14 predicted proteins | sample KBSSwiSSwithPhiX_FD_184294 | JGI IMG/M metagenome (GOLD analysis project Ga0207701, IMG submission 184294) | Switchgrass rhizosphere bulk soil microbial communities from Kellogg Biological Station, Michigan, USA, with PhiX - S5 (SPAdes) (version 2) | ecosystem: Environmental > Terrestrial >... | reverse complement strand
CGGCTCTTCCTTGTCGATCGCGCCCGACAGCGACGGCGAGGCGGGGGCAGGGGCCTGCGCCGCCGGCGCGCTGCGGGGCGCGGCGCGCCGCTTGGCCGCCTTGGCGCCGCCGGTGAGCGGTGCCGCCATGATGATCAGTGCCAGCGCGAGTGCGGTTGATTGCTTCTTCATTCGCCGATGGGTAGATAAAGGCTCACCCCCAGCATGGTGGTGAGGTCGTTGACGAAGACCTTCTTCGACAGCAGTTGCTGCCGGTACACGTAGTCGCGCACGTCGAGCCGGATCGCGAAGGCCTTCCAGATGAAGAACTTCAGACCGAACCCGCCGTTGCCCGCGATGTCGCTGGACAGCAACGAATCGACCACGCCCGCGCCGCCCGCCAGGTAGAGATCGAAGTGATCGATCGACCCTCCGATGCGCAGCTTGCCGTGCGCCGGCACCCAGATCAGGTCGGCGCTGAACATCAGCTGGCGGCGGCTGCCGCCCCCCAGCACCGAGAAGTTGCGCTCCAGCTCGGCGCCCGAGCCCGCGCGGATGCGCGAGTACGATCCCGAGGCCTCGACCGCCAGATCCTCGGTCATGTGGTAGGCGTAGGCGGCGCCGAAGACATAGTTGCCGTCGAAGAGATCGGAGACGTAATAGCCGCCCTGGAGCATGATCTCGTGACGGTTGGTCTGCAGGAACAGCCGCTCGCGGGTGCCGCGCATCTGCCGCTTGGCGAACAGGTCGGCCTTCACGTTCTCGTCGATGCAGGCGTCCTGGCCGGGAGGCGGCGGCGCCCCGTCGTCGGTCTCCTTGTCGCGTTCGCCGGACTTGGCCGCGACCGCGCCGGCCGGGGCCGACCACAGCGACAGCGGGGCCGCGACCGCGACCGCCAGCGCCAGCGCCGCGCCTCTGGTCAGCCGGGCAGCCATACGCTCAGCCCTCCCAGCACGGTGACGTTGTTGGTGATGCGACCGCGGCCCAGCACCTCTTGCGGCAACAAGAAGTCGCGCACGTCGAAGCGCAGGGTGACGTAGTGGGACAGGTACAGCTTGATCCCGAACCCCGCCTCCCAGGTCATCCCCATCACCGACTCGTGAAAGGTTCGCCCGGTGCCCAGCACCACGAACACGTCGGAGTGGATGATGGTCTGCTCGGAGAACTTCAGCTTGGCGTGGATGGGGGACCACAGCAGCGAGAAGATCGCTTGCCAGGCCGTGCTGGATAAGAAGTGATGCTCGAGATCGAAGGCGGCGAACGGCTCTTCCAGGCGGAACTGCACCGGCGACCGGGTCAGCAGCAGCTCGACGCCGAAGTCCTCCGAGGGGTAGTAGGCCAGGGCGCCGCCGTAGCTGTAGGTCGACGACAGCGCGTCCGAGGCGTAAAAGCCGCCCAGGCCGGAAAGCTCGAAGCGGTGGCGCTTGAGAAAATCCCGCCGTTGCACGCCCTTGCGCCGTCCGCCCCCGGCCCCGTCGCCCTCCAGGCAGGTGAGGGCATGTAGGGCCGACTGGGGCTCGGCGTCGCTGTCCGCCTCGCCTTCACCCTGGTCGTCACTTTCGTTCGGCTCGGCGGCCGCTGCCCTGTCGTCGGAGCCGGCGCCGTTGCTCTGGCTGTCGGCCTGCCCGTCACCCGTTTGCTTCTGGTCGAAGGGGTTTTCGATGGAACCGCCCGCCGGGGGCGCGGCCTTGGCCGCAGTCCCACTGGCGAGCCCGAGGACAAAGGCAAGCACTACTGACGCACGTGCCACCGGCGTCGAGCGTATCCTCTTCTCACCGCGCTTGGCAAGGTTGGTCCGCGGCGCTTTCACGACCCGCTCATTCGGCAGATCCCCGTTTTTTCTCCACGCCCCCGGGTAGGATTTCTCCTAGGATTCGTGCGTGAGAGCCCCGTTCCCGCTGTCTTCGCGGCTGTCTTCGCGGCTGTCTTCGTGGCTGTCTTGGCGGCTGTCTTGGCGGCTTCCCTGGCTGCTGATGGCAGGCGCCCTCAGCGCTGGGGCCTGCGCCGGGCACCGGGAACCGGTCGGCGGCGGCGGTGGACGGGGCGGCGGCGGTGCCCGCGGTCCGATCTGCTGGGGCGACACCGGCTGCAACGAAGACGCCCCCGGCGTGGTGCTCAAATGCGTCGACGCCGTTGCCACCAAGACGGTCGAGTTCTGCGATCCGGGAATGACCTGCAGCCTGGGCCGCTGCGTCTCGCAATCCTGCGCGGACGCCGAGATGGGCACTGGCCCCGCCGGCTGTCTCTTCTACACCGCCGCGCTGGACAATCTGGATACCGAGGACCTCAAGCCCACCTTGATCGTGGTGACCAATCCCGGCCTGACCCGCGCCACCGTGTACCTGCAACAGCGCGCGGACAGCCAGGCGTCGGGCCAGTCGCCCACCCAGACCTGGCCGGTGGTGCAGAACGCGACCATCAACGGCGGCAGCGCCGGCAGCTTCACCTTCGCAGGACAGCCCCTGCAAGGGACCGGCTACGCGCCCGGGGCCGCCCGCCGCATCGTCAGCGACCAGCCGGTCACCGTGATGGTGGTGCAGAGCGACAACGAGGACCTGAGGGCGGACAGCAGCAGCGGCACCATGCTGCTGCCGCTGCACGGGCTGGGCTGGGACTACATGGCGATGACCTATCAGCAGACCCTGACCGCCCGGATCGCGCCGCTGCTGGGCGCGCGCGGCGGCGCCGCCGAGGTCGCGGTCGTCGCCACCCAGAGCGACACCCTCTTGCGCATCTGGGCCCCCGGCGCTCCCGAGGAGACGCCGCCGACCGAGCAGGTCCTGCAGCAGGACGGCGATCTCTTCCAGCTGGTCACCAACGAGGAAGGGGACGACCTCAGCGGCACCCTGATCAGGGCCAGCAAGCCGGTCGCCGTCTTCTCCGGCAACGTGGTGACCACCTACGGCAAGACCGCCCAGGGCATCAACACGCCCGACATGGCGATGGAGCAGATGGTGCCGATCAGCGAATGGAGCAAGAGCTACGTCGCCGCCCGCCTGCCGGCGCAGACCACCGCCTGTGACACCCTGTTCGCCAGCGATGCCACCCTGGGTCCGGTGTCCTACTGGCGGATCGTGGCGTCGAAGCAGGCCACCCTGGAATTCTCCTGGACCGGGCAGCTCGACGGCCTGCCCTCCGATCCGCTGCCGGTCACGCGCGGGTTGCCCTTTCGGCTGGTGGTCTCGGGCGAGGGCGACTTCGTCGTGCACTCCAACGTACCCATCTTGATGACCCAAGGAATGGACTGCGAGGCCACGCTGTCCAGCGCGGTGCCGGTCGACGCGCCGCTGGGCCCGCTGACCTTCGCGCTGGTGCCCAACTTCGAGCACGCGCTGGTGATCGTGCGCAAGGACAGCCGCGACGCGCCCCCGGTCCTGCTCGATAGCTACGACATCTCCGATCAGTTCGTCCCGATCGCCGACGGCTTTTCGGTGGCGCGCAGGGAGCCGCCGTCGTGCTACGACTCGGTGGGCGCGTGCGTGCACCAGCTGACCGGCGCCCACGGCCTGACCCTGCGCGGGATGGACGTCACCTCGAGCTATGCGACCACCCCCATGACCTGGGTGAAATGCGGGACCGATACTTGTCGCTGAGGGGGCGTCCACTGCGGTGGACGTGCTAGAAAACCGGCCGTGCGGGATCATCTACGCTGGCGGCTGAGGCTGGTGCCGGTCGTGCTGCCGGTTTTGGCGGTGTGCGCCGCCGCGGCGCCGGCGCGTGCCCAGGCCGAGCGTCCGCCGCGGCCGCGCATGGAGCTGGCGGTGGGGGTGGGGGCCTCGCTGGATGACGGCGGCTTCGACCAGGCGAAGGGCGCCGCGGTGCCGTCGTTCTTCGTCATGGGCGGGTTCGGCAGCGGCACGGTGGGCGTCGACCTGGGCGTGTTCGCCAGCAGCGCCGCCGGCCGCTATCACGACCCCAACGTGATGCCCGTCGACCGCCTGGGCGTGCAGGGCGTCCTGGTGGTGCGCCCGCTGGCCGAGCTGTGGCCCACCGACTGGCGCTACGGAATGCGCGTGGTGCGCCTGACGGCGATCGATGTCGGGCTGGGCGTCGAGCGGGCCAGCCGCTTCGTGCGCGGGCCCGAGACGGTGAATCGCATCGGCAGCCTGATCGGCCTGCACTTCGACCTGCCGCTGACCCCGCTGGCCAGCCCGCGCGAGCTGCGGCTGCGCCTGGCCTTGCGCCGCTTCTACGGCGCGTCGCGGGTCACCTTCCCCGACGGCGATCCGGTCATCAACACCCGCGGCGAGCTCTTCGCGGCGCTGGCCGCCGTGTTCTGACCGCATGCTGGCGGCGGCCCTGCTGGTCTTCGCCGCCGGGCTGGCGCTGGCGCCGATGACCGAGTCGGATCTGTTCTTCCGGCTGGCCGCCGGTCGCGAGATCCTGGCCCACCACGCCATCCCGGCGCGCAACCTGTTCTCGTTCACCGCGCCCGACTTCCCCGACCTGGACGCGTCCTGGCTGTTCGAGGTCGCGGCCGCGGGGCTGTACCGCGCGGGCGGATTTCCCGGCGTGGTGATTGGCAAGGCGCTGTGCGTGGTGATGATCGCGGCGCTGGCCTTTCACCTGTGCCGGCGGCGCGGCGCCGCCCCGGTGGCGGCGGCGCTGGCGGTGGCGGCGGCGCTGGCGGTCATGCAAGAGCGCCTGGTCGAGCGCCCGCACATCTTCTCCTTCGCCGGCGAGATCGGCGTGTTGCTGGCGCTGGAGCACCTCGAGTCGCGCGCCGCCGCGCCGCCCGCGCCCGGGCGCTGGCGCGGGCTGGTCGCGGTTCCGCTGGGCGTGGCCTTGTGGGCCAACCTGCACGCGGGGGCCTTCGTCGCGCCGCTGCTGCTGCTGCTGTACGCCCTGGGCGCGGTCATGGATCGACGCTCGGCCCTGGCCGGTCCGGCGGCGGGGCTGGCGCTGCTGTCGCTGGGCGCGATGCTGGCCACGCCTCTGGGCGCCGGCATCTTCCGCTACCTGTCGCTGCACGTCGCCATTCCGCGCCTGCACCCGGTCGACGAGTTCCGCGCCGCCTCCGGTGAGTCCGACGGCGCGCTGCTGGTCTACGCCACCGCCGTGCTGGTGGCGGCGGCGCTGGTGTGGCGGTCCGGCGGCGGGCTGCGCCGGATCCTGCCGGTGCTGGGGCTGGCCGTGCTGGCGGCGCGCACCATCCGCTTCGGCGCCGACTTCGCGCTATGCGCGGCGCCGCTGCTGGCCGCCGCCGCCAGCCCGCCCGGCCAGCGGCTGGTGGTCCTGCTACCGGAACGGCTGCGCGCGCGCGGGCCGTCGGCGCTGGCGGCGCTGGCGTTGATCGCGCTGGCGCTGGGACCGCGCATCGCCGCCGCGCGCCAGGGCGGTGCGTTCGTCGACGTGGACCTGGACCGATCGCCGCTGCCGCTGGAGGCGATCCGCTTCGTCACCGACAACGGCGTGCGCGATCGCATGTACAACGACTTCGAGATCGGTTCGTACCTGGCGTTCGAGGGTTATCCGCGCTACCGGGTGTTCATCGATCCGCGGCTGCCTGCCTACCCGGCCGAGCTGCACCAGCTGCTGGGGCGAGCCGATCTGGATCGCGGCGAGTGGGACCGCGCCATGGATCGCTACGGGGTCGAGAGCGCGTTGCTGGCCTACGCCGGCCTGAACCGCCGGGTGTCCTGGTGGGACCCGGCGCGCTGGGCCCTGATCTACCGGCAGCACGACGCGCGGGTCTTCGTGCGCCGGCTGCCCAGGTGGCGCGCGCTGATCGCCGCGCGCGAGATCCCGGCGACTTTCTCGTTCACGGTCGAGGAGGGCACCGCCACCTGGCCGCTGGACGAGCCGCCGCCCGGGTCACCGGTGCCGGCGTGCGAGTGGCAGCGCCGCCTGGGCGATCTGCTGTTCGAGCTGGACGATGGCAAGCCGGCGCGCGCGCTGGCCGCCTACCGCCGCGCGCTGGCTGCGCCCGCGGGGTGTCTGGCGCCCGAGGACGAGCGCGCCCTACGAGGATGGCTGGATCAGGGGCTGGGTCAGGAGCCGGTTCGGGGTGGGGGTCAGGGGTTCTGAACGAAGCCCTTGTCGAGCCGGCCGCCCAGCACGCTGACCACCGGGATCTCGACGCCCTCGCTGCCCGCCATCGCCTGCAGCACGAAGATCGCGACCCGCCGTTCGAACGGGTTGCGCAGCATGCCGCGAATCTGCGGCTCGCCCAGCGGCGGCTCGCCGGCGCTGATGTCGACCCGGTACACCGAGCCCAGCACCTTGCCGCCGTTGCGGCTGCGCAGGATCACGTCGTAGGGCGTCTTGCCGGTCTCGCCGTTGGGCAATCCCGGCCGTACATCGAAGCCGGTGGGGTCGTTGGTCGACACCGGCGGTTCGAAGGTGGTGGCCGGCACGGCCTGGATGGCCTGCTTGTCCAGCATCAGCGCGATGGTCGGTCCGTACTTTTCGCACAGCGCACCGACCTCGGTCTGGCGCATCTCGAACCAGCGCTCGGCCAGGAACTTGTCGTTCACCAGGTCGACGACGTGCACCGACCATTCGGTCTTCTCGCGGTTGACCGCGCGCCGCCGCTCTAGCCAGGCGAAGTGCCCCGAGGGCGAGAAGCCGATCGCGTACAGCGCCAGCGGCGCGCGCCGCTCGTCGGCAGGGATCTCCAGCAGGGGTTTGGTATCTGGCCGCAGCGCACCGCACGGTACCGCGGCCGGCACCCCGACCCCCGCCACCAACGTGACCAACCACACTGCGGTCATGGCCGAAAGAATTCCACCAATCTCCTCATCAGAGCAAGCCTCAACTGGTTAACGCTCCGTGGCGCGAAAAGTTCCGGCGCGGAACATTTTGCGATTATTTTGCGCGAGATTTCGCCCGCCGGGCCTACGCTCCTGCTCGCGCGCCTGGCCCAGGTGACGCGGGTTACTTCGAAAGAAACGGCCGGTTCAGCGTTTCTTCACCAAACGACAACTCGACCGGGAGCGTGCCCCCATGATCCGACCCCTGAATCGACGATCGATCTCCGTTGTGGCCAGCCTGCTCGCGCCCCTGGGTGTGCTGCTCGGCTGCGAGCAACCGCCGCAGACCAGCAACGAGCCGCTGGCGCAGTCCTGGTCGGCACTGATGGACGATGGCGACGCGACCCTCCTCGCTCCCGGCGCCGCCACCCGGATGCCGCCGCCTCCTGCGATGTCCCCGCCGCCGCGCTTTTGCCCGGGCGTCACGCCGCCCGATGACACCAGCGGCAACTTCGGCGACTGCGCGCGCGCGCCGCTGGCCTTCTGGACCCTGGACGACTGCGGGCCCATCTCCACCCAGCTGAACGACTCGGCCTTCACCTCGCAGATCCAGCACCCGGCTTTCCGGGCGGTCAGCGCAGCCTGCGTGCCCGGGATCGGAATCAACGCGCAAGCCATCCGCCTGGCCGTCGCCGACGACGTGATCTATGCCCCCGACCAACCCGACTTCGTGTTCGATCGCGGCCTGACCATCGCCACCTGGATCAACCCCGATCGCCTCGACGGCGTGCAGACCATCGCCCGCAAGCGGCTCGACGGATCCAGCTCGTTCGTGCTGGCGCTCGACGGGCGCACCCTGGTGTTCGTGGTGCGCCTCGCCGACGGCCGGCTGGTGGGCGCGACCTTCAACAAGATCCGCGCCGGCCGCTTCACCCACGTCGCCGGAACCTACGACGGCAAGAACGCCGTGCTGTACGTCGACGGCGTCGAGGTGGCACGCGCGCGCGGCCGCGGCCCCCTGGCCGCCGGCGCCGGTCCGATCTTCGTGGGCAACGACGCCAATGGCCGCCGACTGCGCGGGGTGGTCGACGAGATCTGGCTCAACAACCTGGCGGCGCCCGCCGACCAGATCGCCGAGTTGACCTGCATCCGCCAGGCGCCGCTGGCCCACTTCACGCCCGAAGCCTCGCCTCCCACGCCGCTGGGGACCACCCTTGCCTTCGACCTGGCCATCACCAACCAGGGCAGCGCGCTGTGCCCGGTCGACGACTTCACCTTCTTCGGCATCGGCCTTCCGCCCGGCATCACCGTCGATCCCTTCTTCGGCTTCGTATCGGTGGGCCCCGGACAGACCAGCCACGCGACCATCAATGTCACCGCGCTGCCGGGAACCCAGCCGGTGTCGCAGACCTTCACCTACGAGGTCTTCTCCAACCGCGGCAACGTGTCGGCCACCACCGCGAGCGCGACCTACGTGGTGGCGCCGCCGGCCACCCCGACCTCGTGCCTGGGCTCGCCGCCGGCCACCCCGCAGATCATCGGCTCGCCGCTGTCCCCGACGGGCGCGCAGGCGTCGTACTCCTTCGCGGCGCCGGGCCTGACGCCGCCGGTGGTGACGCCGATCTTCAACCCCGACGGCAGCACCCAGGCGCTTCAAGTTTCGGCCAACCCCGGCACCTCGACCGATCCCGCCAACGGCTACCTGGGCTTCGGCATGGGCTTCTTCAACCCGCCCTGCCTGGACGGGCGCGCTTTCGGGGCCCTGAAGTTCACCGTCAGCGGTGATCTCGGCACCTGCGCGCTGTCCGCGGGGCTGGTGTCCAGCGAGGACAACTCGACGGTCAACGGACCCTTCGGCTTCTGCACCGCCGGCAGCGCCTGCTTCCCGCCGCAGTCCGGGCCGCTCACCACCGGCGTCAACGTGGTGCCCTTCGCCGCCATGACCGGGGGCAGCCCGGTGTCGACGCTGAACCCGATCGGGCTCAACGGTGTGCAGTGGGTGCTGAACGTCCCCACCGACGGCGTCAGCGCGCCCTGCGCGGCCAACATCACCATCAGCGACGTGTCGTTCGTGCGCGACCCCAACGCCCACCAGGTCAACTACACCTTCGACACCAGCCTGGATGGATGGGAGTTCAACCTCTTCGACGGCGGCCCTGGCAGTCCCGTCAACCTGGCCGTGCATCCCCCGGCGGGCGTGGCGCCGCCGGCGATGACCTTCAACGGCGCCGACGGCGATCCCGCCCCCGGGTCGCTGTCCGAGTCGATGACCTTCACCGCGCTGGACCAGTACGTCGACGCCAACGTCAACTTCGGGTTCGCCCCGCTGGACCTGACCGGTCGCACCCTGCACGCCCGGGTGCGGGTGGTGTCGGGGCCCTTCCCGGCGGGCGGCCTGATCTTCCACGCCAGCAGCGGGCCCAGCTTCATCTACGCGGGCGGGCCCTTCGTCCCCGGCGCCAGCCTGCCCCTGGGCGTCTGGGTGCCGGTGGATTTCGACCTGGCCAACCCGGGCGGCCCCTCGCCCGGGTTCGACCCGTCGCAGATCATCCAGATCGGCGTGCAGGTCTTCTCCGGCTTCACCGGCGGCGATCCCTTCGTCGACAACGGGCCGACCGTGCTGGAGATCGACACCGTCACCGACTGAGCGCAGCTCAGCCGCGCGGCCGCAGAACGGCCTGTGGAGAAACCTGAAATTTTGCAGTAGTTTCAGGGCTGAACAGAAATTCAGTTATCAACAAGTAATCCACAGGTCCTGGCTTTAGTCTGCAGTCCGCGCATGGCCGAATTCACCCACCTGCATCTTCATACCCAGTACAGCCTCCTCGACGGCGCCATCCGGCTCGACGACCTGTTCCCCAAGGTCCTCGAGCGCGGCATGAAACAGGTCGCGATCACCGACCACGGCAACCTGTTCGGCGCGCTGGATTTCTACGAGAAGGCCAAGAAGCACGGCGTGAAGCCGATCTTCGGCTGCGAGACCTATATCGCGCCCGATCGGATGGACAAGACCGAGCGGCGCAGCAACCACCTGATCCTGCTGGCCAAGGATAACGTCGGCTGGAAGAACCTCTCGTACCTCAACTCGATGGGGTATCTCGAGGGCTTCTATTACAACCCGCGCATCGACAAGAAGCTGCTGCGCGAGCACAGCCAGGGGTTGATCGGCCTGTCGGCCTGCCTGGGCGGCGAGGTCGCGCAGCTGATGATGCGGCGCGGGCCCGAGGCCGCCACCGAGGCCGCGCGCGAGTTCGACGACATCTTCGGGCGCGGCAACTTCTTCCTGGAGATGCAGCCCAACGGCCTGGAAGAGCAGGAGACGGTCAACGGCCACCTGCGCGAGCTGTCCAAGAAGACCGGCATCCCGCTGATCGCCACCAACGACTGCCACTACCTGAACAAGACCGACGCGCACGCGCACGAGATCCTGATGTGCGTGCAGCAGAAGAAGACCATCCAGGACGAGAAGCGCATGCACCACCGCAACGAGGCCTTCTTCGTGAAGACCCCGGCGGAGATGGACGCGTACTTCAAGGACGTGCCGGAGGCGATGGAGAACGCCGCGCGCATCGGCGAGCTGTGCAAGGTGACCTTCGACCTGGGCAAGAGCTTCCTGCCCAAGTTCACCGTGCCCGAGGGCTACGACGCCGACACTTACGTCACCGAGGTGGCGCGCGCCGGCCTGAAGAAGCGCATCGAGGAGGCCTTCCGCCGCGGCGCCAAGATCGACGGCGACGCCTACGCCGCCCGCCTGGAGCTGGAGCTGGGCGTCATCAAGCGCATGGAGTTCTCGGGCTACTTCCTGATCGTCTGGGACTTCATCCGCCACGCCAAGGAGCACAAGATCCCGGTCGGCCCGGGCCGCGGGTCGGGCGCCGGCTCGCTGGTCGCCTACAGCATGCGCATCACCGACATCGATCCCATCGAGCACAAGCTGCTGTTCGAGCGCTTCCTGAACCCGGAGCGCATCAGCATGCCCGACTTCGACATCGACTTCTGCATGAACCGGCGCGACGAGGTCATCGGGTACGTCACCGACAAGTACGGCAAGGACAACGTCGGGCAGATCGTGACCATGCACCAGATCAAGGCGCGCAGCGGGATCCGCGACATCGCGCGCGCCATGGCCATCCCCTTCGCCGAGGCCGACAAGGTCGCCAAGTTCGTGCCCGAGCCGATCCAGGGCAAGTCGCTGCCCATCGCCGAAGCCATCGAGAAAGAGCCGCGCCTGAAGCAGCTCTACGACGAGAACGCCCAGTACCGCGAGCTGCTGGACATCGCCAAGGGCCTGGAGGGCCTGAACCGCCACGCCGGCACCCACGCCGCCGGGGTGGTGATCGGCGACCGTCCGCTGTGGGAGTACGTCCCCTGCTTCCGCCCCGCCGGCGAGGAAGGCATCGTCACCCAGTACGACAAGGACATGGTCGAGAAGGCCGGCCTGGTGAAGTTCGACTTCCTCGGCCTCAAGACCCTGACCGTGATCCAGACCTGCCTGGACCTGGTCAACCGCGAGAAGGAGGGCATCGGCGAGCCCGCGCTGGATCTGGCCCTGATCACCCTGGACGACGTCCAGGTCTACAAGATGATCTCGCGCGCCGACGTCACCGGCGTGTTCCAGCTGGAGTCCAGCGGCTTCCGCGAGCTGCTCAAGAAGCTGAAGCCCGACTGCTTCGAGGACATCGTCGCCGCCGGCGCCCTGTATCGCCCCGGGCCGCTGGAGGGCGGCATGGTCGACGACTTCATCGACCGCAAGCACGGCCGCAAGAAGGTCGAGTACGACCACCCCCTGCTCGAGCCGATCCTGCGCGACACCTACGGCGTCATCGTCTACCAGGAGCAGGTGATGCAGATCTCCTCGGCGCTGGCCGGCTACTCGCTGGGCAAGGCCGACCTGCTCCGCCGCGCCATGGGCAAGAAGAAGGCCGAGGTCATGGCCAAGGAGAAGGCCGGCTTCCTCGACGGCGCCAAGGAGAAGAAGGTCGACCCGCGGATCGCCGAGAAGGTCTTCGACCTGATGGAGAAGTTCGCCGGCTACGGCTTCAACCGCAGCCACAGCGCCGCCTACGGCATGCTGACCTACCAGACCGGCTATCTGAAGTACTACTGGCCGGTCGAGTTCTTCGCCGGCCTGTTGACCTGCGACAAGGACAACACCGACAGCGTCGTCAAGTTCATCGCCGAGGCCCGCGCCCAGGGCATCGAGGTCCAGCGCCCCGACATCAACGAGTCCGACACCGACTTCACCGTGGTCGCCCGCAGCGAGGCCACCGGCGACAAGGCCAAGGACGACAAGGTCACCAAGAAGAAGTCGATCCGCTTCGGCCTGGGCGCCGTCAAGGGCGTCGGCGAGGGCGCCGTCGAGGTCATCAAGGTCGCCCGCGACGACGGCGGCCCCTTCCTGTCGCTGTTCGACTTCTGCAAGCGCGTCGACGGCCGCAAGGTGAACCGCAAAGTCCTGGAGGCCCTGGCCAAGTCCGGCGCCTTCGACGGCGTGGCCGCCAAGAACGGCGTCAGCCGGGCCCGCCTCTTCGCCGCCATCGGCCTGGCCAGCGACCGCGCCGCCGCCTTCCAGCGCGAGAAAGAGAGCGGCCAGACCTCGCTGCTGGACCTGTTCGGCGGCGGCGCCAGCAAATCCAACGGCAAGGGCGGCGGCAACGGCTTCGGCGCCGAAGTCGACACCTACCCCGAAGCCGACGAGTGGTTCCCCAAGGAGACCCTGGCTTTCGAGAAGGAGAGCCTGGGCTTTTACATCAGCGGCCACCCCCTGGACCGCTACCTGGGCGAGATCAAGAAGTTCACCACCGCCACCACCGCCAACTGCATCGAAAAAGGCGTCCGCGCCGAAGTCACCCTGGCCGGCATCGTCAGCAACTACCAGGAACGCCCCATGAAGAGCGGCGCCGGCAAATACGCCTTCTTCACCCTGGAAGACCACTACGGCCAGATCGAATTCATCGTCAACAGCAAGAAGGTCGAGGAATACCGGGAGATTTTGAGCAAAGACGACCCGCTGCTGGTCTACGGCACCGTCGACGCCCCGTTTGGCGACGGCGAGGCCGCCAGAGAGCGATTGCGCTTCAACGACGCCAAGCTGCTCTCGGAGATCCGCCGCCAGAAGAGCTCCCTGCTGGAAGTGACCCTGAACGCCGACGTGGTCAGCGACGACGCGCTGGAAGCCCTGGAGAAGCTGCTGCGCGAGCACACCGGCCCCTGCAAGACGCTGATCCGCATGGAGATCCCCAAACGCAGCGCCTCGGTGCTGGACCTGGGCGACGATTACAAGGTCGCGGCGACGGACGATCTGCTGGCGCGGATCGAGCAGCTGTTCGGGGAGAAGGTGGCGGTATTGCGGTGAGGGTGAATGGCCCCGCGCGGTGCTGATATCGGGTGTCGGGCTCTATGAGGAGCCCTGCTACGGTAGACCTCCTCGCCATTGCGCATTTTACCTGGGCGCCACGCACCTCCTGGTCTTTCGATCGCTGCGTCTCGTTCGAATCTTTCGGGTTCTGAAGCTCACGCGGCAGGCGCGTGCGATGCAGCTTCTGGGGCGGGCAATTCGTGCTCGTCGAGACGAGCTTTTGTCGTTGCTGACCATCGTGGTGCTAGCTCTTCTGATCAGTGGGACGGTGATGTACTCCGCGGAGCATGAAGCGCAGCCGAAGAATTTCGGTAGCATCCCGCAGTCTCTATGGCAGGTTGACGTCGACGAACGTGGGAGAGGGTGGGTTCCCGGCCTCTCGTTTTCACAGGCGCCCGATGATATCGTCGCGTCGCCACGGAGGTCGCGGATGCTGCCGAACGAGTTCTATTTAATTCCAGAGGATGTCTATCGACTGGGCAACTCGGACAGTCCTCGACTCGATCACGTTCGAGCGCGGGACGTCGATACGATTCTCGTGAACGGGATAGTGGTCGTCGTAGCTAACGGCAAGGGAGTCAGCGTTTTCGACCTCGAAGCGATCACACACGCGCCTTTCAACGGCTGGGTCTGGAAGCTATCGGCTACCACGCCTCTTCCGACCGGCCTCAAATTGGTCAATGACAAACCCAACCACTATTGCATCGCACCCGCTGTCAATATGCCTGTCGACAAGTACAAGGGCTTACTCGAAGAGTTGGCGCTGCGGGCGACGCGGGTCGTGAAGAAGCAAGGGAAGGTCGTTCTATGACCCTCGGTCTGGATTTCAGCGAGTCCGAGGCGAAGATCCTCCTGGAATCCCTGATATCTCAGGAGAGTCAGTTGCTCCGTGTCTGCGAAACATCGGATGACGAGGATGCCGTCGCCGACGCGGGCAATGATCTGATAGAGCTGCGCCTTCTCCTAAATAGGGTCCGCGACTCGGCAGTCCAAAAGTTTGGAAGCCGAGTGACGGAGTTCGCCAAGAACCCCCTCTGAACACATAGTAGGGCTCACTCCCGTGACCAGTTGGCATACCCAGGCCGAGGTTGACGCCGTCGTCGCCGAGCGCGTCACTGCGCAGCTCGCCCGGCAGATCGCCTCCTACAGTGGTTCGCCCCAGGAGGCGAAGGAGATTCTCCGGGGACTCGCCGCTGCCCGGATGATGGAGCTGGACTTGCGACCCTTCGAGGACGCGCTCGTCGAGAGGCATCGCCAGTTGGATCTCAGCGCGGCCTGACTTTTCAAGCGACGCTTCCGCGGAACGCCGTGCGCGCCATCTCGGCTTGTAGGACGTCATGGCGGTGCAGTTAGACTCTTGTGGAAACTTTCGCCATGCTGAGGCCCTTGGCTGAGCTGCTGAATCCTGAGCCCGGATCTGTCAGGAGGGACATTCTTTTCCGACTCGGATTGCTGCTCCTGCTTCTCCTTCTAGTTCCTCCGGGATGCAGTGGCGAGTCGTGCGCAGGCTCCCCACCGAGCCGCGGCTGCGTCGGCGTATCGGATGATGGAACCTGTTATCCCGATTCGATCTCATTTGTCTGTGGGCCCGGGAGGTGGGTCTGCCCCGAGGGGACGATTCCCGCGGAAATGTGCAGTTGCAGTCACACACCGCGCAGGTTGTTTTGCCCGCCCGTCGACGCGGGCAGCTCTAGTGACCTTGCTGGCGACTCGACCCAGGATGCGGGTGACACGGGCGACGGTCGGGACGCTGATCGCTGAGCTTGATCCCGCCGGACCCTCAGCCCCGACCCTCTCCCCGGCGGACCGGGGCGAGGGTGACTGGTGGGTGAAGGGAGCGGAAGGCGGAAGGCGATCGTGCTGTCGTTCAGGACACCGGTGGCCGACCGCGGCTTCAACCTGCGCGCGCGCGCATCTGCGCGGGACCCGGGACGACGGCGGCCGCCTTGCTCCCCGCGAGTAGGTCCTACTCTCCTGCCCGAGGCCGCGTGGGGGGCGAGGTGGGGCAAGGTGAGGCCCACCAGCCTTCCCGTAACCCGCCGATGGGACGGTGCTGTTGCAACCACGGTATTCTCGGGACAGATGGCACTCGGGACCCGATACCACGTGGTCAGCAAGATCGCCGACGGCGGTATGGCGCAGATCTTCCTGGCCGTGCAGAAGGGCGAACAGGGGTTCCAGAAGCCGGTCGTGCTCAAGCGGATCCTGCCGGCGCTGGCCGAGGACCCGATGTTCGTGCGCATGCTGGTCGACGAGGCGCACATCGCCTCGACGCTGAACCACAGCAACCTGGTGCAGGTGCTGGATCTGGGCAAGGCCGGGGACCAGTACTTCCTGGCGCTGGAGTTCGTCGACGGCTGGAGCCTCGAGCAGGTTCGGCGCCGGGCGCAGGCGGCCAAGCTGAAGCTCCCCATCCCGCTGGCCCTCTCCATCGTCGCGGCGCTGTGCCGAGGGCTGGCCTACGTCCACACGCGCGAGCGCAGCGGGAAGCCGCTGGGCATCGTGCACCGGGACGTGACGCCGCAGAACGTGCTGATCAGCCAGGAGGGTGAGGTGAAGCTGGCCGACTTCGGCATCGCCAAGGCGGTCGGCAAGAGCGAGCGGTCGGCCACCGGTGTCATCAAGGGGAAGGTCGCGTACATGTCGCCCGAGCAGGCGCTGGCTCGGCCGCTCGACGCGCGCTCCGATCTGTTCTCGGTAGGCACGCTGCTGTACCTGCTCACGACCGGGCAAAAGCCCTTCGACGGCGCCACGGACATGGACGTCATCATGCAGGTGCGGCGCGCGCGACCCGAGAAACCCTCGAAGCTGGTCCGCGACCTGAGCCCCGACGTCGAGCGGCTGATCAACCGCGCCCTGCGTGCCGATCCCGCCAAGCGCTGGCAGAGCGCCGAGCAGATGGCGGACCGGATCGACGCGATCCTCATCAAGCTCGGACAACCCAGCGGGCCGGCGCCGCTGAAGCGCTGGCTGGAGACGCTGGGCGCGCGCGACGGCATCAAGCCGCCCCCCATCCCGCAAGCGCAGGGCGAGACCGATCCCAGCATCGCCGTCGAGCTCGGCAGCCTGGACCTGGAGCTGCAAGAGGTGGCGCCGACGACCGTCGAGGAGGATCCGGCGCCCACGCGCCAGGACACGCCGCGCGCCATCCAGCGGGCGAAGGTTGCGCGACCTGTCGCGCCGGCCGGGCCGGCCGGTGTCGCCGCCTCCACCGTCGGTTTCGGTCTGCGCTTCAAGCGATGGCTGCGCCGCATGACCATCCGCGCGGTCCTGATCCTGGTGGCGCTCGGTGGCGCGTTCTACGTCGCCCGGCCTCACTTGCCGGGCTGGGCCCAGCAGCGCATCGACAGCTGGATCCGAGGTCTGCCGGCGCCGCTGGGCTCGAAACAGGACACCCCAAGACTCCGATAGACGGCCGGCCAAGCGCGCCCTCGGTAGCTGGTCCCTACTCGTCCTCGCTCCGCGCCGCCTCCTCCAGCCACTGCTTCATCTTCCGCACCCGCCCGTCGATCTCGCCCCGCAGCTGCGCCAGCGTCGCGCCGTCGCCGCCCAGCGCGGCGAGCCGCGCCTCGGGATAGGCGCCGCTCAGCGCGGCGATCAAGGCGTCGTAGTCTTTCAGCAACGGCGAGTTGTTCCCCCAGTGGTCGATGGCGTTGATTTGCCGCCGCGCCTCCTCGATGGTGGCCGGCATCGCCTCCCGCACGCGGGCGACGGCCGCCGGCGTCCGGGCGCGGTCGTAGCGGGTGCGGGCGGCGCCCAGCAACTTGATGACGGCGCGATGCTGCTTGATCCGCTGCCGGTCGAAGATCTGCTGGCGCTCGCGCTCTTCGAAGTCCAGATGCGCCCGCCACTGCAGCTCGGACTTGCGGCCCGCCTCGGGATCCTCGGGCAGTCGGCCCGAGTCGACGCCGTTTCCCGGGGCGCGCTGGTCGGCCGGCGCACCCCGAGCGTCACCGGGCCACGCCGCGGATGGGCGCCCGCGACCGGGAACTCCCTCGACGACCACGACCGCGACCAGGACGGCGCCGATCGCCGCGGCGACGCCGGCGGCCGCCCGGATCATCGGAAAGCGGTGCCCAGCCCCGCGAGGGCGATCAGCCCCACGGTCGCGTCGCTCCCGACGCGCCTGACCACCGACGCGCCCGCGTGCGCGGTGAGCGCGACCGGCCCCACGCTCAGCGCGGCCACCGGCCCGGCATCGAGATCGAAGGTCGGCTCGTTGGCGGCGCGCAGCTTGGCGCGGTCGGATCCCAGATCGAATCGCCCGCGGGCGTCGACGCCCAGGTGGACCCGCTCTGACACCGCAGCCAGCGCCGCGGCCCGGACCTCGCCGTCCCGCTCGCGACCTTCTGGATCCTGGCCGTAGGCCAGGTTGCCGATGACCACGGTGCGCCCGATCCGGCGGCCGACCGCGATCACCGTCTCGATCTCGCCCTCCGGCTCGGTGAACCCCTCGGCGCGATAGAAGACCGCCACCGATCCGTCGACGGCGTGGCGCGCCTGGGTCAGCAGCTGCAGCCGCGCGCCGATGGTGGGACGCAACCGGGTGGTGGTGTCGCCGAGCTCGGCGCCGCCGCGCAAGGCCAGCGGACCCCACAGGCGCACCTCGACGAAGGTCTGGGTGACCGCCGAGCGCCGGGCGGTGTCGTAGCCGCCCTGGCCGGTGACCAGCGCCGGGACCGCTCCCACCCTGGGCGACAGGGTGAGGGGCAAGTAGGCGCCCTGGGCGACCGATGCGTCACCGGATGTCGGCGCGACGCTGGCCCGGTCGACCGCCTCGGGAAGCGGCAGCGGTTCATCGGCGCCAGCGTAGGCCCGTCCAGCGGCGGGCAGCGACGCCAGCAGCAAGAAGAGACCACACCGAAAACTCCAGGTCGCCAAGACTGCCTCCCACTACGGACCGGCCGCGCCGGCGGCGCGCGCGAAGTAGATGTCGCCGCTGTCGCGCCGGGTATCTTGCCACACCACCAGCACGTCCGGACCCTGGACCGCGATGCTCTTGTAGTCGCCGAGAAAGTCGGTGGCGGCGCTGCCGCGTCCGTCGGTCACCTGGAGGTTGGGCTCGAAGCCCCGGGTCGGATCGGCCGAGCGGGCGTACCAGGTCTCGTTCATGCCGTTGCGCAGGTCGGTCCAGGCCACGTGCACGCGGCCGTAGTTGTCGACCGCCACCCAGGATTCGAACTGCCGGGATGCGGTCGGGTTGTCGTTGACCCGGATCGGCTGGGTCCAGGTGTCGCCACCGTCGCGCGAGTAGAGCAACCAGACGTCGTCGTCGGCCTGGCCGCCCGGCATCCGGCTGGCCCAGGTGATGGCCACGGTCCGGCCGGTCGGATCGGCGGACGAGCCGACGATGGGGTGTTGCCGCGGCGAGCAGCTGAAACAGAAGGTCCCCATGTCGGGGATCAGATCGCGAGGCGCGTCGTAGGTCGCGCCGTTGTCCTTGCTGCGCAGGTAGCGCAGCTGGTTGCGGTTGGAGTCCAGGTTGTACGGCACGTGCACCAGCCCGGTGGTCGAGGTGGTGATGGCGGTGCCGTGAATGATGTTGCCCAGCGACTGGACCGGCCCCCAGGTCAGGCCGTGATCCAGCGAGCGCTTGATGCCGCCCGGGTTGCCCAGCCACGACACGAACACCACCCCGTCGGTGGTCCCGCCCCCGCCCCAGGGCTTGTCGGGCGCGCTCTGGATGGTGCGAACCGCCGACCAGGTGGCTCCCCGGTCCGACGACGTCATCATCCGGATGTTGCCGGTGGTTCCGACGTTCAAATACTCCTCGCACAGGGCGTAGAAGGTGCCGCCCCCGTCGACGGCGACCGCGGGATCGCCCACGAACATGCCGCTGACGTTGGGGATCGAGACGTTCCGGCTCCAGGTCAGGCCGCCGTCGGTGGAGGTGGAAAATGCGCAGGTCCGGGTGGATCGCGAGTCCATCCAGCCGGTGATCACCAGTCCGCCGGGACCGGCGGCCATGGCGACCTCGCTCTGGTTGCCGTTCCCGGTGTCGTCGTTGATCCGGATGTTGGTACCGAAGGCCACTCGGGCCAGCGGTGCGTCGCTGCCGGCGTCGGGCCGCGCTCCCCCGGCGCCGGTGGTTCCGCCGGTACCCGAGGCCAGGTCTCTGCCGGCGTCGGTGCCGGTGGCGCCGGCACGTCCCCCCGGGACGTCCCGGGGCGCGTCGACGGCCGCGTCGGGGACGCTCACTTGCCCGCCGGTACCGGCGCGGGCTCCCCC
>Ga0207701_10002448_pt1 | contig 19264 bp, 16 predicted proteins | sample KBSSwiSSwithPhiX_FD_184294 | JGI IMG/M metagenome (GOLD analysis project Ga0207701, IMG submission 184294) | Switchgrass rhizosphere bulk soil microbial communities from Kellogg Biological Station, Michigan, USA, with PhiX - S5 (SPAdes) (version 2) | ecosystem: Environmental > Terrestrial >... | reverse complement strand
GTTGGTGCTGCGCCGCATGTAGGCGCGCCAGCTGTCCGATCCGCTCTCGCGACCGCCGCCAGTCTCCTTCTCTCCCCCGAACGCGCCGCCGATTTCGGCGCCTGATGGGCCGATGTTGACGTTGGCAATGCCGCAATCCGACCCCGCCGCCGAGAGGAACAGCTCCGCCTCTTTCAAATCATTCGTAAAGATCGACGAGGACAGACCTTGGACAACCGAATTATTGAACGCGAGCGCCTCGCCCAGTTCACCATAGCGAAGCACATAGAGGATCGGCGCAAACGTCTCCTGGAGGACCATGCCCTCATGAGCCTCTATTTCGATAATCGCCGGGCGGACATAGACGCCGCCTGGGACTGCCTCGATGCGCTCGGCATTGCCCTGAAGGGCGCGCTGCATGCCTTCGAACGCGGCCTCATCGATCAGCGGACCCACCAGAGTGTTCCCGTCGCGCGGGTCGCCGATCGGAATCCGAGCGAATAGATCGCGCAGCCGGGCGACCAACTTGTCGGCGACGCTGGCATGGACGATCAGCCGCCGAAGTGACGTGCAGCGCTGGCCCGCGGTGCCGGCCGCAGCGAACAGGATGGCGCGTTCGGCGAGTTTAAGGTCAGCTGACGGCGCCACGATCATGGCGTTGTTGCCGCCGAGTTCGAGCAGCGAGCGGCCGAACCGCTGAGCGACCCGCGGTCCGACTTCCCTGCCCATCGCAGTCGAGCCTGTTGCGGAGAGAAGCGCGACCCGCGAATCCTCGACCAGCGCCTCGCCGATATCGCGGCCTCCCTGCACGACCTGCAACAGGCCGTCTGGCGCATCGCCGAACCGCGCCAATGCCTTGCGCGCAATGGCCATGACCGCTTCGGCGGTCAGCGGCGTCTTCTCACTAGGTTTCCAGATCACCGGGTCGCCGCACACCAAAGCGAGGCATGCGTTCCATGCCCAGACCGCCACGGGGAAATTAAAGGCGCTGATGACACCGACGACACCCAGCGGATGCCATTGCTCGATCATACGGTGGCTCGGGCGTTCGCTGGCGATCGTGAGGCCATAGAGCTGTCGCGACAGTCCGACGGCGAAGTCGCAGATGTCGATCATCTCCTGGACCTCGCCGAGGCCTTCGGAAGCGATCTTCCCGGCTTCGATGGTGACCAAGCGAGCCAGGGGCTCTTTGGCGGCGCGCAGTTCCTCCCCAAGCAGGCGGACCAGCTCGCCGCGCCTCGGCGCAGGCACCGTCCGCCACTTCAGGAAAGCATCCTGGGCATGGGCGCAGGCGGCCTCGACATCGCCGATGCTGGCAGCCGCGACCGAATCGATGACCAGCCCATCGATCGGCGAGCGGCTGCTCATCGATCCGCCTGCCACCACCCCGAGCACGGCAAGGACTTGGCCGGCTTCCTCGGCGGGGGTCATCGGGGCATATCCCGCGCCCTGGCGAGCGCGGCGATACCTGCTTCGATTGTCTCGTCACGCTTGGCGAAACAGAGACGGATCATGTGGCGCGGCGGGTTGGAATCGGCGAACGGCGATAGCGGCACCACGGCAACGCCCGCCTGCTCCACGGCCATTTTGGCGAAACTTTCGTCATCCAGCTCGATTCCCGATGATCGAAGGTCGACGCACTGGAAGTAGGTCGAGGCACTGTCGAGGACGTCGTAGCCGGCCTTTCGAAGGCCATCCTGCATCAGGTTTCGGGCCCTGGCGAAGCGCTCGCGCATCGGGCCGATCCACGCATCGCCCTCGTTGAGACCGAAGGCGACTGCAGACTGGAGGTTCGGCGCCGACGCGAATGTCAGGAATTGGTGCGCGCGAGCCGCCAAAGTCGCCAACTCCGGCGCCGCCACCATCCACCCAATCTTCCATCCGGTCAGCGAGAAGATCTTGCCGGCCGACCCGCATTTGATGACTCGTCCACCCATATCCGGCAGCGACGCCAGCGGCGTGAAAGACTGGCCGTCGAGCAGGATATGTTCCCACACCTCATCGCTGATAACGATAAGGTCGTGGTCGCGCGCGACCGATGCAACGGCGTCTAGCTCGTCGGCCCCGAACAGCCGGCCCGTTGGATTGTGAGGATTGTTGAAGATGATGGCGCGGGTCTTTGGGCCGACAGCCGCTTCGAGTGACTCGCGGTCGATCCGCCACTCGGGCGGCTTGAGCGCGACTTCGCGGACAGTTGCGCCGGTACGACGGATCAGCGGCGCGTAAGCGTCGTAGGCGGGCGTGAAGATGATCGCCTCATCGCCTGCCTCCAGGGTCGCCAATATGGCCGCCGCCAGCGCCTCCGTCGCGCCAGATGTGACGCAAACCTGGTCGGCGGTGAGATCAAGGCCGTGGTGACGGTTGTAATGGGCCGCAACCGCCTCGCGAAGAACGGGCAGTCCGCGCGACGGGGCATATTGGTTGGACCCTTTCGTCACCGCTCGCGCCGCGGCTTCCAGAATCTCGTCCGGCCATCCAAAGTCGGGAAACCCCTGCCCCAAATTGACCGCGCCATGTTTCGCGGCCGCGAGGCTCATGCGTTCGAAAACGCTGGTTTCCATCTGTTCGTAAAGCGGGTTCAAACGATCACTCCTCGGGCCCGGAGGCCAGCAATTTCCGCCGTGCCATAGCCGAGTTCGGACAGGATGCTATCGCTGTCTGCGCCATCGGGACGGGGCGCCTCGGGCGGAGCGCATTCGGTGTTCGAGTAACGCGGCGCGGGTCCCGGTTGCAGGATTCCGCCGACATTGAGGAAGGTGCCCCGAGCCCGGTTATGAAGGTTAGCGGGCGCCTCACCCAAAGAAAGCACGGGCGCGACGCAGGCGTCCTTCCCAGCGAAATGCGCCACCCATTGGTCGCGGGTCTTCCTGGCGACAGCTTTCGTGACAGCGGCCTTCGTGACTTCGGTTATGCCGAAGCCAGTCGCAAGCACCTCCCGGAACCGGGGTTCGAGCGCACCGAGCGCCAGGTACTTTCCGTCCGCGCATTTGAAGCATCCGTAGAGCGGGTCGCCCCCATCGAGCAGGTTCGACTCGCGCTCGTCGCTCAGCATCCCGGCGGCGCGCATGCCAAAGGTCAAAGCCCCGATCAGCGCCGCGCCTTCGGTCATCGCGGCGTCGATCACTTGCCCTTCACCCCCGCGCTGGACCGCAAGCAAGGCCGCAACCATGGCGAAGGCCAGCATCATGCCGCCGCCCGCAAAATCGGCGAGGTAGTTGGAAGGTGCCTGCGGCGGGCCGCCTTTGGGTCCGAGTCCGGAAAGCAGTCCGGTCAGGGCCAGGTAATTGATGTCGTGACCGGCCTCCTGCGCCAACGGTCCGTCCTGGCCCCAGCCGGTGACGCGGCCGTAAACCAGTTTGCGATTGTCACCCAGCAAGTCGGCTGGGCCGAGGCCAAGCCGTTCCATGACGCCTGGCCGGTAACCCTCGATCAGCCCGTCCATATCTTTCGCCAGCTGGCGGACGACACCCGCGCCTTCTTCGCTCTTGAGGTTAAGTGCGATGCTGCGGCGGGATCGGGCCAGGGGATCTTTTGGGACCGCCAGATTGCCGGGCCGCTCGACGCGGATGACCTCCGCGCCATGGTCGGCGAGCATCATGGCCGCGAACGGTCCCGGACCAAGCCCGGCCATTTCAATGATCTTCAAGCCTGCAAGCGGTCCGGCCATCGCCACCGCCATGCCTTGGGACAGGCAGTCACCGCAAGGGCATCAGCTCTCGCGCTTTGCCCATTCGCGGTTGATCGCCAATGCCGCGAGCGTGCAGATCACGCCCGACAGCAGGTACAACCCTACCGACCAAAGTCCCAGGCGGCTGGCAAGGAACAAGGCGACCAAAGGCGCGAAGCCGGCGCCGATGAACCAGGCCGAATTGGAGACGATCGCCGCGCCCGTATAGCGGTGATAGTCGGAGAAGTTGCTGTTCACCGCGCCGGACGACTGGCCGAATGCTAGGCCGAGAAGGATGAAGCCGGTGAACATGTAAACGATTTCGCCCATTTGTCCGGCGGACAGGAGCTGCGGCGCGAAGCCGCTATAGGCGCCGATCAATGCCGCGGACACGCCCAGCACCGCGCGGCGTCCGACTTTGTCGGCAATGAAGCCCGAGGCCATGATAGAAATGATGCAGATGATCGCACCGGCCGCCTCGATCAGCAGGAAACGCACAGGATCTTCCTTCGTCACCAGCCGAACCCAGGACAGCGGAAACACGGTGACGAGGTGGAACAGCGCGAAGCTGGCGAGCGGAGCGAATGCGCCAAGCATGATCGTCCGCCATTCGCTGAACAGGGCCTCGAACGGCGGCGACGGCTGCAGGTCGCGCGATTCGAACAGGCGCTGGAATTCCGGCGTCGCGACAAGCCGGAGCCGGGCGAACAGCGCCACGGTGTTGATCGCCAGCGCGACGAAGAAAGGATAGCGCCAGCCCCATTGGTAAAAGTCCTCCGGCGACAGCAGCCCGAGGAAATATGCGAAAAGTCCGCTGGCCACGAAGAGTCCAAGCGGCGCTCCCAATTGCGGGATCATGGCGTACCAGCCGCGATATTGCTTCGGCGCATTCAGCGACAGCAGCGACGGCAGGCCGTCCCAGGACCCGCCAAGCGCCACACCCTGGCAGAAGCGGAAGAAGGCAAGCAGCCAGATACTGGCGGCACCAACTTGCTCGTAGCTGGGCAGCAACGCGATCGCCGTAGTCGAGCCGCCGAGCAGGAAGAGCGCGATCGTCAACTTCACCCCGCGTCCGTGCTTTTCATCGAGTGCGGTGAAGATCAGAGTGCCGAACGGCCGGCCCACGAAGGCGAGAGAGAAAAGCGCGAACGAGTAGAGCGTCCCGGTCAGCGCATCCACGAACGGGAACAACATCTGAGGAAAGACAAGGACGGCAGCAAGCGCGTAGACGAAGAAATCGAAGAACTCGCTGGTCCGGCCGATAATGACGCCGATGGCGATTTCGCCGGGGGAGATGGTGCCGTGACGCGCATTGACGATCAGCGCATCCCGCTCAAGGGGTCTCGAATTGGACGCAGACGGTGGAGGGGTCATGCTGCAATCATCTCCGGCTGGCGCGGCGCCCTAATCACTCTCCCGGCCCTTCAATGCAAGAGCGGCGCACATTCTTGTGCGCAAACAATTGTTTGGCGTAATCGGGAAAACTTCCGGTGTCGAAACCCCATTTGCTTTGTATAGGGCGCCCCAATGACCGAGCGACTCGATCCCGTGCCGCGGCGTTGCAAGGCGCTGATTTTGGTGGCGCTGACCGGATTGCTTGCCGCCTGCGACCGCGGGGTGCTGAACCCCGCCGGGGATATCGCCAGGCAGCAGCGCGACATCATCTATATTTCCACCGGCCTGATGCTTCTGATCATCGTTCCGGTCATGCTGCTGATCGTGATTTTCGCCTGGCGTTACCGCAAGGGACAGGGCGGCACCTACGACCCGGATTTCGACCATTCGACATCGCTCGAACTGGTGATCTGGTCGGCGCCCCTGCTGATCATCATCATGCTTGGCGCGCTCACATGGTCGAGCACGCACCTGCTCGATCCGTTCCGTCCTCTTGACCGAGTCGTTCCCGGCGAAGATCCCAAGGCACCGCGTGAAGCAGCGCTCCAGGTACAGGTCGTGTCGATGGACTGGAAGTGGCTGTTCATTTACCCGGAACAGGGGATCGCCACGGTCAATGAGCTGGTCCTGCCGGTGAACCGAGAGGTCCGGTTCGACATCACGTCCACGAACATGATGAATACCTTTTACGCGCCGACGCTGGCGGGCATGATCTACGCCATGCCGGGAATGCAGAGCCAATTGCACGCCGTGCTCAATCGACCGGTCAGCGACGAAGGTTTTTCCGCCAATTACAGCGGCAGGGGTTTCAGCGACATGCGCTTCGCCCTGCACGGCGTCGAGCCGGCAAAATTCGACCAATGGGTCGCGTCGGCGAAGTCCGGCGGCCGTGCGCTCGATCTGGCGGCCTACATGCAGCTGGCAAAGCCGAGCGAAAAGGTGCCCGCGATGCGCTTTGCTGCCGCAGACCCGGACCTTTATCGCCGAATCCTTGAGCGCTGTGTCGAACCTGGAACGCCGTGCATGAGCGACACGATGGCGCATGACCGGATGACGGGTGGCGGCGATCCGGATGAGGTGCGCCCTGGCGCCGGAATGCCTGCCAGCCATGGGTCGATGCCGGTTGAAAAGCCGGAAGGCGCGCTTCTGAAATCGCCAGAGGAAAAAGGCACGCAGCCCAACCGTAACCGGTTCGTCGCGCCGGGCAATGAAGCGGACAAGAGGCCAACCCACTAATGGACCAGTCGCTTTCCAAGATCTTCTTCGGCCGCCTGACGTGGGAATCCATCCCGCTTCACGAGCCGATCCTGCTGGGAACGTTCATTGTCGTCGTACTGGGCGGCCTGGCGGTCCTGGCAGCCGTGACGAAATACAAGCTTTGGGGTTACCTCTGGAAAGAGTGGTTCACCTCGGTCGACCACAAGAAGATCGGGATCATGTACCTGATCCTGGGCATCATCATGCTCGTACGCGGCTTCGCCGACGCCGTCATGATGCGCGCGCAGCAGGCGATCGCGTTCGGCGCCAACCAGGGATATTTGCCGCCGCACCATTACGACCAGGTGTTCACCGCGCACGGGACGATCATGATCTTCTTCGTGGCCATTCCGCTCGTCGTCGGCCTCGTCAACCTCGTCATGCCGTTGCAGATCGGCGCGCGCGACGTCGCCTTCCCGTTCCTCAACAGCCTTAGCCTATGGCTCACCGTCGCCGGCGCGCTGCTGGTGATGATCTCGCTGTTCGTCGGAGAATTCTCGACCGCCGGATGGCTCAATTATGTGCCGGTTGCGAACCTTCAAAACAGTCCAGGGACCGGGCCCGATTACTATTTATGGGCCCTGCAGATAGCCGGCATCGGGACGACATTGTCGGCGATCAACATGGTCACGACCATCATCAAGATGCGTGCGCCCGGCATGACGATGATGAAGATGCCGGTGTTCACCTGGACCGCCTTCTGCAGCAACATCCTCGCTATCGCGATCTTCCCGGCGCTGACCGGCGCATTCGCGCTGCTTATGCTCGATCGCTACGTCGGCACGAACTTCTTCACCAACGATCTCGGCGGCAATCCGATGATGTACTGGAACCTGGTGTGGATCTGGGGCCACCCGGAAGTCTATGTCCTCGTCCTGCCGGCCTTCGGCATCTATTCGGAGATTACCTCGACCTTCACCGGCAAGCGGCTCTTCGGCTATTCGTCGATGGTCTACGCGACGGTGGTCATCACCATCCTCAGCTACCTGGTCTGGCTGCATCACTTCTTCACCATGGGGTCGGGCGCCAGCGTCAACAGCTTCTTTGGTATCGCCACGATGGTGATTTCCATCCCGACGGGAGCGAAAATCTTCAACTGGCTGTTCACGATGTACCGCGGTTCGATCCGCTTCGAGCTGCCCATGATGTGGGTGGTTGCCTTCATGCTGACCTTCACGGTCGGGGGCATGACCGGCGTGCTGCTTGCCGTGCCGCCCGCCGACTTCGTGCTGCACAATTCGCTATTCCTGGTGGCGCACTTCCATAACGTCATCATCGGCGGCGTCGTCTTCGGCCTCTTCGCCGGCATGACCTACTGGTTCCCCAAGGCGTTCGGTTTCAAGCTCGACGAATTCTGGGGGAAGGTTGCGTTCTGGGGTTGGGTGATCGGCTATTGGGTCGCCTGGACGCCGATCTACATTGTCGGGCTAATGGGCACGACGCGCCGAGTCAGCCATTTCGACGATCCGACGCTTCAACCATGGTTCGTCGTCGCCGCTATCGGCGCGCTGATCATCGGCGTCGGCATCGTCGGTTTCGTCATCCAGATCGCGGTCAGCATCAAGAATCGCGACAAGCTTCGTGACACGACCGGTGACCCATGGGACGGCCGCACGCTCGAATGGTCGACGGCGTCGCCCCCGCCCTTTTACAACTTCGCGTTCACGCCGGTCGTTGGCGACCTCGATGCCTGGTACGACATGAAGGAGCGCGGCTACCAGAAACCGAGCGGCGGTTTCCGCCCGATTCACATGCCGCGCAATACCGGTGCGGGCGTCGTCATCTCCGCTATCGCCATGGTGCTGGGCTTCGCGATGATCTGGTACATCTGGTGGCTGGCGGCGCTGTCGTTCGTCGCCCTGATCGCAGCCGTCATCATCCATACCTTCAACTACAACCGCGACTATTTCGTGCCCGCCGACGAGGTGGCAGAGATCGAGACTGCCCGCGGCCGGCCAGCGACGGCAGGAGCCTGAACGATGGCTACCGTCACTGACCAGACCCTGCCCGATCCGACCTTCCACCTGGTCGAAGCGCACGACCATGAGCATGGTAGCGGCGGCGGCACGCTGCTCGGCTTCTGGATTTACCTGATGAGCGACGCGCTGCTGTTCGCGGCCGTCTTCGCCAGTTTCGGCGTTCTCAGCACCAGCTATGCCGGCGGGCCGAACCCGCGGGAGATATTCGAGCTGCCGCTGGTTGCGCTCAACACCGCCATCCTTCTTGTTTCATCGATCACGTTCGGTTTCGCCATGCTGGCAATGGAGCCGGGCAAGATCCGCGCAACGCAGGGATGGCTGTTGGTGACCGCCATACTCGGTGCGTCCTTCGTCGGGGTTGAGCTTTACGAGTTCGGCAACCTGATCGCCGAGGGTGCAACGCCGCAACGCAGCGGCTTCCTCTCGGGCTTCTTCACCCTGGTCAGCATGCACGGACTTCATGTCACTGCCGGCATTGTCTGGATCCTGGTGATGCTCGTCCAGATCGGCCAGCGCGGACTGATCGTCGAGAACAAGCGGCGGCTGATGTGCCTGGGCATGTTCTGGCATTTCCTTGACGTCGTCTGGATCGGCGTTTTCACGTTCGTCTACTTGCTTGGGGTCCTGCGATGAGCATCCATAGCGAAGCCAATCTGGACGCCGAACTCCACGCCCACGGCGATACGCACGGCCACGGCTCCATGCGGAGCTACCTGATCGGCTTCTTGTTATCGGTCGTCCTGACGGCGATCCCCTTCTGGCTAGTGATGGCGAGCCCGATCGCCAACGCCGGAATCACCGCTGCGATCATCGTCGTTTTCGCGGCGCTGCAGATCCTGGTGCACACCTATTGCTTCCTGCACGTCAACAGCCAGGCGGAGGGCGGCTGGACGCTGATGGCCTATATCTTCACCGCTATCCTGCTGTTGATCACGATCGCCGGTTCGCTTTGGATCATGTACCACCTCAATTCGAACATGATGCCGGGCATGCCGACGGGACAGGCGGTCAACACTCCGTGACCGCCGCGCCCGGCAAGCGGCGGTTCCTCATCCTGCTTTACCTGTTCGGCTTCGTTCTCTTTACATCGCTGGGAATCTGGCAGGTCGAGCGCCGTGCCTGGAAGCTTGACCTGATCGGGCGTGTCGAGGCCCGCATCCACGCGGCGCCGGTGACCGTACCGGAGAGGTTCGATGCCCTCGAAGACGAGTATCGCCGAGTACGCGTCGCGGGCTCCTTCCTCCCCATTCGCGACACATTGGTCGATGCACTGACCGAGCGAGGTGCCGGCTTCTGGGTCCTGACGCCGCTGCAGACCGGAGGGAGTGTCATCCTGGTCAATCGTGGTTACGTGCCGGCCAACCGGAAAACGTCCTATGCCCGACCGGCTGGGCCAGTCGTCATCACCGGCTTGATGCGCCAATCCGAGCCCCAAGGGCGATTCCTCCGGTCCAACAGCCCAAAGGACGACCGCTGGTACTCACGCGATGTGGCCGCCATCGCCCAAAGGCGAGGACTGCCTAGCGTAGCGCCATATTTCATCGACGCTGACGCATCGCCAAATCCTGGTGGCTACCCGGTGGGCGGGATGACCGTGGTCAGCTTCCGCAACATGCACCTGGTCTATGCCCTCACCTGGTTTGGCCTGGCGGCCATGTGCGCAGCGGGCCTGGTCATGGTGCGCCGGCTCAAGGCAAGCGACGGATAAGGAATTGGCTGGGGCGGCAGGATTCGAACCTGCGAATGCCGGTACCAAAAACCGGTGCCTTACCACTTGGCGACGCCCCAGCAGGCGTCGGCGGCTCAACTAGTGAGCGCCGGGAGAGCGGCGGCTTATAGCGCCCGCGCGGCGCGAGAAAAGGCCCCAGCAACCGCGGCCGGCACTTCTTCGATCAATTCATCGGCGGGCACCGGCCGGCCGAAGAGATAACCCTGCAGCTGGTCGCAGCCGAGCGCTCGCATGACCGCGGCCTCGCGCTCGTTCTCGACCCCTTCGGCGGTAGTTTCAACATTGAGGCCGCGGGCCAAAGCAAGGATGGCGCGAACGATGGCGCTGCAGTCGCGCTCGCCCTCGGCGGCCCCCTGGACGAAGCTGCGATCGATCTTGATCTTGGAAAATTGCGCGCGGCTCAAATAGCCGAAGGACGAATAGCCCTTGCCGAAATCGTCGAGCACAAGGCGCACCCCAATCGCGCGTAGCCGTTCCAGGGCCGCAAGCGTGCTGACGTCGTCGCCGATGAAGATGCTTTCCGTGACTTCCAGCTCCAGCCTGCCGGGGGCCATGCCGCTTGAGGCCAAGGCGCCGAGCACGGTCTCGGCTATGCCGGGGCCCGCAAGTTGGGCGGCGGAGATATTGACCGCGACCCGCAGCTCGCCTTCCCAGCTCATGGCTTCGCTGCATGCCTCGCGGATGACCCAATCGCCGATCTGGTGGATCAGGCCCGCGTCCTCGATGATCGGTACGAACTGGTCAGGGGGGATCGGGCCGCGCACCGGGTGGCTCCAGCGCAGCAGCGCTTCCCGGCCGACGAGCTTGCCGGTGCGAGAATCGATGATCGGTTGGTAGTGCAAGGCCAGGCCGTCGCTGCCGAGCGCGTTGCGGACGTCGTTCTCAAGGCTGCGATAGTCTTCCGCATCGACATACATTTGATGCTTGAAGAATGCGTGGCCGCCCCTGCCCGCTTCCTTACCGCTATAGAGCGCCAGGTCGGCGCAACGCATGAGTGTTTCCTCGCGGTTGCCGTCCTGTGGCGCACGGCTGATACCGATCGTCGCGCCAATATGCAGGTCCGCGGCGCCAATGGTGATGGTGCGGGTCAATTCGGCGATCACCTTGGCCGCCAGAGCATCCAGCGTCGCCTCATCGCCGGCGCCGCGCCAGACGATGGCGAACTCGTCACCACCAAGGCGTCCGACGATGCCGTCGGTACCGGCGCAGGTCTCAAGGCGGCGGGCGACTTCGCACAATAGCTGATCGCCGACCGAGTGGCCGAGCGTGTCGTTGACCAATTTGAAGCGGTCGAGGTCGACAAGCAGCAGCGCGCAGGCACAATCGCCGCCGACCTGGCGAAGCAGTGCTTCTTCCAGCTGTTCGCGCAGGAGCAGGCGGTTGGCGACGCCGGTCAACGGGTCGAGGCGCGCGGCCCGCACCGCGTCATTACCGCTGAGGCGGGTGTCGGTGATGTCGGAGCCGACGCCGCGCCAGCCGTGGAAGCGGCCTTCAGGGTCGACGAGCGGCTTGGCGGAGATCGACCACCAACGGCGGCCATGATCGATCGGAATGGCGACGTCACGGAATGCGGTTCGCTCGGCCGCGTGCAGCATCAGCCGGCGCATGCCGGCAGACAGCTGAACCGCGTTGCCGTCCGGATCGAGGATGTTGCGGGCGTGACCGCCGATCAGCTTCGACAAAGGCTTGCCAATCGCCTCCGCCATGGCTCGCGACATGTAGGTCAGGCGCAGGTCCTTATCGAGCTGCCAAAGCCAATCGGAGCCGCTCGCCTCGAATTCGCGCAGCAAGCCGATAAGCTCGCTCTGCTCTTGCAGCTCGATTTGCGTGCGGACATGCCCGACGAAACGCCGGGCGCTGGCGACCGCCGCGCCGCCAACCGCGAAAGCGAAGACCACCATCAGCGCCATGTGCACGGGGTTGGCAAACTGGGACGTCATGACGAGTCCGCCCAGCGTGAGAATGCCAAGATAGACAAGGCATGCCTGGGGAACCGTCGAGAGGCTGACGCCGGCGGCGCTCATCAGCGCGACGACCAGTACGCCAAGCATCATCTTGTGCTCCGCATCGGCATATTCGAACCAGAATACGGGCGGGACCAGCCACATCGAACCCAATGCCGCGATGATGAAGGTGATGGCCTTGAGGTTCGGCGGCCTCCGGCGCGCATAATCCGGGTCGGTCCGCAGCCGAACGGCGCGAACGCCGCGAGCGGCGCACATCAGGAAGGCGCTGGCAAACCAGAGCCCGAGCCAGGAATCGGCAATCGTACCACGCAGCGACCAGGCAACCAGGCCTGCCGCCAGCAACTGGGAGGCGACGGTGATCGGCACCATTCGGATGAGGGCATCGAGCTGGGCGCTGCGGATGGCGCGGCCGACCGCGTCCGTCGGCTCTTTGAGGCTCAGCAGGTCGCGCAGCGGTTCGGTGGCGCGGACCGTCCCGGTTTCGCCTTCCCGCGGGCGAAACGCCTGGAAGATTTCCACACCCATAACTGGCAATTACGCTCCGCGCTCCCCGCCCCGCTTATGCATTAAAGGCAAATAGCAAACCAAATGTGAACCCGATTATCGAGTGTTATGAAGGCGGCCATAGACGAGGTCGTCATAGTCCTTGACCAGCTGGCGGGTAAGGTCGCCAACCTCGAATTTCCATGGGCCGATCGAGCCAACCGGCGTTACTTCGGCGGCCGTCCCGGTCAGGAAGCATTGCTCGAAGCTTTCCAGCTCGTCAGGCCAGATTTCGCGCTCCTTGACCTCAACGCCGCGGTCGCGCGCCAGGCCCATGACCGTCCGGCGAGTAATGCCGTCCAGGAAGCAGTCCGGCACCGGCGTGTGCACTTCTCCGTCGCGGACGAAGAAGATGTTGGCGCCAGTCGCCTCGGCGACACGGCCGCGCCAGTCGAACATCATGGCGTCGTCATAGCCGCCGTTTTCGGCATGCTGCTTCGACATCATGCAGATCATGTAGAGGCCCGCGGCTTTTGAGTCCGTCGGCGCTGTGTAGGGCGCGGGACGCCGCCACGGCGCGATGGTCAGGCGGATGCCCTGCTCTGCCTTCTCCGGCGGGTAATATTTGCCCCATTCCCAGGCGGCGATGGCGAGGTGCGGCTTGGCGCCCGTCGGCGACACACCCATCTTCTCAGACCCGAGCCAGGCGACCGGGCGCATATAGGCCTCGTTCATGCCGTTTGCCGACAGGACTTCCTTGCAGGCGGCGTCGATTTCGACGGTGCTCCACGGCAATTCAAACCCGAGCAATTGGGCGCTGCGACGCAGACGCTCGCTATGCTCGGTCAGCTTGAAGATAGTGCCGTTATAGGCGCGCTGGCCTTCGAAAACGGAGGATGCGTAATGCAGGCCGTGCGTGAGGACATGGACGTTGGCTTCGCGCCACGGCACCAATTTGCCGTCGAACCAGATCCATCCATCGCGGTCGTCGTAAGTCGTCGGCTCGGCCATGTCGTAGGTATTCCTCTCAGGCGCGGCGCCTAGGGCTTCCGTGCTTCGGCGGCAAGCTTGCTGCTAGCTCGCTTTCCCGCGAGCGTCTGCAGCAAGCTCCGCGCCGCGCCTTGCGGCGGCCGCAATCGTTTCAACGACGAGACGATCAAGCGCACCATCAGCATCAAGTACGGCGAGCCCGGCTTCGGTCGTGCCTTTCGGGCTGGCAACTCGGCGGGCCAATTCATCCATCGTTTCGGCGCGCCGTTCCGCCATCTTGGCCGTGCCGAGGACCGTCTGGAGCGCGATTTGACCAGCGACGTCGGAGGTTAAGCCCTTTGCTTCACCCGCTTTCGCCAAAGCAGCGATAAATCGCGCGACGTAGGCGGGCCCAGCACCGGCAACAGAACCAATGGCAGCGAGTCCGGACTCGGTTTCGCACCAAATCGCGATGCCCAGCAGGCCAAACAGAAATTGCAGCCTCTGGCGATGCTCAGGCAGGTCATCGGCACTATACAGCGCGGTAACTCCTTGACGCTCCTCTACTGCGAGGTTCGGCATGATCCGGACCACTGCCTGAACGTCTGGGAAGAGCTTGCGCAGAGTTTCGGCTTCGACACCGGCAAGCATCGAAACCAGGATCGTCTCTTCCGATAGTCGCGGCGCAAGCTGCGGTGCAATTTCGGAAAGCTTTTGCGGCTTGAATCCGAGTACGCAACGCAGCGGCGGCGGACCGCCGGGAAGCTCGGTGACCGTGGCGACGCCGTCGACTTGCTTGCCGCTCGGGCGGATGGCTATCGCGTTGGAGAAATCCACGTCGGCGGAGCGCCACCCGGCTATCAGCGCACCGGCCATATTGCCGCAACCGACAAACCAGATTGGCGGAAGCGGGATTGGCAATCAGGCCTCCCCGGCCGTCTCGATCAGTGCCGCCGAAATGGCTTCGCCGGGCGATTTGCCACCCCAAAGAACGAACTGGAAAACCGGATAGAAGCGCTCGCATTCCTCGAGCGCCGCTTCGGCAATAGCCTCGGCCTGTTCGAAGCTAAGGCTGTCGGTCTCGCCGACCATGGCCGCGTGCCGGAAAACGATCAGGCCCGAGCCAGACCACATCTCAAAATGGCCTAACCAGAGTTGCTCATTGATGAGCCCAAGCGCCTCATAGATTGCAGCGCGCTTCTCGCTCGCGACCTTGATGTCCGGGAAGGCCAGGAATTGCAGGACCTGGTCCTCATTGCGCCAGACTCCGCGCAACTCATACTGCGCCCAGCTGCCGCTCGCGGAGGCGACGATCTCGCCTTCGCCGGTGCGCTCGCACGCCCAGCCCCGAGCCTCGAAATATTGCTCGAGCACTTCGATCGGCGCGCCGTCGTCGCGCTCGTCGGTTTCGACGTCGTCGGTCAGCTTAAGCGCCCTTGGCCTTGGGCGCCGCCTTCGGCTTGGGAGTCGCCTTGCCTTCAAGCGCGGCAATCCGCGCCTTCAGGGCTTCATTTTCGTCGCGAGCGGCAACAGCCATTGCCTTCACCGCCTCAAATTCGTCGCGGCTGACGAAATCCATGCCGCCGACCCATTCTCGCATCTTTTCCCGCGCCGAGGATTCTGCTTCGCGGCCCATTCCGGCTACCGTCCCGGCAACGCCGTTCATCATTCGCACGAAATCGTCGAACATCTTGTTCTCGGACTGCATTTCTAACCTCCGAACAGGCCCAACGGCATGGCGTCGGCACCCGGGTTAAGTCGCCCGATCTCGAAATTGAGAGCGGTCGCCAGGCACAACCAAGCCAGATAGGGAAAGAGCAGCAATCCCGCCAGTGGCCGGATGCGCCAGAATCGCCAAGCGGTGAGGGCGACGAGGACGAACATCAAGAGGATAGTCAGCAAGCCAAGCTCAATCAGCCGGGACCCGAAGAAGATAGGTGACCAAGCGAAATTGACGATGAGCTGGGCGAAGAAAAGGCGCAATGCCATGGTTCGCTCTGGACCCCGGGGCGAGACCCAGACGAGCGCCAGCGCAATCCCTATCAGGGTGTAAAGCGTCGTCCATACCACGCCGAACAACCATGCGGGAGGCATGAAGGCCGGCTTCGTCAGCTCGGCGAACCAGTCATTCGAATAGCCGCTGTTGGAAACGACGCCCGACAGGCTGCCGAGCGCAACGATCGCGATGACAGCGGGAACTGCGATTTGCCACGCGGGCCGGTTGGTTTGGGCACCCATGCTCACTCCTTGATCGCGCCGAGAAGGAACTCCCTGTTCCCTTCCGGCCCAGTAATCGGGCTCTCGGTCAGCCCAAGAACGCGCCAACCTTGTGAAGTTGCCCAAGCGATTGCTTCATCGCAGACGCGCCGGTGGACGGCCTCATCACGGACGACGCCCCCCTTGCCGACCTCCTCCCGCCCAGCTTCGAACTGCGGCTTGATCAAGGCAACAAGCTTCGCTTTGGGTCTAGCGAGGCCGAGCGCCGCCGGAAGCACCTTCGCCAGGCTGATGAAGCTCGCGTCGCAAACCACGATATCGACGAGCTCGGGAATGATTTCCCCAGTCAGGTTGCGGGCGTTCGTTTGCTCATGGACGATGACGCGCGGGTCCTGCCGAAGCTTCCAGGCGAGCTGGTTGGTGCCGACGTCGACGGCATAGACTTTCGCCGCCCCCCGGCTGAGCAGCACATCCGTGAACCCGCCGGTCGAAGAGCCAACATCGAGCGCGACGGCGCCGGTTACGTCGAAGCCGAAGTGCGCCAGGCCATGGTCGAGCTTGAGCCCGCCACGTGACACCCATGGATGATCCTTGCCGCGCACTTCCAGAGCCGCCTCCTCGGCCAGCATGTCGCCGGCCTTGGCGACCTTCTTCTCGCCGTTAAAGACTGCCCCCGCCATGATCAGCGCCTGCGCCCGCGTCCGGCTATCCGCCAGCCCCCGGGCGACGAGCAACTGGTCTGCGCGAAGCTTGGCTACGCCCGCACCTCTTCGACGCCCGCGCTGTTGACGCGCAGCGCCTTGAGTGCCGTTTCGACGATGCCCGCGGCATCGAGGCCTGCCTCGGCATATTGCTTCTCGGGCTTGTCATGCTCCTGGAACCGGTCGGGCAGGCGCATGGTGCGGATCTTTAAGCCGCCGTCGGTCAAGCCTTCGTCGCTCGCCAGCGTCAGGACGTGCGCGCCGAGGCCGCCGATCGCCGCTTCCTCGATCGTGATCGCCACCTCGTGCGTGGTCAGCAGCTTGCGGATCAAGGCCTCATCGAGCGGCTTGGCGAAGCGCAAGTCGGCGACACTGGTCGACAGACCCTTGGCGTCGAGCTGGTCGGCGGCCTTCTTGGCTTCCTCCAACCGCGTGCCGAGCGACAGGATCGCGACTTTCTTGCCTTCGCGGATCATTCGGCCCTTGCCGATTTCCAACACCTGAGGGGTTTCGGGCAGCGGCACGCCGACACCCTCGCCGCGCGGATAGCGGACGGCACTTGGTCCGCTGTCGTGAACCGCCATGGTGTGAACCATATGGCAAAGCTCGGCCTCGTCTGCCGCCGCCATCACCACGAAGTTCGGCAGCGTGCAAAGGTAGGCGAGGTCGAACGATCCGGCATGCGTCGCGCCATCCGCACCAACCAGCCCCGCCCGGTCCATGGCGAAGCGCACGGGCAGATTCTGGATGGCGACGTCGTGAACAACCTGGTCGTAGGCCCGCTGCAGAAAGGTCGAATAGATCGTCGCGAACGGCCGGTAGCCTTGGGCGGCGAGGCCGGCGGCGAACGTCACCGCATGCTGTTCGGCGATGCCGACGTCGAAGGTGCGGTCGGGAAACGCTTCGCCGACTTTGTCGAGGCCAGTGCCCGACGGCATGGCGGCCGTAATGGCGACGACCTTCTCGTCGCGCTCCATTTCAGCCGTCAGGGCTTTGGCGAAGACGGCAGTGTAGCTCGGCGGGCCGCCGCCCGGTCCCTTGTCCTGCTTGCCGGAGACGACGTCGAATTTGACGACGCCGTGATATTTGTCGGCGGCGTTCTCGGCGGGCTCATAGCCCTTGCCCTTCTTGGTGACGACGTGGACGAGCATCGGCCCTTCCTCGGCGTCGCGGACATTTTCCAGGACTTCCACCAAAGCTTCAACATTGTGACCATCGACCGGGCCCACGTAGTAGAAGCCAAGTTCTTCGAAGAGCGTGCCGCCGGTCATCCAGCCTCGCGTATATTCCTCGGCCTTGCGAGCGGCCGAATGCAGCGGCTCCGGCATGGCACGGGCCAGCTTCTGCGCCAGGCGCCGCGGCGTCAGGTACTTGCTGGAGCTGACAAGCCGCGCAAGCGAGTTGCGGAGCGATCCGACCGGCGGCGCGATCGACATGTCATTGTCGTTGAGGATGACGATCAGCCGGTTGCCGGCCGCCTCGGCATTGTTCATCGCCTCATAGGCCATGCCGGCGCTGAGCGCGCCGTCGCCGATGACGGCGATCGCCCGCCCCGGCTGCTGCGCCAGCTTGTTGGCAATCGCAAAGCCCAGCGCCGCGGAAATGCTGGTGGAACTGTGGGCGGCGCCGAACGGGTCGTATTCACTCTCGCTGCGACGAGTGAAGCCACTGAGCCCCCCGCCCTGGCGGAGCGTGCGGATACGGTCGCGACGGCCGGTGACGATCTTGTGCGGATAGGCCTGGTGGCCGACGTCCCAGATCAATTTGTCGTCCGGCGTATCGAACACATAGTGGACGGCGACCGTCAGCTCGACGACGCCGAGGCCTGAGCCCAAATGCCCACCGGACTGCGAAACGGCCGAGATCATCTCGGCGCGAAGCTCGTCGGCCAACTGCGGCAGCTGGGACTTGTCGAGAGCGCGAATGTCCGCGGGATATTTGACGCTATCGAGCAGCGGGGTTTCAGGACGGTCTGACATCGTCGCGGGCCTTAACGCCAAGCGGCCGCCAAGTCATCAATCCGCAACCTTATCAAAGACGTTTTCAGCAATTCCTCAGGAAATGCTCAGTCCCCTGGCGGCGATGAGCTCGTCGATCGCTATGCATGAAGTTCTGAAACGTTCGTCCCAGCTGCCTGCAATTTCGACAACATTGGCCTGTGCCACGCGAAGTACATCACGCGCGACCCGATCAAAGCGCGCCCGGACTTCAGGTTCTCCATAGACCCGCGTGCCGTCGTCGATGAACGGAGCGTCGGTGCCAAGTACGATGTAAAGGTCGGCCTTGCGGTGACAAAGGAGCTGGTCCGGCGCGTAGCCGATCATCATCTGCGACCATGCCGCGGTCATCAGGGAGTCGGTGTCTGCGACGAGCAGGCGATTGCACCAAGGCCGCGCCGCCTCGATCATCGCCTGCTGCGCCTCGCCGATCAGCAACAAATCCTGCTCGCGGCAATCTGTGCCGTGGATTTCGCAATGCGTCCGCCCATATTCCGGGACGACAATCGTGCGATAATGCTCGGCCAGGCGTTCGGAGAGCGTCGATTTACCCACGCTTTCGACGCCGTGAAGGCAGATTGTCAGCGCATAATGGTTGCGGACGGGCGCTGGCAGGAAATCCCAATATTGCCATGGGTCGGCCCGGACCTTTTCGCCGGACAATCCGCCCAGACCGCCCTGGTCGGCGCCTATTCGTTCAACGAAGGTATCGGAACGACCGTGACGGATGCGCTGCGGTCGGAACTGGCCAAATCCTTCCCCGCGCCGGCCCGGCCGCAGGCGGATACGCTGCGTCTCAAGGTCACGCTGCTGGGTGCGGAAGAAACCAAGGGCGGGCTGGCAACGGCATCGATTTGGTCTCGCGGACTGCGAGTCGACGATCGATGGCGCGGTTGAGCAGCGCTCGACTAGGAGGCGCCGCTG
>Ga0207701_10002446_pt1 | contig 19267 bp, 12 predicted proteins | sample KBSSwiSSwithPhiX_FD_184294 | JGI IMG/M metagenome (GOLD analysis project Ga0207701, IMG submission 184294) | Switchgrass rhizosphere bulk soil microbial communities from Kellogg Biological Station, Michigan, USA, with PhiX - S5 (SPAdes) (version 2) | ecosystem: Environmental > Terrestrial >... | reverse complement strand
GTGGCTGTTTTGATCCGTGCTCATCCGTGTTCATCCGTGGCTGTTTCGATCCGTGTTCATCCGTGTTCATCCGAGGCCTGTTTGATCGGTGTTCATCCGCGGCTTAGGGAAGTCGCTAACATCTGCTGTAAGCTCGACGCTCCGAAAGAGAAAGCGATTGAGCCGCACCGCGCGCGCTGTGGCGCCTGATTTGAGGACTGGCGAGCGCGTGTTATCGAACCAGCGTGAGAGGCGTGAGCGTCACCGGACCGAGCAGACCTGATTCGAGTGGTTCCCACTTTGCGGCCGTGAACAGTCCGTCCGGCGCGCGGTTCTCAGGTAATCGCGGGGGAAAATTGACGTTGTAGAACTTCTTCCAGCTCACCCCGCGCACATCGAGATCCCTGATGCGGTTTGCCGAGAGATTGGTCACCCATACCTCGAGGGTGTTGGTGGGGCGCAACTGCGAGCGGTCGAGGACGACGCGAAATGGCGGACCGATGAGTGTCGCCAGGTCATGTCCGTTCAGGCGTACGCGTGCGCTCTCCGCCACTCGTCCCAGATCGAGTTGCCATGAAGTCGCGCCCGTCGCCGGCGGTGCGAAGGTCGTCGTATAGAGTGCAGTTCCAGAGAACACTTCTGCGTCGTGGCCGAACGCTGTCCAGGAGACGAGCTGATCGAGGCGTCTCAGTGGCGGCAAGCTTGGACCACCCTTGAGAAAGCGCACCGTCCAAGGGCCCGAAACGTCTTGTGGTTCGCCGGCAGCGCGAAACAGTTCGAACGCTTCATCGACTCGTCCTGGTGACTCGGCGACGATCAGTGATCCGGCGGCGGGTATCTGCAGGTAGACCTCGCGTAAGCCTTCACGTGTGCGCGTGGTCAGGCGCCCGCGACGCCCGGTCACCGGATCGAAAGCCATCACCGTCTCGCCGCGAATCTCGAACGGTACCCATTCATCGATCGCGCTATCACCCGGGTTACTCACGAAGTAGATGCGGCCCATCGAGTCGATCCGCCGCGCGAACTGAAGGCCGCGATCGACCAAGGACTCGCGGCGAACGTTCGCGCGGTTGAGCAACCGGTCGAGATTGCGTCCCTGCAGGATCCGGCCGCGACCGATCGTCGCTTCCCGAACGTTGTCTGCGTCGAGGATGTCGAAGTTCACGTCCGCGATTGCCGCCTTGAACCGGGCTCGCCTGTTATCGAGATCGGACAGGCCGCTCACATCGGACGGCCATGCTTCGAACGACACGATCGTGGCGCCGCTGCGCGCCAGTTCCAGGACGCCCAGAATCGTTTCAAGCGGCACGTACCTGCACGACGGGAACACGATGGTCTGGTACGACGTTCGTCCATCGTTTGTGAGACGCCCATTGCTAGCCTGCAGCCGGTGTAGCTGACGATCGGAGATGAAATCGTACGTGAAGCCGGCGGCTTGGAGTGCGCTCGCGGCACGTTCGAATGCGGTGCCCTGCGCTGGCGGAGCCGCTCCGCCGTAATGCGGCAGGAGCGACTTTCCGGGCACGCTCGATGATTCGTAGAACGGGTAATACAACAGGACATCGGTGTCCGCCCGACCAGACTGGAGAAACGACTGCGCCCGCGCGACATACGTGTTGAGCGCACGGAAGTCGTCCCACCACGCGTTCTGCGGATTGAACTCGACGCTCGCGTAGAACTGCCAGCCCGGCCACGGATCGCCGAGCGGCGAATACGCCGTGCCGTGGTAGACGATGTGGTTGACGCCGGCGACGAAGAACCGATCGACGGCGGCACGCACGTCGGCCAGTCGCACGCGAAAGTGTTCGCCAAGCCACGTCGCGGCCTCGGCAGAAACGCGCGGCCGGCCGGCAACATGAGCCGCCGAGGTCGCCCACTTGAATCTCTGGATTTCAGAGCCTTCAGTCTCCGGTATGTCGCTCGCGGCATACAGGTCGAGAATATTTGCTGGCGATCCGTGTGCCTGGTTGCGCACTTGACGTCCGTGTCGTTTCGCCCAGGCCGACCATTCGGTTGTAAAAGTATCGAGAAGCAGGTCCGAGATCGTTTCGCGATAGTCGGCCAGCACTCGCAGACCGGTGTCGCTGGTATCGCGACCGAGCAGCGCCGGGAGATGACTTTTCAGATCGTAGCCGCGGCGCTTCTCGAATTCGGAGAACAAGAGCGGCGTCCAATCCGCCTCCCCCATCGCATCGTCGACCTCATAGGAGTCGTTGAAGAATGCGCGAAGGCGATCGATGATGTGTCCTGTGAATGCGCGATCGAAGGGCAGGAGGTATTTGCGGATGGCGTTGGCGGAAAAGTGATCGATCACCATCCCTTCGCCGCCCGGGGCCGCTCGCTCGACGAGCTTGCCGTGCCACCCGGCGAACAGCCCGTACACCGTCCATCGACCCTGGGGAGCGGTCCAGTCCAGGGTGCCATCAGCCTGCACGCGCGACGTCAAATCGACGCTGGCGCCCGCGTCCGAGAACGCGATCAATGCAATGACAGGCAGATCGCGCGGATACTTGACCTGCTCGAGTGCGAGAGCCTGGAGATTGCGATTGGCCGTGACGGGTTCGACGAGGTCACTGATTTGAATCGGCCGGGCGTCGGGCCGCACGGCGGGCGCCGAGGGAGTGGCGCCGCGCGGCGGATCGCCGGGCGCGCCTTCATTCACAATATGAATCTGGTTGCCGGTGGCGCGGACGAGTGGTGCCTGGCGTAGCGTGACGGGCTCGGTCAGGCGTTCTCCGCTGCCAAGCGTCCACGTCTTATACGCGAGCGATCTCGCAGCGATCTCGTCGTCGACCCACGGTCCACCGAACGGCCAGCCGGTTCCCGTGGCCATGTCCACCCGCATCGTGAGCCGTGTCGCCTCGCGCAACGCGTGATCGAGCATGGCCATCCACTGCGACGAGAGATAGGGGATAAATCGAGCTTCCGCGCCGCTGACGCCATAGATCGGTGTCACCTCGACGCCGCCGATGCCGATCGCCGACAGCGCCTGGAGCTGGGCGGTGAGTGATGCCTTGTCGACCGCGCTTCCCTGCCACCACCACCGCGTCCACGGTTTCGTTTCAGCGGTGATTGGTGGCCAGTCGCGCCGGTTCGGTTGCGCCTGCGGTGCGCTTATCGACAACGATGCGCTCACGAGACAGGCGAGCGCCGCGATGCGTGGTCGTACATGCGGTTTGCCTACTTCCACGTCAGCTCCATCACCCAGAGGTCACTTTCTTCTCCAGAGATCGTAAAGTAGAACCGTTTCCCATCGGGGGTGGCGAATTCCCGGCGTAGCGATTGGCGCGCGGGGTCGTCGAAACGAACGAGCAACCGCGGCGATCCACCGTCGACCGAGACTGCCCAAATACTGGACTGCCGCCTGGCATCGTAGCCCTTGAAGTAGATTGTTCTGCTGTCGCGGGACCAGACCGGATAGGTTGCTTCCGCGATGCCTGTCCCGCTATGGGAATCGACAAGTACGCGCTCGTTCGTTCCATCGGGCGCGATCGTCCGCAGTTGACCCTGCGCCGAAAAGGCGATCAGTTTGCCGTCCGGTGACCACTTGGGATCCGTGCTTCCGTTCTTTGTGAATTGCTGCGCCGGGCCCCACGGCTGGCCGCGTTTCGGCCGAGTGGCCACGTAAGCTTGATAGTTCCCTCCAAGCGCCGGTCCAGAGTCGAAGATGATCGAGTTGCCATCCGGACTGAACCCGGCGTGCTGCTCCTCGGCCGCGGTGGCGCTCACGGTTTCCGTCGTCGTTCCATCTGCTGAGACCACGAGGACGTCACGGTGTGAGCCTTCGCGAATGCTGTGAATCACGAGTTCCTGGCCATCTGGCGACCAGTCGTTCACGAACTTAGGATTTGGCCCTCGGGTGATCTGTTCGGGTGTTCCACCCGCTGCGCGAGCCTTCCAGACATCGACCTGGCCGTTGCGGTCGGAATCGTACGCGAGCCACTGACCATCCCAGGACAAGACCAGCTTCTCGATCTTCTGGTTTCCGAACGTGACCTGCTCCGCGTTCTTGACGGAGCCGACGCCGCCGGGCGGAATGTCGACCGACCAGATATTCGCGCTCGGGGTATACGACGCGTAGGCGAGGAGCTTGCCATCACGTGAGAGGCTAATCCCGTGCGCGTTCAACCCGGAGGTCAAGCGTGTGGGCTCACTCTCTCGTGCTCCGTCGGCCGTTAGACGAACACTGAAAACGTCGCGCCCGCCGTCGCGATTGGAGATGAATAATAATGTGCGGCTGTCAGGCAGCCATCCCGGACTGACGTTGAGCGACTCTCCTGCCGTGATCTGGTTGGTGCGTTGCGTGCGAACGTCGAAGACGAAAATCCGGCTCGTCTCGACATTGCCCAGCATTTCCTCGCCATAGGCGAACATGAACCCGCCTTGCACGTACGCCAGCTTCGACCCGTCCGGGGACCACCGCGGCGAATGGAGCGTGTCGCCGGCCACGAGCAGGCGCGGCTTCTCGGTTTGTTCGGCCGACATCGCGTAGATCCCGCCGTCACCGCCGAAGACCACTTCGGTGCCGCCGGGCGACCATGAAGGGCCGACCGCGAAAAGCGCCGGCGCCGGAGCGAGCAATCGTTTGGCCGTGCCCCCGAGCGCCGGCACCTGAAACGACGCCACGCTCCTGGAAAGCGACTCTCGAATGACCGGCGGAATCGTCGATTGAAAGACGACGCGCGATCCGTCCGGCGACCATTGCGGCGAGCGCTGCGACCCGGTGGTTGTCTCTTCGGTGAGGGCGACGCCGCGTCCGGCGGCAATCTGCCGCACGTAAATGCGCAGCTGCCCGGGATAGCCGCTGGCGTAGGCGATCGCGTGGCCATCCGGCGAGATTGCCGGGTCCAGTTCCAGCCCCGGGTCCGTCGTCACGCGGTAGATCTTGCCGATGGCGAGCGATGGGAAAGCCGTCTTCTTATTGGTCGTCACGAACCAGGCGCCCGAAACAGCCGCGATCGCGACCATCGCGGCGAGCCCGTAGAGAGCCGCCCGAGGAAATGGACGACCGGTCGGTGCCGGTGACGTCGACGTCGTCGGCGACGCCAGTGCATCGAGCACGGGCAGCAAGTCGTCGGCGCGCTGCCAGCGATCGTCCGGATTCTTTGCGAGGCAGCGCATCACGAGATCCGCGAGGGACGCCGGAGTATCGGAGCGGCGTTCGGACATGGCGTCCGGCGCCTCTGTCAGCTGCGCGACGACGACGTCCTGTGGCGAACCGGTGAACGGAGGCGTCCCCGTGAGCAGTTCGTATGCCAGCGCACCGAGAGCGTAGATGTCGCTGCGCAATTCCGCCTGTCCGCTGGCGACTTGCTCCGGCGCCATGTAGGCGGGAGTTCCAACGAACGTGCCGGTCGCGGTGAGCGTCGCGCGGTCCGCCGGTGCGAGTGCGTAGGCAATTCCGAAATCGGCCAGAAATACATGCCGCCCCGAGGTCAACACGTTGTCGGGCTTCACATCGCGATGAATCACGCCGGCGGCGTGCGCGTACGCGAGTGCGTCCGCCAGTTCGCGGAGAATTTTCACGACATCAGCGATTGGCAATGTCTGGTCGCGCCTGATTCGATCGCGAAGCGACTCTCCTTCGATGAACGGCATCACATAGAACAGGAAGCCATCGGCTGAACCCGAATCGAACAACGGCAGGATGTGCGGGTGTTTGAGGTGGGCAATCGTGCGGATCTCCGACCCGAACCGTTCGGCGCCAACCGCGGCCGCGAGGTTCGGATTCAGCACTTTGATGGCGACGTCCCGATCGTGTTTCAGATCGTGCGCGAGATACACGTCTGCCATGCCGCCGGCACCGATTTCCCGTTCGAGGCGGTAGCGGCCCGACAACGCCTCGACGAGCGCGGGTGGCACGTCCGGCATGCGCGCCGTATGTTACGTCAGATGGGACGGCCTCCCGGTCTGGAGGGCCGTTCACGGTCACGGTGACGACCCGCGGGTCGATCGAACAACCGACGATGCCTCACGGATCTTTTTTTGCCGAGCCCGTCAACCCATGTGCCATAGTATGCGTCACAATAGATAGTGACACTTAGTATGATGTTCAGCGCCGAACTGAAGAAAGGCAGCACCGAGATGCTCGTGCTGTCGCTGATCGAAGAGCGTCCGCGGCATGGCTACGAGATCGGCAAGCTGATCGAGCAGCGCTCGGGTGGACGGTTGCGATTCGCGTTGCCGACGCTCTATCCAACGCTGCTCCGCCTGGAGAACCGCGGCTGGATCAGGGGCCGCTGGGTGGAAAAAGCCGGCGAGCGCGAGCGGTGCTATTACCGTCTGACGCCTGAAGGCCGCCGCGTCCTCGACGACCAGCAACAAACGTGGAATGCATACGTGGCCGCCGTGAACGACGTCATGGGAACCGGGCGTGCGTAACTGGGAAGCGTTCGTTCGCGATCGGCTGCCGCTTCCCGCTCACACACCGATGCGCGAAGCGCGCATCATCCGCGAACTGGCGGCGCAACTCGAGGATTTCTATCGCGAGGCGCTCGCGCGCGGCGCGTCGGAGTCGGAAGCCGACGCGCACGCGTGCGCGCAGATTCACGACTGGCGCCAGCTGGCGCTCGACGTCGCCACCGCGGATCGGGCGAACCGGCAGCCGCGAATGGAACGAATCGCGGATACGGTGGCGGAGCTGGGGCAGACGCGCGGAGGAGGATTGAAGATGTTCGGCGACTTTCTACACGACATGCGGTATGCGGTTCGCCAACTGATCAAGACCCCGGCATTCACCCTCGTTGCCGTCCTGACGCTCGGGCTCGGCATCGGCGCCACCAGCGCGATCTTCAGCGTCGTCAACGCCGTGCTGCTGCGGCCGCTCCCGTATCCGGAGGCGGAACGGCTCGTGCGCGTGCACGAGATCGTGCCCCAGTACGGACTGTTCTCCGTCGCGCCGGCGACGTTCCTGGATTGGCGGCAGCAGAATTCCGTCTTCGAGCACACGGCCGCGTATAACGCTGGCAGCACGACAATTGCCGGAACGGAGGGGCCCGAACGCGTCCCGAGCGCCTCGGTGTCGTGGGACCTGTTCGAGCTGTTGAAGGTCAGGCCCATTTTGGGACGGACGTTTACAGCGCAGGAGGGTACGCCGGCCAGGCAGACCGTGGCCATCATCAGTTACGGTGCATGGCAGCGGCGGTTTGGCGGCGATCGGTCCGTCCTCGAGCGGCCGGTCACGCTCAACGGCACCTCGAGCACCATCATCGGCGTGATGCCACCCGATTTCTTTTTCCCTTCGCGCACCACCGAGATCTGGACGCCGCTTGCGTTCGACCCGGCGAAGGCGACGCGCGGTGGCCATTTCCTCGGCGTCATCGCGCGGACCAAAGCCGGCGTTTCCGTCGAGACCGCGAATGCCGAGATGAAAACCATATCGGAACGGCTCGCCGTGCAGTACCCGCAACAGAGTGCGAACGAGTCGGCGAACGTCGTGCAGCTCCTGGAGAATATCGTCGGCGACATCCGTCCGGTGCTGCTGACGCTGCTCGCCGCAGTCGGTGTGGTGGTGCTCATCGCGTGCGCGAACGTCGCCAACCTCCTTCTCGTGCGCGCGTCGGTGCGCGAGAAGGAGATCGCAATCCGCGCGGCGCTCGGCGCCGGCGGACGCCGTCTCTGCCTGCAAATGCTCGCCGAAAGCACCGTCCTCGCGATCGCCGGCGGCGGACTCGGGCTGTTGCTTGCCTACCTCGCGATTCCAGCGATCAAGGCGCTCAGCGCGGCCAGTATTCCGCGAATCGCGGATCTCTCAATCGATCTCACGGTGCTGGCATTCGTCGTCGGCGCTTCGCTTCTCACTGGTCTGATTTTCGGGCTTGCGCCGATGTGGCACGCGTCGCGCACGACGTTGGGCCACGTGCTGAAAGAAGGTGGACGCACATCGAGCGGCGGCCCCGGCCGCTGGGTGCGAAACACGCTGCTGGTTGCCGAGGTTGGATTGTCGATCGTCCTGCTCGTCGGCGCGACGCTGTTGCTTCGCAGCTTCGCGAAGCTCACCAGCGTCGATCCGGGCTTCCACCCGGAGCGAGTCCTCGCGTTCCAGGTGTCGTTACCGAACGCGGCATATCCCGAGCCTCACAACCGCGCGGCGTTCTTCTCGACGCTGCTCGAGAAGCTGGACGCGCGAGCCGACGTCGACTCGGCGGGCATGGTACAGACGCTGCCGATGCGCGGCGACTACGTTCTCTCAGTCACGTTCCAGGGCCGCCCGGCGCCGCCGCCCAACATGGAGCCTTCCGCGAACTATCGCGTGGTGAGCCCGAAATACTTCGAAACACTCGGCGTTCGAGTGCTACGCGGGCGCGTCTTCAACGATCACGACGCTGAGACATCTCCGAACGTGGCTGTCGTCGATCAGGCCTTCGCCGATCGGCACTTCCCGAACGAGAATCCGATCGGTCACCGGATCGACATCGGCAATGGCGGCACGGGTCTGACTGAAATCGTCGGCGTTGTCGGCAGTGTGCACTACGAGGGTCTCGATACGAACCCCCATCCGACCATGTATGTGCCCTACCGGCAGGACATCTTCTCGTCGATGTGGATCATGGCGCGGACTGGCGGCGACCCCGCGCGGTTGGGCGCTTCGGTGCGCCAGGTGATGCGCGAGATCGACCCTGCCCTGCCAGCTTTCCGCCTCGGACCACTCACCGAGGCGGTGACCGAATCGGTTGCCGAGCGCCGCTTTTCGATGCTCCTGCTGACCGTCTTCGCCGGCATCGCTGTGTTCCTCGCGGCCGTCGGACTCTACGGTGTCGTCGCCTACACCGTGACTCAGCGGACGCAAGAGATCGGCCTGCGGATGGCCATTGGCGCGCGGCCCGCCGATGTGCTCCGCATGGTCGTTGGCGACGGCTTGAAGCTCGCGACGATCGGCGTCGTGTTCGGGACCGCCGTCGCGCTCGGCCTGGCCCGTGTGATTGAGACGATGCTGTTTGGCGTGACGCCGTTCGATGCCGCCAGCTACAGCACGACCGCGATGGTGCTTCTGGCGGTGGCCGCGCTGGCGTGTTACATGCCGGCCCGACGCGCGATGCGCGTCGATCCGCTCGTCGCGCTGCGGCAGGAGTGAGCGGAGCCTCGTTCCTGCCTCCCTTCGAGACCTAGCTCTTGGTCAGGAGCCAGAATCTCCAGGATTTGCGCCTTCTCCCGAGGGGTGGATATGCGCAAATTCACAGGTGCTTTTCTCTTCATTGCCGCGATCACCAGCACAGCGCACGCTCAAGAGATCACAACCGCTCTTTCTATTGCATCGGCAGGCAGCGGCCCGGGTGGTCCGTATCCATCGGCCGAGTTTCGAGCCAGCTTCCCAACCTCGAATCGGTTTGCCGTTGAGCCGTTCGTGACTCTGGGATCGAAACGACAGCCAGCTCGTGGATTCGAAGGTTTCTACGGGGTGCAGGTTCGGCAGCGGATTGCGAATCTGAGCACTCCCCAGTCCTACGTGTTCGCCGCGTATGGGATGTCGGGGTACTACTGGAATCGCGGCGCCGAGGTTCCCCTGATCGGCCAGTTCGGGTTGGGCGTGCGCCATCGCACATCGAAATACCTGGCGGTTCGATCGCAGATTGATCTCATCGCGTGGCCGTATTTTCTCCTGGGTGCTCGATTCACGATTGGAGTCTCATTGGCAAAGGAGTAGCCGGCGACGGCGCTTACTTATTCATCATCGCGGCGGCCTCGGCGGAGGTGCGCACCGCCACGATCTCGAAGTCCGTGAGGTCTTCCCAATGGCACGTCCACTCGCGCAGCCGCGCTTCGCTCTCTGCTTCCATCACTTGAAAGCAGCGTTCGAACTGCAGATCGACCCAACTGGCCACGTACTTCACATCGTCTGGCGCCATCCGTCCACACCCGCGAAAACGCTGATAGATCGCCTTCGCCTGGCCCTGCTTGAAATGCTCGATGACCATGAACAGCATCGGAGACGCTCCTCACCTGTGCTCGTCTATGCCGCGTTCTGCAGCGCAGCCAGTATCGTGGCAGTCGCGGCGTATGCCTGGCTTCCCTCAGCAACATCACCCCTCCGGAACGTCAGACGAAACGCCAGGGGCTCTATACGTAATCGCAAGCACATGAAACTATCCGTTGGCACGGCCTCGCCACGTTGCGTCGAAGTCCCGCTCGCGCTTGCGTCCGTCAACCACAGCGCTCATATAGAACAGGAGAAAGACCTCGACCATCCCGATGAAACAGTAGATTCCGAATCTCGTGAAGTCATCCGGTGAAAGGTCGTGGCAGACGATGTGCCGATCGAGCAGAGTGCGACACTGGCGGTAGAACCGTTGTATCTCAATGAACTCCCTGCCAATCAAGGCGACCGTCGCGATGAAGATTGGAAAAGCGCCGAGAATGGCGCCAATGGTTGGATTCGATCCCCATCGGCCATACAGGAAAGGCCACGAGCATTCCAACAAGAGTCGGAACCGTAAGCCCGAGTGCGACCCAACGCCAATCCATCGCGAGGTCGGTGGGCATCTGAGGTGTGACGGCTTCGGCTGAGTCTACATCGGAGATTGATTTGCGGCTAGCGTATGGGCGCTGGCGGAAGTCCGCTAACTCGAAGTCCCTGCCGCCGTGTCAAAATGTTCGGGAGGAACATCAAATGCCGACAACACGACAGCGGTGGACGAACAGCCTGCCGACATGCCCGCACTGCTGGAGGGAACCCACCTTTGTCAGCACATGGAGCTTCCGCGGAGTCTGGGGGTACAACGAAGTCCACACGTATGAGTGTTCGGAGCACGGTCCGATTTTTATAAGCTCACAGCGACCAGTCGAGCACGTTACTGATCAACGACGAGACAAAGACCCGGATAATCTTGATCGCGATGCCTTGGTCCCGTCGCCGCGCAAGCGGCCACCAACTCTCAATGCCGACTCGATAGCAGTTCCTGAGCCGGACTCGGCCTGACACGACTGTCACCGAGTGACGGCTACTTCGACCTTGACCGTCTGATCGGCGACGAGCGTGACCGGCATCGCGAACAGGCGCAAGCGCTCGAGAATCGCGGGTTCCGTCGCATCCATAACGTCCGGACTTGGTACGGCCGCAATAAGGTAGCGGCCGGGGATCACCGGTCCAAGGCTGAACGTGAAGGTCCGCCCCGCCGGACGAGTGACACGTCCCGCGGCCACCGGCTGCACTGCCATTTCCTTTGATGACTGTATGGCGGTGTACGTCAGCCAACCAGCATGCCATCGGGCGGGATCTTCTGGAAAGAGAATCACGAGAACGTTCTCCGGATCGTCGGGTTCTCGCAATCCGGTCAGCGTGACGTTGACTTCGGCCTTTTCGTACGTGAACACGACCAGCAAGTCGTCGATGATCTCCGCTCCCGTGAAATGGATTGGTTTGCCGGCGAGATCGTTTCCTCCGGCGCGGCTGATCGACACCAGCAAGGCCGGACTCATGTACGCGTGGAGGACCATAGGACCGCGCAGTCCTGTTAACTCGAATTTGTCCGTGCCTTCCATGCGAGCCACCACGTCCCGTGTATACGACGGGCCGTACTGGTGGAGCGGCGGAGTCGCCGTGACCTCGGCGTTCGGAAACGGCGTGTTCGCATCGCGCTGAGGTCCTTGAACGACGAAGCGCCCTGAGACTTTCGCACCGGTGTTCGTCTGGACTTTCAGCGCGACATCTCCATCAATTCTGAGGTTCACGTAGGTCGCCTCCTGCAGGCGGCTCGTACTGACGATCACGTAGTAATCGCCAAGAGGGACGTCGGTGAACACGAATGAGCCGTCGTCCCCGCGACTGGCCTGGCGCATCGACTCCGGCGAAGAGAACCACAGGTCGCTGAGCACACTGAGAGTTGCGGACGCGTCCCGGCCGAGCGGCAGTTCGCCCGAATCGAGGGCGTTGATCGTGACCGTCGCGAGCGTGCCGGAAGCGAGAGAAAAGTTGACGCGCGCGACGTCCTTGCCGCTGCGCACGACGATGAGGCGCGCATCTTTGAGGGCCTGAGCGCCTGGATAGTAGGTGGTGAGGAAGCCGAAGCGTCGTCTCGGCCCTTGCTCGCGTGAAAGGTACACGGGTGTCGCGACGACAACATACTCGCCAGGCGTCAGATTGAAGAGCCGGAACTCCCCGAGGTCGTTCGTCGAGGCGCGCGCACCATAACCGTACGTGTAGGTGGGCATCACCGTGACGTGCCCGTGGAAGTCATTCCGACGTAGCGCCTGAACCTCGACGCCGACCAGGCCCGCGCCATTCTTGTCGGTGATGCGTCCTGCGATCGCGCCCGTTCGTTCGAGGCGGATCGCCACCTCAAGCGCTTGTCCGCCGCCAACAATCGCCTCGCGCGCGCGTGCAAGCGCGAGGAACCCGTTCGTTGCGGGAACGCTGATCCGGTATGAGCCAGCCGGGATACGCGCGAAGTCGAACGCGCCATTGTCGTCCGTCTCCACATCTCGCTGGATGTGCGCGCGCTTCGGATCGGTGCTCTGCATGTCCGCCGGAAGCCCTTCGAGACTGACGTGCGCGCGCCTGACTGGCGAGCCGTTATCCCTCGACACCACCCGGCCGAGGATGCGAGCGGACCCCGTGGGCTGCGGATCTTGCGGCCCACTCTGCGCGAGCGCAGGCCCCGCGATCGCGACGGCACTGAGCGACAGAAAAACGAAGAATCTGCTCACACGTCGGCGCATACCTGCTCCGATTGGAAGGCGCGGCATCGAGAATTAGACGCCGCGTGAGCTCCCCGACGAACCGCCTTCGACGGAACTTGATGACTCCCCGCGTTTTTCTGCTGTGGAGCGAGCCATCGATGCCTTCGGCGCTCAGGGCCCGTTGCAGCCGGTCGTAGATGGTCACGTGTGTAACTCCTCGTGATCACGCACAGGGCACAGCGTACCGCGTCGGGCCCGACGAGTTCGATCCACCGCAGTTCCTCGTGCAGCGCGAGACATCACACCTCCCGGCGCGCCACCGTGCGACGGGCACGATGACGCGCAAACAACCACGCGCCACAAAATACAAGCGGCGGCAGAAGCACGATCAAGGCGTCGACTTGGACCGCCATGGCTTCGACGCCGCCGGTGCGTTCCAGGATCGCCATCTGCCTCCGCATCTGGATGCTCATCCAGAGCAGTGGAACGAACATGGAGAGGAGAACCCACGTAATGCAGACGATCACTACGCCGAGCACGGGCCATTCCGCCAGCCGTCGCATCTCATCCTCCAGGGCGCCTGCCAGCTTTCGCCGACTTCATCGCGAGGCCCGATTTTACGCCGCATCGATCCGATCGCGATGTGGCTGGTTACTTGTTGCCGAATCCTTGCCGACTTCGAGATCGACGCATAGACTCTCGACCTATGAGAACTCTGTTTCTTGGGTTGTTGCTGACCGTTCCGATCGTGACCGTGCCGCTGACACTGCGCACGGTTGCCGCGCAGGAAGTCGTCTTTCAAGGTTCGGTCGTGCCACTGTCCGACGAGGACCTGGCGGCGGAGTGCCGGTACGAGCTGATTTTGACCAATCCGACGAGAACCGTCCAGGCAGTGTGGGTCATCTTCGACCGCGGAAGGGACATGCTTCGATACTACGGAGATCCGGATGTCCACGCGTTTGCTGAACGGCACGGGTGGGCATTGTTGCTACCATTTCACTGTCGCGCGAAAGCCGGAACCGACGGCGACATGAACATGGACCCGTCGCAAGGCATCGGCCGCGCCCTTGTCGCAGCCCTTTCCAAGTTTGGTGAAATCTCGCAGCACCCGGAATTGGCCTCCGCGAAACTGATTCTGCTCGGATTCTCGGGAACCGGGGTGTTGGTTGCGCGATTCCCCGACTACGCCCCTGACCGCGTCGCCGCGATCATCGCCGCGCACGCCGGGCACAATCCGCGCGGACTCGATACGATAGATCTTTCTCCGAAGGGGACGGCGATTCCTCAATTGATTATCGCCGGCAGCACCGACAGGATCACGGGTACACAGCGACCGTACGACTATTTCCGCAAACATTTTGATCGTGGTGCGCCGTGGACATTCGTGGTGCAGAACAAGACGCCACACTGCTGCGTGATCAACGTCAAGCCGCTCATGCTGGAATGGCTGGAGGCCACGGTCGTTCAGCGGATCAAACCAGACAGAGATACGAGCCGGTATGGATTCATCGACACTACGGTTGAGACAAAGGAGGGGTGCCCGAATCTGTTTCCGCCCGAAGTGCCGATCTGGTGTCACGGTACGAAAGATGCGTGGGGTGGCTCGAATTGGTTCGTCACTGCCGCAACTATCGAGCGGCGTGAGCATCCTTCAAATAACTTGAAGCCGGCCGGCTGGTTGCCGACTCAGGAGTTCGCAAAGCGATGGGTCGCGTTCATCAGGCAAGGAGAGCATCCCGCCGCGTCGATTCCTTGAGTGCTTGACAGCTCCGATGATCCGCGGCAACGCCTTGGTCCCCGTACGCCAAGTGCGCCGCAACACGCAGCGTGCCCGTTCGACCGTCATGCATCCCCTGCATCCGCTATAACGATCCTGCCATCACCCGCCCGCGATATGCAGGTCTGATGTCCGCGTGACGGCCAGAAGCGGCGGCGCGGGGTCTAATACGCTCAAATGCGCACGTTCTTTGCGCGGCTGCCGCTCCTGGCCGCGGCAATTGCAGCCGCCCCGATCTGCCTGACCTCGGCATACGCGCAAGACGGACTCCGCCAGCAGGCCGAGTGGAACCGGGCGCTGCAGCAAGCCCTCGATGAAGCGCGCGCTCAGCTGCGCTCGGACAAGCCAAACGAGGTCGCATGGGGAGCCTTTCGGGCCGCTGAATATCGGCTCTTCAACCTCATGCCGGATCTGACCGCGAAGCTCGCGGCACCGCCAACCGGAGACGATCGAGAGGTCTACGCCGTGCGCGCGGCATTGCTGGATTCCGCCGTGCGGCTCGATGCGGCGGTTCCTGCTTCGGTCGTGCGATCTTACTGGAATGACTTTCCGGTTCAGTCCGCGATCCTGTTTGCCAAAGCAACCGGCGCCCGCGACGGCGTGCTTCTGGATCTGCTGACGTCTGCCACCGAGTGTCGCTGGTTCGCACTGGCGAATCTACTGGTCCAATGGCGTCCGAGCGGGCTTGCCGTCAGCGCGAACGGGCTTGTGCTCAACATCCTCACGCCGATACATCTGAATCTCGTCGTAACAGTGTCGGAGCAGGGGAACGCCGGCTCGGGTGGAGGCGCCGGGGGCGGCGTCGGAGATGGCATCGGGATTAATCCAGCTGGTTTTCCGCCGCGAGCGACATACCGATTCGAGAGCGGGCCGTCGGCGGGAGTCGCCGTGCTCTCGACCGGACCTCGTGTTCTCTATTACAGCCGAACGGTGAGCTACGGATGGCAGTTCGCCGTGTCAGAGGTTTACATCGGCGGTCCGACGGGCGCCGAGCGTCTTCGATACGTGCAGGCTTATGCGTTCCCCGAGCACGAACCTCTCGACCAAGTGCGGCAACTCGGCGAGCGATACGAAAGTGCACGGTGGGAAGACGATGACGCGTTGCGACGCCGTATCGACGACCTCCGCGCAGATATGCTTCAACACTATCGCGACTTTCTTGCCACGCTTGTCGCGCGCGGCCGATTGACCGCTGCTGATTCCCAATCGCTGGCGCAGCCCGCCATCGATGTCCGCATCGTCGATGCCCGGATGGACAAGTCCCGGCCGCTGCCAGCAATCAAGTGATCCGCGTTTAAGACTGCATTCTCGCCGACGTCCCTGACGGATCCCAGCAGCTGGCGACTTCGTCAAGATCGAATGAATTTCTTAGGAAATTTATCTGGATCGAGTTTAGTCCGGTCGCCCGGGGGCACCAGGCACCCCGCACCGCGTAGCTCACTCAGACCGTAGCGCTTCGAGCGGATCCACAGCCGCGGCGCGCCGTGATGGCGCCCAGCAGGCGACCAGCGTCACGCCGATGAACACCAGCGCTGCCGCGCCGATCGCGATCGGGTCGGTCGCCTCCACCTCGTACAAGAGCGACTGCAGCACGCGGGCGACACCGAACGCGCCAACGACACCCACGGCGATGCCGGCGGCGACGAGCCGGAACCCTTCACCGACGACGAGGTTGCGGATGTCGTTTCTGTGCGCGCCGATCGCGCTGCGAATCGCAATCTCGCGCCGCCGCGACGCCACCGACAGCGCCAGCACACCGTAGATGCCGCCCAATGTCAGCAACGTGCCCACGATGGAAAAGCCGACCAGAAGCCGGCTGGCGAAAATGCGCGACGCGATGGAATCGGTTCGGACCTCGTCGAGCGTCCGGACCTTTTCGATCGACACCGTCGGATTGACGCCGCGCAGCTCGGCGCGCACCGCCGCGATGACCGCGCGCGGATCGGCCGCCGTGCGGACGACGAGATCCTTCGAGAACGCGGAGGACTGCCAGAGCGACAGATACACCTCCGGCTGCGGCGCACGAGTGAGATCGGCCGTGCGCGCGTTGCCGACGATGCCGACGATCTCGTTGGCCGGCTGATCGCGCGGCCCCCGCCAGAGGTGCTTGCCAATCGCGCGCGAACCGGGGAAGTACTTGTCCGCGAACGCCTGATTGACGATGGCGACCCGCGGGTCCTTCTGGCCGTCGCTGTCGCGGAAGTCGCGGCCGTCGACGATCGGCACGCCCATCAAGTCGAAGTAGCCGGGCGTGACCGACCGCAGCGACTGCGCGACGCGGTCGCGAGGGGTCGTGACGGGGTGATCCTCGATCTCGAGGGTCGACGGCCAGTCGTTGCCGGTCAGCGGCGTGCCCCAGACAAACGCGGCTTTCTGCACGCCGGGCACGGCCGCGACGCGATCGAGCGCGCGGTGATGGAAGTCGGCCCAGTCGCCCTGCACCGACGTCACCGTCATCGTCAGGATCCGGTCCATCGCGTAGCCGCTCTTGACGTTCGCGACGTTCTGCAGCGTGCGGACGAGCAGTCCCGCGCCGATCAACAGCGCCAGCGTCAGCGCCGTCTGCACCATCGTCACCAGCTGCAACATGCGGCGCTCGCCGCGTCCGGCGCTGGCGCGAGTGCCGACTGTCCGCAGCGCGTCGATCGGATCGCGGCGCGCGGCGCGCAGCGCCGGGATGAGGCCGGCGGCGAGCGCGGCGACGACAGCGGCGGCGAAGCCGAACAGAAGCAGCGGCCAGCCGGTCGTAACAGCGTCGAGGCGCGGAATCGCGCGGCCGCCGATTGCCTTGAACAGCCGGACGATCGCGAAGGCGAATGCGATGCCCGCGGCACCGCCGGCGAGGGCGACGGCGAGGCTCTCTATCGACGCTTGACGGAACAGCGCGGCCCGTCCGCTGCCGAGCGCGCTCCTGACGGCGTACTCGTGCCGACGCTGCAGTCCGCGGACGAGCAGCAGCGCCGCTGTGTTGCCGCACGCGATGAGCAGCACGAGCGTCGCCGCGCCGAAGAGCGGCCACAAGATGCGGCTGCCGTCCCGGTTCATTTCGGTAATCAGCGGCTGCACGCGCGGAGTGAACGCTTCGAGCTCCTTGTCGCCGCTCGAGACCGCCGCCGTGAGCATCGTCAGCTCGGTCTGCGCGCGCTCGATCGCGACGCCGGGCTTCAGTCGCGCGATCAGGTCCCAGCGCGACTGCCGGAGCCGCTCCGGATTCGGCGAACCGGGCACCCAGTAGTCCACGGTCGCGTGGATGTTGTAGTTCGGCTCGGCGGCGGCGTTCGGCGACGGCAAGAACCGCACGCCCGACGGCATGACACCGATGATCGTGGGCGGCGTGTCGCGGCGGGACATCCGCATCGGCTTGCCGACGATGTTCGGATCGCCGTTGAAGCGGCGCTGCCAGCAGTCGTAGCCGAGGATGACGACCGGCTTCGGCGGCGCGACATCCTCCTGGCCGAACGCGCGTCCCATGATCGGCTGCAGACCGGTCACGCGGAAGTACTCCGGTGTCGCCACCATGCCCGAGAGCGAGCTGCTGCCCGAGTCGTCGACGAGAAATGAGAATGTCCAACCGTACGCGGCGATGGCATCGAACGACGTCGCCCTCTTCTGCCAGTCCATCCACTGAATCGCGGGCGTCGAGTCCAGCCGCTCGGCGCCGTTGCCGTCAACGCGGACCGAAGGCACCAGGACGAGGCGATCCGGATCTTTATAAGGAGGCGGAGTGAGCAGGGCACCCTCCACGAGGCTGAAGACGGCAGCAGTCGCGCCGATGCCGAGCGCCAGCGTCAGCGCCGCGACGATGGTGAAGCCCGGCCGCTTGCGGAGGGTGCGGAGCGCGAATCGGATGTCCTGATCCATCAAGTCTCCGGCAAACATCTGAGTTAGACGAGCGGCCTGCCCGGGAGTTAGCTATATTGCTGCCGTGACACGTATCGCCGGACGTTGACGCTCGATGAACTTCGGCTCAACCCGGATCGTGTGCGTGTGGCTGTAATTCTCCGTGCGAGGGTCATTGAGAACGGATTCTATCGTCGGCTCAGCCATAGTATAGATTTTGCCGTCTCCGCCCACGCCGCCGTCTGACGGCGAACTTCGCCAACCAAACGGTCATGAGAGGACTCCAAGTCACATGCGGTGGGACCCGCTCGACTCGCTACGGCTCATTTTCTTCGGTCTCATGTTCGTGATGGTGATCGCCGGGTTGACGACGAGCGCACGACCAAAAACACCGCGCCAATGGACGGCCGTATGGGTGTTGGTTGTGTTCCTCGCATGGGTTCTGCTCGGATTTGGCTGGCTTCGAGCCTGACGGTTCTCGTCCGGGCGATGGACGGCGGCGGCGCTCAGATAGGACGACTCATATCCTAGGAGCACACAACATGCACAGTCGAATCGTTGGCGTGATACTGCTGGCCGGCTTGGGCCTGACCGCCGTCTCGGCGCGGCAAACTCAGAACGTGCCCGGCATGGGCACCGGCGAAGTGACCGTGAAGGGCGTTGTCGGCATCGCCAATACCGTCCCGGTCACGCAGTCGGGGGCTTGGAGAGTCGGAGTGGACGGAACCCCCGAGGTGCGGGTCGGGAACCAGCCGATCGTCTGGATCGCGCCGCCGGCCTTCATCAAGGCCGGCGGACGGTACGCGATCACCTGGAGCGCTGGAGACACCGAAAACGTCACGGTTTCCGGTGTTGCCGGCGCCGGCTGGGTCCAGGTGACCACGAGCAACACGCCGACACGGTGGATCAACGTGACGCTCGCACGTGCGATCGAGGCGCGGTAGGGCGAGTACGCTCTGCACACTGCAATGAAGAGCCGGCTATCGCCGGTTGGCCGTCAGTGACTCTATCGACAGCTGTCGAGAGTAATCGAACGAATTTCTTAGGAAATTTGCA
>Ga0207701_10002442_pt1 | contig 19283 bp, 15 predicted proteins | sample KBSSwiSSwithPhiX_FD_184294 | JGI IMG/M metagenome (GOLD analysis project Ga0207701, IMG submission 184294) | Switchgrass rhizosphere bulk soil microbial communities from Kellogg Biological Station, Michigan, USA, with PhiX - S5 (SPAdes) (version 2) | ecosystem: Environmental > Terrestrial >... | reverse complement strand
GATGTCGCCGCCGGCAAAACTTGCCGCGGTCGCAGCTACATCAAAGACGTAGATGGAAATAGCGTGGTTACCCTGAACAAAGAAAACGGCCTTGCCGCCCCCCGTTAGGCTCGCTTCAAAAAAACCGCGATGACTTTCCTCGCCGCGACCCGGTGCTGCGAAAGCCAACAGCAAGCCAAGTATCAGTGCTAACCGAACTTTGAACGTTTTCATGCCACCCACCGTAGAGACGGCGTTCGTAACTCGCGAACCGTCAATAGTTTCGCGCCTGTAACCTTCTCAAACTCGTTAGGGGATGGCAATCACGCAGGGCAGCGCCCTGCAAATTTCCTGGGAGCGGTCGCCGCGGCGATCAGGCGGAAGCGCCCCGCTTCCGCGAACTTTTCCTTCGTGTGCCTTTTAGTCCTTGAGTCCGCTCTGGCCGGCGACTTTCCGGCGAGGCGCCAGAAAGAGCGTGCGGGGCGCACGCGCTCCCCAGACGTAATTACGCCGCACTCCGTGAGTATCCATTACGCTTTGAAAACGGCATCGGCCTGTGCGCGCCAGACTAATCGAATCTCTGACTCAACCGACCTAACGCGAGCGCACCGAGCATCAAGCCGACATCCCGCAAAGCCACATCGAAATAGCCAGGGATGGCGAGGAGATTGCAAATGATGCCCAACAGCCATGCCGCAACCACATAGGCAAAGATACGCGGTTTGAAAGCAACACCCAGCCCCGCTACGATTTCGATCGCCCCAACCGCAAGCATGAATTCATGACCATGGCCGGCCAACATCCGATTGACCATCGGAGCGAGGTACTGATCCCAATTCACCAGCAGATGTAGAAATTTGTCCGCTCCGGCCGCGATCGGTGCGACGACGAAAGCGAAACGCAGAATTTGATATGCCTGCCGGGCATAATCCTCCGACTCGGTTTCGACGGTCCTGGTATGAGTTGAGCTTGCAGTTAACGTTGTCATAGCATTTACCTCTCTAAATCAGCATTCGGGCTAATAGCCTCTCGTGGTTGTTATCTTGTTGAGTTTGTTGCGGTATTTACTTCGACTGGATAATAAATCGTCGTATATTTACCGAAAGACCACATAAGCGGACTCCAAGAATAAGTAAAGCCCTTTGTTTCTTTATTCGAAATGGCTAAACTGACCAAATGAAACAAGACAGCGGGACCCGAGCGAAGATCCTGGACCTTTTGCGGGAGCGTGACTCGACCGTGCATCTGCTCGCAACGCAGCTTGGCCTGACTAAGCCCGGGGTGCGCGCCCACCTTTTCAAACTCGAGCGGGACGGCCTCGTGCAACGCGGCGGTTCCCAAAGCGGGACCCGCAAACCGCATGTCCTTTACGCGCTCACTCCGGATGCCGACCAGGCGTTCCCAAACGCATATCCCCTGCTCTTGCGGCAAGTGCTCCAAGTTTTGCGCGATCGCCTTGATCCGCGCGCCGTCTCCGCCTGCCTGAGGCAGGTAGGGAGGGAACTTGCGCAGGAAGCCGCGGCGGAAGCTCACGGAAAGAGCGCACCGGAGCGACGCCGGATCGCACTAAAAGTGCTCGCTGCCTTGGGTGGCGACGCGTCTGTGCTCACCACAAATGGAGCCGAATTCATCGAAGGCAAGGCATGCCCCCTGTCTGGAGTCACCGCGGCTCATCCAGAGGCGTGCGTGATAGCGCAAGCCGCTCTTGAAGAGATCATCGGACAACCCGTCCGAGAACATTGCGTGCGCGGTTCGCATCCACGCTGCCGCTTCCAGATTTTGAACGGAAATGAATGATTGCAGGTCAAAATCCGGCGTAGATAGCGCCTAATCAAAAGTAACAACAAGGTAACATTCGTGTTACTTTTTCGAAGTTGCTGGCCGACTTGTGCTCGTTACGATGCGGCGCATGAAATTGCGCATCTTGGCACTAACTTGGTTAGGCACGGCGACCCTTCTCGTCCTGTCGAGTATCATATATCCGTCGAATAACCTGCTCGCGCAGCGAGGCAGTCGAAAGCAATTGGGGGCGCCGTTTAGTTATCAAATCCTAACGGGCAGCCCGGAAGCACCACTCGACCTTCGTATTTTTACGACGGCCGTTAAGACCGACTCGAAAGGCGAAATCATCACCGGTCCGACGAGCGATCCGGAAAAGAATATAGTTGGCCCGGAAGACGCCGGCGAACGCGGCGGTTTGGAGCGTTATACCAAAATCATGTTCGGCGCGGGTTACATCGATGGCCGACCCGATCCTGGCACGCGCATCGATCCGAACAACCCGCAAGTAAGCAGCGGCAACCAGAAATGGCCCTTCCGCCCTCAGCCGTTTCGCAGTCAACCGCGCTCGCTTTCTATCACACCGGACGGCAAGAAGCTTTATGTCGCGCTTCCCGGACGCGAGGGTTACCCCGATTGGCGCATTGCTGTCGTCGACACAGCGACGCGTAAGGTCACCAAGTGGGTCGACCTTCGCCCGCCCGGAATGATCGGCGGAATGCGTCCGATCAGCGTTAAGATGGCGCCTATCAACACCGCGATCTCGGCCTCGCCCTATGCGGTTGTCCTAAATCAGTACGGCAATTTCGCGACGGTTGTAAACACGAGTAACGACACCATCCTGGGCGATTTCTTCATCGGCTCCTATGCCGAGAAAGCTCGTTTCAACGCCACTGGCACACGCCTGTATGTCACCGACCGCTATAAGGATGAAGTGCGAGCTTTCCGCGTCGATCCGGGTCCTAAGTTTGTCCAGATCGCGGAAATCCCGACCGGCAACAATGATCTCGAGCGGACCAACCCGCGGGACCTCGACCTCAGCGCCGACGGCAAGACTTTGTATGTTGCCAACACCCTCGGTCACACGATCGCGGCGATCGACGTGACCAATGATGCTAACAAACTGACCAAAGTTCTGCCGCTCGGCGGTCTTGCCACCGACGTCAAGATCAGCGGCAAATGGGGCATCGTTAGCGGACAGGAAACCAACAGCAAGTTGAACGGCCCTGAAACCGGTCACGGTCTGCCGACGCTGGATGCCAACGGTAACGCCATCAAGAATGACGGAAGCCTGCTTGGTTATACGCCAGTAATGAGCGACGCCACGAAAGCAACTACCTTCGATGACATCGGCAGTGAGATTAATGTCTTCGACACCACCACAAATCAGTTTGTTTATCGCTATGTGGACATGGGCCGCGATTTCTCGCAGCTCGTCGTTCCCGGGGACGTTGTAGATCTGAAGGATCACGCCGCCCCGCAGCGACTGATTCGCGGCAGCGGCCCTGAGCAGATGTTCGTCCGCAACAACCTGCTTTTCGTTAGCATGCTGCACTCGGACAAGGTCGAAGTTTTCAAGATCAATCAGAATCCAGCCGATGTCTCGGGCATTTTGACCCAGGCCGGGTTTGATTACACTGGGGGCATCACTCCGGAAGGCGTCGAGGTCTCACCGGACGGCAAAACCGTCTATGTCGCGAATCTTCAGACCGAAGATATCTCTTTCCTCGGCGTTGACACGAACGGTAAACTAACGAGACAAGGTTATCTCGCGGTCGGCGTGACCGACAAGACCCCGGATCCTACCAAGGGCAACAACGGCTCCAAGCTGTTCGCGACCGATGAAGAAGTGGGCTTCCGCTGGTTCTTCACTTCCGCCTACGCGGATGATCCGCCAATTGCCGGAAAGACCACAACGGGATTCGATCCTCAAAAGTCGTGCGGCTTCTGTCACTGGGACGGGCGGCAAGACGGCTGCCAATGGAACGTCGCGGCAAACGCACTCGGCGGCGTGAAAGTTTGCCCGCAAAACAAAGACATCTCGGATAACTGGCCGGAATGGTATGAAGGCCTGAACAATGATTTCATGGCTTACGCTTCGGCTTGCAACGGCGAGGTGCTCGGAGGTGAGCGGGACCCAATCGCCCTCTTCCCGCAGGCCGATCAGAAGGAGCGTTTTATCGCTCGCGATAATTATACGCTTACGAAGACGGAGGCCAATTCTAAGGCGATTGGACGTTCCGACCTAAGCGGCAGCGCTTACAAGGTCGGCTACTACGACATGGCTTATCTGCAAATTCTCTGGTCGCAGAATGACACCCGCCTTTTCCCGAATCCGCTTGCTCAGACCGGCACACAAGCCGAAGCGCTCCAGGTTGCGCGCGGCAAAACACTCTTCACGAACAAAGTCTCGGCGGGCGGCGCTGGCTGTGCTGATTGTCATCACAACGGCAACGTCCGCACGAACGGGCTCTTAGACGACACGTTCCAGGATTTCAACATCCATGAGCCCGGGGTCATCAGCGAAACCACTGTTGACGGCAAAGGACCATTCTATCGTCCGGAGAACGACTACTTCTTCACGGAGCTCGAGCCGCCACAGGATGTCGGCACGCCGCAAAACCTCAGCAGCCGTAACACCAAGCACCTCCGCGCGGTCTGGGATGCTGTCCCGCGTTATCTGCACCATGGCTTTGCTCACACTCTGCGCGAAGTCCTCCTCACGCCCGATTCGCCCGCGCTGAAACCGGGTGAGCGCGGATTCAACTTCCGCACCGTCCGCACCGACGAGGAACGTGCCACCGCGACGGATTTCCTTGGCGGCCCAGCGGTGGTCCTGCCGACCCAGGTGCCAATCACGGTGGCAGATACTACCGGATCGCTGGCGGGTGATGGTAAAGGACCTGTGTTCGTTAGTCTGGACAGCCCATTCAAGACTATGACCGATGGGACGTTCGAAATCGATCGTCTCGGTTCAAACAACGTTGCTCCGCTGCTCGTAGGCGGGCAGATCAATCCCGCGTTGGCAACGAATCACATCCAGGTCATAAAGGATACTCATGGGAAGACTTCACAGCTCAGCTCATCGGATATCGATGCGTTGGTTGCCTATCTGAAGTCATTGGAAAAATCTCCCACAAACTGAGGAAGACAGATTTGGGGGGGTGCCCCGTCGGCTACATAGGGCCGGCGGGGCGACTCCTTTTTGTCCGCGCACATAGCAAGTGCTGCGGGAGCCAGTTCCGTCGCACGCGCTGGCGCCTCCCAATGCTTTCGTCGGTCGCGATTTCCTGTTCGAGTTGCCCTCGCTTCATGGCCGCTCGGCTTTTTCTCTGTCACGCTTCGCGCGGTTGATCGCGCGGTTGAGTTTGAAAATAGCCGAGATGCCCAGGGTAAGTCCCGTCAGGGACGAAAGACCCGCCTGGCGTCCCTTCGGGACTTCTTTTATCTGCCATCGGGGAACCCCAGCGCTAAAGCGCTGGGCTATTTTCGGATTCGGGGAGCCCCATCTATGCCTGCCGCGCCGTAGTCCTTACCAAGGGCCCGCCGAGCCGTAGCGTCCTGCGAAGGGCGTCGCTCGCCACACTCGCTCTGTGTTCTGACCTCTGATCTCTGATCCGCCAAAGGACGGATTCGCCGTGGCGAACCTCCGATCTCCGACCTCTCCTATTCAGAAGCTGAAGCTAACGATTCACGCGCACCGATCACATACGTTTCGAGCGCGGCGCGATCATTAACCGCAAGGTGCGCTCGAGGCGCCATAACGTCGAGCCAGCGTCGCCATTCCGGAACCGAATAATTGGCGATGGTGCGTGCCACATGACATTCGGTGCAGCTCGTGGTGTAAATCTTTCGACCACGTTCGAGGGTCGCAAGATCCGCGCTCTGTCCATGTTTCGAACTCGCGGACACAGCACTTGCGGTCGGATATGCTTTCCTTGGGTCGCTCAGGTCACTTTGACAGCTCCCAAAGGGAAATAGACACGACAAACCGAGAGTGACCCACCGCACTGCACAAAGCTTCATTCGATCAGAAGCTAAACCCAAAAATCAACCGTGTCTGCACATCAACCTCGGAGGCAATGTTAGTCATCTGCACTAAAGGTGTTACCGTCGCCCACCAATTGCCATGCCGATAAGACATATTCGGCCCACCGTAGACAACTGAATCTTCCGCCTCTGACCAACCCGGGAGATCGATTTCATGCAAAAGCTCTGCGCCAACCAGGAAAGATGGAGAGATTTCATAACTCACTCCAAACGACTGCGAGAATTCCCCTCCGTGCTCTTCCAAATGCTCTCCCTCCCAGGCTGCCTCGAGGACGGCATTGTAGCCGAACACAAAGCGTCCAATGTTCTTCTGGAGAATCGCCTTCGATTCCAGTTCGAACTCCTCCGGCCCGCCAGTGATCTCGGCGTAAACGGCTGACCCGAGGAAATCGGTCGTTGGATTAGTCAGGTTATAGATCAACTCGATGGCGGAGGACTGATAGCTGAACCCGTGTTCGTTTGCATCGGGATCCTCCCGGTAACCCCAATTCGCAAGATAGACAGACGCCTGGAAATGATCCGTAATCCCAAACTCGATTTCGTGCCGAAAATCGACCGAATTAAAGCGGCGGTTCTCGCTCGGACTCGTCTTCCAGGTGACCCAATTCTCCAACTCGACGGTGCCCGGCGCTGAGGTAGTCGCTTCGTAGACGTAAGTGAACCGGCGCGCCCCCGCCTCCGCGGGATCAACGGCGAAGAGCAGCATCGCCACCAGACATAAATTGAGGAGGTAGATCGCTTTAAACTGAAATTTTCGCATCTGCCGATCGTAGCAGGTGTTAGCGGGTCCGCTGCCGTGCCGTTGCCAATTTTTAGCGCCCAATTGCGCGGCAATTCGTTGAGATGGCAGAGTTACCAGTTCCTCCGAACTCTGAACTGCGACATCTAACTTCTGAGCTCCGCACTCTGCCTTCTACTTTTCTCCTGCGCGGTTTTCGACGCGGCACAACAGGCTCGATACTCGAGCAGATCTCCTTCGTTGGACAAACCGATGGACCGCAAGTCTTACACGGCTCGGAATTATTCTTAGCATTTCTTCAGAATAATACGGCCAAGAATTGGGCTATCGCCGAATCAATAACCAACGAATAACTCGGCTGGAACTAGATATAAGCAGGGAACAAACAACACTTATGAAAAAACAACTATTAACAGTAGCATTGGCGCTGGCGGCGCCGTTTGCGTTCGCGCAGACTTCCAGCACCACCACGACTACGACCACCACGACTGAAGGGACAGGGACAATTACGACCTACTCCCCAGGCCAGACTATCGTGCTCAAGGAAACAGCGGGCCCCCGGACTTATCGTTTCGGTAAGACTGTGACCTACGTGACGCGCAGTGGCAGAACCCTTGACGAGGACGCAGTTAAGACCCGAATCAAGGTCGGCGTTCCAGTGCGGGTTCACTACGTCGGTGAAGGCGACGCGATGATGGTTGATCGCGTAACTCTTGACGAAGATTGAGTGTCTTTCTCGCCCGCCCCAGCAATGATGGCGGCGCAGTTTCATGATGTGTGGCGGCCTTGTGCAAGGTCGCCACACAATCACGTTTTACCTTCTGGAGCGAAGCGTGTCGCTTCCTGGCCAATCGAGAAGACCGCTGTCTTTGAAAATAGCCCAGCGTTTCAACCCTGGGCTCCGCGAGATGTCTGGGCAAGTCCTGCCTGGGACCAAAGAACCGCCCGTCGCCCCTTCGGGACTTTTCTTATTTGCCATCGCGGATCCCAGCGCTAAAGCGGTGGGCTATTGTCGCTTAACAATTCAGCGTTAACTACCCTTCGCAGGGTGTTTGGTCTTTTGCGCGGAACAAACCGCGTGGGATCGTAAGTCCTTTACGCGGCTAAGGCCGAATCAGCTCGGCGGTACCGCTAACGAATGGTCGGCTGACTCCGCCCGTAATCAGAATTCTACCGTCGTTCAACATTGTGGCAGTGTGATTCTGGCGCGCCTCCGTCAGAGTACCGAAGGAGCTAAACTGGCCAGTAGCAGGATTGTAGATCTCCACTGAATCTAGCGCCTGCGCGATCCCGCCAAAGATGTCCGTGGCAACGACGGCGCCGCCAATGATGAGGACCTGACCGGTCAACGAACCCCACGCAGGATTCGATAAGAACACCGCTCTGTGCCGATAGCGCTCCAGGATGAGTTGTCCACTGGTGGTGAAAGATCGCGTGGGGCTTTGATAAACATCGGTTGGGGCCGGAATGGTTCGGCCACCAGTCTGGAGGACGCTTCCATCTGGCAGCAGGGTTGCTTCGTGCTCGGTGCGCCCCACGCTCATATCGGAAGTCTTGGTGAAACGGCCGGTAACCGGATTATAGGTTTCCGCCGTTGGCGTGCCCTCGTTAGGCTGATCGTCATTTGAAAGAGCGGCTCCTCCGGATACGAGGACAGTTCCATCCTGAAGAAGGACGGCGCGATGGCGTTTTCTGTGGAGGCGCATTGGTCCAGTTTCGATGAAAGTTTCGGTAACTGGATCGAAAAGCTCGGCCTTAGGCGTGGGCGTCCCACCATTCCGACCGGCCGCCACGAGGACTTTGCCGTCGTTGAGCAGAGTAGCGGTGAAAAGAGATCGACTCGTGGCCATGGAACCGACCTCACGAAACTGTCCCGTCGCGATATCATAGATCTCCGCGGTTCGGGTGTCATGCGTGATGGTCTTGCCGCCTGCGATCAGGACTCGTGCGGCGTCCTGAAGCAGAGTAGCAGTGTGACTCTTCCTCGCCAGGAAGAGAGAGCCGGTTAGCGAGAAGGTATTCCGCGCCGGGTTGAACAGTTCCGCCGAGGCCAGCCCTTCCGCATCCGTGCTTCCTGCCACTAACAGCACCTTTCCGTCAGGCAAAAGCGTGGCTGTATGTTCGTTGCGTCCGACGTTCATATTGGCTACTGGAGTGAAGGCATGTGTGACAGGATCTACAACTTCCGCCGTCTGCAGGGTCCGGTTCCCGGTTACTCCCCCGGCGACGAAGATCGTGCCATCAGCTAGAAGTGTCGCGGTGTGACCCGACCGATCTTCGTTCATTTCGCCGTACTCCGACCAGGTCGCGGTCACGGGATCATAGATTTCGTTCGTGCTCAGGAATCCGCTCTCCAGTGTGGTCCCGCCAATTACCAGCACACGTCCGCCCGCCAGCAATACGGCTCTGTGATTCGCCCGATGAAAGAGCATATTCGTCGTAGCGGTAAAAGTCTTTGTCGCAGGGTCATAAATCTCCGCTTCGTCATGCGGACTGGTCCCCGAATAACCTCCAGCAATTAGGACCTTACCAGTGGACATAAGAGTCATGGTATGATTAGCGCGCGGAGTTACCATTCTGGCGGCGAGGACCGTAAAGGTCTGGCTTGCCGGGTCGTAGATCTCGGCCGAGGAAGAGGCTAACTTGGCGACATAACCGCCAGTAATGAGAACCGTGCCATCAGGCAGCAGGATGGCCGCGTGACTCTTTCTGTCCGTTGGCGCTCCTACTGTTTCGGTATAAGTCTGGGTGGCCGGGTCGTAGAGGTCGGCGGCTTTACCTCCGACCAACAACACCTGGCCATTCGGAAGCAAATTGGCGGTGTGTTTCGTGCGCGGGTTGGCCATCGCTTTCGTGATCGCTGTGAAGGTGCGCGTTGTCGGATCGTAGAGCTCTGACGATTTCAGCGCCTGTCCGCTGCTCAGCTCGCCCCCTGCCAGGAACACTTTTCCATCCGGCAGCAACGTCGCGGTGTGCTCGGACCGCACCGACGTCATGGGATTGGTCGCGACCAATTTTCGCTGGCCCGCCGGATCGTAGGTGAGGCCGGAATCAAGACTGCCGGCTTCGTTCACCCCACCGGTGAGCAGGACTGTTCCGTCGCTCAGCAGAGTAGCGGTATGGTTCGCGCGCTCAGGATCAAGCGTTAACGGCCTCCCCGCAAAAACCGACGGTGCGCAGCAGGCGAGAAGGGCGAGGACAAAAGAGAGATTAGGGAGTTTCATATTCTGGGGTTCAGCAATTCATGGGCGTTGTAGATTAATCGCAAATTACGTGAATTATGTCTCATTTTGAATGAAAATGCCAGTCGTTTGGAGGCAGGAAACTGTTTTGCCTCTCTCTTCTTCTACGGTAATCGGATGATCAAGTTTCGATGGTTTTATCCTGCCTCCGATCTGCCGAAGGACGGATTCGCCGTGGCGAACCTCTGATTTCCACCCCTGCCCTCCTGTCTCCCATCGTCCAGTGCACTCAGGCTTGCCTCCACGTCCGAGCGCACTGCGCAGGCTGGTCGCACGGCCCCTCAAAGTTTCCATTCGCGCATTTGCGTTTGAAAATAGCCCAGCGTTTCAACGCTGGGGTTTCGTCAAGATGTCAGAGCAAGCATGCCAGGGATGAAAGAACCGTCTGTCGTCCTTCGGGACCCTCTTATTTGCCATCGCGAATCCCAGCGCTAAAGCGCTGGGCTATTTTCGGATTTGAGGAGCCCCCATCTTGCCTGCCGCCATGGCGAACCTCTGACGCCAACTTTCTCTCAAACTTCACCGGCCGTTCTCCGTATACTTTTTTGTAAAAGTCGAAAGCGGCTGTTAGACGGCGGAGTAAGCGCGATTTTCCTCCAGATCCTTGTCCTATCGCCACTATGAAAAACAAATCCTTCCGTTGTTTATTGTCCGGTCTGAGCTTCTGGGGCGTGCTCTGTGTTACCCCGATCGACAGCTAGCGAGAGTTAGCGGAGCAGACGCGTCGTTTCCAAAAAGAATTTGGGAACGAGGAATCCTAGCCAGAACGGTTGCGGACTAGCGGTTAATCGGTGCATCCTGCACAATCTGGTCGAGCCGAAATCCGTCGATGTCGGTTTTGATCTGGATCCAAATCGGAAGGTGGTCTGACATCTGGTAGGTAAACTTCTCTTTAGTATAATTCTTGCCCGGGAAGAGGGCTTCGATGCTGTCTTCGTCAACGTAGAAGTCGAGCGCGCCGCCTTTGTTAGTAAAATTTTCCGGGATGGTAGCGCGGTGCAGGATCTGGTCGTAGCGGGCGTCGAAGCCCAGGTTGGAGCCTTCGATGACTCGGTCGCCCACAGTTAACTTCACGAGCGGCTGCGGAATTTTAAGTCCGTGACTGAGCAGGATGTCGAAGATCGGATCGGTGATACGCGGGGTATTGAAGTCCCCCATAACCAGTAGGTCGTGATCCTCGGCAAACTTGTTGTTGAACCGGGTATCGATCCACTCGGAAAGTAGCTCTATCTCGGCCATGCGCGCCTCTATGTCGTCGCCCCAGCGGATGTGGGTGGCAATCGCGATGAAGTCGAAGTTACCGGCCCGAAAAGCGCATTCATAAGGCGCGCGCCAGAACGATTGGCTGGCGAGATATTCCTTGGCGGCTTTGGCGCGCGGAGCGTCGACCTCGGCGGCAAGGCCGTTGTGGATGACGGCTCGGCGATCGAAGAGGAAGGCCACGCGTTCCTTGTTGCCGCCGCTATCGTCGATCCAATCGGAGAAAATGACCCGCCACTCCGGGCCGAGATAGCAAAGGACGCGGCCTAGATCGGTCAGATCGTCGCGCAGCTCGACGATGGCGATAAGGTCGAACTGGCCCAGGATCTCGGCAATATAATGGATAGCTGGCTCGGTGCGATGGACCCTGCCGAACTCGCGGATGTTCCAAGCGGCAATGTTGATGGATTCGTCGAGCTTGGATGGCGGAATCTTGGCGGCGGCAATGCGCTCGCGCAGCACAAGCAGCCCGGCCGCGATCTCGGGAGTGACATCGCCGTGGTGCATAATGGAGTAGTTGGGCGGAGATTAGTGACGGGTATCGGGTCGCTGAAGTTCCCGCATCAGCAACCGAAGCCGGTCGAATTGGTCCTCGTGATTTTCACCGCCGGTTTCGAGGACTACGAAGTCTTGGAGAGCAGCGGCGGACGACAAAGGATCACCCGCCTTAGGGAAACAGACCGTGGCGGTGCGACGGACCCAGACATCGTCGATGCGCAGCAACTGATCGAGACTTGTCGGCGGAGTAGCGAATTGCGCGCCCGCCACAGACCTATCCGAGCGACTCCCGACTGGATGCACGACGCAGACCGAGAGAGTGCCTTTGAAGGCGTTGACAATGAACGTGGCGAGGAGTTCAGAGTCGATGGTTTCCGTTACGACAAGAAGAGATTCGCCGGCGCCGGCAGCAGCTTCCATCAGCGGGAGCCACGCTGTGAGGGGTGCCTGGGCGGCTTTGTCGCAGACCATGACGCGACAATGCCGCAGCCGAACGGTCCATGGCGTATCCCAAGACATCGCGCCAGAGTCGCGCAGGAAATGCGGGGAAAACGCGCCGCCGAGCATTAACCCTCGCCGCTGAGTGAGACGAGAGTCGAAGGTTTCGGAGGCTGCACACCAGATGTAGCGATCATCCGACACGAGTCGGCGAGCCTCGTTGATTAGTGGCAGCAAGTCGGGTGGGCAATCGGTCATGGTTGACGCTAACTTGGCCAGAAACTGGTCATGGGAAAAGCGGTTTCTGCTCAAGCTCGCAAGGAAAAAAATGTGTCATCGAGATGTGGCTCGGCTGCTATATTAATCAGGGGCCCTTAGATCAATTCTTTGCTGGCTTCCTCTCGTTCTGAATGACCATGGTAAGAGTTTTCACCTGTAACTTCAACGCGTCGATTGCCTCTTCCTGTTCCTCTATTTTCCTGTGTGCTTTCAGAAACTCATGCCCGTTGTAGCGATCGCCCTGTCAGCGAGGAAAGCCCTTACTGTGGGAGTGGCCTGTGTGCCACGATCATTTAGTGATCTTGGACAGACACGCGCCCTTGCGTTCAAAGAGTTGTAGAGTCCGCTGTCCTCAGCGGACAAGGCGCAAAGAATTCGGCTGAGGACAGCCGACGCTACAATGTTTGCCTTGGTAACAGTCTAGTTACGTTCTTTTCCGCGCAAAAGTAGAACAAGCTGCGATAGACGGTTATGCAAAACAGAGACACCAACCCTGACGCTTCCGGTAAATCACTCGCAGATTTCATTATTCGCCAAAATATTAGACACCGTTTCACGTTGCTCGTGCTGGTGGAGCTTTTTCTTGCGCTTTTTGCAGCAGTGCCCGCACCGGTCAACGCTTTTCAGCCGCTCTCAACCAACACCATCATCGAGAGCGAGACTGCATTTCCCGCCGCCGGGGAATGGACTCTTACGGGCAGTCTCCATGACGCACGTGTTATACACACTGCAACATTGTTACCCAATGGCTTTGTCCTTGTCGCTGGAGGCCTTAACAGGCTTTCCGTAGAATCTCCAAGCGCTGAGCTCTACAATCCGGCAAGCGGGACGTGGTCTCTCACTGGCCGGCTTAACAACGGACGTTTTTATTATCCGGCGGTGCTAATGCCAAGCGGGAAGGTGCTCGTTGTCGGAGGAGACAGCTTGAACGGCGAGCTCGCGAGCGCGGAACTATACGACCCGGCAACCGGTACCTGGACCTTGACAGGCAGTCTAAACATCGCACGCCAGCTGCATTCGGCGACATTACTACCTAACGGGAAGGTTCTCGTCGTCGGCGGGTTTTCAAACGGCTTTATTATTAACAGCGCCGAACTCTATGATCCGACGACCGGCACGTGGACTCCCACAGAAGGTCTGAGCACCGCGCGTTTTACCCACACGGCAACCTTGCTACGCAATGGCAAGGTCCTTGTGGCAGGGGGGTTCGGTGGTGCCGGCACTTTGGCGAGCTGCGAACTGTATGACCCGGCGACTGGAACCTGGTCAGCCACCGGAAGTCTCAACACTCCTCGGGTTACTTACACCGCGACAACGCTGGGCAACGGCAGAGTATTGGCTGTAGGAGGACTTAACAGCAGCGGGATTACCGACAGCGCCGAAGTCTATAATCCAAAGACGGGAGCTTGGACTGTTACCGGCAGTCTCAGCGACGCGCGCTATGCGCACACGGCGACGTTGCTTTCAACGGGAACCGTGCTTGTTGCCGGAGGACTTGATTCAAACGGCACGTCGTCGAGCGCCGAACTGTATGATCCGGCCACCAGACACTGGACGGCAACCGACAATCTTATCAGGGCTCGATATCAGCACACGGCAACGTTGCTACCAAACGGCTTGGTGCTTGTTGCGGGAGGTATCCAAAATGATCCAACGCCTACTCGGAGTGCTGAATTGTTTACGCCCGGGAGCCCCTAAAGGATTACTCAGATTCTCGTTCATTGGCGGTTAAAGCCGTCGCGATAAGTCTTATCCGACCTTTTCCCGCCAAACGCCCGGAAAGGAAACGCATCGCATTTTTCCCGCCTGGGCCAGCAGGCGCTCGGTATCGGAGTGGCGCCGCGCCGTACGGCGTTTGGACAGTGCCCGCGGGCGAGGCTCGGGTCATGCCCGCCTGGTTAGACGAAACGGACGGGTGCTCCGTTGTCTGCCCGGATGATGTCGGGGTCCTCGTTCTGAACCCCGATAGCTCGGGGAAATACGCGGGGACTTACACGGCTATTACGGCTATGGATGGAACGGCTACGGGTTCGTGAACAGTCTCACCCACATTGCTCAGATCGGCTACCCTGCATGCCTCGACAACGGCCTGCTGATGGAACGCGACGATTCGCAGGGATATGTTGGGAGCAGTTTCTCGAACACTATTATCGGCTCGTTGACGCGCAATGGGTCGAGCGGCGGCCCGTGGATCACCAACTTTGGGGTGCGGCCGACTCTCACCGGAACGACTGCCGGTATCGCGGCCTCGGCAAACATCGTCATCGGCGTCACGAGCTGGGGCTACATTGACGACACCGTCAAGACGCAGGGCGCGAGCCCCTTTACGAGCAGCAAGATCGTGACGTTAGTCGGGCTGGCGTGCGGCTCGGTGCCGGCGGCGTGTCTGTAACTGAAGTGGAAAGAGGAATGGCGGGCGAGATGCACATTCTCGCCCGCCAAATTCGTTAAGTATTCAGAGTATCGCCTCTAAGCTTCTTCTCTGGTTGGCGGCGCAACGCCTGTGATAAGATTGCTGCAGCCTTTCATTGGTTCTTCGCCAATGCTCCACTCTTCCGAGGGCCCCGTCCTCACTGCTGGTTGTTTTTGGCAACGCCGCGAATGTTGAGAAGCGTGAGGCCAAATTGCAGGACGACGAGCCCCCAGGCACGATCGTGCCAGCCCCACGCGACCCATAGGATGTTGCTCAACAGAAACGTCCAAAAACCCACCTGACGTTTCAACTTCGATTGCCCCGCGACCAGCCAGGTCGAAAGCAAAGTCGCTAGCATCCCCGGCCACTGCAGATAACTCAGCCAGTCCACGGTTTCGTATCGGACCCGCCCGCCGCAGCGGACGTTCAGGACAGCACCACGAAGGATGCAGCGAAAAGGTCGCTTACTTTTGACCGCGGCCGGTTTTAGCCTGGAGTTCCTCGATCTTCTTCGAGGCTTCCGCTTTGGTCAGCTTCTCGTCGAATTCTTCTCCCGCTTCGCGGCATAGCGTTTGCAGATACGAACGCTGAGGACCGGTCATCGGTTCTTCACCTGTCGTCCACTTCTCGGGGTCCTTCTCTGGATTTCGCATTGCCGGCGTCGGTTCTTCGGAGGTCGTCATCCATGGGCTTTGAACGAGTCACGCCAATCCTTTCGCCCAAAAACGAGTTCCACGCCCTGAGTCCCGATCGCAAATGGGGCTGTCCGAAATTGGAACGGCCGCGTCTCGTTTTCGAGACACCTCATTCGCGCGCAAATCCCGTTCCCCCGGGCAAATTGCGTTGGCATATCCATTGCTAAGCGCACAGGCCATGAAAAAACTCCACACACTCTGCTATGTTGTCCTTGCCACCATCGCACTCGCACTGGCCAGCTGCGCCACCCAGCCTCAGACGAGCACGACAAGCAATTCAAGATCTCCGATGGAACGCCAGAACGGGAACGGTCTTGCTTCGGCGATGCACTAAGGTAGCCGCGGGCGCGATTCAAAGGAGGCACGAGGCCGGCCCGCCGCCGCGGGTCGGCACCTCGGCAAGCTATCCGTCGAGATCAACGATTTGATTTGACTCGACCTCCCAGGTCTGTGCCTCACCCGTGCTCTGGACGTATGGCTGCCGCCCTGCAGCGTTCTGCTTAGGTGCACCGTCCCCACCGGCTCCATTACCCGGCCGACCCTCGCGGAACGCCGCGGTCATCCAAGGCTATGTCGCCAAAGCCGCGTCGATAGGAAGTGAGCCTTGCTTCGAGAACGACACTGACGCCGACGACTTCGGAACAAGCGAGTGCGGCGTCCTTGAGATCCTTTGGCGATTGATATCTGCAAGCGCCGACCCTTGAAACGCGCAGAGATCTGAAACTGGTGGAGACGCTTTTTGCCTGGGAGCAGCGCCGCCTCCTTCAGACCGTCGACGAGAACCTGCAAAACTACGGGCGCAAGACAGAGCGTTAAATGAACAAACAACTGCTAATTGCAACAGGAACTGTTGTCTTCACTAACTCGCACCATCATAAGGGTTCCGTGCTCAGCAGCGCTTTCAACACGGCATGCGGTGTCAGCGCGCTCTAGAAAAATACGACGGGCTCTCGCAACATTGCGCTGGGCAATGGTGCCGGGATCTTTCTCACTACCGCCAGCGATAACATCAATGTCGGCAGCGGGGGAGTCGCAGCCGAGTCCAACACCATCCCTCGGGGAACAGCGAACGCACCGCTACCTACATCGCCGGGATTGATCAAGCGGCAGTCGGCGGGGGCTGGCGGTCCGGATAAACAGTCAGGGAAAGGTCGGCACACTGGTTTCCTCCTGTCGCTTAAAGAGGATTACAATATAGAAATCGGCATGGGAGAGTCACCCGGAAATAGCGAGGCCGGTTCCCCCTCCGGAACCGGCCTCTTTCCTCCTAATACCCGCAACGATCACAAGATCGCCGCTATAGAAGAAAACTTTATGGGCGCGTTTTGACGGTCGCCGTAGCGCTACCTCCCAGGCTGCTCTTTACGGTAACGCTGCCTGGATTACTGCTGACTCGGAACTTACCTTTGCCCGTTGGAGGTAATGTGCCGATGACCATGTTGGTCGCCGTGTTATAAACTGTCAGAGTCGCGCTCGTGCCGGCAGAGCTGCTAGCCTGCCGTTATAGACGGTGCCATAGCTTGAGAAGGTGCAATCGGAGAACAGGAGCACGCCGTTGTCGTCCGGCACGACCTTTGCCTTAACGTCGGTGAAAGCGACATTTAGCGTGCCCTTAGCATCGATACTGGCAGAATAGTTGTCCGCACCTGTAATGGTAACGTGTTTGGTCGCCGTGCCATTTGAGTTCAGCGTGCCCTGAACAAGCAGGGTGCTATTCGCCCGGATCTGCACAAGCACACCAGCTTCCAGAACAAGGGTTTGTCCTGGAGCAACAGTGTAGGTGCCTTTGACGATGTGAGGGTTAGTGGCAGCCGTCCAGGTCGTCGTTTGACCCAGAACAGACGCCGCTCCGAGGAGGCTGAGAAGGAGGGAGTATTTGATGAATTTCATAGGTGGTTGCAAAGCTCCTACGCCGCGCCAGAGAGCCTGCCAAGAGCTGCAATAGTTACGCGGTTGTTACCTCTTCACAAACAGGGGAACTCTGCGCCTCCGTCATTGGAGAGGTGGGCGCCGTCGAGCCTTGGCAAGCATTGCGCGCATTCTACACAATCCCGCATCAGTGAAATCCGGTCGGGTCTTTCCCGCGGCATGGGGAAGGACGCGACAGCGCGCCTCCCCATAGCGCCCAAATTACGGTACTAACACCTCCGCGACGTTGGAGAAATCCGAAGGCCCCGCATTGCTCTCGGCATAGACCCGATATCGATAAAACTTGCCATGTTGCACGCCTTGATCCTTGTGCTTCTCATAATCCGGCGGGAGGAAGGCGATCGAGTTGAAGTCTGTGCATCCGCTGCCGGTACATCGCTGGACGGTATAACCAGTTTCGGTCGTAGCGTTGTCCTGCCAAGCGAGGTCGACCTGAAGCCTCGTTGCATTGGGTGTTGCCGTCAGGTTAGTAGGCGGAGGAGGTAGAAATGGCGTAGTGGCTTCGACCGTGTTCGAATAATCTGAGTCACCAATGTCGTTGTGTGCCTTGACGCGCCATGCGTAAGTCGTCCCCTCGCTCAGCCCAATGTCAATGACACTGGTTTCGTTCTGATTCGTGGCGGGAAGTTCGAAGAAGAATGAGGGATTGGCATTGCAAAAAGCGGCCGTCCCAACACAGCGCTCCGGAATGAAACTGGTTTCGTTGCTGGAGTTATCAGTCCAGTGCAGGTCCGCCTGCGTCGCGAAAACAGATGAAACGCTCAGGTTTGAAGGCGGAAGCGGCGCAACGTCATTGGGGTTCCGGGCGATCACGGTGACCGTCGTCCTGCCAACGCCACCACGCGCATCGAACACTTCCAACTTCGTCTTGTAGGTTCCGGGCGTCGGAAACGTGAAATACGCCGTCGACCCATAATAAGTGGACCCGTCGCTGAAGGTCCAGAGATAGTTACCAATCGCCCCGTCCGGATCATAAGAGCCATCCGCCACAAAGACCACGTCCAACGGTGCCGCCCCTTCAGGTGGGTTAGCCGTTGCGACTGCCACCGGCGGAATGTTCGGGGCCGTCACGGCGACGGGGACTGTGTTGGCCGATTTTGCCCCTTGATTGTCCGTAACTGTCACCGTCACGACATAGTTTCCCGGAGTCGTAAAAGTATGAGCCGGGTTCGCATCCAGAGCGGTAGATCCATCCCCGAAATCCCAGAGATATCCGGTAATTGATCCATTAGGATCGGCGCTCCCGGTCGAGCTGAAGTTGACGGTCAATGGAATGTCGCCGCCGTTACTGCTTGCAGAAGCCATTGCCACCGGCCACTGGTTTCCGCCGAGTCCAAAGAGATCATAACCCAGGCGATAGGTCGCGAATGGATCTTGATTACGTAGGATTGAACCAGTGATCCAGTCGACCCCCCGAGATCCGGCCACGCTCGGTTGTGCTTCGCTCGCTTGAGAAATCGAGAAAGCAAACCCTTGAGGATCTCTAATCTTTCCTGAAGCATTGATCCTCATGGCAAAGATGTCGCCGCGGGCGTCAAGCTGATCGAGCGTCCAGGGTGCAAAGCGATTCTTCTGGTCCATATAGGCGACAACGAACTGATTGCCGTCCCAGGTTGCGCTCGGATTGTATTGGTTACCAATCCAAGGAGTCATGTTGAACGACACTCCGAGAGAACCGTCCGCATTAATCAAACGGGCGACCAGATCCGTTTCGACGCCGGAACTTAACTCCGCGGACTGAACCACAATTGCAGTGGTGGGTCCAGCGGCCACGGCTACCTTGAAGAGACTGTTCCCGCCCGCTGTGGAGTAGGTTCCGTAAGCAGTAAACTCGGGAAGATGTGTTCCATCTGCATTGACGAACGCCGCCTGCGTGGTTGCAATGGGATTATCATGCGTCGCGTTGTTCTGGTAGGCCACGAGCCAACGCCCGCCGAAGGCCACGACCCCGAGCGAACTCGAGAAGTTGCCTCCTATGGTCA
>Ga0207701_10002440_pt1 | contig 19291 bp, 19 predicted proteins | sample KBSSwiSSwithPhiX_FD_184294 | JGI IMG/M metagenome (GOLD analysis project Ga0207701, IMG submission 184294) | Switchgrass rhizosphere bulk soil microbial communities from Kellogg Biological Station, Michigan, USA, with PhiX - S5 (SPAdes) (version 2) | ecosystem: Environmental > Terrestrial >... | reverse complement strand
AAATTGTCTTTGGAAAGATTCCCACGACATGAGCAGTCGCTGAACAGGCAATAAGTGTCGGTGACAGAGTAAAATACGAATGATGAGACAAAAATGCCTCTTTAACGACGGAATATGCCCGTTGGCCGATAGACAATAATTCACGATCGATTGCCAAAATACCTTTAGGTATCAAATTTTTTTAAACAATTAAATCAGAATTTATGAAACGGATTTTTTTAGCAGCTGGAATAATGATGGCCGCTACAGCAACATTTGCGCAAGCAAGTATAGTTCATGCAACACATAAAGAAGCAAAAATGGAAAACAAGGAAGCCAGGAAAGATCTTCACGCCGAACGTCGGCTTGAAAACAGAAGTGAGGTAAGTGTACTTACAAAGGACCACTTTGCGGTGGATTTTCCTGATGCGAAAAATGTTCTATTTGAAAAAACAACAAATTACGATGAAGCGTCCTTTACGGAAGATAACGACATGTTAAGGGCATACTATGACTACAGTAGTACATTGATTGGCACCACACAAAGTAAAACGTTCGCAGACTTGCCTGAAAATGCTCAAAAACGAATTAAAAAGGAATATCCAGGATACGATGCCACCGCGGTAATTAAATTTGACGATAACGAAGCAAACGATATGGATATGATATTATATGGAATGTCGTTTAATGATGCAGATAATTACTTTGTGGAACTCAACAAAGACAACAAAATCATCGTGGTCAAAGTTGATATGGAAGGCCAAGTTTCTTATTTCAAGGCAATAAAATAGTACTCGGTATTAAATTTTAATAAGAAATGCCGGTATTAATTCCGGCATTTCTTAATATCAGATCAATTAAATAATCGTTATGCAAAAGAATAATATATTGTCCAGTTTTGAGTATGCTGTTATGCCATCAATGTCATCAGTTGCAATTTCGCATCCGGCAAAAAATAAGAATGAGAGATATACACCATTATGGCAGGTAAAAATGAATTTTAATGATGGCGACTTCCTCCTTACGGGTAACTGGCATTGCATCATGGCCTCCAACACGAAGGCAAAACCTTTTCGGCCTTCATACCACCCGGGAAGAGTGGGGATCAAAGCAGATATTTTTCCTGGAGAAATTAATCTTAACGATCAAAAAAGCGATGGATTGGTATTGCCGATTAATGGCATCCTACAGGATGATGAAAGCAGTGTGAATTCCTGCTCAGGGTTGATTCAGTTTCATAAATCAACTGCAAGCCCTGAGGTGAATCATTACGAATGGACGATCAGCATATGTCTGTATAATTATCAGCATGAAAACCGCGAAATAAATTTCCATCTTCAGCTCTATATAGCAAAAGAGGAAGCAAGCAAAAGCTGATACAATGAAAAACATCATCAGAAACTGGTGGATATTCTTAATGTTGTTATCTATTACAGGCTCATTAAATGCACAGGATTATAGTAACTATAAAGGCGCAGCAGCTGTGATGTTGCAGGTTAAAGGAGATTCAATTAATGAGAGCAAATTAAAGAATGCTGTTATAACACTATCAAACAACTCGCAATTAATCGTAAGATTAAATTCATTTCCTCAACTTGAATTTACCCTTGTAGTTCATATCGACATATGGCAGATACAGAATTATCTGACTTCTGATAAAGTATTCAGTACCCAGGGATCACTTACCGTGAACAATATCACGAGGGAAGTAAAGGTTGAGTATTTGCCATTACCTGCTGATGATGGATCAGTTAATCTCTCCTTAAATATACAATTCAATTCCTCTGACTTTAGCTTAATAGGCCAAAAGGCAAATTCGCTATTTATTATTAAGTTAAACGACGCTACTGTAAACAGAACATGAATCAAAGCAGACACCAATAGCTACAGGAACAGAGGTTATCATTAAATTACCGGTTAAATATGAATAATGCCAATGAATGATCAGGCCCGGGCGAAAATTTTTGCTGAAACACCAAGACTTATTTTGCGTGAAATAGTAATGGAAGACGCCGAAGGTATGTTTAAACTCGATTCAGACCCTGAAGTTCATTTATACCTGCCTGATAGTACGATTCATACACTGGACCAGGCGAAAACGTCTATTTCAAATATCAGGAAACAATACACTGCATACGGAATCGGCCGATGGGCAGTGATTGAAAAAGAGTCAGGAGCTTTTATCGGTTGGGCCGGATTGAAATGGAACACCGTGCCTGAAAACAATAAAACTGATTTTTATGATCTTGGTTACAGGCTGATAAGGGATTACTGGGGGAAAGGTTACGCAACTGAAGCAGCAAAAGCCTCAGTTCATTATGGCTTCAGTGAGATGAATCTCATCGAGATCATCGGTACAGCAGACAGTCGTAATATTGCTTCAGTAAAGATCCTTGAAAATGTCGGGATGAAATTTATTGAAACATTTTATGAAGATGGGATACCATTATATTGGTTTAGTCTGAAAAAAGACGATTTTTGATTAATGAGGCTGATCAATATTTCCCTGACAATTTGCTGCATTGTTTTTTCTCTTAATTCATTTAGCCAGCTTAAACCCGGGTTCAGGAAGGTGGATGACTTTAAGATCAACGATGCAAAGGTGAAAGTTTATTTTATGGACCCTATTGTTGAGCTGTCAACTGCATTTCCGGAATTCGAAACTAAACCCGATCCGGAAAAGAATAAATTACTCCAGGTATACCTGGCTAACCACGATTTATATCTGTTTAGTTTTACTTCTAAAGATGGAAAAATTATAAGCTATGTTGCCCGGGGAAATCCTGAGCAAAAAGAATCGTCGTACAGGTATAAACTGGATATTATTGATGGAGATATATTGACCCAATCAAGGGACAACCCTTTGGCTGTAAGGAAGACAGTAAATAACCTAAATATAAGCGGAGAATTTTTTGAGCACATGGCACCTTTCCAGCAACCAAGATTCAAAAAGGTTACTACCGCAAATATCTGGGGAAATATTATACACATCAATCCTTATGCGCCCATTAAAGATACCATTGAAAAATTAATACAACTCGATCAGACTACAGGTATCCCGGAAATTAAAGCACCGTAACTTCATCCAATGAAAACCAGGTCAATCCTTATCACACTTATCTGCCTGCTGGCATTTACCCAAGATCCACTCCAAGCACAAAATAATAAACGCTACCTGTATGTAGCCGTGCCCGGCATACGTGATTATTTAGGCTACGGTGGGCATGGCATCCTCGTATTCGACATTAACAACAATCACAAATTTGTAAAACGTATCAAAACACAGGGATTACATCCTGATAACACTCCCTCTAATGTTAAAGGCATCGCCGTCAGCCTGCCACTCAACAGTATTTTTATCAGTACACTCGAATCGCTGCAAAGAATTGATCTTTCTACAGAAAAAATCATCTGGGAAAAGCAATTTGAAGGAGGCTGCGACCGCATGTCAGTTTCACCTGATGGCATGACCATGTACCTGCCGTCATTAGAGAAAGAATTCTGGAATGTGATCGACTGCAAAGACGGTAGCATCATTAAGAAGATACAGGTCAACAAAAGAGCGCATAACACTATCTATTCGCAAAGCGGAAATGCCGTTTACCTTGATGACATCGCCAGTCCATGGCTTTACATCGCCGATGCGAAAAACCATGCACTTTCGGATAAAATTGGTCCATTTTCAAACTATGTGCGCCCGTTCACAGTTAATGGTAAAGAAACAATAGCCTACGTAACCGTAGACAGTTTATTAGGTTTTGAAACCGGTGACATTAAAACCGGTAAAAAATTGATGAGCGTTAAAGTTGAAGGCTGGGAGATGGGACCTGTGAGAAGGCATGGAAATCCAAGTCACGGCATTGGCCTTACACCTGATGAAAAGGAAATATGGCTGTGCGATGGCCACAACATGCGCATGCATGTTTTTAAAAATGAACCGCCTTACCAGCAATTAACCACTATTCCACTGCAGGACATGCCGGGATGGATAAATTTCAGTCTCGATGGAAAATATGCCTATCCCTCCAGCGGAGAAGTTATAGATGTTACTACCCGCAAAGTGTTATTAACGCTGAAAGATGAATTCAATAACAGTGTTGCAAGCGAAAAGATGCTGGAAATACAGTTTAACGGTAATAAACCTGTGAAAGCTGCCAATCAGTTCGGATTGGGATATATAAGATAGCGGGTTAAACTTTCAGTTATAATAACTGAAACACCTTCATTTCGAAAGCCTGTCGTACATGTCTCCGACAGATCGCTTAATTGAAACTTTATTTTCACCGTAAACGGGATGTTTACTGAGGTCTACCTCAAGCATGAGCTGCTCTTTTGTTTTACCAGATTTTATTCCTTTACGTACCTGATCAAGCATGTCTTTTAAATATAGCCGCTGATTTTTCAGTTGTTCCGTAGTCGCGGGTTCGCCGTGACCTGGAATAACAATCGTCACATTCCACCCCGCCATTGTTTCAAGAACATTGAGCCATTTATCATAATCGGCATCCGCGTCTGCCACATTATTACCCCAGGGATTACCATTGATGAACAGGTCGCCCGTAACAAGTATTTTTTCTTTCGGCAGAAAAGCTACTCCATCACCTCCGGTGTGAGCGGGGCCCATCCTGATGAGCTCAACACTGTGAATACTGTCATCAAACACAATTGTATCATTGAATAAAAGCGATGGAAATTCACGGCGGTATCCCTTCATATTCCGTCCGCTGTAACCGGAACCATGATCCCACTCATATTGCCCGAGGGAACGCATTTCTTCTGCTGTTTTAGCAGTAGACACTATAGTAGCGCCGGCATCTACAAATATTGCATTACCGAAAGTATGATCATGATGATAATGCGTATTAAAAACAAACTTTACCGGTTTGCTGGTTGTTTTCCTGATCTCCTGGAGGATCTCTTCTGCTCCCCAGGGATAGTTGGCATCGATGGCAAGAACATAATCTTTAAAAACGATCCACGTACAGTTCGCGGATTTCTGTTGTTTTTCATCACCGAAGTAATAATACACACCCGGGGCTAATTCTCTTACCGGCTTGCTTTGGGCGATTGATGTTAGTGAAAAGAATGTAATAAAAGCGAATAAAAATAATTTATTGGCCATACCTCAGATCATAAAATATTTATTGCTGCCCAGTACTTCCTTTATGATGCTGTTCACTTCGTGAGGGTCTGCGGTTTTGAATATATATCCTGCCGCGCCTCCTTTTAATAATTTTTCAAGAGAAGTGTGATCATGTTTGCTATGCAGGGCAATCACCGGAATTTGCGGATAATTGATCTTTAACCATTGAAGGAAGGAATAACTGTCCATTACGTACAGCTGGGTATCCAGCAAAATGATATCAGGTTGATTTTTGTCATTTACCTGGTGTATGAAATCCTTGCCATGGGCAGCTTCTATGATGACAGTATATCCTAATTGCTGTAATAGTATAGTAAAGCCTTTTCTGAAAAGCGCGTGATCATCGATAAGTCCAACCCGGATCATAACCTTAAAACCTTTTGAACATAAAAGTATTGGATAAATTTCCGAAAAAAGGACCACCTGTCATTTTGTTGAAATATTGTGAATGATTTGCTTAGTTGACTTTACACTTTTTCCATAAGAAGATTTTACAACAGAGACTTATCTCCCGCTGGCGGAGTGGTCGAACGCTTTACATGTTACACGAAAAGTATAATTGCCGCGAGACCGAGGGTGGACCTGTCTTCGCTAAAGTATAAATATTCATTTGTACCACTTCCCGATCACTTTTGTATCACTTTCGTATCAGTTGAAGTGATACGGGAGTGGTTCAGGAAGTTTTAGCGTATGTTTCGCTGCATGAGTGGAATAGGGTGCGTCCCTACCCCTGCTCCGGACACAGCCCCATTGCAGCGATCTACCCGAATGCAAAGAATGCAATATTTTAAAGTGTTTTATGCATTCTTTTTGTATCTGCATCTCAGAAGAAACCACCTTTTATGCAACCCGAACAGATCATGTCTTCGGACCTGCTGGACATTCTATTTGCAGACCGCAACAAATTGTATGGCGCTTATCCATTAAGAAAAGAATACAATAAACGGCTGACAATGGCTTTGCTGATTACAGGGACTTTGGTAGGCATTGCGCTTATTGGATACTATTTAACCGGCGATCCAAAAGTTTTTATTACCAGGATTGTAACGATTCCAGATGAGCACGAATTAGTAAAGCCGTATGAACCCAAACTTCCTGTACCACCACCGTCTTTAAAAGCTCCGCAGGTAGCAACGCGGCAGAATTCTACTTATGTAGTGGTCCGCGACCAGGATGTAAAACATTCTCCACCTCCGGTAGAAGACCTTACTAACGTTCGGATTGGTCTTAAAGATCAGACCGGGGTTGCAGAATCAGGATTTCCTCCTCCGCCCGTTTCCGGAAATAATGGGATTGGAATTACTACATCCCATCCTGCAGAAAATAAAAATTCAATATTGGAAACGGTAGAAATTGAAAGTGCTTATCCCGGTGGCCCTAAAGCCTGGAAGCGATTTCTGGTAAAAACATTCAGGTATCCTTCCGAAGCGGAAGCTAATTTTATTGAAGGAACGGTACTGATCAGGTTTGTTGTAGATAAAGAAGGTAATGTTAGTGAAATCAGAGCTTTATCGGGTCCTGAAGAACTGAGGGCTGAAGCCATACGTGTTATTGGTAAAAGCGGTAAGTGGACGCCTGCAATACATAAAAACCAACAGGTAAATTCATACAAGTATCAGCAGATCATTTTTAAGCTGGCGGAGTAATTTATTTCAATACTTCACTGGTTGGGTAGCTTAATGCTTACTTTAAAGTCAACATCCAGGGATCTAAAGACCTTTATGATTGTAGACAGCGTGGCGTTCTGCATATTTTTCTCCAGTTTTGAAATCTGTGCTTTCTGCACTCCTAATCTGTCTCCCAGCTGTTCCTGCGTCAGTTGTTTTTTTAATCGTACTGCTTTAAGCGTCTCACCCAACTTATATTGCAATATATCTTCAGACAACTGTAATTCATAAGCATCTCTTTTTCCCGTTCCCTTTTTACCAAGATGTTTATCTTTAATTTCATCGAGGGTATATATTCTTATTTTTTTATTTCCAGCGGACGCTTTTACTCTCATCATTTTTGCTTTTATTAATACTGATTGAAATACGAAAATCTTATTTCATTAGCCTTCTTTAGTTCTGAAATAGGAGTTTTCTGACTTTTTTTAATAAATCCATGTGTCGCAATTACCAAAGTATTTTTATGGTCTCGTTTATCCCAAAAAGCTAAAAGCCTGTATTGCTTTTTATTGATATGTGTTCTGAACTCCCAGATATGCTGATCTAATTTTTTAAATAGTTCAAGATTCTTTGTTGCCTTTGAAAGATCAATATTATATATTATTTTCTCCCTTGCTTTTGTATCAAGTTTATCCAAAAAATCAGACGCGTCCTGCAAGAGGAGAACGTCAAATTTTATCATCAGGTAAGTACTTTTATCAAAAATAACAAAGTTTCCTTTAAAGGAAACATTTATCCGCAACTATTTAACACAAACGATTGCCTGTTCTTATTACAGTAACTGTTTTTAAGTTAGACCTCTGTCATTCCTGACAATTATTATTACCTTAAACAATGAACAAAATTAATATACAGGAACTCTATACCTGGTGCAGTATCCCTGCAGAACAACTTGTAAATCACCCCAGGCTAAAAATCCCTTTCAGATTAACGGCCAATTCTGAAGAAATGGGAGAGTTGATGGCAAGAGATTTTGCAGATGAAATAAAATTAGCCGGCATTAACCCCTTCCGTGCGATTGTTCCATGCGGCCCAAAATGCTGGTATGCTCCATTTACCAGGATCATCAATGATGAAAAAATATCACTGAAGAATGTTACCATTTTTCATATGGATGAATGCCTGAATTGGGAAGGCAAACTTTTACCCGTAAACCATCCTTATAATTTCAGAACTTTCATGGAAAAATATTTCTATGAAGGAATTGATCCCAAATTGGCTATCCCGGCAGAACAACGATTTTTTCCGGAGCCCTCTTCAATTGAATACATAAAAAAGAAAATCTCGGAAGCCCCTATAGATATTACCCTCGGAGGGTGGGGACAGGATGGCCATGTTGCCTACAACCAGTCGCGCAGACATTCTTTTAATGAGATCACTATAGAAGAATTAAGAAATAGCGAATTGAGGATACAGGAAAATAATTACGATACGGTTATCGCACTTGCACAAAGAACATTCGGTGCGGCTTATCAGTTTGTCCCACCGATGTCGGTTACGCTGGGAATGAAAGAATGTCTTTCCGCGAAAAAAATAAGATTATACAGCGACACAGGATCATGGAAGCAAACAGCCCTGCGGGTGGCCTTGTTTTCCGAAGAAACAACAGAATACCCGATGACGCTGTTGCAAAAACATCCTGATGCATTACTCACCGCTACATTTGAAACAGCATCGCATCCAATTGCTGAAAATCCTGAGTGGGAGTTTGAAGGAGTGAATATATGAATCATCTCCATCCCATATCGGAGGAAGGGTTATTGTATGATCACATTATTGGTACAGGGGGTATCGGGTCCGGTATCTTTTTTTCTTTGAAAGGCAATGAAACGCTTGGACGTGAAGAAAGCCGCATGGCAACATTGCTTCCTTACAAAGATTACTGCAAGCAGCACATCATCATGCACTATATAGCTGTGTTGCTTGGCGCAAAAACGGGAGGTAACTTCGAATCGTTTCCGATAGGTAAAGTTGGCAACGACCAGACCGGTAAAAACCTGGTTGATCAAATGAATAGAGCAGGTATGGACACAGGACATGTAAAAATATCCAATGAACATGCTACGCTGTTCAGTGTATGCTATCAATATCCTGATCACGCCGGAGGTAATATTACCACCGCGGAAAGCGCGAGCAGCACTGTTTTACCGCACGAAATAGATGAGTTCTTTACAAACTTTAAAAAGACAGGAGCAAAGGAAATTATTCTTGCCGTTCCTGAAGTACCATTAGAAACCAGGATAAGACTTCTCGAACATGGCAAACAAAGAGGAAGCCTGAATACTGCATCCATTCAGTCTTCTGAAATTTTGGAATTCAAAAATTCCAACGGATTTAACTTAGTGGATATTTTGTTCATCAATCTTGATGAGGCGAAAAACATTGCAGAAATGGCTGAAATAACAACTGTTGAAAATGTTGTTTTGATAGCCATCAGGAATCTTTCAGCAATTAATCCTGGTTTAACTGTATTTATAACCTGTGGTGCAGCAGGTGTTTATTGTTACGCAAACAAACACCTTGAATACTTCCCCTCATTTAATGTTGATGTTGTTTCAACCGCGGGCGCCGGAGATGCTTTTTTCGCCGGAACCCTTGCAGGAATTACCTGCGGACTGCCGATTTTCAAGAATAATATAGAAAATGCATCATCAATTAACACTGCAACAGAAATTGGGATACTGGTAGCGGCAATTTCTGTAACATCACAGGATAGCATCCATATGGGTATCAACAGGGATCTTTTATTTGATTTTATCAGTGAAAAGGAATTGAAATGCACCGATTCATTTATGCAGATGTTTTAAGGATCTGCGAAGAAAACATTGAATAAATATGACCAGAAAACTATACCAGGTCAAAGAAGTTATACCTGAAAGAAACATCGTAGTATTCTCACCACATTTCGATGATGTACTGTTCATGCTTGGCGGTTACATCAATGAATTAAGGAGCGCTGAACAACTCGACACAAAGAAATTCCATATAGTCATCATTTTTTCAAGGAGCAATTACCTTGCGGGCACCGGTGAAGGCAATTTCAACAACTCCCTTGAACGGGTTAAACTGGCCACAGGCAAGCGTTTGCTGGAAGACCAGGATTGTAATGATGAATTACTCGGAAGGTTTAACTACACCTATGAACTATTGGGCGAAGATGAATGTTTTACCAGGGGCAAGAGTTTTGCTGAAAGTGAAATGGAATTTCCGCATGGGATGTTTGATGATTTTAACGGTGATGATATTGAAATTTTCAGGAGGATGAAGAAGAGGATTGCTGACTGGTTGATGTTTCCAGACATCGCCCTTGTGTTTCCCATTGCATTTAAGGAACACATCGATCATTTCATAGTTCGTGAAGCAGCGATAGCGGTTGCCAATGAAACGGGAGAAGAAAGAAGGGCGGCCATTTATTTCCAGGAAGACAAACCTTATGGCGGCATAGCAGATAGAACTGAGATTGCACGAATAAAAACCTTCATTGAAGAAAATACCCTGGAAGCCCGAACATATGCCTGCGACCCTCAGAAAGTTATTGACCTTGCCTTCAAACATTATGTCAGCCAGGTAGAAGAGGTGTATAGAACAGGTATACTTGAACGTTCCAGGGTATTGAGAGATGAAATGAAAACTGAAAAGCCTTGCGACAGGATCTATTTGCTTCCCGGAATTTAATCTGCGGTAGCAGGGCTGATCACATTCGATACCTCTGAAATTGAATTTGCCGGGAATCCGCCTCTTTTAGCGTGCTCCCTGATCAATTCTTCATTTTTTGCCTTGTAGATGCAATAGATCTTGTTTCCTGTAACATAACTATGGATCCATTGGATGCCGTCCATCTGTTTTAATACGCCACATGAAGTTTGAGAAATTGATTTCAATTGGTCAGCTGTAAATGCTCCTGCTCCGGGAATTTCTCTTTCAATTACGTAAGTTTTCATTTCTGTTGAGTTTGAAGATTTTGATTGGGCGTTTGAAGCGTAACCAATAAGAAGTACAGTTACAATCAGCAGGCCTAATCGTTGAAGTAATGCTTTCATAATAAATTAATTTTGTGACCTAAAGTTATATCCATCATAGCCCTGGATGCTATAACAAACCGTTCAATGAATGGTAATAGTGATGCAACAAATCGTTCAAAAAATAGCAAAATCCGTTCAGGGGCTTGAAGGATCAATGAATAAGATCTACATAATTCATTGGGAGAATGCCATATTTTTTCCTGAAGCATTTAGTAAAATAGGAGGGGCTTGTAAAACCCGAGTTGAAAGTTATCTGGGAAATATTATACCGTTGTTTCTTCATCATTTCCTTGGCAGCCTCCAGCCTGTATTCTTTCAGCAGTATGTTTGGAGACAGGCCTGTAAGTGTTATCGTTTTCCTGTACAGCTGTGATCTGCTCATGGCCATTGCCCTGCAGTAATCATCCACATCAAACTCAGCCTTGTGCCAGTGTTCATTTAGATTTGCAAACAATAATTTCAAAAAATCTTCATCCTGGGGGGAAAGGTTAGTGAAACCCTTGATACCTTTTTGAAAATCTTTAGACACAAGATTTTTAACCGCTGAAGTTATAGTCACCTGGTTATTTTTAGCAATGGAGCAAATGTTCCTGGCAAACTGAATTGTGTCTCCGAAAAGTTTGTTGCCGCCCTCAATAGGTTCTCCGGAGTTAATACCTATTTTAAATCCGATAGCATCCGCTTCGGTCATTTCTTTCTGGATATGCAATGCACAGGATACGGCCTTTGAAGCGGAAGAAAACGATACGATGAAACCATTGCCTTCATGTTCAACTTCCCTTCCATCGAAACGGGATATATTCTTCCGGATTATGCTGTTATGATGATCCAGTAATTCAGCGGTCTTTTCTTTACCAAGATTATTTTCAAGAATAAATGCATCGTTAACATGGGTGATCATCAGCACACGGAAAGACGGGTCTTTAAAAATTTTTAAACCTTCCGGCGTGATCTCAGTTTCCTCAGGGTCATATATCCTGCCCAGGAAAGCTTCGACAACATTACTGCTGACTTCTATTATTTTATTGGGAATAAGCCCGTGAGCACGGTCATGCATGTTTTCAACGGATTCTTTATTTGGCGCCTCAATTAAACAGAAAACACTTTCACGGTCCTCATCAACCCAATAGGTCATGCAGTTACAACCGAAATCCGCCTGGTGAAAAATGTCGCTAACATGTGCCATGGCAACATTTTTTGCCTTGACACCGGGTACAATATGAACGTCCATGTAGATGGGCATAGAACTAAGATAATATTTTTATCAATTCCGGTGCTCTACCCCCCGCCATCTGTCGCCTCACGCCTCACGTCTGCCGTCTGCCTATTATGCTTCGAAAGGTTTATAGATCTCAGTATATGTATCCAAAATATAGGGTACCTGTTTCTGAAATAATTCTTCATGGCGGGTATCAGTTATTATAAACGCCAATGCATCCTGCGCAGCTTTAAGGGTTTCAAATTCACTTTCCCAGATCAACGTATTGGAAGCCTCTTTACCTGTAACTGGCATATATCTTTTGCCTTTCGGAAAGTCTTTTGCCTTGCTTTCGAGATCAACAAAAAGTTTTTCCAGTTCAAGGTATTCTTTTCCATTTTCCTGTCTGAAATGCTGTACAAAACGAAGTTTATAGCTCATAAAGCAATTTAATGAAAAGCCTGTTAGAGATTATTCAGCCCGAACGTCATCACCGTTACTACAATCCTATACTTTTTAAAAGCCCGTCGTACCTGGGATCGTCACTAAACAAATTTTTCTCTACTCTCATGTAAATCATTATACCATATTTATCGCTTGCGAGCTTCTGAAAAATTTTAAAGGCTTCATCCTTATCACCTAAGAAGTTTTTAATAGTCGCAATAGCATATAGCTTATCATTATTAACCGGTTCGGTTTCCAATCCTTCCATAATTTTTTTTGCTTCTTCAATTTTTCCCTGGGCGATAAGAACCCTGCCCAGCATGCCCAGCATTACCGGTCTTCCATGCGAAAGATCAATCGCCTGCCTTAATTCCTTTTCAGCGGTTTTATAATCTTTTATACGGAAATGTGTCATACCTGCAGTAAAATGACCTTCTGCATACGTAGGCTCAAGCTCGATCGTTTTCTTTATTTGTTCAATTGCCTTTTTATCTTCATGACGAAAATGATAAACGCGGGCAAGCCCGTTATTTATATTCGGGGATAATGGATCAAGATTATAGGCAGTCTGCATTTCTTCGAGGGATTCATCTAACCTTACTTTTATACCCAGCAGCAGGGCATACCATTCATGGGCCTGGGAAAAACCTGGTTTTAATTCAATAGCCCTTTTAAATTCCTTTTCCGCACCTGCCCAGTCCCAGTCGATCCTGAATTTGATATAGCCAAGTGCTGCGTGTGCCTCAGCCAGTGTAGAATCAAGCTCCAGGGCCTTCATGACCGCACTTTTTGCTTTGGATTCAACAACCGGCCTGGGGATACTTCCATAACCTGCTACACCCATCAGAGTATAACAGTAAGCAACCTGTGTATAGGGTAAGGCAAAGGCCGGATCTTCTACAATCGATTTTTCAAAATGTGTTAATGCACCCTGTATGCTTTCTGTGGTTCGCTGGTTTAAAAGATGCTTCCCAACGAGGTATTCCTGGTAAGCTGTAGGGTTGGTTGTAAGACTTTTATCCAGTTGTTCCTTTTCAGATTGAACCAACCGCACTTTGAGCTCTTTAGCAATGTTGGTAGCTATCTCGCTTTGTATAGTGAAAATATCGCTCAACTCACGGTCATAATCCATCGACCATAAGTTTTCCTGGTTGGAAGCATCTATAAGCTGTACGGAGATCCTCGCCTTATTATCAATTTTCCTGACGCTGCCTTCGAGAACGCTGCCCACCATCAGTTCACGGCCAATTGTAGTAATATCTTTATCCGTTTTTTTGTACTTCATGGTTGAAGTACGGGCGATTACGTTAAGTCCACCAATTTTAGATATACTGGAGATCAGTTCTTCTGTCATGCCATCAGCGAAATAGTCGTCCTGTGGGTTATTGCTGATATTTTTAAGAGGAAGAACGGCAAGGCGGAATTTTGTTGTCGGTGAGGCAGACGCGTTCTTATTGTTCAGAATGATGATAGCTGCGATTGCTGCAATAAGCACAAAGGCGGCGGCAGCAAACAGTTTTAATTTTTTAGGGTTTCCCTGCACTGTTTTTTTATGCCTATGGCCTGCCGGGGTAAGCCAGGGTAGATCGATGTTGTAAATTTCCATGGGCATGGAGATGTTCTTCAATTTTTCTTCTCCGTGCTTGATGAGAGGGTAGGGAGTTTTGTTCCTGATCTGACGGGCTACGTCTTCGGAGATGCAGATTCCACCTGGGGGTGCTTTGGGTTCCAGTCGCGCCGCAATGTTTACACCATCTCCATGAACATGGTTGTCCATATACACCACATCCCCTATGTGGATGCCTATCCTTATTTTAATGTTTCGTGTTTCAGGTTCAACAGCATTTCGCTCATGTAAAACCTGTTGAATTTCAGTGGCACAGTTAACGGCTTCCACAGCACTGTTGAATTCAACAAAGAAGGAGTCTCCTGCTGTTTCAATTTCACGTCCATCATGTTTATCAAAGAAAGGTCTGAGAATGGTGCGGTGTTCGGTAAGCAGTTCCAGGGCAAGTGCCTCATCTTTTTGAGTTAAAGCGCTATACCCGACCATGTCGGTAAACATTATTGCAGCCAGTCGTCTCATACTAAACGAAGTTAACCTGAATTCACAAATAATGCATCCAGTTACTGATTGTCCTCAAAACAGATAAAGAATCTTTAAAAAAACGTTCAAATTCAGGATTAGGGACCACTATAAAAACCGTGAAATCACCTGATACTTTTTTGAATAATTGGTCGAGATTTGTTTCGTGCGATCAGCTGATGTGCCCTGGTGTTTCATTGCTTCACCCCTAATCTCCGGCATATGCCCACAGACAGAGATCTGGCTTTTTCCAAAGAATTTTTGCTGGCCTGCAAAGGATACGATCCAACTTTTATTGATGGCGGAACCGCGCTTGGTTTGAACAATATCCTTCCTGCCGGCAAAAAAGCAGACCTTCCTAATGTCGAAAAAAATACACAGGGCGTACTGAATTATACCGGCATGAGCGTGTTGTATAATGCAAAAAGAAAAGTTCCTTTTGTTGCGGCCTACAACATTAATGGTGCGGATAAAGCTAACAACGCGCCCCGTCCGGATTTTCATATAGATCCGCGCATCGATGCAAAACTACAACTGGATGATGAGTTTTATGATCTTCGTACGGACATTACAGAATTTGAGATTGGCCACATGGCTTCCAATAATGAAATGGGTCGCGGAGAAGAAGGTGTCATCAGGGCCTGTCAGACATTTCATTTCACCAACAGTGTTCCGCAGGCTGAACGCCTGAACACCGGATTGTGGAGAACACTCGAATCATATATTATCAGGGAAGCGGCAACAGTAACAAACAATAAGCGTATCAGTGTCTTTACAGGCCCTGTTTTAACAACACGTGATCCGGGATATAAAATGTTGCCCTCTTTCAAAATCCCGTTGTTGTTTTACAAAGTGATCGCGTTTGCTTCGGCAGGAAAAATATTTTCGACTGCATTCTTAATGAGTCATGAGAAAAAACTAATTGAGGACGACATGCTGGCCACTCCTCCGCCGGTTAAAAGAACGAGAGGGCGCGAACCGGAAATTGGTTTCTTCAATGATTTTCCCTATCGAAAGGTTTTCCAGGTAAACATTCCATTTTTGGAGAAACAAACGGGTTTACGGTTTTCGTGGAGCGGTGTCACTGGGATCATAGTGCCCGAAGGAAAGAAACTAATTGAAATGATCAAAGGTGTTGGCAACACAGCAGAAGCGAAAGCGGCTGCAAAGAGAGGTGGTACACTGCGTGGCGGATCGCTGGTGCAACCCACAGATGAGGATCTGTCATCGGACAAATTCTTACTGAATATCACTTTGCCTGCTTAGTATTTAAATCAGTGCAAACAATTGATCGCGCAATTGCCGGATGTTGTTCAACAATTTTTTTACAGCAGGTTTCCTGCTGGTGCTTAATATATCGATTAACCAGTCGAGATGTTCAATTTCTCCCACCTTGTGTCCTTTGGAACCTGCTTTTTGCCACACCCGGTGATATGAAGTAAATACGGGCTGCAAATCCACAGGAGCAGAATCAGTTGACTGAACCAGTGCAGTGCACAGTGCAACATTGGCATCACCCACATACTGCCAGTAAGTCCAGTTATTCATGTCTGCATGCAGTTTGCTTTTTTGTTCATCCAGCAAGTTAATAGCTGCAGCCTTAGACAATAAAGTATAGCGGTCTTTGCTTTGCCCGTAAGTGCCTTCCCACTTTCTGCGTTGCGGGGCGACATGTATCAAAACACTTTCAGCCACCAGCCAGTTGGTAAGCGCATAAAGAATGCCTTTTTCCTGGCTTTGCAGATACGCACGGTGGTAATAATCCGCAGACAATATACACTGTTGCGTTTTTTCGCTGATAGTTGGATAAAGTATACTTCTGCGTTTGTATGCACTGCCCATAATATTATTGCGCTCTGCAGTGGGGCTCATCGCCAGCAACTTGTCAATGTCATTGATCACACGATTCATCCTGGTACGTAATCGCGCAGCTGATTTTTTGTTGAAGAAGAAATCCCTTACATATTTTTTTGCGCGGACATTACAGTAGCGTTCGAGTGTCTTCACACTGAAGGCTGCATTTTCGAGCGTCATAATTTGTTCGAATCGCACAAGCGCAAGATCGTACTCCGCAAGTTCGAGGTAGATTAGTCCTTCCTGCTCCGTGATACCTGCATTGCGTAGGCTGGATTCGTCAACTGCTTTAGCGATGGCGGCCACTCTTTCAAGAACTTCGTCCTGTGCATATTTGCCGGTATGCAGTTCATTGAATAGGTTGTTGAGCTCGATTTCCGCTTCTTGCGCGATAATAAACGAGTATTCTTCTTTCCGGCGGACTTTTTCGCGGAATTTATAAAAAGGATCTCCATAACACTGGTAAGCGCCCCAGGTATTGGTATCTGGAAAATCCTGGTAGATCTGTTTACGTGCAAGGTGTACCGCGTCACCAAAGGTTTCCCCGGCGAACATGGCCTCATAGAATAGTTTGGAAAACTGCAGGGCAGCAAGGTCATCTACAGCCCAGCCAGCAACTACCACAGCTTTGACACCATTGTCAATTAACTGTGTACCGATATTCGCGGCGAGTTTGTAGCGGCTCTGCGATTTTTTTTCTGCACGTGATTCCATCGCACCAAGGAAACAACAGTTCACAAACACAAGTTCGGGAGTGGAAGGCAGCTGATTGATTACAGATGGTGTCAGGTATGTATTGTCCCCGATAAGCATGCCTGAATTTTCTTCATTGAGCGGATCGAACGTTCCGTGTCCTGCCAGGTGAATTATTTTATAATTCCTGATAAATAATGCAGGCAATATTTCGGGATACTCATGGTTAATTAAATCGGTGGCATCAAATCGGTTTTCCTGCAGTAAACGGGTGACCATATTTGCTTCTTCAACTGCACCCGGCAACTGGTTGGCAAATCCATGTAGCAGCGGATCACCTATGATCAGTGCGGTGTCGTCCGCCACAGGTTCAATAGGTTTACGATCATCGGTGGTCCTGAGTTGCCTGATCATACCGGCGCTGATACTGAGCGGCTTTGTTTTTTCCGGATTGTCCTGCAGCAACTCCCATGGATATGATGCAGTATTCTTATCGAGAATCCATAAAATGTTGCATTGCTTGCGGAATTGCTCTTTGAATTGCACGGGGATCAGTAGTTCGAAAATGGTTTTGGCAAGTGCTGGTGTCCATTGATCGGTAACAGACATTTCTTCCAGCAGGCCTTCAATAAGTTTCACATTGATCTTAATGTCCCGGGACGATTCTTTGGCGCCACCTGTGGACTGGTTGAACACCAGGAGGTGTATGGCCGGATTTTTTTCGTGCTCATCACGCGTGATGGTGATCCTGTTCCACCACTCCTCCATTGCACTTTCAGGCAATCTTTTCTTGGCTCCCAGTAATTGATTGATGGACGGTTGTTGTCGGGCAATATGCAGGATTTTATCCTTCTGCTTTTCCAGGCGGGTGACTGAATGAAAACAGCTTAAGGCGCGGTCTTCATACTGTTCAATGATCTCGACAAACTGAATGATTTTAGCACTGGTATTATCGATGCCGGATATTTTCGCATTCGCGTTATGCACGCCCTGTAAAATCGCCCGGATTGAACTGTCAATAGATAACCCGCCATATCCACATCCGATCGTCAGTGCAGATACACCCAGTGATGATCCGGATAGCTGGTTTGCGATGGCACCGGCTTTATTTACCTCCAGTAAATAATTGCACACACCAGTTTCTACTGATTGGGCAAGTTCTGTAGCAGTCAGCTGTCCGAATGGCCCGATGCCAACAATGATGGCGCCTGCAAAGCTACTATCGGCAATCAGTTCAACAGCACTGGTACCGACTCTGCCGGGGTATAATCCGAGTAAATGCCTGCGGGACAGTGCGCCACTGAGATTATGGTCGATGGCTGTCTCAGCAAAAAGTATTGCATCGCCTTCGAAATGTCCGGCAAGAACCGGGTAGCGGGCGTAAGCAAGATCTCCATGGCTGACCGTGACCTGGATAGGTTCCTGGGTAATTGCTGGTTCAGACGCTGTTCCCATGCCCAGCAATGTTCGTTCTACACCTTCTTCCGTCAGGTCCAGGTCCTCGTGCAACGGCGACCGGAATAATTTTTGGTCACCTCTCACACTGGGTCGTGCTGAAGAAAAAACGCCCGTAGTGCCTTTTTTCAATAGCTCACTGATTCCGGTAAACATTGACGGTTCATTGGCCAGAGAGCCGTGAGTGACATTTACATAATAAACGTTTCCATTTTCAATCATTTTTTTTGGAATGCCTGAGTCCCAGGTGACGCTCTGGTCGCCCTCAGCAGTGCTGAGAAAAATCAGTTGTGAGTTTCCGTTAACAGTATCGATACGATATCCGCAAGGCGTTTCTTTATCTCTGCCCGCGATGTACACCATCTTGCTGAAATCAATACTGTTCATGGTTTGCAAAGCATTATCACGGTATTTTTTAAAAGCTTTCAGTTCTGCTACATCTGGGATAGGCCAGTTGCCAGCGTCGCAGGCTGCCTGCATTTTTTTCCAGGTGTTAGGATTGGAAAAATCGGTGTCATCATTGTCGGAGTATGGCAGTAGGTCCAGCAACCCTGGCATCTTATTGAAAATATTGAGTAGCTCCGTCTTGGAATGAGCAAGATCGATTTTACTAAGTTTATCGATAATTGAATCGCGGCCGAACAACACTACAGGAATGCGAAAAGATCCGCCTAGGGGAGATCCCAGATAGATAATGCGGAAATCTCTGGAAGCATTAAGTTGTTTCCAGGTATCTGTGTTGCCATATTG
>Ga0207701_10002439_pt1 | contig 19292 bp, 18 predicted proteins | sample KBSSwiSSwithPhiX_FD_184294 | JGI IMG/M metagenome (GOLD analysis project Ga0207701, IMG submission 184294) | Switchgrass rhizosphere bulk soil microbial communities from Kellogg Biological Station, Michigan, USA, with PhiX - S5 (SPAdes) (version 2) | ecosystem: Environmental > Terrestrial >... | reverse complement strand
GATCGGACGCGCCTACGGTCTGCTGTCGCAGAACCTCCAGGGCGGGTCGGTTCCCGACGACACCTACATGGGCTCGCTCGGCAACTGGCTCGCCTACACCGCGTTGTTTCCCGAAGCGGAGGAACGCAGTCCGTGGCAGCCGCTGCACGTGCAGAAGGGCTACAAGCCAACTGAGAGCGTTGCCAGCATCTTCTTTGGCGGGTGGTATTCACATGCCGGTTACGGGCCCCGGGCGACGTGGCAGGAGAAGATGCGCCGCTCGCTCGCCGCGGTCGAGCAGTACAGCGAGCCGTTGTTGGTGGTGGATCCGATCGTCGCGCGCGGCTTCGTCGAGCTCGGCTTCGACACCAAGGAGAAACTGATCGACTGGTGTGCGGACAACGCGCTGATGACCGCGCGGGAGTACTGGGACAACCAGTGGATTCAGTACCTCATGCGGCCGCGCGCGGTAGCCGGCGTCGAGCCGTACGCCTCACGTCTCAAGGCCAAGCCTGACGACGTGATCACGATCTTCGAGCCATCGGACATCCACATCGTCGTCGCCGGCGGCGAGACGCAGGGCGCCTGGAAGTTGATGAGCGGCTCACTGCGCGCGACTGTGTCGATCGACGCCTGGCGTTGAATCCCAGTTGGTAGGGGCCGACCTTCAGGTCGGCCCGTATACAATCGCCCCTGGGTGAAGACCGCGCGTTTTCGAGCGATACCTTCAGTCGACAAGATCCTGCAGACGCTCGGAGACACCGGCCTGCCGGCACCTGTCGTCGTACATGCCGTGCGACGACATCTGCAGGCGCTCCGATCCCCGAAGGCCATTCCCAACCCTGATGCGATCGTCGCGAGCATCCGTTCGAGCCTCGAACAACTGCGCGCGTCGCGCATCACACCGGTCATCAACGCTACAGGCGTGCTGGTGCACACCAATCTCGGGCGCGCGCCGCTGGCAGCCGAGAGCATCCAGGCGCTCACGGCGGTCGGGGCCAACTACAGCACGCTCGAATACAGCCTGCCGGACGGCACCCGCGGCGGTCGCGCGCCCTATCTCGAACACGCGCTCGCCATCCTCTGCGGCGCTGAAGCGGCGACGGTCGTCAACAACAACGCCGCGGCGCTGGTGCTCCTCCTCGAGTATTTCTGTGGGTCCGGCTCAAGCCGGACACTACGAGGAGAATCCGGCTCAAGCCGGACACTACGGAAGAAATCGGAGGTGTCCGAGGTGGTCATCTCACGCGGTGAGCTCTTGCAGATTGGCGGCGGCTTCCGCATTCCCGAGATTCTCGAGGCGCGCGGCGCTCGCCTTCGCGAGGTGGGCACCACCAACCAGACCAGCATCAGCGATTACGCGAAGACGATCTCGCGAAACACCGCGCTCATCCTGAAAGTGCATCGCAGTAACTTCTTCATGGATGGTTTCGTTGACTCGCCGTCCACCGAAGAGCTTGCGGCGCTGGCGCGAAGGAAGCGAGTGTCGTTCGTCGAAGACCTCGGCAGCGGTGCGATTGTTCACACCGAGACCCTCGACCTTGTCCACCGTAGCCCGCAGGGCGAAGGTGGAGGCGTGGAGCACGAACCGACTCCGGCGGAGGTTCTCAGGCACGGTGTCGATCTCGTGTGCTTCAGCGGCGACAAACTGTTTGGCGGCCCACAGGCCGGCATCATCGCCGGTCGCAAGAAGATCGTCGAGGGTCTCAAGCGTGAACCGCTGTTCCGGGCTCTGCGGTGCGACAAGCTGGTCCTCTCGGGGCTGGAGTCCACGACTGACGCGTACCTTCGCGGCGAGTCACGCGTGCCGGTGCTCGAAATGATGCGCGCCGGGATCGACGAGCTCAAGGCTCGAGCGGAGCGTATCGTTGCGGCCGTGAACGAAGGATCGCTTCGCCTGCGTGTCGCCACAGCCCGCGCACACATTGGCGGTGGCACCCTGCCTCGATCGGTGCTCCCCTCGATTGCGATCGAGGTCACGCATCCTCAGCTCGGAGCACAGGCGCTCGCCACGCTGCTGCGGAGGCTGCCGGAGCCGGTCATCGGATACGTCGGCCGCGGATCGCTGAAGCTGGACTTGCGAACAGTCTTTCCCCTCCAGGACGCGGCCGTGATCCGCGCGTTGCACACACTAGGTACCTCAGGCACCCCAGGCACCTCAGGCACTCCAGCCTGATGGCGGAAGCGACCCACTACATCGTGGCCACGGCCGGCCACGTCGATCACGGCAAGAGCGCGCTGATCAAAGCCCTCACCGGAACCGATCCCGATCGCCTGCCAGAGGAGAAGGCGCGAGGTATCACCATCGATCTTGGATTCGCGCGCCTCGAACTGCCGGCGCCCGTGGGCTTCGCGCCGATCCACGTCGGCATCGTTGACGTCCCTGGCCACGAGGACTTCGTGAAGAACATGGTGGCCGGCGTCGGCGCCATCGACCTCGCACTCCTCATCGTCGCGGCCGACGACCTGTGGATGCCGCAGACCGAGGAGCATCTGCAGATCCTCAGCTACTTCGGTGTTCGTCGAGCGGTCGTCGCGCTGACGAAGGTCGATCTGGCCGCAGATGAGAGCACCGCGGTCGCGGACGTGCGAAGGCATCTCGAGGACAGTGTGTTTGCCGAGGCTCCGATCGTTCCGACGTCCGTCGTGACCGGCCGCGGGCTCGACGCTCTGAAGTCCACGCTCGCGCGTGAGCTGGCGGCAGCGGCGCCGCCGCGGGACATTGGCAGGCCGAGACTCGGAGTGGACCGCGTGTTCACGGTCGCCGGAGCCGGTACCGTCGTCACCGGAACGCTCGTTGGAGGACAGCTCCAGCGCGGCCAGGCTGTCGTCATTCAGCCTGGCAGTCGGCCCGCGCGCATTCGCCGCATGCAGTCGCACGGGAAAGACGTTGAGCTGAGCGTGCCTGGCACCAGGGCGGCCCTCAACCTGGCCGATGTGAATCCGGGGGCTGGCGTGCATCGCGGCGATGTCATCACGCTTCCGGATCTCGGTAGCTCGAATGACTGCCTCGACGTGATGCTGGAAATCTCCGCTCGCGCCACTCGATCGATGAAGGACGGCGTCCGCGTGCGAGTGCACTACGGCAGCGGCAATGTTCCGGCTCACGCGGCGTTGGCCGATGCGAAAGAACTGCCGGTGGGCGAACGCCGACTCGCCCAGTTGCGGCTCGAGGCGCCAGTCTTCGTGTGTGCCGGTGACCACCTGACGATCCGGGACTGGTCCGAGCAACAGACGCTGGCGGGCGCGGTCGTGCTCGATCCCGATGCCTCGCGGCGATCGTTTCGCATCGGGAGCCGCCAGCAGTGGTTGAGGCGTCTTGCTGAATCGTTCGACACGGAATCGGTCGAGATGGCAGCGGGCGTCGTTGCCGCGTATGTCGCGCGCGACCGCTGTGTCCGCCCCTCACGCGCCTTTCTGAAAACGCGTTTCAGCCAGAGTGAGATCGACACAGCCATTCAGCAACTGGTTCGTGAGGGATGCGTCATCGCCGTTGGAGACATGCTCGTCGAGCCAGCAACGTGGTCCGCCGCCCTGCAGCGGAGCGTCCAGCTCATTGACGAGGCTCACCGCGAGCATCCCGAACGGCCTGGCTTGTCCTTAACGGAGCTTCGTAGCGCCGTCACGCAGGCATTCCCGCTCGACGACGTCTTCGATGCGCTCGTTGCGACACTGTCCGATCAGGGCTTCCTGCGATCAGGGGCGGCGATTCATCGGGCCTCGCATCGCGCCGCGCTGCCCGAACCGCTTCGCGCGGCTGGCGAAACACTGCGGCGCGCACTGTCTGCCCAACCGCTCGAACCGCCGTCGCGCAAGGAGCTGACGCCGGATGTTGCGTCGCAGCGCGCGCTCAAGTTCCTGATCGAAAGCGGAGAGGTCGTTGAAATCAGCACGGACCTCGTCCTCAGCGCGTCGGCGGCGGCTCAGGCGACGACGCAGGTCAAAGCGTTCGTCACCAGGCATGGCCCTGCCACGGTGAGCGAAATCCGGCAAGTGCTTGGCACGAGCCGACGCGTCGTTGTCCCGTTGCTTGAGTATCTCGACCGAACGTTCGTCACCGTCCGGCGCGGCGACAGGCGGACTCTCAGGTCATAGCAGGTGTAGCGATGAGGCAGGTCGGGCGACCCTTTGCACCCCTTGCACCCCTTGAACCTATTGGACCTGCAGCTGCTCCATCAACGTCCTCCCAAACTCCGGCCCCTTCCCTGATTCCTCATGTTTGAAATACACGAACACGTCGGTGAGGCCTGACGTCTTTTCGCGAATCACATCGGCCCAGCGCGCGATGTCGTCCGCCGTGTAGCCCTCGTCGCGAAGCCGGAAGTAGGCATAGTCCGCCGTGATCTCGACCGGTGTCGACAGTTTCTCGCTGTCCGCCACGCACAACGCCAGGTTGCGAGCGCGGAGGCGCCCAAAGACCTCGTCATCGAGCCACGACGCGTGACGGAACTCGAACGCCGCGGTCACACGCGGCGGAAAGGCGTCGAGAAATGCGTCAAGCAGCGGAATGTCCTTCTTGAGGTTCGGCGGGAGCTGAAACAGCAGCGCGCCCAGCTTGGGTCCGAGGACGGCCGCGGTGTCGAGGAACTGACGAACGCGATCGGCGCAATCGCGCAGCCGGGCGTCGTGCGTGATGCGCTTCGGCGCCTTCAGCGTCAGCTTGAAGCGGTCGGGGGTCGCGCTACTCCACCCTTCGAGGATCTTCTCGTTTGGCGCACGATAAAACGTGTAGTTGATCTCGACGGTCGGAAACCGCTCGGCGTAGTACGGCAGCATCTTCGCCGCCTGAAGTTTTTCCGGGTAGAAGGACCCTCTCCACTCCGGATAGTTGTAGCCGGACGTTCCGACCCAGATCACGCCGGCTTACCGCTACTTCCTGGTCGCGATTCGGGACCGCGCGACGAAGGTGTGGCACTCCACGCAGCTGGCCACGAGTCCGTTGTACGCGGTGAGCGCCGTGCGTTGATCGCGCTGTTTCGACGCTTCGTCCAGCGCCTGGATCGCACGCTGGAACGCCAGCGTCTGCTTGTTGAACTCCGGCTGGCGCAGGACATCCCATCCCGGCTGGTGGGTCAGCGCTTCCAGGTCACGGCTGCCGCTGGCAAGCGACGCCCAGTTGCTCGTCACCAGCGCGGCCAGCAACTGCTGCGAGTGAGCCAGCTTCTGACGCATGACCTGCTTGGTCTGCCGCGTCTGCGCCGTCAGGGGTGGGGCCCACCACCCGAGCAGGGCGATCAGAGTCAGCGCGGTCAGCCGCGCACCCGAGCCTGTTGCGGTCTTCAGCATCGCTCCCTCTTTCGTCATGCTTCCCTCGCCCAGCGGATCAACGTCGCGATGTTCGGCGGCTTGCCGTGCATCAGGAGACCCACCTTGAACACCTTCGCCGCGAACCAGACGGCCGCGCACGCCGCACCGAGCCCCACCAGCAGCGTCAGCCACACCTGCCACTCCGGCGGCGGCGAGTCAGACGCCATTCGCGTCATCATCCCGAGCGTATTCATCGGCGGGATGAAGCTGACCACAACGGCGAGCGTCGAGTTCGGTGCCCTCCCGATCATCGGCGACATCATGTACGGCACCAGGAGCAGCAGCATGACGGGACCCATCAGCGATTGCGCTTCCTGGATCTGATTGACCGCCGCGCCGATCGAGATCATCAGTGCACCAAACACCAGATTGGTGATCAGGTAGAACACCAGGAAGTACACGATCAGCATCGGGTCGATGACGCCGAACATTGCGAACGAGTACAGCGCCAGCAGGCCAAGACCAAGGTAGATCGCCATCGCCAGCAGTCCGATGCCCAGCTGTCCAATGAGCTTGCCCGCCATCAACTGAAACGGTGACACGGCGGCGAGCAGCACCTCAACGACGCGGCTCGACTTCTCTTCCACCGTGGACGTCATCAACGTCTGCCCACTCGTAATCACGCCGACAAAAATGAATATACCGACCATGAACGGGAGAAACTGCATGAACTGTCGTCGGGAGCGCTGTTCACCGGCCGCGGTGACAATCGTCGAGGTCGGCCGCTTCACGCGGGTCATCGCGTCAACCTGCTGCTTGTCCAGTTTCGCCGCTCCAAGCCTGACGTGGACGAGCGCTTCGCTCAACGACTGATAGATCACCGTCTCCGTCGCATCGTCCAGGGCTCGAGACGCGTACAGGTCGTACGTCCCGAACTCGCCGGCTGCGTCGGTGCGTTGTACTGCGTCCCGCTGAATGACGATGAGCGCGAGTGGCCGCTTGGCGGAATCGGCAGATGAGAGCGACTGCTTCTCGGTGTCCACAGCGACGTTCGCCGGGCGCCCTTCGAGCGTCAGGTTCGGAACCGAACCCTGGGCGGCCCTGATTCCCTGCTCGGCCATCGCGCGGTTCGCTTCGGGCACATCAGCGAGCGTCCGCCTGACGTTCTCCTCCTGGCGGGCTTTGATCGCTGAGACCGACAACGTCGACCGCAATTCGGGCAGCACTTGGCCCGTCGGATCCATGACGACGACGCGCCCGGCGACCTGCGGCGAACGCGATGCGTTGAGCAGCCGCGGACCGAAGAACAGGGCCAGCCCGATCATCACGGGCAGGATGAACAGGCCGAAGAGGAACCCGCGATTCGAGATGGTGGTCAGGAAATCGCGTTGCGCGATGAGCCAGATCTTGTTCATGCCAGCGCTCCTGCACTCATGCCCTGCAGGTTGGCCCTGAGCGCGCGTTCGGTCTCGGTCCCCTCAGTATCTGCGGCAACCAGCCGCAGAAAGACATCTTCGAGTCGCAACCGCGCCATCGCGATGCTCGCCACCGGAACGGTCGCCGCGATCTGCTGCATCGCCGTCCTCGGCTCGATGCCCGCCTGGAGCTGCACCTCCCAGCCGTCAGGCGTGGTCTTGACGTCCGACACTCCGGGAATCTGACGAAGCACGCTCGCCGGCGTCGCCTCGTCAAGCGGCTCGACGCGGAGGATCCGCGGATCGTACTGTCGCCGGAGTCCAGCCATCGGCTCGTCGAGCACTTTCCGTCCGTTGTGAATCATGACCACGTGCTCGCACAGCTCCTCAGCGTGGGCCATGATGTGCGTCGAGAACAGGATCGTCGCCCCGCGCTGCTGCTCGGCGGCCACCATGTCCTTGAGCAGCTTCACGCTCACCGGATCGAGGCCGCTGAACGGTTCGTCGAGGATGATCAGCTCGGGCCGGTTGATGATCGCCGCGACGAACTCGACGCGGTGCAGCATCCCCTTCGAGAGCTCCTCGCACTTCTTCTTCTCGACGTCGACGAGACCGGTCCGCGCCAGCAGCTCCGTCGCACGCGGCAGTGCGTCGTCAGCCGGCACGCCCTTGAGCTGCGCGATGTAGGTGAGAAAATCGCCGACCTTCATCCGCCGATACACGCCGCGCTCTTCCGGCAGGTAACCGATGCGATCCTTGGCCTCGAGCGCAGACTTGCGACCGAGCACCGACAGCTCCCCCGAATCGGGGAAGAGGATCGCCATGATCATCCGGATGCACGTGGTCTTGCCGGCGCCGCTCGGGCCAATGAATCCGTACGTCGCGCCGCGCGGCACGACCAGATCCATCCCGTCGACCGCGCGTTTGTCGCCGAACGTCTTCGTAATGCGCTGAAGGTGGAGCGCTGATTCCATCAGGGGTGTCCTCGCTGGATGTTACAGTGAATACGGATGTACGCTCGAACGGTTTCCCTGATGCTTGCGACGCTCCTTGCCGCATGCAGCCAGCAGCCACCTGCCCGTCAATACGAACTCAAAGGACAGATCCTCGGCATCGACGCCGCGCGCAATGAGGTGCTCATCAGGCACGGTGCCATCACCGGCTTCATGCCCGCGATGACGATGCCATTTCCCGTGAAGGATGCGGGGTTGCTGTCAGGCAAGGAACCGGGTGATCTGGTGACGGCGACGCTCGTCGTGACGGATCTCAGCGCCCACCTCTCGTCGCTGACGCGAACCGGTCATGCTCCGATCGAGGCGCCGCCGCCAACGTCGGAGGGACCACGCGTCCTGGTGCCCGGCGAGCCGGTCGCCGATGCGCCGCTCGTCGATCAGAGGGGCAAGCCGCACCCGTTTTCAGCGTTCAAGGGCCATCGCGTGGCCGTCACCTTTATCTATACACGCTGCCCGTTGCCCGAGTTCTGCCCGCTGATGGATCGGCATTTCGCGGCGATTCAGCAACAGCTTGACAGTGCACAGGACATGCGCGACGTCCGCCTCGTGAGCGTCACGATGGATCCTGAGTTCGACACACCCGCGGTGCTCAGCGATCACGCGGAACGACTGAAGGCCGATCCGAACGTCTGGACGTTCCTCACGGGCACACCTGCCGATGTGGCGGCATTCGCGCAGCAGTTCGGGATCTTCACCGAGCGCGATCTGGGAACAGGCGCCAACCTCACTCACAACCTGCGGACGGCCGTCGTCGGTGTCGACGGCCGTCTCGCGAACGTCCATTCCGGCAACGACTGGACGCCGGCCGATCTCGTTGCGGACCTCAAAGCGACGCCCGCTCCCGCGCACTGATCCGGTCGAGCCGCCGCGACTGCCGTTCACCGCGGCGGAACAACGGCTCGTGTCGACACTGCGCACGCCCGCGGCCGTGCAGGCCTGGCTGAACGATCTGCCGTACAACCAGGAGAAGAACGGCGAAACGCTCCGGTCCTTTCGCGGCGTCGTCCGCACCGGCACCGCGCATTGCCTGGAAGCGGCGCTCTCGGCCACCGTCATCCTCGAGCAGCACCGCTACCCGCCGCTGGTCCTCAGCTTCGAGTCGATCGACCTGCTCGATCACGTCATCTTCGTGTATCGCACGCCCACCGGATGGGGCTCCGTGGCACGCTCCCGCGATCCGGGACTGCACGGACGGAAGCCGCTCTTCGCGACGCCTCGCGCGCTGGCGCTCAGCTACTACGACGAGTACATCGACTTCACCGGCCGCGTGAAAGCGTATGGCGTCGCCGATCTGCGCGTGCTGGAGCCGTACGACTGGCGACTGTCAGAGAAGAATGTGTGGAAGGTCGAGCAGATGCTGATCGACTGGCCCCATCGCCGTATTCGAACGTCGGACGCGAAAGCCGATGCGATGCGTCAGCGCTATCGCGAGTTCCGCGACGCACACGGCTACAAGCCGTGGAAGTACTACAAAGGACGAGAACGCTGGATGCCGTTGCCGCCGGAATTCAGGGAACGCGGATGACGCAGTTCACACTTCTGCGTTCTCACTTCTCGGTTCGTGTTCAGGTTCGGTTCGGGGTTCTATCTTTCAGGTTCGATGTTCGGCGGGGCTCGAGATGGAACCGAAACATCGAACTTTGAACGAACATGAACACGAACGGAGAACCGAGCACCCGGAAGCGTGAACGTCTGCGTTCAGTGTTCTGTGTTCAGTGTTCAGTCGAGATCGAAATCGCGCAGCGGCTTCGACACCGGCTCGACGTTCGCCTGCTTGAGCGCCTCCTCAAACCGGCGCGAAAGCGCATCGTCTCTCCCCTTCTCGTTCTCGATCGACTGCTCGAACAGCGCTTCGCGACGCGCCGCCTGGTCAGCGATGATCCGCGAGGCGTCGTGCAGCTCCGGCTTGTCGCCGCGCTCGGGTTCGCGATGCGACACCACACGCCCCAGGTTCAGATCGATGACCAGCGTGGAGCGGCAGCAGGGGCAGGCGACTTCGATTTCGCTCTTCAGCTTAGCCATGGGGATATTCTAGTTGGTAGTTCGTAGTTGGTAGTTCGTAGTGGCCTGTGTCTCCGCGACCAACTACGAACTACCATCTGGAATGTCCGATCGCCGCTGGCGAACGCTCAGGGTCGCCACTTACAACATCCATCGTTGCCGGGGTATGGATGGCCGCACCAATCCCGAGCGTATCGCCGAGGTCATTCGCAGCATCGACGCCGACGTCGTCGCTTTGCAGGAAGTAATCGGGGCCGGTCAGAGCTCAGCGGGGCACGCCGAGGAGCTAGGCGCGATGCTGGGGATGGGCTGGGTGATGGCGTCAACGCGCCATCTGCGAGGGTGCCTCTTTGGCAACGTGGTGATGAGCCGGCTGCCGATTCAGCATCACTCCCAGTACGACCTGTCGTGGCGGACGTGCGAACCTCGATGCTGTCAGCGCGTGGACATCGCGCTCGGCGACGACACGCTGCACCTCTATAACGTCCATCTCGGCACGGCGCTGCTGGAACGCCGTCATCAGGCCGGCCGCCTCAGCGCGATCCTGCACGACCGCCGCATCGGCGTCCCCAAGATCGTCCTTGGCGACTTCAACGAATGGATGCGGGGGCTGGCCACCGAAACACTGAACGAGCGGTTGAAAAGCATCGATCTTCGGGCACACCTGCGGCGCCGGCGCACGTACCCGGGCGTCTTCCCGGTCCTGCACCTGGATCACATTTATTACGAGGGGAATGTCGAGGTGGTGAAGGTCGAATTGCCGCGCACGCGGCTCTCGTTGATGGCGTCAGATCATCTGCCGCTCATCGCCGAGCTACGGGTCCAGTTTTCCTAGCCCTCTTCCTCGTACTCTTCTTCTTCGAGAGGAAGCGAGCGCGTCGGCGGACGCAGCGCTTCGCGATAGTCGTAAAGCGGGAGATCGCGAACGTGCAGGGAGATCACGCAGCAGGTCCCTTTTTCGTCGACGACAACTGTCACAGGACTTCCCTCGACGCCGTCGCGAAAGGCGATCCGGCAGCCGCAGGCGAGGCGTGCGTGCGTGAATCCCTTCAGCATGGAGGGATCATACTACTTCTTCAAAGCAGCCGCTTGATCTCCTTGTCGAACTGCTCGAGGCTGCGAATCCCCGACTGCTTCTTCGCGATCTTGCCGTCGCGACCGATGATCACGGTGACCGGGACTCCCCACAGCGGACCGTACGCTTCCTGGATGTTCTCGTGCCCGGCGCCGACGAGGACCGGATAGTTCATCTGGAACTTCGCTGCATATTCCTTGAGCTCCTCAGGCTTGTCGTCGATCGAGAAGCCGAGCACGACGATGTCGTTCTTGTACTGCGTCTGTAACGCAACGAGATCGGGAATCTCTTCCTTGCAGGGATGGCACCACGTGGCCCAGAAGTTCAGGAGAATGACCTTTCCCTTGAAGGACGAGAGGCGCACGTCGGCGCCGTTCATGTCCTTGACCGTGTACTCGAGCGGCGCCATCTTGCCGACCACCTTTGTCTCGTCTGCGTCTTCCGGCGCGGCGGTGGCTGCGGACGAGAGTTCCTCGTCGGGCGGCGGCTGCTGAGACAGGTCGGACGCGGCCCAGAGCAGGCCGAGCGCCACCGCCACCGAGCCCATGGCGATCCACGCCGCGCGGCGTGAGGGTCGCGGCTCGGGCGGGCCGGCCTGTGGGGCAACTTCAGCGGGGTCGGCAGGTGGCGTCGGTACTGGCTGTGTCTGGTCGTCCATCGAGTGCTTTCAACTTCCTAGTGACGTTTCCACTTTCCGGTTTCAACGTTTCAATTTGTTTAACGCGCTTCCGCCATCACATACCGTGTCGCAGCGCTGATATCTCCTGCCGCGATTGGCCACACGAGCACGTATGTCCTCCGGCCTGCCGTCCAGATGCGGGAACGATGGCCCAGCGACACCAGGTCGGCGGCTGCGCGCGTGACGCCGTCGAGTACATAGAGTGACACATCGTGGCCGCCGACACGGTACATGACGTGCGGAAGGGCGCCGTCCGCATACAGGCAGAGCCGCGCGCCAATGAGGTGAATGTCGTCAGGGACAGACGTGGGCGGCACACGCAGATCCCACCCGTACTTGTCTTCGAGCATCTGCTCGAGGGCATGCGCATCCTTGTCGGGAGAGTCACCGTGCGCGAACAACCGGAAACACTTCGCGTGATCGGCGGTCAGCTGCGCCGCCAGGACCGTATCAGACTGATGCGTGGCCAGCGAAAACAGGAAAAAGCCCATGACCAGCGTGACGACTGCCGTCATCGAGGCGAAGCGACGTACTGCAAAGCCGCGCGGGACGGCGGCCGCGGCATGCTCACGTGCCAGAGCCTCGCAGCGTGTGCGAAGACCCGGCGGCAACGGTGCGTCGGTGAGCGCGCGCGCCTGATTGCGCAGCACCTGCCGAGCGCTCATCTCGCGATGGGCGTCCGTGCGACACGGCGCACATCGGTTGAGGTGAGTCTCGAGTTCCGCCCGCTCCGCCGCGGGCAACCCATCATCGGCGTAGGAGGTTAACCGTCCCGCTAATCGCCGACAGTCGTCATCCATCATCGTGTTAGACGCCCTTCAGCTCCGACATGACCCGGCGCCGTGTTCAGCCGGTCGAACAACATTCGACGCCCCCGCGAGATCCTCGACATGACCGTTCCAATCGGAATGCCGAGCATCTCGGCAATCTCGGCATACGTGAACTCTTCCACGTCGCGCAGCCATACCGCCTCGCGAAAAACTTCGGGCAGCTCATCGAGCGCCGCCTGCAGATCCTCGCGCACCGACGCGCGAAGCAGAATCTGCTCCGGCGTCTCGAGCGCTGCAGGACCGTCGGTCGCGGCCTCGGCGGCCTCGACGCGAGCGGTGTCCACATCCACTACGTTCCGTGCCGCGTCGCGTCGCCGATTCCGCCACGTATTCAACAGGATCGTATACAGCCATGCCTTCAGATTCGAACCGGCCGCGAAGCGATCGGAAAACCGCAGCGCCTTGACGAACGTATCCTGAACCAGGTCCTCGGCGTCGGCCGGATTCCGGGTCAGCCGCAGTGCCGTGGCATACAGCGGCTCCAGAAACTCCATGGCCCGGGCCGCGACGGTATCAGCGGGATCACCCTCGCGGCCGCGAAACATCGCCCAATCTCATAACCCGGCGGGCGCACCCGGTATTCCCGGTGTCCCCTGTTTCAGAGGACAAACGTGGCCATGGCACCACAGCTGTGCGTGAAACCGCAGATGTCCTCGCCCATCTCATCGGTACGTCCTTTGCTCCCGGGCCGCCATTCCGCTCATTGCGAGCGTCAAAGTGTCAGCAGTAAGATCGCCACTCTTGCCGAACATCCCCACGCGCCCCAGCTCCCAGGAGACACCATGATTACCGGCAGACGGCTCAGCCTTCCCGTTGCCGCAGCATTGGCGACTGTCTTTGCGTTGACGTCGGTCTCCGCACAGACGCCTTATGTTCCGTATTTCGGCAAGAACCAGGTCCGCTACGACCGCTTCGAGTGGTGGACGTACGAGACGGATCACTTCGTCATCTACTACTACCCCGAAATCGAGCCTCATCTCGAACGGATGGCGGGCTACGCCGAGAGCGCCTACCAGCACGTCAGTTCGGAGCTCAAGTACGACCTCGCGCACAAGGTGCCGCTGATCCTCTTCCAGACGAGTAGCGAATTCCAGCAGCAGAACGTCGTGCCCGGCGCCGCCCAGGAAGGGGTGGGTGCCTTTGCCGAACCCACCCGGCAGCGAATCGTGATGCCGATGGACGAGCCGCACGACCTGCTCTACCGCCTGATCGTCCACGAACTGACCCATCAATTCGAATACGACATGATCCCGACCTCATTGATCCGACGCGCCGTGCCGCTGTGGGTCAACGAGGGACTCTCGGACTACATGACCGGCATCTGGCGGCCACAGGATCTGATGGCCGTCCGCGATGCCGCCATCACCGACATCGTCCCGAAGATGTCGAAGCTCGAAGGCGCGAGCGATCTCAACGCGCGGATGGTCTACAACCTCGGCCACTCCGTCTTCGAATTCATCGAAGCGAAATGGGGCAAGGAGGGGCTGCGGCAGTACCTCTTCGCGCTGCGCAAGGCCGCCGTCAGCGGCGGCGAGGAGGCGTACCAGGAGGCCTTCCAGATCAGCGCTGACGACTTTGATCAGCTGTTCGACAAGTACTTGAAGGATCGCTTCAAGGCATTCCGCGATCGCGAGCGCCCGGCCGACTACGGCCGCAACCTCGCGCCCGATCGGGAGCGGACGCGGTTCAGCAACTCCTACTCCATCGAGCCCTCCCCCACAGGCGAACTGTTCGCGGTCGCCACAGGCAATAGCGCCGACCGCGAAATGGACATCGTGATCGTGTCGGCGAAGGACGGCAAAGTTCTGCACAACCTGACCAGTGGCTTCGACCAGAACCTCGGCTTCGAGTATCTGGTCACGCCGGGCGATCGCTGGGTCACCGTGCCGTGGATGTCGTGGTCGCCGGAAGGCGATCGCCTCGCGTACTTCGTCCGCGCCGAAAAATCGCGGTCGCTGATTATCCAGAACGCGCTCACGCGGAAGGTCGAGGAGCGCATCGACATGCGCACGGTCGACGATCCGGAGTCGCCGGACATTTCTCCAGACGGGCGGCGGGTCGTGTTTGCGGCGCTGCAAGGCGGCACGGGCGACCTTTTCATCGTCGACCTCGTGACGAAGGAAGTGACGAACATCACCAAGGACGAATTCGCCGACTCAGGTCCGACCTGGTCACCTGACGGCAAGTCGATCATTTACATCGCGCGTGTCAGCCAGAACGAGAAGCTGTTCCGGCTCGACCTGGATACCGGGAAGAAGACGCAGATTACCTTCGGTACTCACGACGATGGCACGGCCAAGTTCCTCGACGCGGACACCATTGTTTTCGCGTCAACGGCCACAGACCCGGCGAAGCCGATCGATCCCGAACTCGCACGGAACGGCGAGGTCTACAACATCTGGACGCTCGGCCTGAAGACGGGTGAGCTGCGTCAGTACACCGACGCCGTGGGCGGCAATCTCTACGCGGTGGCCGTCAACGACGGCGGAGAGCGGACGCGGATCGGCTTCGTCAGCTACTACAAGGCGAACTACGAGCTGCACATGCTCGAGCGCCGCGATCCGATCGCCAAGGCCACGTCAGCCGATTTCGGGGAGCCGAGCGCGATCATCCCCTTCCAGCCGCCGCTCAGCCACACGTTGATCGCGGACAACAAGAAGAAGAAGGGAACGTTCGAGAAGCTGTTCCTCGACGGACGTCCGCCGGTGAACGTCGGCGTCACCAGCGGTGGCGATATCTTCGGCGGATCGTCGGTCACGTTCAGCGACGTGCTCGGCGATCAGCAGTTCAACCTCTACGCCGCGTCGATCTCGCAGTACCGCACGTTGTCGTTCTCGTATCTGAACCTGGCGCGGCGGTTCAATTACGCGCTGCAGGGCTTCTCGCAGACCACGTTCTTCTACGGCAATCTGCAGAATCTCCTCTACGACGGGTCGTTCATCGTCGACCGCGACCAAGCGCTGGCCACGCGGACGATCCGCGGCGGTACGATCTTCGGCATCTGGCCGTTCAACCGCTATCGGCGTGTCGAGCTGTCTGCCGGGTACATGCAATACGAGGAGGAATTCAACGACCCGAGCCTGCAACAGCTCTCGGATCAGTACCAGCAAAATCAGTTCGGACGGACGCTGTTCCGCAGCGGTAACTTCGTTCCGCTCGGCGTCAACTTCGTCGAGGAGACGACCGTGTTCCGTGAATTCGGCCCTCTGGCGGGTCGGACGATGCGGATCGGGTTCGAGTTCGCACCGAAGATGGGCGAGAGCACGCTCGGGCGGAAGACGATTGATGCGGACGCCCGCTATTACCTCCGCATGGGCGGCAGCGGTCTGCTGGCGCTGCGTGCGCGCGCGTTCCGGAGCTATGGCGATCAGTCGGACTTCATGTATTTCGGCGGCAACTCCGAAATGCGCGGCTACGACTACCTCTCGTTCATCGGCGATCGCGTCGGCTTCCTGAACGCCGAGCTCCGCTTCCCGCTCATCGAGGCGATGCTGACGCCGCTCGGCGTCCTCGGCGGCATCCGCGGCGTGCTCTTCGCGAATATGGGCGGTGGCAGCTTTGGCGAGTCGACCGACCCGGCCACGCCCGGCAAGCCGTTCAAGTGGGCGAGCACCTCGGAGGAGCTGTACACACCGATCCTGGGCTACGACCAGATCAGCGCGGTCCAGCAGACACCGTTGCTCGGTGAGCCGACCCCCGTCAAAGGGCTGCGCCTGATCGACGCGCGGGCATCCTACGGCATCGGCCTCGAGACGTTCGCACTCGGGTTCCCGGTGCACCTCGACTGGTCGTGGCGGACGCTGTTGAACAAGGACTGGGAAGATCTGCGGTTCGCGGCGTTCGGCGGCAGCAGCGCGTTCCGGAAGCCGCAGTTCACCGTGTGGATCGGGTACGACTTCTAGACCACGAAGAGCGCGAAGAGATCGAACGCCACGAAGAGTGATGGGCTATTTGCCCACCATGTGGGTGAGGTCCTTCTCGTTCTCGCACATCCACTCGATCAGCTCACCGTCCGGTAGCAACTGCTTCCGCACGGTGACTGTCCATGGCCTGGTGTAGTACTCGGGATCGTCGATCGTCATCGCGGTCTCCAGATGGCCGAAGTCGACGCGACGGTAACGTTCGGTGACCCGCAGCCCGTCACCGTGCGGATGCCCCCCATCGTCGAGCCATGTGACGGCGCTCAGGCCGTTGGATTCGACGACGAAGGTGTCTCCTTCCCAACGGCCGACTGAGTATCCGAGCCATGCTGGCTGTGGATCGACCGGCAAGGGGCGACCGTCAGTGAGGATCTGCCGGTAGTGGTTATACGCCTCGAACAGGATGATGGTGACGGACGGCGTCTGGACGATCTTCGTCGGCATGCCGAGCAGATTGAAATCCGTCAGGCCGTGCGAGACACAGCGGCCTGACGGGCGATCCTTGCCGTTGTTCTCCTGACGTTCGCGATAGATCGCCTGTGCCGCTGGGCGCATGGGGATCTCGACGCCTTCGGCGCCAATGTCCGCGAGCAGCCGTCCATTCGTCGTCTGCCAGATTCCCGAGAGGTCTGGCTTTCCGTCAGCCGTCGTCGGCGCCGGGGCCGTGAGGTTCGGCTTGCCATCGGGAAGACGGGGAATCCCTGGCGTCGGGTATTTGATCCACTGAGCAAAGACCGGGGAACAGACGGCCAGGACAACGACGGGGATCAGCGTGGCAAGACGTCGCATAGTCGACTCCCAACTACCAACTCCCAACGCCCAAGTCCGGATCACATTTGGGAGCTGGGAACTGGAAGTCGGGAATTTCTGTTTCTCTAGTTCGTGGGCGCTACGTTCCGAACCTGAATCAGCCACTTGCCGTTGAGGCGCACGAGCTCGTCGACGCTGCGTCCGACGGCGAGCACTTGCAGCGGCTGATCCTGGCCGCCTGCGGCTCTGGCGGTGAGGTAGTAGGCGTCGAACCGCGCATGATCCTTGTCGGTGAAGGTGATCGCATGGTTCGCGTGCATGTGGTACATCGGCGGCCGCGCCGGCGCGCCGGCCGCACCGGGAGCCGGCGTGCGCGGCTGTCCACCCGCCAGTCTCTTCAACGCCTCAGTGCCCTTCGTCGCGGTCGCGCCGGTCCCGAACTGGCCGTCAGGCGTGTACACGGCGGCGTACGCCTCACCATTGCCCGTGTCCAGTGCGCGCGCATATCGCCACATCAGATCCTCGATCTCTGCCCGATCGCGCGCCTCGCGCAGCACCTGGTCGTTTGATGGCGCCTTCTGCGCCGTAAAGGCCACACCTGCGCTGAACACCATCGCGACGAACACACCGAGGCCGAAATTCCTCATAGCACACTCCTGAATGGCGAAAGCTTACTAGAACTTCTGCAACCGCAGCTCGCTCTGCGCCAGATCCATCGTCACCCGGTACGGCGCGAGGAACTTGTGGCCGACGATGCCTCCCAGCTCGAACCCGAGGAGCAGGCTGGGCGCGCGCAGGTTGAGCACGACCATCGGAAAATTCCGATATTCGATGCGATCGAAATCGAGGTTGACGCCCGGCAGCAGGAACGCGTCGCGGTCCCATCCCGACGTGCCCCAGACGCGCAGCGGGATCTTCCGGTACTGCGACGGCGCCAGCGTCTCGGCCGTCGCCGCACTGATCGAGATCACTTCCCCGCCAGTATCGACGACGAAGTAGGTGGGGTGGGTCTCGTTGAGCAGGCCGCGGACCAGCGCCAGGCGATGGACACGCATCGGCAGCCGATAGTCCGCCGGCGCGGCCGGCAACTGGGTGCCGATCGTCAGCAGATGCTTTTCGTAGTCGATCGTCATCGACAATCCGATCGACAGCGGCGAGAAGCTCTCCCCTTCCGGCCTTGGCATGCCGCGAAGTCCAGGCGACTTGACGAGTACCGGCACGTTACGTACTCGCAGCGTCCCGAACTCCAGCGAGTCGAGCCGGGCCAGCTGCAGGCCGCGGACGCCGATCTCGCCGACGCCCGCGCTGATGGTGTCGGTCACCGGCTTGACGCGCAGGCGCCGCGCGGTGACGTCGGAGATCGTGGTCTCTTCCGATCCCGTGTCGAGGACGAAGTCCTGCGCGCTGTTGCCGTTGATACGCGCGCGAACGGTCACCTTGTCCTTGACGAGGCGGAACGGCAGCGTGTGCAGGACCGCGCGGTCCTCATCGTCGATCTGCACCGGCGTCAAGCCTTTGAACGACTCGAGAAACTGAACCTGCGAGCGCGCCCACTGCGCGCGCTCAGGAAGGTCCTTGCCGGGCATCAGGTTGATGTAGCTACGCAGCGCATTGGCAGCCTCGTCGTAGCGATGCATCCGCTCGTACAACTCGCCCAGCAGCGCATGAATTTCGCCGTCCCGTGGCGACGCGGCCGATGCGGCCAGCGCCGCGTCGAGCGCCTCGTCCAGCCGGCTGATTGTCCCCAGCGAACGGGCGCGCCCGAACAGCGCGCGAGCGGAACCGGGCGTCCGCTGAAGCGACTGCTGATACGCCGTGTCGGCGTCGTCGAACCGGCCGGAGGCCCAGAGCGCATCACCGTAGAGCGCAATGCCCTCTGCATCAACATCAGGTTGCGCGCGGAGCGCAGTGGCCGCCTCGCTCGCGATGCCGAACTCGGCAATGCGCAATGCCGCTCGGACTTTGCCTTTGCGCGCTTGCATGGCAAGCTCCGCATCGGCGGACTGTGACGCGCGCTCGAACGCGTCGATCGCCTCGCGATAGCGGGTCTGGTCCAGGAGGACAGAGCCGAGTTGGTACTGCAGTTCCGAATCCACGTCGGTGGCCGCATGGAGGCCGACTCCGACGATCAGCGCGGCGGCAATTCCGGCACAGCGAAACACTCTTCGCATCGACAACTCCCGGCTGTGCACGAAGTCCCGCTACGTCTTCGTGGTCTCGGTTACGTCCTGCTCAGGCGTTCTGAAAGAACTCCGCATTCACGGCGATGAAGCTCTCCCACTTCTTCGGCGTTTCGTCGAGAGCAAAGATCGCTTCCACCGGGCACGCCGGCACGCACGCGCCGCAGTCGATACATTCGTCCGGGTGGATATACAGCATCTCC
>Ga0207701_10002438_pt1 | contig 19303 bp, 18 predicted proteins | sample KBSSwiSSwithPhiX_FD_184294 | JGI IMG/M metagenome (GOLD analysis project Ga0207701, IMG submission 184294) | Switchgrass rhizosphere bulk soil microbial communities from Kellogg Biological Station, Michigan, USA, with PhiX - S5 (SPAdes) (version 2) | ecosystem: Environmental > Terrestrial >... | reverse complement strand
GTTTTCGCTACAGCGATAGCACTCACGTTTGTGGTATGCGTTGTGGGAACAACAAAAACGTCCTATGCAAACACGACGGTGAAGGGTGGAGTTCTGGTCCGCGAGGACGTGCCGTTACATCATCGAACTGAATTGTTGAAGAGATTGGAAACCATCACTGGTTGGGTGCGGCTGCGGTTTGAAAGCAACGGAGCGTTGGTCGGAAACAATCAGCAACTCGCCGGAGGGTCAAAATCCGCGCGTAACTTGCTGACGAAAGCGCTTACAGGTGACGCGTTAATCGTACTGGAAGACGCTAGCTCCAGATCGGATGTGGCGTTTTGTCGCGTAGTGCCGGGTCGCTTAACTAACCATTCAATTCTGAAAGCGCGCGTGTTTGTAATACTGATTGACTTCGACGATTTTCGCCAGGTAACTGGCGACTCCCAAGCGCGCGCTGCATTCGATGTTGGATGGGGCTTCCTTCACGAGTTGCACCACGTAGTAAACGACTCTGAAGATCCGCAAAACGCGAATGAGCCTGGAGATTGCGAAGGCGCAATCAACCGGATGCGATCGGAATTAGATCTGCCACTGAGAACCTCTTACTTCTACTCGCCATTTCCCGTTAAGACCAATCCCGACTTTAACAGCCGTCTCGTCCGGTTAGCTTTTGAAAAGCAGGATGCGACGACGAATCGCACACGACGATTCTGGCTCGTTTGGGACGCTACTACAGTGGGTGGGTTTGATCACAACCAGACGGCAGCGCTTCGGTAAAGACACCACCCGCTTCAGCGGCGTGGAGCATCAACTTTAACCTACTACCAGCGACAGTTACGGTTTTTCGCAGTTTCGATTGCCAGCGCGCGGAAATCCAAGTTGGCTGAAACACCGGACGTTGGGTTCCGCGCGCTGGCAATCGAAACTGCGACAAGAATTTCCCTCAGCGCGGTAGGTTAAAGTTGAGACTCCACGCCGCTGAAGCGGGTGGTGTCTTCGCTTTTCGAGATAGACTTTTATTTCTTCGATTTGAGCCTTCCCAGCAACGCCCCTCTTCTGAGCAAAACTATTCTTCCTCAGATTTCTTTGCAGCTTTAGCGAGCGGCTCGGATGTCTGCAGCAAGGTGTATTGCTGCATCTTTTGCAGTGTCGTGTGAATCTGCAGCATAACTTCGCGCAGTTGTTTTAAGTCGCTGGGGCTTTTTTGTTTGGTTAGAAGTGCGGCCGCTATTTCGCTGCTGAGTTCGTTGGTTATCGCCATGGTTTAAATGGAGAAGGGACCTCTTGAAGTGTTAGAGAAGTCTGAGCATCCTAAGCTTGCGGTGTTACGCTGAAGTTACATTCATGTTAATTCAACCCCTCACCACGTTATATCGACTCCCGCTTCCACTCCTCTTTAACAAACATTTAAGGCGCAATTCACAGGGCTTTAACCGCCGCTGACTATCGTTCTCCTGCACAAGAAAACCGATCAAGGCCGATGCTGATGCTCGATTCGAGCTCAGGAACACCACCTTAAGACCGATCCATTCGTAGCATAGGAGAACTAGTATGAATTCCACCGTCCCTCAAAGACTGCGTCGCTGCTCCCTGTTTGTTCTTGCTGTCTTCACAGCGCTTATTCTTCACAACACAGTGAATGGACAATCAGATCAAGGTCGGATTGTCGGCACCGTTACAGACTCCACGGGAGCGCTCGTTCCAGGCGCCACGGTCGTCGCAAAGAACGAGAAGACGAGTGAAGAGCGCAGCGCGACTACAAATGAATCGGGCTACTACATCATCTCGCCGTTGAAGCCTTCTACCTACACCGTGACGGTAACGGGCCAGAATCTCAAGGCTCAGATAACCAATGTTCAGTTGCTCGTGGGCCAGGAGCTAAATCTGGGCTTTGCGTTACAACCGTCAGGCGTCGAAGCGAAGGTCGACATAATGGCGACCAACGACATTGCAATCGATTCGGGCTCCGCAACGATGGGTGTCAATGTCAATCCGCGCGAGGTAGAAGGGCTTCCAATAAATGGCCGCCAGCTCTCACAGCTCTATCTTCAGTCACCTGGATCAGTGAACACCGGGTCAGGGACTTTCGGTGACGTTCGGTTTTCCGGTCGGGCAGTCGAACAAAACATTGTGCGCTACGATGGAATTGAAGGTACCGCAATTATCGATGCTTCCCCAGGTAACTTGAACGGTGAAGTTCCTTCGCCTTTCCGCTTGCAGTCGTCGTTGGAAAATGTGCAGGAGTTTAGAGTTGATTCCAACAACTATCCGGCTGAACAAGGCACCGGCACCGGCGGACAAATCAATGTGGTAACAAAATCCGGCGGCAACAAGTTTCACGGTTCCGTCTTCGAGTTCTTTCGCAATGACGCGCTTGATGCGCCAAACTTCTTCGACAACGTAATCGGTCAGAAGAGTAAGCTGCGTCTCAATCAGTTTGGAGGCTCCATCGGTGGGCCAATCCAAACGGGGAAAGCATTTTTCTTCTTCTCATATGAAGGCTATCGGTTACGTGCGGGCGTGAATTCAATTGAAGCAGTTCCCGGCCAGGCTTCTCGCATCTGCGTCGCACCAGTCGCGTGCACACCGACGGCGATTGCTTTAATTCCCACTTTCCGCTCGCCTGAAGCTGTAGTGCTGCGTGTTGGTCCGGACTTATTCGATACCGTTCAGTTACAGGCAACCAATAAAGTCAGCGAGAACGCTGCCGCCTTTCGTTTTGACTATAGATTTAGTCCCCGAGACTCAATGTACTTTCGTTTCTTCCGCGATCAGGGAAGTAATGATCAACCTGAAGGAGTCACTGGCAGACGCATTGCGATAAAGAACACACCGCAGAACGCCGTTCTTGCATGGCAATCCCTACTAAGTTCCACGCTGTTGAATGAGGCGAAGTTCGGATACAACAGCGCATACTCGCGTGTGAATGGCATAGCTCCGACCTTCAATAACATCGACTTTTCCAACCTGAGTATTAACATTGCCGGAAGCGTTGCGGGCTTCGCGCTTCCGGGCCAGGGCGCGAACGCAGGTGTTGCTACGCCTGGCGGACTGGTGCGGGCGAATAGTGCTACAAACGGTCGTGGTCAACCGTACACGCCTTACTCTCTCTCTTTTATCGACTCGCTCAGTTGGACCAAAGGGAATCACCTCTTGAAGTTTGGCGGTGAAGTAAGAGCGATTCGCCTTTACACAGATAGACAAGGTGGTATCACCTACACGTACGCAAGCATTAATTCATTCCTCACCAACACCGCGTCGTCGGTTCAGTTTCTTGGTGATGTTAGCGCTCCGTCGCCATTTAACGGTGGGGCAACTGGTCAGCGATTTGCAAAACAGGAGTACTACGTTTCGTACGCTCAGGACGAGTGGAAGATCTCGCCAGCTTTAACTTTGAACTATGGCCTGCGTTACGAGTATTACACTCCGCTTCGTGAAGATCGGAATCTGCAAGTCTTGTTTGACATCAACACAGGGCAACTCCGTGATCCCAGTCAGGCTGCGTTCAAATCCTCCAAGAGTAACTTCGGGCCTCGAGTTGCTCTTGCGTGGTCTCCCAATCCCGGTGGGACAGGGTTTTTCGGTGGGGGACACACAGTTATCCGCGGCGGGTTCGGCATCTATTACGGTCCGGGACAGACCGAGGATCAGATTCAGCCGATCGAAAGCGACCGCATCAGTTCGACACTCAGTAATGTCAACAATGCATTTCCTCAGAATCCTGCGACTCTGGTCGCCAACTTTCTTTCGAATCCAAACAATCGTTCTTACCAGCCCCGCGCGTACGCGCCTGAGTACAAAATTCCCGAACGCGTATTTCAGTACAGTTTCTCATGGCAGCAGGAGCTACCAAGTAAGCTCGTGCTGACCACTGCGTTCGTAGGATCGCAGGGTCGGAATCTGTTCTTGCGTAGTGTCGCGAATCAGATCCTGCCCGGCCAGACGAGTATCGTCGATGGCACTGCCCTACCTACCACGTTTGGAGTGGTCAATCGAACCAACGCTGCCGGAGTAATTGCTGTAAATACGATTCGACAGTTCTCAATCGTGTCGGGGAGTTCGTCAGTTCAAAACCCTTTCGCTGAGGTGGATTTCAAGACCAGCGGTGGAGAAGACTCTTACAAGGCCTTGCAAATGACGTTGAGCAGGCGATTGCAAACAGGCGTCACGTTGAATGCGCAATACACGTTTGCGCGCAGTTTTGGTAACACTGCCGGCTCAAATGAAGCGCGTACCGCCGCAAACAACGCGAGGGCGCTTAGTGAATATAACTACGACAAGAGCTACAACAACTTTGACATTCGTCACAGCTTTAATCTGAGTGCTCTCTATGAACTTCCGTTCGGCAAGGGAAGGGCCTATGACCTCGGAGGCGTGGGCAATGCGGTATTAGGTAATTGGGAAGTCGGCACAATCCTCAACGGGCGTTCGGGAATTCCATTAGAAGTCGGGATAGTTCGTCCCGATGTTGTGATGCAGTGCGCCAATTCGGGTGGGTGCGTTGTGCCAACGGGAGCCGGTGGAGCAACGACTACATTTGCGAATGGTTTCGTTGCGCAATTGCCAGGAACGATCAATGCCGCAAACCCATTACCACCCGGTTTCATCGCGGTGGTGAACACTCCTGGCGGAGGGAATTCACGCAATGTGCGCCGGCCGAACTTCATCCCCGGAGTGGATCCCTACCTGAACAACGACAGAAATGTTTTGAATCCTGCTGCCTTTACCACGCCGCTTCCAGGCACGTTTGGTGATGTGCCGAGGAATGCACTGCGAGGACCAAGCTTCCGGCAGTTCGACCTGATTCTCAACAAGAGGTTTCGTTTTACAGAGAGTCGCAGCCTCGAATTCAGAACCGAAATCTTTAATCTTTTCAATCACACGAACTTTGATATTCCCGGGTCGCGCTTGAATCTTGCGTTGCCGACGGTCTCATTGGCGAATGGCTTCTACACGTTCGGCAGTGGTAACCAGCCCGGTCAGCCTTACACACAAAGCCAGGCAGGCCAAACTTTCGGGTTACTTCGTCAAACCGTTGTGCGGGATGTGGGCTTAGGAACCAGCCGTCAGATCCAGTTTGCCCTGCGACTCAATTTCTAAGCATGGTCCAGCATGGTCCAATTGCCCGGCTTTGCGCACCGTGACAAAGCCGGACCATTTTTAACAGCTCACACAATGGATCAGATTTCGGGGGTACGACATGTCAATTACGGAAACGGCTTTGATGGAGCAGCAGCAGCAGACAAACTCTAAACATTCTTTGGACGTTTACGATGATGGTCATTTACGTGTTGAGCACGAAAACTACTACGTAGCCTGCGACGGTACACCAATAAAACTGCCGCGAACGGAATTCCTGATTTTCTCGCGACTCGTGCGAACACCTGATCGCATAGTGACCTCCGAGGCTCTCTGGGCCTCAGTTTGGGGCCCGGAAAAGCCGCTGAACTCCGAAAGCCTTCACGTTTACATCTACAGGTTGCGCATGAAACTGGGATCATTTGGCCTGCAAATCGACACCATGGTCAACGTCGGTTACCGCCTAATCACCGTTTCCGGTCGGTGACTAGACCCAGCCCTGTTAACAGAGAGTTCAGGTCGAGTTTAGCCGGATGTAACACTGGCTCTCTAGATTGATTGCTCGCTCTGCCAATTTTCAGCCAACAATCCCCAGGAGAACACAATGTCTGTTCTTACACGACGCTTCCTGCTTTTCGCCTGCATTACAGCTCTGGTTCCAAGTTTGGCTTTTACAGCGTGTCGACCCGGAGGAGGTACGGAGCAGAGCGTAAAGCTTCAGGGAGCCGGCGCGACGTTTCCGAATCCGCTATATCAGAAGTGGCTAAGTGAATACTCGAAATTACACCAGAACGTGCTGATCGATTACCAGTCGCTGGGTTCAGGAGCTGGAATCAAACAGATACAAGCCCAAACAGTTGATTTCGGCGCCTCGGATGCCCCGATGAAAGACGAGGACCTGAAAGCCGCGCCCGGAGAAATTCTGCACATCCCCACGGTTCTTGGGGCAGTAGTAATCACCTACAACGTTCCAGGTATCAACCAGAGTTTGAAATTCTCGGGTGACGTAATCGCAGACATCTTCCTTGGCAAGATTAAGAAATGGAATGACCCAAAGATTGCTGCTGACAATCCGGGTGTTGCATTTCCTTCAACGGACATCACGGTGGTCCATCGTTCGGATGGTAGCGGAACGTCAGCAGTATTCACTGACTACTTATCGAAAGTCAGTTCTGAATGGAAAGAGAAAGTGGGAGCTGGCGTTTCACCCAGTTGGCCCGTCGGACTTGGCGGAAAGGGAAATGAAGGTGTTACGGGACAAATCAAGAATACGCCGAACACCTTAGGTTATGTTGAGCTTGCTTACGCGGTTCAAAACAATCTCCATGTTGCGCACATCAAGAATAGCGCGGGCAACTTTATTGAACCTTCAATCGATGCGGTTACTGCCGCAGCCGCAGCTTCAGCGGGAACGACACCGGAAGATCTGCGCGTCTCGATTACGAATGCACAAGGCGGCACCGCGTACCCGATCTCCAGCTACACCTATATCCTTCTTTATAAAAATCAAAAGGATGCTGCAAAAGGCAAAGCACTCGTCGATTTTGTCTGGTGGGGTATCCACGATGGCGAGAAGTACGCTCCGGACCTTCGTTACGCCACATTGCCTGACGACATCGTAAAACGCGCGGAAGCGAAATTGAATTCGATAACCGCCAACGGCGCACCGGTGAGGTAGATCCTGCGTTTTTATGAGTGCACGCTTAGAGACGAATCCCGGACCATTCGGCAACTTCTCAAGTTGGCGAAAGGCATTGTCCCCGACGGGAAACACAGGCGATGCAATCTTTCGCGTGTTGTTATCGTTGATTGCATTTTTTGTGCTGGGAATCGTCATCGCGATGGTCTGGGCGCTGGCGACCGATTCGATGATGTCGATTCGGCAATTCGGTTTCCGTTTCCTCACGAGTAGCCAATGGAATCCGATTTCGGGTCAGTTCGGGGCTCTTCCGTTCGTTTACGGCACCATCATGTCGTCGCTGATCGCATTGGTGATCAGCGTCCCTCTTTCTCTCGGTATCGCAGTATTCCTGGTTGAGCAAGCCCCGTATTACCTTGCTCGACCGGTTGGTTTCTTAGTCGAACTACTCGCGGCAATTCCTTCGGTTGTCTATGGTGTTTGGGGCATCTTCGTGCTCGCTCCGTTTTTGCGCGTCTACATTGGACCACCATTGGAGAGATGGCTCGGCTGGACACCTTTCTTTCGCGGACCCGTGACTGGTATTGGATTGCTGACGGGCGGATTGATTCTCGCGATCATGGTGACGCCAATAATCTCCGCGGTCGTTAGGGATGTACTGGCAGCCGTGCCTAGTTCGCAGCGCGAAGCTGCGTTGGCTCTTGGGGCCACGAAGTGGGAAATGATCAGAGTGGTCCTGGTGAACGGTGCTCCGGGGATTGCAGGGGCTGTAATTCTCGGACTCGGACGGGCGCTTGGCGAAACGATGGCTGTGAATATGGTGATTGGTAACCGTCCGGAGGTGAGTCTTTCGTTTTTTGATCCGTCGTACACGATAGCGTCAGCCATTGCCAACGAATTTACAGAGGCCACCGACAATCTTTATTTAAGCGCATTGGTCGAATTGGGCCTGATCTTATTTCTGGTTACGTTCGTCGTAAACGGTATCGCACGTCTGTTGGTTTGGAATGTCACTCGTAAGACGGGCGGAGTTGGAAGAGCCGCTTAATGGAGCTCAAACAAGCAGATCGAGTCAGACGCACTGTCAGCGGATTCATGACGACCGCCACGGCGGTGTGCACTTTCGTAGCGGTTGGCCTTCTGCTTGTGATCTTGACTTACATTGCGTGGAAGGGGATTGGGTCGCTTAGCTTTCGCTTTCTGGTAGACAGTCCTCGCCCCGTTGGCGAAGGTGGAGGTATTGGAAACGCTATTCTGGGATCTCTGGTATTGCTCGGGCTTTCATCCGCCTTTGGCCTGCCTATCGGGATCGCCGTCGGAATCTATTTGTCGGAGATCGGTAAAGGCCGACTGGCCAGTGTAGTGCGCTTTGTCATCGACACGTTGACCGGGATTCCATCGATCGTTACCGGCGTTTTTATCTACGCGATTATCGTATTACCGATGAAGAATTTTTCCGCATTCGCGGGAGGAGTCGCGCTCGCCCTCATTATGGTGCCGATTGTCGGACGCACAACGGAAGAGATGCTGAAGCTGGTCCCACATAGTTTGCGAGAAGGAGCACTAGCGCTGGGAGCGCCTCAGTGGCGCGTGATTATGGGCGTGGTTGTGCCGGCCGCGGCCTCTGGGATCGCAACTGGAGGGATGCTTGCAATCGCGCGTGTATCGGGTGAGACGGCTCCGCTTTTGTTTACGGCGTTTGGTAGCCGTTTCTTCTTTGACGGCGACCTGAATCAACCGATCGCATCGCTGACAGTTCAGATCTACAACTATGCCATCTCCCCGTATGACGAGTGGCATGCGCAAGCCTGGGCCGCGACACTGGTATTGATGACTCTGATCTTGGGAATAAATATTGTCGTTCGAGTTCTGACACGAAAGAGATTCTGACTTGTCCGTTCCAACTCCAATGCGGGTACAAACAGCGCCACCACGTATTCAAGTTCCTGAACGTCGTCCGGAAGACGGCGCAGCGCCGAAGACTACCCAACCGAAGGTCTCTGTGCGCGACTTGGATTTTTATTACGGCAAAAACCAGGCACTTCACAACATCTCGATCGAAATACCTGAACGCATCGTTATGGCGTTTATTGGCCCTTCCGGCTGCGGCAAGTCAACGTTTCTTAGAACGTTGAACCGAATGAACGATGTGATTCCAGCGACGCGTGTGGCAGGTCAGGTATTGATCGACAACAGCGATATCTACGCTCCGGGCACGGATGTTGTGGAACTGCGGCGTCGCGTGGGAATGGTTTTCCAAAAATCAAATCCATTTCCTAAATCCATCTTTGACAACGTTGCTTACGGACTACGAATCAATCGCATCACGAGCAGCTCGAGTGAATTGGCTGACCGCGTGCAGCAAGCGTTGGAGGATGCCGCTCTTTGGTCGGAAGTTAAAGATCGATTGAAAACGTCAGCTCTTAGTTTGTCGGGCGGTCAGCAACAAAGGCTTTGCATCGCGCGGGCGTTGGCGATTCGTCCTGACGTACTATTGATGGACGAACCTGCTTCGGCACTTGATCCAATCGCGACGTCGAAGATTGAAGAATTGATTTTTGATTTAAAGAAGCAGTACACGATTGTGATCGTAACGCATAACATGCAACAGGCAGCGAGGGTTTCTGACACCACGGCTTTCTTCCTGCTCGGTAAATTGATAGAAGTAAACTCGACAGAGAAAATGTTTACCGCGCCGGATGAGAAGTTGACTGAAGATTACATTACTGGAAGGTTTGGATGAGATTTCGAGCTTTTTGTTCTTTGTCCTTTGTGTTTAGTTCTTTGTACTTGGTGGGTTGTAATCAGTGCTTGGTGCGCGCCTTGAAGCACTCAACTACAGGACGGGAGCGAAGCGACCGATGTCAACGTACGTTGCGCACCCAGCCACTTGACATCGGTCGCTTCGCTCCCGTCCTGTAGTTGAGTTACTTGCGACAAAGGACCGCGTATAGAACAAAGCATTAAGAACTAACTCAAACAGAACAAGGGGCAGACGGATTAGGTTAATCATGGATTTACACCGACATCTCGACGACGAACTAAACGCTCTCCGAGACAGGGTTCTTTTACTCGGAGGTGAGACGGAGCAGGCGCTGCGCCGCGCGATGCAGGCTCTTAATGAACGCGACACTGACGAAGCCAAACGCGTCCTGGACAACGATGATCGCATCGATGTGCTGGAAGTGGAGATTGATCGTCAATGCATCGACATCATTGCCTTGCGCCAACCAGCCGCCCGCGACCTGCGGTTCGTTATTTCGGTCGCAAAGATGGCTCCGGTTCTCGAGAGGATTGCCGACCACGCGTGCAACATCGCGCGCGCGGCGATCGACTTAAATAATGAACCAGAATTGAAACCACTCCCCGACGTTGCCCGCATGGCAACCCATGCGTTGGAGATGTTGCACGCTTCACTTGACGCTTTTACCAAGGCCGATGCAAACGCAGCCCGCGAAGTTATTAAAAGCGATAGTGAAATCAACAATCTGTACAATCACATCTTCCATCGGCTGATTGAGCTAATGGTGACTGAACCCGAAACTGCGACGCGTGACGCGCGCCTGTTGTTCGTGGCCAAGCACCTTGAAAGAATCGGCGACTACGTCACCGACATCTGTGAGCTCACGGTCTACATGGCGGAAGCTACTGTGATCAAACACTATCATCAGCTCAGCAATCTATGAATCGTCCGATCTTGATCATCGAAGATGATGCGGACATCGCCGAGAGTTTGAAATACAACTTCGAGCGGGAAGGTTTATCTGCACTCATTGCGCCGACTGGGGAGGCCGGCCTGACGGCAGCTCTGAACGAAAAGGAACCGCCTCGGCTGATAGTTCTCGATCTGATGCTGCCCGGCATGACCGGCAGTGAACTCTGCCGTCGTTTGAGACGTGAGCCGGCAACCAGACGGACGCCGATAATCATGCTCACTGCAAAAGCATCAGAATCCGATCGTGTTGCCGGATTGGATCTGGGCGCCGACGACTACATCACAAAGCCATTCTCCGTTAGGGAACTACTCGCCCGCGTTCGAGCCGTCATGCGACGCGCCGACGAGACAATGAGCAAAAGTTATGAGGACGACCATCTGCTGATTGACTTTGACGATATCAGAGTTGTTTGCGACGGAGTAAAAGTGAAGCTCACAAACAAAGAGTTCACCCTTCTGTCGGTGTTGGCTAAGAGTCCGGATCGAGTCGTCACACGACAACAACTGCTCGACAGCGTTTGGGGCTATAGTTACTACGGAGACGCGCGCACCCTCGACGTTCACATTCGCCGGTTGCGGCAAAAACTTGATAAGTGTGGTGGCTGCATCGAAACTGTTGTCGGCGTTGGCTACAGGTTTGTAGGATGTGCCCGGCAACAGGCAGTTGGTGGGTCAAATGTTTGACGGTGAGTCTTTGTGCGCAAGTCTCTGTTAATCTTCATCGCCGCATCATCTCTCCTCACACTTGTATTTCTTTTCAATCCTTCAGCGACGGGTCGCACAATCTTTGCGCTGCTTACGGCCATCGGCGCACTCGTGCTGGTTGGTTATCACTTCCTCTCGAGTAGAAACGAGAACCCACCACTCCAGTTTATCGATCAATCGCAAGCACCGAATAAGCCACAGCTTCCAGTCGACACGCTATTCAACGCAACTATAAGCAGCATGCGAGAGGGAATGCTCGTCGTCGACCGCGATATGCGTGTCGTTGCGTCGAACCCTGTTGCCTACCGGCTTTTTGGCTCTGCACCACGCAGCGTTACAAATCAACGGTTGACGGAATTGACGCGCAACCCTGCGGTCTACCAGGCATTTCTTGATGGATTGCAGGGGATTGAGCGAAGCAGCGTAAAAGTCGACATGGTTGGTGCGGAACGTTCAGTATTTGAGCTTCGCGTTACACCACTTGCGCTGGGTAACGGCAATGGACCAAGCGGGGCGTTAGGAGTTTTCATTGATGTTACACGCACCGAACGTCTCGAGCTTGTGCGGCAGGAGTTTTTATCAAATGTTTCTCACGAGTTGCGCACGCCGCTAACGTCAGTGCTCGCATTCGTCGAGACGCTTGAAAACGGCGCGCTTGAAGATCCCGAAAGCAGTCGCCGGTTCCTCGCGATCATTCGAAAAAACGCATCGCGGATGCACGAGCTAATTGATGAACTGTTGGAGTTGACGGCCATTGAGGGCGGCAACGTGCGTTTGCGTGTGGCGAAGGTCGAGTTGCGACCGCTCGTTGACGAGAGCATTTCGTCGCTCGCGGCGAAAGCGGAAGCACGCGAGATTTCGCTGGTGAACAACGTTCCGTCCGGTATCGAAGTTTATGCTGATGGCCGGAGGCTTGAACGAATGCTGACAAACCTGATCGATAACGGCATTAAGTTCAATGGACCAAAGGGTCAGGTTACGATCCGACACGAGACTGGTGCGCGCGACAAGATCATCGTTGAAGACGATGGCGACGGAATTCCAATGCATCACCTCGAACGACTCTTTGAACGTTTCTACCGTGTGGATCGGGCTCGGTCTAGCGACATGGGCGGCACTGGCCTCGGGCTCGCCATAGTGAAGCATTTGGCGCTGCTGCACGGAGGGGAAGTAACGGTCACATCGGAGCTGGAAAAGGGGACGAGTTTTACCATCCACCTGCCCCACGCGCCTGAATCAAATTGACTTGTCAACTCTGGTTGACACAAGAAACTCTGCGAAAAACGCAAGCCCACGAAATCGTGCAAAAGAAACTATTTGAAACTGGCTTGCGCCCTCTGCGATAATTCTCCCCGCGAAACGATAACTTGCTCTCGCCTCACTCCTAAACCCGACAGCCCCAAGTACTCCTCGGTAGCTGCGCAGGCTTTTGAGTCTTTGCGCTTAACGCTGTCGATAGGACACAGGAGAATAGACAGGTTTTCGTTAAAGGAGTTGAACGATCATGCGAAATCGGGCCGTTCGTAATGCTGCGTCAAAAATGAGTCACGTTTGCCAGGTGACTATAAGAGTGGCCGCCACGTTAGTGTTCTTGACGGTCGCTTTTGTGCTTGTCTTGCGATACTTCGGAATTCCGGTTCCCAGTGCTGAACAAGTAATCCGCGACGCCGCAAGAATCCTCTAGGACCAAACTCAGAAGTTAAATTGGATCTGTTGTTGGATGCGATACGTTCGCGGTGTGAATGCGCTTAGTGGAACGAAGAATCTTGGATATTGTCCGCTACTTCTGATCGAATCCTGAATAAAGAACAGACTTTGTAGAGTCACCTTTTTGGCGATTCCATACTCGAACCGGAAATGGTTGGTGCGGATGTTCACGCCGGTTCCTGTACCCAAGTCATCATCGGTTAGTTGAGAGATCATCGAGTTGGCGCCTTTGATCGCGAAAACATAAAGGAAGGACGTGTCGCCTTTCTTCGTGATTCTTCCGATCTGAAGAGCCGTCAGCAGTGCGTCGCGCTCGTTAATTCCAGTTCCCATGTTCCGAGCCATTTGCACGTTGAACAGGAGTGGATACGCGTGCTGGCTTGTCTTCCAACCGTTGTAGTTCAGCCGGTACGTGATCCTCGCTATCTGAAATCGAGGCGCCGTGTAGATGGCGCCGTTTGACGTGGTCGTCGCGTTGCCTGTTCCGGGAAGTGGTCCCGAGAGTGTGATACCAATGCCCGGTTGGACCAACAGCGCCACACCGTCGGCTGCGGAAGCGAGTTGGATCTGGTTTGGGTGTTGATAGATCTGCACGTCGCCACCAAATTGATCAGACCAGTCGTCATTGAATTTCTGATTTACCAAGAATCCCTGATGAAACATTGTCGCTGACCTGCCTTGTGTACCAAGCACTTCTCCAGCCCGCGCCAGCGGACTGCCTGGAGCAATCAACGCGACGTTTGGTGTCGACAAAATGTATTGACCTGCTCGAAGTTCCAGACTCGATACGTAGGCGCCATTTGCTTTAAACGTCTTTACATACTTCTCGTTAAAGCCATTGAAGCGAATGTCGTCGTCGAATATGAAGCGCGAGTTATCTGCAAAGATGCTCTGTACTCGGCCGCCCTGCAGGGTCAATGATTTGTTTGGTCGATACTCCATCCATGCCTCGCTGATGGCGAATGGATGTCGGACGGTCATCGATGTGAAGTCCTGATTACTCGACAATTGGTTATTGAGTGGCCCTGTCGCCAGTTGTGCGTGGAAGCTCAGATTCGGATACAGATCGGTGTCGAGGTTTACGCGGAAACGATAACGGGCACGCGCCTGCTGAACGTGGTCGAGCGGTGGATCCGGCGGTTGAGTTGATGGGCGGAAAATGCCATCGAAGCGCAGCCGGAAATCTCCGCTTAATCGAAAGGGACCGAGGCGCAGGACTTGTCCTTCGACTTTCGCCAGTCGTTGTTCAACTGTTTGAGACTGCGGCTGGGCAGAGGTTTCAGCAGCGTTGGCCTCTACGGGCGTCGCTATCGAGCTCGAAGCGACAGCCAATCCGGTGTCCGCCGGTTTTCCGGGGCTAAGCTTTTCCAGGAGTGCCTGAATCGCTAACTGCTGTTCGGTTATTGTTTTTTGCAGCTGATCCAGTTTGCTGTTCTGTTTTTCGAGTTCGACTTCCAATTGCCTGACGCGCTCTAAAACAAACGAGTCGTCTGTCGACGACGGGGTTTTAGGGGCGTTGGCGGTATCTTGAGCGTTAGTAAGAGGTGCGCCGAAAAGAACGAAACAGAAGAACAGAAACAGTTGAACCACACGACGCATAGGTCGACTGCCGCAGGAAAGGTTCATGTTGTCACTCCGTAGCTGAGCTTTGGTTTTGAGGATTACTATAGCGAACGGCGTAGCATATGACCGAAGTCTTAATTCAATCTTGCCATGAAGTTACATTGATGTGAACAAAGGCGCCAAGGCTGTGAGGCGACGGCTGTGCTTAGCTTTGCCTCAAAAGTCGATTCGGGTGGTAGTTTGTGTGAACTTCGTGGATCGTTCCGTTTGTCCAGAAAAACAAAGACGATCCACGAAGTCACACGAACCGACATGAAACAAAATACTTCCGACTCAAGAAGCAGGAGCCAAAGCCGTTTGCGAGAATCTTATCAATAAAACGAGGCGTTCCCTTTCTACGCAGCGCCAAGGTTTCGCAGAGAGTCGAGTTTGTTCGGAGTCGCAGGGAAAAAGTTACCTCGTTGACAATTTTCTTGGGCGCCGCTTACTATTCGGGAGTTCAAAAACTTTCCGTTCGCTCTCCGGCACGAGAGAACATGCTCCTTCAGGAAGTAGCAGCTACAGCGCAAAAAACTATCGGCAGTCCAATCACGGCGTATTGGCCCGTAATGATTTTCTTTGCGGTAGCCATTGTTTTTCCGGTCCTTCCGATAATCCTTGGGCGTTTTCTAAGGCCGATCAAATATGAAAAGTCGAAGATGCGTCCGTACGAGTGCGGCATCGATCCAACCACCGAAGCCCACGAACGTTTTACCGTGCGCTATTACATCGTCGCGATGTTGTTTTTGATCTTCGACGTGGAAACAATCTTTCTGCTTCCGTGGGCGATAATCTTCATGGGCAACAACTTTTCGTTCACGACGTTTGCTTTCATTGAAATGGTAGTCTTCCTCGCGATTCTAGTGGTTGGGTACTACTACGCATGGAGAAAAGGCGCGTTGGAGTGGGCGTGAAGACATTGAAGATTGCTGATTTTTGATTGATGATTGATAAAACAATCTTCAATCAAAAATCAAAAATAAACCTATGGCTGAACACGAAGAAGGATTTGTTTTAACCACCGTCGATTCGATTATGAATTCGCTTCGACGCACCGTCGGCGCGAAGACTGTCGACATTGCTGCCCCTGTCGTCAATTGGGCGCGCAAGTCGGCTCTTTGGCCCATGACGTTTGGTCTCGCGTGTTGTGCCATTGAAATGATTGCGACGGGCGCCGGTCGATTCGATATCGATCGCTTTGGCGCCGGCGTCTTTCGGCCCAGTCCCCGGCAAAGCGATTTGATCATTATTGCCGGCACGGTCACCCTCAAGATGGGTCCGGTTGTCAGACGTGTTTATGATCAGATGCCCGAACCAAAATGGGCCATTGCCATGGGAGCGTGTGCTTCAACCGGTGGTCCGTTCGATTCTTACTCGACCATGCAAGGCGTTGATCGCTGCATACCAGTCGATGTTTATATTCCTGGTTGTCCTCCGCGACCCGAAGCGTTGCTGTATGGTTTGATGCGCTTGCAGGACATCATCATGCGCGAAGCTCCTTCGGCTTACATTTTCGATTCTGACGGCGCGGTCCATCGGCAACGACAATTCGAAGACGAACAAGCGGCCTAGTTAACCTCACGAGCAGTTCCAATTAGCTTCATCAACTCGCGTTCTACTCTGTCATCGGAAGTCAGGGGTTACGAGAATCATGACTCCTTCCCTCAGCGTACCTGAACCACCCGCGGAATTTGCTCCGAAGAGTGGGCCTCCCTGGGTCTGGCTGGGTTTTATGTTCGCCCTCGCATTTCTTGTTCTTGAAACCTTGATGGTGATTCTCGACCTTGAGAGGGGGCCGTTGAAGCTTGGGATGACAGTGATCTGGATCGGAGGTCTTGTTTACTGGCTCGTATGTGTGCACCGTTTCCATAAGATTCTGAGAGAGATATCACATGGCGGTTATCCGATTGATGGCGTGGAAGCAGTTGGATATCACTTTATCCCGGTATACAACTTCTATTGGATGTTCAAGTGGTCGAGCGTAATGTCTCGTTATATCAACGCACGTGGCCGGGTTCGTATGATTCCCGGTTTTTTTGTCGGTCTCATTTTGTTTCTTTCCTTTATTCTGCGGTCGTTCGATGGTGGGCTCGGACTCCTCGCGCTGTTCGGCACGACTGCTTACATTTCGTCGAAGCTAAAACAACACGTTCGAGCCATAACAGCTGCTTTGCCTGAAAATCTTCCTCCCGTGCTCCACCCAAGCATTTTCCGCGCACCTGCTGAAACGACACCGATTCCACCGACTCCTGTTTCCGACTAAAACATACCCTCGGAGGTCATAATGGCACACTGTGAATCCGCAGGGTTTTGCTTTGCGCCTTTGATTTATAGGACCTATAAGAGGTTCGGAATTTTTTGGAAGAAATCTTGCGCTAGCACCGTCTAAGTTATGTTCGCCTTAGCGACGGGGGAGCGGATGGAGCGACACGCGGTCATGCCAGAACCAACAGTCGACGGCCAGTTGATCAGAGCCTGTCAGGATGGCGACCGCGAAGCCTTTCGCTTGTTGTTTGAAACTTACAAAGACCGTGTCTTTTCCATCGCAGTTTATTCGCTGGGAGATCGCGCGGTTGCTGACGACGTTACCCAACAGATTTTCCTGAAACTCTTCACCGCGATCCGTCAGTTTCGCGGTGACTCTGAGTTCACTACCTGGTTGTATCGGATGGTAGTAAATGCTTGTCACGATGAAAGACGTCGAACAAAACGAATTGCTGCGTGGGGAGACACGGTCGTCGAACCGTCAGGAGATAAGAAGCCGCAGGAGAGTCAGTACGCGCGTCAGGAGATCGCAGCAGTTGTGCAGGCCGCAATTGGTCAACTGAAGCCTACGTTTCGCATGCCCATACTTTTGAAGTACGTCGAAGGACTGTCGTATGAGGAGATTGCAGAGGTAATGGGCTGCTCCAAAGGGACCGTAGCGTCAAGGCTGAATCGCGGCCACACAGAATTAGCGAAGCGGCTCGCGCACCTTCGCAGCACAGTTGTTGGAGAGTAAAAGACCCAAAGATGTTTTCTAATCACGTCACAAACGAGTTGTCAGCCTATTGGAATGGAGAACTGTCCGTTGAGCGCAACCGCGAAGTTGCGGAACACATAATCGCGTGCCCAAGATGTCGCTCGGAGTTCGAAGAGATAAAACTTGGAGTGAAACTGCTGGAGCAGTTACCTCTTGAAACCGCTCCAAGCGAGATGTGGAGCAAGATCGAATCAGCACTCGGACAGCCTGCGATCCAGCTTCGGCCGCGAGCCAGTTTTTGGCGGCCACAGTTTGCGGCAATAGCTGCGGGCCTGATTGCTGTGATCTTAATCGGCGTGTGGCTGCTCTTGCGCGACCGGCCGGTTCAACCTGTTGGTCCATCATGGCAAGTCGCGACGCTGAACGGTAGACCAACAATCGGATCCACCCAAATTTCTGGACACGGTCAACTAGGTCTCGGACAGTGGCTCGTGACGGATCAGAACTCCAGCGCGCAAATCAACGTAGCTTCAATTGGGCAAGTACAAGTCGATCCAAATACGCGAGTTCGCCTGCTTCAAACACAGCCCACTGAACATCGTTTGGAGTTGGCGCGTGGAAAAATGAGCGCACGAATCTGGGCGCCACCGCGGTTGTTTTTTGTCGATACGCCTTCGGCCGTTGCCGCTGACCTCGGTTGCGCTTATACGCTCATCGTCGACGACTCAGGAGGAAGCCTCTTGCGTGTCACTTCAGGTTGGGTTGCGTTGGAGTTGAAGGATCGTGAATCTATCGTACCGGCTGGCGCTGCCTGTCAGACGCGTCCCGGAATTGGCCCAGGCACGCCCTATTTTGAAGACGCCGGCGCGGAGTTTCTCAATGCGCTAACGGCCCTGGACTTTGAATCGAACGCAGCCGCGAAAGTGCGAGCCCTAAATCATCTGCTACAAACGGCACGTGTAAAAGACACCTTGACGCTATGGCATCTCCTCGCTCGAGTTGACGGTGAAGAGCGCAGTCGCGTGTTTGAAAAAATGAATAGTCTTGTTGCTCCTCCGTCGGACGTTACGCGCGACGGAATTCTGAAGCTTGATTCTGCGATGCTCAACAAATGGAAAGAAAAACTTGAATTCTACTGGGTTAGCGGCACCGTGGATCCCAAAGCCAAAAAGGATTTGAAAGCCGGTGGTCCATTGTCGCTCTGGCCCAAGTTAAAGGAAGGGGTGAGAAATGTCGGTAAATAAGAACAATTTGAGTCGTCGCAGCTTCATCCAGACCGCATCTGCTGCCTTTGTGCTTCCCGTTGTTGGCTTTCAGTTGATTGGTTGTGGCAGCAATCGATTGTTGGCCCATTTTCCCACCGACAAGCCATCGCCTGGTTCCTGGAACGCTCGCATCGTTGGCGAGAACGAACCAGGTCAACCGCTGATTGTCTCCGGGACGATTTATTCGCCCGACGGTAGCAAGCCGCTCGAGGGGATAAATCTCTACGTCTATCAAACCGACGCTACGGGCCGTTATTCAACCAGTGGCGGCGACAATCGAAACACGCGTATCCACGGGGAGATGACGACGAATGCTCAAGGTCGTTATGAGTTCCGGACCATACGACCGGCGTCATATCCGGGAACGAAAAATCCTGCGCATATTCACGCGTATGTTTCAGGTCCGGGCTATCCCGAGTATTGGATCGATGAGTATCACTTCGATGATGATCCTTTGGTAACGAATGAGATGCGACAAAGAACCTCGAATCTCACCGGCACCTTCAATCCGATTATCAAAACTACCAAAGGCAGCGACGGCATACTTCGCGCAACCCGCGATATTAAGATCGAGCGATGCACGAATAACTGTACCGGTCGTTAGGATCGAGAGATGCAAGTGCGACGTCGTTTAGAAAAGGTGATAG
>Ga0207701_10002437_pt1 | contig 19304 bp, 18 predicted proteins | sample KBSSwiSSwithPhiX_FD_184294 | JGI IMG/M metagenome (GOLD analysis project Ga0207701, IMG submission 184294) | Switchgrass rhizosphere bulk soil microbial communities from Kellogg Biological Station, Michigan, USA, with PhiX - S5 (SPAdes) (version 2) | ecosystem: Environmental > Terrestrial >... | reverse complement strand
CGCGGACGAACGGAATGATTCCGCTGGTCTTGCCGTTGAGACCGACCGGCTCGCCGATGCCGCGGACGCTGCCCCAGTAGGTGCCGATTCCGCCGCCCTTGGAGGCGAGCCACACGTTCTCGTTCCAGGTGCCGACGATGCCGTCGAGGCTGTCGGAAACGCTGTTCAAATAGCAGCTGATCGGGAGGCCGCGTCCGGTGCCGCCGTTCGACAGGACGGGCGTGGCCGGCATGAACCACAGCTTCGAGATATAGTCGTAGATGCGCTGCGCATGGGCGGCGTCATCCGCATAGGCGGCCGCGACACGCGCAAACAGGTCCTGGTTGGTCTCGCCCGGCAGAAGGTAGCGGTCCTTCAGCGTCTCCTTGCCGAACTCGGTCAGGAGAGCGTCGCGCGACTCGTCAGTGGTCACTTCGAACGCGCGCGCGTCGACAGTCTTGCTGGTGCGGACCGCCGTTGCCGTATCGTCGCTCGGGACTTCTGAGTGGCTTGAAAAATCCATTACGCTTCCCCGTCCGCTACCGACCCTTTCGCGGGTCGCTTGTTCCCCAATTGTTCGACTCGGAGCCATGCCCGGCGCCATAGCCTTTTTCGGCGCTGCGAGGGGCTTTTACACGCCCGCCCCCTGTGGAAATCGGGGACGAGTCGGGTCGGTCACCGAGATACCATATCTCGGCTCCAAACACTAGTTATTGCGTGCTACCCCTGCCTCGCTACAACCTATAGTGCCTCAACTGGCGTAGGACGCAAGCGGGTAAATTCATCGTGAAGCAAAAATGCTGTGGATGAGTCCCGGCCGCAACGAATGTCCCGAAACGAGTCGGTTTTGCGGCTGCATTCCGGTGATGCGCGCGACTCCGGAAACCTAGTTCCAGCCGCGCTCCGCCGCTGCTCTTTCCTGCGCTGCGTCGAAGGGCTCTCCGTCGATCGACGCGTCGACGGCTTCCATGAGCTGCGGGTCTCCGCCGCTTGCCATGCGGTAATCGGTAGTCCGCGCCTCAGGCCCTTGGAAAAGTGAGCGGATGCGCCAGTCGCCGCCTTCGCGGCAGGCGAAGCCGCTTGCTGAGCGATCCTCGAACGTCCGGCAGATCGCGCCGGTCTTGTCGCGGAAGGTCAGGCCGATGCGCGGACCGGATTCGGCCGGAGCGCTTGCCAGCTGCGCATAAAGCGCATGCTCGAGATCGGCCGAAGCAACGAGCCTCCCTGCCTCGGTCTGGATCGGTCCGCCGGACATGCCGCCGGTGAGCATGTTTCCGGCGAAAACGCCGACTGCCAGCGTGGCCGCCAAGGCCGTGAGCTGAGCCCACAAGGGCGTGGCACCACTCGCGTCGCGAGCCGACCGTGCCTGAGCGAGTTCGACAACCTGCGGATCGCTTGTCCGCACCGCTGCACGCAGACGTTCGGGCACGGGCTGCGCCTCGACGCTGCCGAATGCACCGCGAAGACCCGCGGCCATTGCACGGTGCTCCTCCGCCATCCGCGACAGTTTCGGATCGGCCTCGACCTCGGCCGCCACGCGCGCGGCTTCTTCCGGCGGCAGTTCGCCGTCGAGCCAGGCAAAGAATTTCTCTTCCTCAACCATCAGCAGGTCCACCCAACATGGCCAGCAACGCGTTTCGGCCGCGTACCAGCCGGCTCGATACCGTGCCGATCGGCAGGCCGAGCATTTCCGCGGCTTCGCGATAACCGAAGCCTTCGATCAGGATCAGCGCCACGACTTCGCGCTGTTCGTCCGGCAAGCGTCCCATCGCCTCCATTGCGCGTTTCAATTCGAGTGAGGCATCCATGGCCGCACGCGGATCCTCGCCTATCGCAAAGGCCTCTTCCTCGCCGGTTTCGTGCCTTTCTCTTCGCGTGCGAGCGCGAGCCGTGTCGATCCAGAGATTGCGCATGATCCGGTAGAGCCAGCTGTCCAGCCGCGTTCCCTGCAACCACTGATCGCGGGAGCGCAGCGCGCGCTCGACCGTCGACTGCGTCAAATCGTCGGCATCCGCCGAATTCCGGCTCAGCGAATGCGCGAACCGGCGCAGCCTCGGAAGCAGTTGCGCCAGGTCCCGCTCGAACGCCTGAGATGATTCCATTCGCCCTCATGCGGATGAAACGACGGTTCGCTATCGTTTCATCCCAAAGGCATAAGATGAGGTCTCGTGATGTCCAGCTTCGTTCGTCGGGCGCTGATCGCCGCCGTTGCCGCCGCAGCTCTTGCGGGGACCGGCGGGGCGCAGCTGCTGCCAAGCGTCGGCGTGCCTGTTCTTCCGCCGGTGAACCTGCCGGTCGGGAATCTCCCGGTTGCCGGTCCGGCGCTTCAGAATTTTCTGGGCCAGTCGGGCGTGAGCGAGGCCGTTGCACCGACCCTGAACACGGTTTCCGGATTGCCGGAAAGGCTTGCGGAGGCCGCGCCATCGACCCTGCTCGAGCTCCGCAAGTTGCGGCTCCGCGAGCTGATCCGGCAATATCCGCGGGAGCTCGACAGCGACGGTTCGGGACAGCCCGTCCGGCGCGGCGTGCTCGTCGTCCTCGATCCTGATCAGGCCTCGTTGAACATGGCCGTCCGTTCCGGCTTCAGCATCGTGAGATACGACCGCGACGCCGAGCTCGGCATTCAGAGCGTGACCCTGGCCGTCCCGAGAAATGTTTCGGCGCGCGAGGCGCTGAAGCGGCTCCGCAAGGCCGCGCCTCGGCTGCAGGCGGACTTCGATCATCTTTATGAGCCCGCGGGAGGCGAACTCCTCCCTTTTGCCGGCGCGCTGGCCGTTAATCAGGGCCCGGGCCGAGGGCCTCGCATCGGGGTCGTCGACGGCGGGGTCGCGTCGCATCCTTCGATGAGCGGCGCATCGATCGAGCAGAGCGGCTTTGCCGGAAATCCGCAGCCGACGGGTCACGGCACCGCGGTTGCCTCCCTGATCGTCGGGAACCAGGGGCCGTTCCGCGGCGCCGCGCAAGGCGCCAGCCTGTTCGTTGCCGACGTCTACGGCGGATCGCGTGCGGCCGGCTCGGCCAGCTCGGTCGTTCGAGCCCTCGGCTGGCTCGCTTCGAAGCGGACTCAAGTGATCAACATCAGCTTGGTCGGTCCTCAGAACCGGCTGGTGGAGCGAGCGATCCAGGTGCTTCACGCGCGCGGCGTCCAGATTGTCGCCGCGGTCGGCAACGACGGACCCGCCGCGCCCCCGCAATATCCGGCATCCTATCCCGGCGTGGTCTCGGTCACTGCCGTGGACGCGAGGCAGCGCGCGCTTCCCGAGGCCGGGAAGGCCGCGCATCTGGACTTCGCAGCACCTGGCGCGGACATGGCCGCGGCGCTGCCCGGTCAGGGATATTCGAAGGTCCGGGGCACCAGCTTCGCGGCACCGCTGGCGACCGCGCGGCTTGCGCTGACGGGATCGATCCAGCGGCTCGGTTCGGAGGCGCGTCCGGGCAAGGGCCGAGTAGGGCGCGGGATCGTCTGCGGCCTGTGCCGGACCGAGCCGAAAGCGGTCCGCGCCAAATAAAATCATCGTCCGGATGAAGCGCCGGATGCGCGTCGTTCTCCTTGATGAGGGCCAAGAGCTCTCCGGAATTTGGAAGGAGAATCTGATGTTGAAGGTCATCCTGACCGCCGGTGCCGCGGTCGCGCTTGCGGGCACGCCTGCCCAGGCCCAGCTGCTCGGCGGAGTAACCGGCGCCGTCAACGGAGCGGTCGGCGGAACGGTCGGCGGCACGGTCAACGGCACTCTTGGCGGAGTTCTGAACTCTGCCGGTAATGTCGGAGGAACATTGAACGGCTCAGGCTCGATCGCGAACAGCGTGACCAGCACGGTCACCAACAGCGTGTCGGGCGTCGGCAGCGTCTCGGGCAGCGGCAGTGCGAACGGCTCGGGCAACGTCGGATTGGCCGGCGTCGTGACCAATGCCGGCAATAGTGTCGGATCGGTGACCGGATCGGCGAACGGAGCCGGCAATCTTGCGGGCTCGATAACGGGCGCGGCGAACGGTGCGGGCGGTGGCGCGGGCGATCCCGGGCTTGCGACCGCGCTGAACGGTGCAGGCAATGCCGCCGGTTCTCTGGCCGGCACGAGCTCGGGCTCCCTGAACGGCTCGGGCAGCGCTTCCGCCAACGGAAATGCGAGTGCTAACCCGACGTCGGTTCGCGCCGATGCCGGGGGAAATACCAACGGCAGCGTTTCCGCTTCCATCCGCAACTAAGCACCCCCCGGCCCCCTGCAGGGGCCCAGGCCCGCCGCTTCCCCAGCGCGGCGGGCCTTTTCACGTTCGCCGCGGTCGCCGTTTACAGATGTAGACGAATCGTTTACAGATGTAGACGCAATGGTGAGCGACAAGAGAATCAGCGACGCCGAGCTCGACCTTATGGAGGTGCTGTGGGCCGCGCATGACCCACTCACCTCCGCCGAGGTCGCCGAACGGCTCGAGGAGCGCGGCTGGTCGCTGGCCACCATCAAGACCATGCTGTCGCGGCTCATAACCAAAGGCGCCATCACCCATCGTGAAGACGGTCGGCGCTTCCTCTATTCGCCCGCCATCGAGCGGGAAGCCTATGTCGGCAGCGAGTCCCGGCGTTTCGTCGACCGGCTGTTCGGCGGACGCTTGTCGCCGTTGGTGGCGCGCCTTGCGGAAGAGGATGCGCTCGACGCAAAAGACATTGCCGAGATCGAGGCCCTGCTGAGGGAGCTGAAGTCGTGACGGACTGGCTGCTTGGAACCTTGCTTGCGACTTCCGGACTGATCGTCCTCGTCCTGCTCCTTCGCGAACCGGTGAGGCGGCATTTCGGCGCAAGGGTCGCGTACGGCCTTTGGCTGATCCCCGCCGCGCGGCTGCTGATGCCGACGCTCACGCGAACCGTCGAGCGCCCCGTGTCCGTCGATTTCGGGCCGCGGATGATGACGTCTCAGGTGGTCGCCGAACCGATGCTGATGAGCGGCGTCGCGGAGCGGCCGCTGATCGAGCAGATCGGCGGCTGGCCGACGGTGCTTTTCGTCCTCTGGCTGGGCGTTGCGATCGGCCTGTTCGCGGCCCGCATCCTTGCCTTCCGGAGCGAGCGCAACGCCATTCTCCGCGATTCCACCGACCTCGGCCGTATCGGCTCGATCCGCCTCGTCCGGTCGGGCGAAGTCAGCGGACCATTGGCGTTCGGAATCTTCGACCGAGTGATTGCCGTCCCGGCGGATTTCGATCGGCTTTATGCCGAGCGCGAGCGTCGTCTCGCGCTGGAGCACGAAATTGCCCACCACCGGTCGGGCGACCTTATAGTGAACCTGGTCGCGTTCGGGCTGCTCTGCCTGCACTGGTTCAATCCGCTGGCATGGGCCGCCCATGCCGCCTTCCGGTTCGACCAGGAGGCCGCCTGCGATGCCCGCGTGCTGGACAAGTCGGGCAGCCTGGACCGGTCGGAATATGGGCGAGCGATCGCCAAAGCCGCTTCGGGGAGGGCGCTGCTGTTCGCCAGTGCGCTCGATAGTCGGACCACGCTCCACAGGAGACTCAAGTCCATGCTCAGCAATCCCACGTCCGGCCGCCGTCTGACCGGCCGAATGGCGCTCCTCACCGCGATCGCAGTGGCGCTGCCGCTCACCGCAACGCGCGCGATTCATTATGTCGATATCCCCGTGCCGACTGCCCCGGACGCGGCGCCTGCGAAGATGCCTGTTCCCGTGCTGCCGGTCCCCGCCGCAGCGGCAGTGACGCAGCCGGCGCCTGTCGCTCCGGTGACTCCGGTCGCGGCGGTGAACGTCAGTGACGATAAAGTCACCATTAACGGCCGGACGAAGAAATGGAGCGAACTCACTCCCGCCGAGAAGGCCGAGGTGCGCCGTTCGATCGCTCAGGCGCGGGAAGAGTTTTCCCGCATCAACCGAGGCGAAATTCAGCGCGAGGTTCGCGAAGCCATGAACGAGAGCCGGATCAACCAGGAAGAAGTCCGCCGCGAGCTCGCCGCCGCTCGGATCGAAGTGGATCACGCTATGCGGGAGATCGACGCCCATGCCGCGGAGATCCGCCGTGCGGGTCAGGATCCCGAGCAGATCAAGGCGACCGTGCGCGCGTCGCTGAAGGCGGTCGAGGCGGTCGACGTCCAGGCCATCACGCGGCAGGCGATGGCGGCTGTCGATCCCGCCGTGATGAATGCTGCGCTTGCCGCTGCGGAAGCGGGCCTCGAGAAAGCCGAAGCGGAGCTCGAGCGCATCGAGGAAGCCGACGAGCGCGACAACGACTGAAGAAGGCTTTCGCTAACCGGCGAACCCATTAAGACCCCCGACCGTTGGTGAGTTTCGGTCGAGGGAAGTACGATGAAGGTTCGCCGGTTCGTTCCCGCTGTTTTGCTGGCGTACGCTCTGGGCGGCTGCGCGACTGCCCCGCCCCCGGCGATACCGGCCGATCTCAACGGACCGCCTGAAAAGCCCGCGCCGGTCCCGGCTCCCTCCATCAGTGCCCAGCGCATGTCCGAAATGACGCGCGTGCTCGCCTCGGACGAGTTCCAGGGCCGGTCGATGGGCACTCCGGGCGAGGAAAAGACGGTCGCCTATCTGATCGAGCAGTTCCAGGCGGCGGGGCTGGAGCCCGGCGGCGAGAACGGCGGCTGGACGCAGACCGTGCCGATGATCCGCACGAAGCTGGCGCCGACGAGCCTGTCCATCGCGCAGGGGGGCAAGACGACCGCGCTGCGCTTCCCGCAGGACATCTATCTCAGCAGCGTCCGCGCGGTGGACCAGGCCCGGATCGCCGGCGCTCCGATGGTCTTCGTCGGCTATGGCGTGAATGCGCCGGAGCGCGGTTGGGACGACTTCAAGGGCGTCGACCTCACGGGCAAGGTCGCCGTCTTCCTGGTCAACGATCCGGACTTCGAAGCTGCGCAAGGCGAGCCCGTCGCCGGCAAATTCGCCGGCAAGACGATGACCTATTACGGCCGCTGGACCTACAAGTTCGAGGAAGCGGCCCGGCGCGGTGCGATCGCGGCGCTGATCGTCCATGACAGCGAAGGGGCGGGCTACGGCTGGAACGTCGTGCAGAGCGCGGCGGGCGAAAACTTCAACATCGTGCTCGGCCCCGACGCGCAGCAGCCGGTTCTCCTGCAGGGATGGATCCAGGGACCGGTCGCCTCGGAGATGTTCAAGCGCGCGGGTCTTGATCTCCCCGAGCTGAGGCGGCGGGCGCGCACTTCGGAGTTCAAGCCGATCGACCTCAAGGCAAAATTCTCCGCCAATGCCGCAGTGGAGCTCAATCGGATCAGCACGCGCAACGTCATCGGCAAGCTCACCGGATCAAAATATCCGAACGAGACCGTGAGCTACGGCGGGCATTGGGACGCTTACGGGATCGGGCCCGCGGACGCACAGGGCCGTACGATCCGACCCGGCGCTTCCGACGACGCATTGGGGCTCGCGGCGATGATCGAGATCGCGCGGCTGTTCGCGGCCGGTCCGCGGGCGGAACGATCGCTCTTATTCGCGGCGTGGACCGCGGAGGAGCGAGGGCTGCTCGGCTCAGAATATTATGCGCAGCATCCGGTCTATCCGCACGAGACTATGGTCGCGAACCTGACGCTGGACACGCTGCAGACGGCAGGGGCGGTGAAGGACGTCGTGCTGATCGGGCAAGGCCAAAGTGAGATGGAGAAGCTGCTCGCCGACGCCGCGCAGGCGCAGGGCCGCTATGTCACGCCCGAGAACCATCCGGAGCGCGGGCTTTTCTATCGCGCGGACCATTTCTCGCTCGCCAAGCGCGGCGTTCCGGTCCTGCTCAACATGGCGCTGGCCGGGTCGTACGACCTTGTGAACGGCGGACGCGCGGCGGGCGACAAGTGGCTCAACGACTTCACCGGCAATTGCTACCACCAGCCTTGCGACGCCTGGTCGCCGAGCTGGGATCTCAGCGGCGCGGTGCAGGAGGCGCAGCTCTTCCATGCCATCGGAGCGCAGCTCGCCAACAGCCGCGTATGGCCGCAATGGTCGGCGTCCTCGGAATTCGCGAAGGTGCGCGAACGGAGCGCCGCCGCGCGCCGCTAGTCTCGCTTGGCGTAGCGGCAGTGAAGCGCGTCGACGACCTTGGTGCGCTTGCGCCGTGCGCCGCAGGGCAGGCCCTTGCCCGCGAGCTGCAAGCTTTTGCGCAGCACGGCTTCTTCGGCCGCGCGATAGGCGCTCCTCCCGCGCGGAGGGTCGTCGGAAAGGCCGCTGACGAAATAGGCGACTCCAGTTCCTTGCAGCCGGTCGATCCACAGGCCGGAGCGCACGCCATAGGCGTCGCCTGCGTGGCCGACCCGGAAGATGCCGTCGCCGGCGGGATCGTCCTTGCAGCCTTGCGTTCCGGTGGGGGTGAGCTGAACGGCGAGGCCGTAAGCGCAGTAGAAGCCCTTGTCGGTGTCGCCGTTGCGGCCGTCGAAACGCCACACCGGCGACAGCATTGCCTCGACCGATTTCGGCGACAGGATGCGCACGCCGTCGAGCGTCCCGCCGTCGAGCAGCATCCGCCCGACGCGCGCGAGGTCGTTCATTGAGATCCGCAATCCGCCCTGCGGCGCAAAGAGCGCACCGTTCTCGCCGAGCTTCCAGCGCCCGAGGTCGCATGAACCCTTGTCGACGAAGACCGGACAATCCGGACGCTTGCCCGCGAGATCGTCGCGGACGGCCTTTCCGCCTTGGGTTAGGACGACGGCGCGCGCGACCTTCGCGTCGCTGCAGGTCGGCCAATTGTAGCAGGCGTCGAGCTTCATCGGCTCGATGACTTCGCGGCGCATCCAAAGATCGAAGCGCTCGCCGGTCACGCGTTCGACGATGGAAGCGACGATCGGGAAGTTGAGGTTCGAATAAGTGAAAAAGCCGTCGCCCGGGCCGTGTTTCGAATCCCAGCTGGTCCGCGGCGCCATGTTGGCTTGCACGGTGTCGCCGAGCGGGATCGCATATTGGTCCTCGTAGTCGCGGACGGAACTGGTGTGCGAAAGCAGCTGGCGCAGAGTGATCGGCCGATCGGGGAATGCCGGGTTGCGCAGGTTCCAGCCGAGCCGTCCGGACACGTCCTCGTCGAGGTCGAGCCGGCCCTGCTCGACGAGTCTCATCACTCCGACGCCGACTACCAGCTTGCTGATCGATGCGACGCGGACGGGATCGTCGGCCGTCACGACGCGGCCCGTCGCGGGATCCGCCAGGCCCTCGGCGAAGCTGCCGACGTTCCCGTTGCGGTCAAACGCGACCCCGACCTGCGACACCGGCACCTCCGGGGCGGCGGCGGGGACGGTCGCACAGGCGGAAAGCGTCAGGACGAGCAAGGCGGTTGCGCATCGCATGGAGCGAGAGTGTCGCATGCGAGGGATTTTACGCAACATTGACTTGGTGTCTGCCGAGGCAGACCTAGCGGTCAGGAGGCGGCGATGTTCGCAACCATGATATTCCTGGCGTCGGCTGCAATTCAGCAGGAAATCCCCGTTGTCGTGGAGCCTCCAGTCGTCGTGGAGGGCCAAAAGCTCCGCGAAAAGCCTGTCTGCAGGACCGAGCGGCAGACCGGTTCGCGTGTCGTGAGGCAAATCTGCCGGACTCCGACCGAGCAGCGTCAGGCCGACCTCGACGCGCGCAACAAGATCCGCCTCGGCAGCAGCTCTACGCAGCCAACGGAGGCGTTCAAGCGACCCAAGGGCGAATGAAGCTCTACGCCTGCGGAGCGATGTTGAAGACGGCGAACTTGTTTCCGTCGAGATCGCGGAAATAGCCGAAATAATATCCGAACTTGGGGTCGCCGCGGAAACCCGGGTCACCCTCGTTGGTGCCGCCGAGCTCGAGCGCCTTCGCGTGGAAGGCGTCGACCTTCTTCGGATCGTCCATGACGAGCGCCACCATGTGGCCGTTGCCGGGATCCGCCGCGCCGCCGTCAAACGGCTTCGTGACGACCACCCCCGGCCGGTTCATCGCGACTCCGTACATTGTGAAGCCGCGCTGGTCGTCGAGCTGCATCAGCCGCTTCCCGCCGATGCTTCCGAACAGCGCGTCATAGTAGAAGCGCGCGCGTTCGAGGTCGTTGGTCCCAACGGTGACGTAGCCGATCATGAGGTTTTCTCTGCGGACTCCGTAGCGGGAGGACATTCGCCGACGCGCTTGGCCGTCACGGTGCGCGTCATCGCATAGTCGCCGGCGCCGCTGAGGTAGGTCGTCGTGCTGACCTCCGCGTCGAGGGTATCGGCCTTGAAGGAGCCGCTCACCGACTGCCGGACCTCGCCGCTGGTGCCTTCGCGCTGGCACGTGAGGTCGAGGCCGATGCGGCCATTCCGGACGTAGGGGTTCTTGGCCGTGCAACTGTCGCCGTCTTCCGCGAACAGCGCTGGGTCAATGGTGCCGTCGGCGGCGATGCAGGCGAGGGTGGTCCCGCTGGCATCCTGCTTCAGGTTCGTTGCCGGCGTCGTCTTGTCGACGGACCGCAGCGAGCCGACCTTCCAGCTCGCCTCATATTGCCCTCCGGCAAGCGAGGCTGCTGTCTCTTCCTTCTGGACCGGCGCTTCTTCCGAACAGGCAGACACAAGCATGGCCGCGCCCGCGGCGATAATCAGATTTCGCAACTCAACTCTCCCCCTCTGCTGACTAGCCCTGGCTCGCGTCACACTCCCCGACGCGCTGGGCATCGACATTCATCTTCATGTTCATCGCTTCGGCGGGATTGCTGCCCTTCGAAGCGACCGACATCGCCATCTTGTAGCTGTTCGGCTGGTAGGTGCCTGCCAGCTCCATGGTCTGGGTCGCATTTTCATGAGTGCACAGCATCTTAAGATCGATCTTTCCGTCGCCCCACTTGAAGTGCTCGTAGCGGCAATTCTTGTCGGCCCCGGTGAAGAAGTCCTCGCGCGGGTTCTTCGCTTTTTCCGCCGTAAGGCAGGTCTCGTGGACCTGCGAGGTGCCCATGCTCTTCCTCATCGCCTCTGCCACCTGCGGCGGCATCCCCGGAGCATCGACTTCGACCAGCGTGGCGGTCTGCTTCCACTTGCCGGGATTGACGAATGTCTGGTCCGGGTCGGCCTTGCGCATCTCCTGCGCGACCTCGCCGACCGACGCATTCTCCATTTCGACCGTGTCGCCCGAACCGCATGCGGCAAGAGACGCTAATCCGGCAATCAAGAGATGTCGCTTCATCAGGTGCCCCCCTGCGAACTGCAGCGCACCCTAGGCCGAAACGAGCGCCAAGAAAATCGGCAGATTGATCCGCACAGCCGCCGGCTCGCCAGCGCCAATCGCAGACGATAATACAGCCGCGGCAATGGCGGATGTATTCATCTCCTATGCCCGGGCCAGCGTGGTCCAGGCGAAGCAGATCGCCGCCAGGCTCCAGTCCTGCGGCTATACCGTGTGGTTCGACGAGGGCCTGCCCGCGCACCGAGCATTCTCCGACGTGATCGAGGAGCAGCTGAACGCAGCGAAGGCGGTCCTCGTCTTATGGTCGCGCGATGGCGCGCGGTCGGAGTGGGTCCGATCCGAAGCCAATCATGCGCGCGAACAGAAGAAACTGGTGCAGGCGCGCCTGGACGACGTTCAGCTACCGATGCCCTTCGACCAGATCCATTGCGCGGAGCTTGGGAAGCGGCCGGGCAAGTCTGCCGCGACAGCGTGGAAATGCATACTCGAGAGCATCGGCGATCTCGCCGGCAGGAACCCGGCGAATGACCCGGGTCAGGTCGGCGTCGATCGCCGCACTCTTATCATTGGCGCCGCCGCGGGCGCTGCCGTGCTCGCGGGCGGAGCGGCGGCGTGGCGCATGCTGGGCTCGCACAGCTCGTCTCCCGAAGCGCGATTGCTCCTCCAGAAGGGGCTGGACGCACTTCAGAACAATGATGCGCTGGAGACGGAGACGGTCGGATCGACCGGCCAGGCGATTGCACTTCTGACCGACGCGACCGAGGCTGACCCGAGGTCGGCTACGGCGTGGGGTGCGCTGGCCATGGCCTATGCTGTTCGAAAACGCGCAGCCGACCCGGCCGAGCGGCAAGGCCTCGAAGCCCGGAGCCGCTCTGCCGCCGAAGCCGCGCTCGAACTGGACCGGCATGAACCGCGGGCGATGGCCGCACTGCGCCTGATCGATCCGGTCTATCGCAACTGGATCGAGGTCGAACGCGCCGATCGCGAGGCGTTGAGTCATCATCCGCGCCACCCGATCCTGCTGTTCGTAACGTCCGATATGCTGGGTAGCGTCGGTCGCTGGAAGGAAGCTGCGCGGCTTTCCGATCAGTTTGATCGGACCAAATATCTCATCCCCGGTGCCGACCGGAAGGTGATCGTCAACAAATGGGCTGCGGGTGATCTTCAGGGCGCGGACAAAGCCGTTCAGGTGGCGATCGAGCACTGGCCCGATCATCCGCAAGTGTGGCGGACCCGACTTGCCTATCTGCTGTACACCGGCCGCGCGACCGAGATGCTCCAATTGCTCCACGACACTGCCCAGAGGCCTTCCTCCACGCCCCCGGGCTTCGTCGAGGCAATCCAAGCGACGGGGCGGGCTCTGGTTGGGCAGGGAAGCGGCGCCGATGCCCGCAAGGCGAACCTGGCTTACCTTGACCAAAGGCCGGCGGCGGCCCCGTTCGTAGCCCAGGCCTGCACTGTTCTTGGGGATGGAGCGACGGCGCTATCCATCCTCTCGGGCTATTATTTCGCGGAAGGCGAATGGGCGAAGGTCGCGCCCCCGGGTGGCGACGAGGATCGGCTGACCGGGCCGCTGTTCCAGCCGCCCATGAGGCCGATCTGGAAGGATCCGCAATTCAGTCGGCTGCTCGAACGGACAGGTCTCGTCGACTATTGGCGAAAAAGCGGCACCCGCCCCGACTTTCAGGGGGCACGCTGACGCCGCCCATTGCGGACAGTAGCGTTGCGGAAAAAGGGGAACCGATGGACGGGGTTGAACAGCCGACCGCGCGCGTGGATCAAACGGGACGCTTAGCAAGGCTTTTCGTGACCGTTTCGAGCAGCCAGGCGACACCTTGATCGAGCAGTCCGGCGCGCGAAACCACGGCATGCAGGTCGGACGAGAGCAATTCGATCGGAGGCTGCGCAACGTCGAGTGAAAAGGTCTTCCGGACATCCATGGCAAAGCTCCGGGGCAGTGCGCCGACGAGGTCCGAGGCGGCTATGGCGGCGGCGGCCATGAAGAAGCTCGGAACGGTCAGTGCGATCCGCCTCTCCAGCCCGCGGTCGGCCAGCGTTCTGTCGACGAAGCCCCACGTGTCTCCCGTGGCCGAAACCAGCACATGCCGTGCTGCGGCAAATGCCTTGAGCGTCGGCTTCTTGCCCAGCGGATGACCGCGCCGGGTCACGACCACGAAATCCTCGAAATAGAGCTTGGTGGATTGAAATCGCGCCTCGCCTGCCGGGTACGGAAGGATGGCCAGCGCAATGCCCCCGGATTCGACTTCGGCGAAGGCGCTGCGCCATGCGCTCGCTGGATCGAGCGCTCCCGGGTCGGGCAGAAGCTGCAGGACCGACAGATCGATTCCAGGCGCTTCGACCTGCAGCTTTTCGACGAGCCGCGGGACAAGCACGGAAACGGCGCCGTCGGGAGCGCCGATACGAAAGCGCCGGACGGCGGTGGCGGGGTCGAATCCGCCTGTTGCAACGACGACCTCCTGCACGCGCTCGACGATGTCGCGCACCGCCGGAGCGAGACCGGTAGCGCGCTCCGTGGGCATCATCCCCTTCGATGTGGGAAGGAACAGGGGATCGTCGAGCAGCACGCGCAACCGCCGCAGCGAATGGCTGATTGCTGAGGGGCTGAGGTTCAATCGAGCCGCGGCCCGTCCGGCATTTCTCTCTTCGAACAAGAGGTCGAAGACGAGCAGCAGGTTCAGGTCGGTGCGAGCCAGTTGAGCGTGATTCAACATGATATTGAAATCGTACCATTTGATTCATTGCATTCCAAAAGCGATTTGGCCGGCCTCCGAACCAGGAAGGCACATCAATGAATAAAGGGAATCATCTTCTCGCCAGCGTCGGTGCGGTCATCGCTTCGCTTGTGGCCTTTGCGAGCGCCGCACCGATCGACGCCGCACCGACCAGTCCCGTCCAGTCAATCGAAGACACATACGCCAAGGCCAACGCGGCGCTCATGAAGGGCGACGCCAGGACCTGGCACGCGTTGGTTCCGCTAAGCGAAGACGGCGTGCTGATGTCGCCGTTCGGCGGGAAGCCGTCGCGCTTCGCCGATTACACGCCCGAACGGATCGAACGGATGGGGCGTTTCTTCAGGAACGGCGATTTCCGGCAGGAAGTGGTGCAGTCGTTCGTCGGCCAGGACATGGTCGTTCTTGCGACCATCGAGCGAACGCACGTCGAAGTCGGCGGGCTGCCCGCGCAGGACTGGGCGCTCCGCGTGACATCGGTCTTCAGGAAGCAGGATGGCCGCTGGGTGCTCGCACACCGCCACGCCGATCCCTTCGTCGAAGATGTCTCGCTCTCCGAAGCGGCGCGGATCGCACGGGGCCAGCGCGACCTGGCCGCGAAATAGCTCTGTTGTGGCGTCAGGGCAGCCGTCCCATATGGCTGCCCTGATGGCGATTCAAATCCGCACCAGCCTGGCCGAGCCGGAACCAGCCGAGGGCTTCGTTCCGCACCGCCCCGCGCGTCCTGACAAGGCGGAGGGCGGCAAGTCGTTCAAGATTGTTTCGGAGTTCGATCCGTCGGGCGACCAGCCGCTGGCGATCAAGGAACTGACCGAGGCGGCCCGCGAGGGCGAGCGGAGCCAGGTGCTTCTGGGCGTCACCGGCTCCGGCAAGACCTTCACCATGGCGAAGGTGATCGAGACTCTCCAGCGGCCGGCCCTGGTGATCGCCCCGAACAAGATCCTCGCCGCCCAGCTCTACGGCGAGTTCAAGAGCTTCTTCCCCGACAATGCGGTCGAATATTTCGTCTCGTACTACGATTACTACCAGCCGGAGGCCTACGTCCCGCGTACTGACACCTACATCGAGAAGGAAAGCTCGGTGAACGAGGCGATCGACCGCATGCGCCACTCGGCGACGCGCTCGCTTCTCGAGCGCGACGACGTGATCATCGTCGCTTCCGTCTCCTGCCTGTACGGCATCGGTTCGGTCGAGACCTATTCGGCGATGACCTTCAGCCTGAAGAAGGGCGAGACGGCCGACCAGCGCGAGGTCATCCGCAAGCTCGTCGCGCTTCAGTACAAGCGCAACGATCAGGCCTTCGCCCGCGGCAATTTCCGCGTGCGCGGCGACAATCTCGAGATCTTCCCGTCGCACTATGAGGACACGGCCTGGCGCGTCAGCTTCTTTGGCGACGAGATCGAGGAGATCGTCGAGTTCGACCCGCTGACCGGGCAGAAGGCGGCGAGCCTCGACAGCGTAAAGGTCTACGCCAACTCGCACTACGTGACCCCCGGCCCGACGCTCAAGCAGGCGATGGAAGCGATCAAGCACGAGCTCGAGGAACGGCTGAAGGAGCTGGTCGCGGAGGGACGCCTGCTGGAGGCCCAGCGGCTCGAGCAGCGCACCAACTTCGACCTGGAGATGATCGCCGCGACGGGTTCCTGCGCGGGCATTGAGAATTACTCGCGCTTCTTGACGGGACGCTTGCCCGGCGAACCGCCGCCGACCCTGTTCGAATATCTGCCCGACAATGCGCTGCTGTTCATCGACGAAAGCCATCAGACGGTTCCGCAGATCGGCGCGATGGCGCGAGGCGATCACCGGCGGAAGATCACGCTGGCGGAATATGGCTTCCGCCTGCCGAGTTGCATCGACAACCGGCCTCTACGCTTCAACGAATGGGACGCAATGCGCCCGCAGACGACGTTCGTGTCGGCGACGCCCGGCCCGTGGGAGATGAACGAGACCGGCGGCGTCTTCTCCGAGCAGGTGATCCGCCCGACTGGGCTCATCGATCCGCCTGTCGAAATCAAGCCGGTAGAGGACCAGGTCGACGACCTCGTCCACGAGGCGAAGGAGACCGCGCGCAAGGGCTACCGCACTCTCGTCACGACGCTGACCAAGCGGATGGCCGAGGACCTCACCGAATATCTCCACGAGGCGGGACTTCGCGTTCGCTATATGCACTCGGACGTCGAGACTCTGGAGCGCATCGAGCTGATCCGCGAGCTGCGGCTAGGCGTCTATGATGTGCTGGTCGGCATCAATCTGCTGCGGGAAGGCCTCGACATTCCGGAGTGCGGGCTGGTCGCGATCCTCGACGCGGACAAGGAAGGCTTCCTTCGTTCCGAGACGTCGCTGATCCAGACCATCGGCCGCGCGGCGCGCAACGTGGACGGCCGGGTCATCCTCTACGCCGATACCAGGACCGGCTCGATCGAGCGCGCGCTGGCCGAGACGGACCGCCGCCGCCAGAAGCAGCTCGAATATAACGAGATCCACGGCATCACGCCGGAAAGCATCAAGCGCCAGATCAGCGACATCATCGCGCATGTTTCGAGCCGCGACGGAGTGGTCGTCGACACCGGAGACGAAGAACGTCCGCACCTCGTCGGGCACAACCTCAAGGCCTACATCGCCGACCTCGAGCAGCGCATGCGCAAGGCGGCCGCCGATCTCGAGTTCGAGGAAGCCGGACGCCTTCGCGACGAGATTCGCCGGCTGGAGGAAGACGATCTCGGCATTCCGCACGACCAGCGCGTCGCTCCGCGCCCGCTGGGCAATTCGTCGGAGGGCAAGCCGGGGACCCGGAAGGGCCGGTTCGGCAAGCAGTCGCGGACACGCTTCGGCGGGAGGCGATGAGATGCATGTCGCCTTGCTATTCAGGCGAGCGCAACCCAAGCATCGGCTATGAGTTTGACCAATGAACCTCCGTTGGGGATGCGCCGCGACCGCGGCGTAAAATTTATGCGCAGTAAGCTTGCTATCATTCTGGGCGCGTTGGCGATGGTGGCCACCACACCGCTCGCGGCTCAGCCGCGCGGCGACGAGCCCATCGCGGTCCCGCGCTCGATCAAGCAGGGCATCGACTTCACCTATGTCGATCCGCAAATGAGCACCGTCGCCAGGCGGAAGCAGCGGCCACAGAATTGGCTCCAGCGGATGTTCAATTTTTCCGGCAGCTCGAGGCAGGCGCCCAATGTCCTGTTCGCTCAGCTGTATCGAGGCATGCAGCAGTACCAGACGACCTACGGGCGCCTGCCGCAGGTCAAGATTCCCGCCGGGCCGGTGCTGAAAAGCGGATCGAAGGGCAAGCGCGTCGACCTGCTCCGCCAGCGTCTCGGGCTGTCGCCCGGCGGCGGGTACGACACGAACCTGTTCCAGGCCGTCGCGACCTATCAGACCGTCCATGGCCTCGGCCGGGCCGACGGTGTCGCGGGCAAGGCGACGATCGCATCGCTGAACCGCGGCTCGCAGCATTATCTGCGGCGGATCGCGATCAACGTCGAGCGGGCGTGGCGTCTGCCGCAGACCCGTACCTTCGATCGCTACGTGGTCGTCGATTCAGGAGCCGCCGAAGCTTATCTGTTCGACCGCGATCGAATCGCGGACGGAATGCGGGTGATCGTCGGGTCTGAGAAGACCAAGACGCCGATGATCGCGGTGATCATGCGCAACGCGAAGGCGAACCCTTACTGGCACGTCCCGCCCGAGTTGGTCCGTAGCCTGACGGCCAAGCGAATCAGTCAGGAGGGCCTCTCCTATCTCAAGAGCTTCCACTACGAGGTGCTGTCCGACTGGGGTCCCAATGCCCAGATGGTTGATCCCAAGTCGATCAACTGGAAGGCGATCGCGTCTGGGAAGAAGGAGCCGTCAGTCCTCGTGCGCCAGCTCCCGGGCCCGTGGAATTCGATGGGCAGGATGAAGTTCGAGATGCCCAACGAGTATGGCATCTATCTGCACGACACGCCGCTCAAGGAAAAGTTCGCGGGCGATCGCTGGATCAGCAACGGCTGCGTCCGCCTGGAGGATTACCGCCGCTTCGCGACCTGGGTGTTCGGGCGGATCCCGCAGCCGACGTCGGACAGGGAGCAGCGCATCGACCTGCCCCGGCCGGTCCCCGTCTATCTGACCTATCTGACGGTGGAGCCGAGCAACAACGGCGTCGTCTTCCGGCCTGACCCGTACGGCTGGGATACGCTGGCGATGCCGCAGATGTTCGGGCCTGGCAGCGTGGCCTCGGCCCCTGAGGATTCACCCGTTCGCGGGTGATCGACGGGCGGTGCCGGTGACACCGCCCGCCGTCTCGAATCAGTGAAGAAGGCCCTTCTTTTCGGCAGCTCTTGCGTATGCGAATTGCGCGATGCCGAGGATGACGATGATCAGGGGCATATATTTCATCGCGCCTGCCTGATCGGCGCCCGGCATCTGCGGGCCGAAGAACATGTAGCCGAAGCTCAGCACCATGCCGAAGAGCGACAGGCCGAACGCCCATATCGCATATCGATTGCGCATCAGCAGAAGGATCGAACCGACGAGCGCGGCCCAGACGCCCAGCCCCCAGCCGACCCGCGCGTAAAGCGGCATTCCGTCGAGATATGTGAGCATGGTGTCCACATCCACACCGGGCGGCGTCATCCCGGCGAGATAATCCATGTTTCGCATCCTGGTCATCAGATAGTCGTAGCTGCCGAAGCAGTTCCACAGCAGTGACAGGACCCCGACGATCCACAGGTGCATGGGTGTGCGCATTGGCACGGCAGTAGCCATGATGTCCCCCTCCCCTAACGCAGCGCGTCGCGCCGCTTCAGACGCGTACAGGGCAGGTGCGGGCGCTCACCCGCGCCGCCATGGCGGGATGAGGCGCCTCAAGGCCTTCGAAGTCAAGCGCAAGCGCGCAGCGCGCGCCGCGCTCCTAGAAGCCGACGTCCAGGCCGACCGACGCGGAAACGTCGTTGCCGTCATCCTTGCCCACGGTCGTTGAGAGCATGGTGTTCAGCGAGACGTTGTTTAGGATCGCGGCGGTTCCGCCGCCCGAAATGCGACCGTACACGCCGTCCGCGCGATCACCGAGAGACCAGCTGTTGATGATTCCGGGCGCGGTTGTCTGAGCGAAATGGACTACTCGGTCGTTGTCCGACAGCTCCTTCTCGACCATCGCGGAGAGATAGGGCCGGACCGAGACGCCGCTGGTGCCGAAGTCGCCGCGAAGCTCCGCGCCGATTCCGGCCGTGAACGACTTGGCCGTCACCGAGCTGACGTCCAGCGTGAGGGCGGGATCGCCGGTTTCGGTGTAGCCGTCGACCTTCGCCTTGGCATAGTCGAGCGCAATCACAGGGCCTGCGCGCATGATGCCGACCGGGAACAGGTAGCCACCCTTCGCGCCGGCGAGCCAATGGTCGCCGTCGGGGTCGGCGCGCATGCCTTCAACGACGCCTGCGCGCTTCAGGTCATGATTGTCCCAGCCATATCCGAG